>ENA-ORBV01000910-ORBV01000910.1-microbial-mat-metagenome-genome-assembly--contig:-NODE-910-length-67336-cov-36.826700_pt1 | contig 67336 bp, 85 predicted proteins | sample MGYA00237777_ERZ505514 | MGnify/ENA primary metagenome ERZ505514 (study PRJEB26160, sample SAMN06269048) | microbial mat metagenome | isolation source: Oligotrophic lake microbial mat | place...
GAGGAGAGGAGAGGAGAGGAGAGGAGAGGAGAGGAGAGGAGAGGAGAGAGAGCGAGAGAGCGAGAGAGAGAGCGAGAGAGCGAGAGAGCGAGAGAGAGCGAGCGCCGACATGAGCGCCGACATGAGCGCCGTCACAATCGGACTATTCGACTCAACTCTCGCGCGGTTGTAGTGGTTGTTAGTGAAGTCCGTTTGACGACAGTACGCCTGTACAGTGTCGTCAAATGGACTGCACTAATCCCTGCACTAATCCTGCAATCACGACAACCTGCACCATTGATACAGTGCATCACCGCATTCTAATCATCGGACGTTAACACATTGCAGTGTATATAGTTAGGGCATCACATGGAGGGGAGGGAGGGGTTCGATTCGACCGGTGGTAGGGGGTGGGAGCAAATTTGCAGGTTGTAACGGCCTGCCTCTGGCACATCCCCTGCGGCCCTATTCGCTGGCGTGGTGCCTCGCGATTTGGGTCTGACGCGTCAAGGGTCGAGGGGAGTAGGGCTGCCGGCGGGGTCACCGGGCACTGAGGTGCGTCGTCAACGCGTTGAAGCCACTTAGAAGTGGTCCGATTGCCCCAATCGGGGGTGGAGTGCCACGCGGAGGGCTCACCCGGGAGATTATGGGGCGATTTTGCCCATTTTGTCTGGCTGAGACGCGTCAAAGGTCGAGGGGATCACCGTCGTGCGTGCGGGGAGACACCTGGTGAGCGTCGCCATGTGCCACCAGGAGCCCCGGACGTGGCCCGTAGTGCGTTCCGATGGCTCACGGCTCCTGGGAGACGCCTTTTCCACGGATCGCGTCTACGGGGCTGCTAGGGCCTCACAGCGTCACATGCCGCATTTGGCGTGTGGCGGTGTCACTGTACGCGTCGAAAGGAGTTAAGGAGTTAAGGATTGAAATGATCGAGTAACTCGATCCTTAACTCGCGTAAGTCGTTATCCTGTAACTAGTTATATATTTATTATGTACGTAAGTTAACGAATTAACTAATATAATAAGTAGTATACTCATAAGGTAATAAAAGTATTCCTAGTATAGCTATAGATGCGAACATCGTTAACTCGTTAAAATCATCAAATCCTGCGCGTAAGGTATTACCCCACCTTGAGTTACGGTGAGTTAAGGATGCAAATCCCGCGACCCCAATCGCTAACTATCTCAGCCCAGCAGGTCCGCCAAGTCGTTCGGGTACAGCCGGCAGGCGTGATCCCGTGGCGTCTCGTGGCAGATGATGTGGACCGCGTCCTGAGCAGACTCTACGCCTGGGAGCAGGCCTGCCCGGAATAAGATTCCTGCCAATTGGACGCAGGCCGCCCGCTCGGCTGCCGGTCCATTGGGTTCGAGTACCTCGAAGCTGATCGGCTTCACGCCGCTCAAGCACATGTCGTCTAACAGCTTTAATAAAGCATTCATTTGCCCAATGTGCGGTTCGCCGCACACCCCTGTATTTGTTAGATAGCTTGACAACCTAGCTATGTCAGGTATAGTTGCAGTATGAAGATCATCGTCTACTACCGTGTTAGTACCAAGAAGCAGGAAGAGTCCGGCCTGGGCCTCGAAGCCCAGCGGGCGGCAGTGACTCGTTTCCTCGAAATGCAGCCCGAATCCGTCGCGCTGGCTGAGTATACCGAGATCGAGACCGGCAAGAACCCAGATCGAGCGATTTTGGCCCAGGCTGTACAGCACGCCCGCGCGGCCGGTGCCACCCTGGTCATCGCGAAGCTGGATCGACTCGCCCGCAACGTGGCCTTCGTCGCAAATCTCATGGAGTCCAGGGTGGACTTCATCTGCTGCGACAACCCGACGGCCAACCCGCTCACGATCCATATCCTCGCGGCCATCGCCGAGGACGAAGCGAAGCGGATCAGCCAACGCACGAAGGAAGCCCTGGCGGCCTTGAAGGCCCGAGGGGTGAAGCTGGGTGCGAGCAATCCCAAGATCGCCGCCGCTCTCGAAGGAAAACGCGGGCTGAAGAAGGCTACCGACGCCGGCCGCGCTATGCGGGCTCGTCTGCAACGTGAACGATACGGTGTGCTCGTGCCAGTGATGGTCGCGTTACGTAATCAGAGGGTGAGCAATGTCGGGATCGCTAATCACTTAAATGAACAGGGCTATGTCACCAGCCGGGGGACGACCTTCACTGGCGACACTGTCCGCCGCATCCTCGATCGACAGGCGGAACTATGTGCATAAACACTCGACTAACTCTGGCACTCGGATTCGCGTTTGTCACGCTCATCTACCAAAATTTAATAATCGACGTGGCGATCGCCGCCGTGCCCGCCCTGCTTCTGGCGTGTTTAGTCTGCGGAATTGCGGGAGTCCACGTTGACCTCGAAGAATGGCTGTGGCCCGCCGAACTTCTCCTGCTCGGCATCGCGTTCGTGGTGTACTCGTGGCTCGCCACCGTGGTGCTAGCGATCATCCTCGTCCCCGTCATCGTCGTCCTCTCGCTCGCCCCTTACCCGCCGCTGCCCCGTCGCTAATTTTTTCGGGTTTCTATGCCAATCAAATTCAAGCTCGACCCAAGCCCCACCTACACGGCGACAGTTTCGCCTACTTCTTCTTAGGCGAGCCGCTGTACTCTTTGATAATCGCACCGAACACGTCGCTGTCGGTGTCGAAGATGCTCTGAAGGGTATCCATCGCCTGAAGGTCGTCCGTGATCTTCTTCTTCTTCTTGTACCAGGCGAGGAAGTTGGCATGCTCGTCAGACTTGTCAAGGAACGCACGCGGGTCCGACTTCTTGAGCTTAGAGAGTTCGATGTCGGCGTCGTTCTTGATCTGGCCGGTCAATGCAGCGTGATACACAGCCAGTGACCATCGCTTCTTCGGCCCTATGCCGGTGCTACGGAAGGTCCGCTTCCGCGTTTTGGATAGTTTCTTCTTAAGTGCGGCCGGCGAAGAGCCCGCCGAGCCCGGTCCCGCCTTGGCGATCTCGCCGGCGAACTTGCTTACGAGTTTGCGGACGGCCTCGGGCGTCTCGCATTCGACGACCGTACCATCCAGGAGCTTAACGACGAACTCTGCCATTTCCAGCCTCGCGTGAAAGAGGAACCATCTAGCTCAGTCTAGCACGCGAGGCTGGATAGTCAAGCCAGCTAGTAAAGATCGCACTCAGAGGCGTCAAAATCGTCGTTAAAGTACTCATCTTCGTCGTAGATGTAGCTCCCGTCGTCTTCGAGGTCCGTCCAGTCGTCCTCGTCGTCAAAATCGTCATCTTCGTCCTCTTCGTCCTCAAGGTCTTTGGCTTCGAGGACTTCCACGTACTGGCTCGCGTGCGCGGCGATCGCCCGCATGTCGAGCAGCGACGTGCGATTATCGCGGCTCATGTCTCCAAACAGGCGGTCAATCTCGGTGCGGATCATCGTGGCGGCGGCGGACATCTGAGGCGTCTCCCGGAGGGCATGAAGGGTAGGTCCATACCGGGTGACACGGCATTGCCGCGTTGTGGGGCGTCGATTTTGTCCTATTTACCGCGTTAAATAGGCCAATTTTGACAATTTTGCCGTTTTCTCTGAAAAATAGGGGCAAATCGACGGTTACTCATGATAGTGGAGAATCGCCTTCTCGAAGTAAGCGCATGAAGCCCGTTAGAACAGACGCCGCCAATCCGAACCGATGCCAGGGAACATCCCGCCACGGCCAGTGTCCCAATCTGGCCGAGCATGGGAGCAACCATTGCTCGGCTTGTGGCGGCGTTAGCACCAAGGAACAGGAAGACACCCGTTCCTACCTTCTCACGCAGGTCGAAGTTAAGCGGCGGCTGGCCCAGTTAGACACTCAGTTAGACCCCGTCCGCGATCTACAAAGGACAATCTCGCTCGTTCATTTGCTGATTGAAACGCACGTCAACTCTGCGAAGAGTGACGTGGCTCTGATGTCCGCCTGCGCGCCCCTCGAAAAACTCGTCCAACGGATGGAGAGTCTTTGCAAATCAGTCGTAACGGTGCAGGAAAAGCTGAACTTACTACTACCGAGATCGGTGGTGCTGAGCCTGGGCCAGTCCATCGTCCAAATTGTGATCGAAGAACTCGAAGGCATTGAAGGCTACGAGCAGATAGTCGATCGCATCATCAATCGGATATTCCCGACCATTACCAACCATCACCAACCAAAGTTATTGGAGAATCACCCGAATGTTTGAATTTCTTGCAAAGATGGCGAAGTCCAAGACGATCATCGTCAACACGCTGACGGTCGTCGTCGGCACCCTCGGCTACTTGGCCGGTCACGGCGTGATCGCGCAGTACCCCGACATCGTCGCCGGCATGGTCGCCGCGATGGGCGCGCTGAACATCGTCCTTCGCCTCGCGACTTCGATCCCTGTCTCGCAGAAGTGAAGCTAGCTTCCCCAGCGATGCTATCGCTGGGTCTGCCCCGCCTACCCAGGCTTAGTTCCTGCTGGTGGGCGGGGCCTTCTTCTAGCTTCCCCAGTGATAGCATCGCTGGGTCTGCCCCGCCTGCCCAGGCTTCTTCCCTGCTGGTCGGCGGGGCCTCTTTCAACCCCGAAGGCTCCGTCCTTCGGGCCAACGCCTGGTAACGGGCGTCTCTTTCACATGCGGAGTTCTGCTTGTTCTGCAAGTGTGGCCATCCAGTGCTGTTCTCGAACGAGAACCGCTGTGAGGACTGTTATGCGGAAGGGCAGCAGTTGTGCGACGGCAAGAGCCGTCGAGTGATCTTCATCCCCGAAATCGAAGCGAGAGATTTACGTGAACAAGAGCCTACTCGGAAGCGTCCTCGGAGCCATCGTGGCAACCGCCATCACGGTGGGGGCCATCATGTACAACCCGGCACCGACGCCGGTCGCCGACCCTGAAGTCGTGCCCGTGCCGTCCGTGGTCGTGGTGGACCCGAACCAGGCATCTGTGCAGATCGTCGCCCCGATGCAAGTCAAGGTCGGTGAGTTGGTGGTCCTCGACGTGTCGGGCAGCAACGCCGAGAGCTTCGCCTGGAAGGTGAAGCCCGAGACGAAGAACTTCATGGTGATCGACGCCGGCCGTCGCGCCGTCTTTAGCGCTGAGTCGCCGGGCGAGTATCTGTTCTTCGTATCCGCCGCCAAGGGCGGCACCGTCGCGAGTGAAATCCACACGATTCAAGTAGGGCAGGGTTCGACTCCCGCCAAGGTTGATATCGCCGCCAAGGTTCCCGGCTGGGTCGAGAAGGTCCAGACGCCAACTAAGCGAGATGATGCCATCCGGTTAGCGCAGAGCTTTTCATCGGTCGCCTCAATGGTCACGCCGGGCATGCAACCCGCCGACATTGTCGCCGCCACGGTGAAGTCCAATCGGGACGCTCTTGGCAGCAACATCAAAGCGTGGGAGCCATTCTTGATCGAACTTCAGACAGAGCTTGAGGCCCGCGCGGCCGACGGCTCGCTGAAAACAGCCGATTCGCACGTCGTCATGTGGCGTTCGATCAGCCAGGCTCTCACGACACACGCTCAATCCACGGCCACCCCGGTGGCCCCCACTAATACTCGTCTCCGGGGTAAATAATGGGACTTCGCAAGATTTTTGGCGGTCGGTTCTTTGATGGTGGCTGGCGCGACGATCCCGTCGCGCGTGCCGAGTTCCGTCATACCACCGCCCGTCCGTTCTTCCGCCAGCACGCATCGAGTGTGCAGGGCAGCGGTAAGCAGGTCCAAGTACTGCTCTGGAAGGCTTTCGAGCAAGTGACGGGGCAGAAGTTCAAGGCCCGCTTCCAAGACCTGGGCGACTGCGTCGGTCAAGCGTCCGGCCTCGGCGTGGACGTGCTGACGACCGTGCAGATCGCTCTGCACAACCTGGCCCAAAAGTGGCTAGGCCCAGTCAGCACCGAATACATCTACGCATCGTCCCGTGTCGAGATCGGCGGCGGCCGACTGCGTGGCGACGGCAGCAATGGCGTCTGGGCAGTCAAATCGCTGCTCAAGTACGGCACGCTGCTCCGCGACAAGTATGGCAACATCGACCTAACGAACTACCGCCCCGACCTAGCGCGGGCGTGGGGTCGATCTGGTGTCGGCGTCCCTGATGAACTCGAACTGATTGGTAAACAGAAGCTCGTTCGCACGGCGACTCTCATCGAGAACTTCGATGAATACGCTGATGCCGTCTCGAATGGCTTCCCGGTCCTCGTCTGTTCAAGTCCCGGCTACCGGCTGAGGAATGACAACGAGGGCTTCGTCTCGCGTCAACGCAAGCCGATGCGGCACGCATGGCTGGGATGGGGCGTTGACTCGCTCTCGTCACGCCAGGGCGGCGCGTTGTGTACTAGCTGGGGCGACTGCGTTAGTGGCCCCGATCATCCGCTCGGCTCGCCCGAGGGCACGCTTTGGGTCGATCGTGACGACCTGGACGACATGCTCTCGCAGGGCGACTCCTATGCTCTATCCAATTTCGACGGCTACCCGTACCAGCAGGACACCCTGCGTTACAAGCTCTTTTGACGCCGATGGTCGCTCCCGCCAATCAAAAATCATGGCGGGATGCGACCAAAGAATATCGCCGAGAGCAGTACAGGCTTGACCGTCTCCTGAGAAAGTTACTCGATGCGAATCAGCCTAATACTAGTGGTCATCGCAGCTATCGCACTGGCGGTGAGGATGGCAAATAATGCTCCGAACGTGGCTCCAATTCAAACGGTGGTTGAGAAGCCTGCTATTATCGTTGTCCCTGAAGCAGAAGATCAACTGGCCGGACCAGATCGACCAGTTGATGAACATCCTGAAGCGGCTCCCGCCGCCCCACGAGACGCCCCACGAGACGCCGGACCCGTTGCCCCGCCGGAAGCTCCGGAAGCTCCGGATACGACGCCGGCCGAAGTAGGCCACCAGTGCGACTGCCCCGCCTGTGACTGTGCAGACCCGATGATCTGCAAGAACGGCGACTGCAAACGCGACTACGCAATCGTATTTTCGACCGAGTGGTGCGGGCCTTGCAAGCAGATGCGACCGTTCATCGGTCAACTGCAATCCGAGGGGTATCGCGTGTACTACTGGTACACCGATCAGTTCCCGGATGCTACGAACAAGTTTGGCATCGGCATGGTGCCGACGACCGTCTTCTTTGACGGGGGCAAACTGCAAAAGAAATTCGTCGGGCTGATCGGAGAGGGCGAGTTCCGCTCCCGCCTCACGCCACGACCCAAATACAAATTGGTGCCATGAGAACGCTCATTCTTGCCCTGCTACTGTTGATTGCCTCGGCCGCCCCATCTCATGCGGGCTGGTTCGCCGAGATCACCTTCGCCCCGTCGCCGTATATTGGCCGCTCCTACAGCCGGCCTTCCTACAACCGGACTCCGCACAACTGGAGTCGATACCACAGACCGACCTCGCGGTCCCATAGTTGGAGCTACGGACGCTGATGGAAACCGCCTGGAACTTTCAAGCCGGCCTTCGGCAGGCATACCACGAACTCTCCGCTGAAGGCAAACTCACCGGCGAAGAGAAGCAGGTCGTCGGCGAGATCGCCCACGCCCGCCGAGGCATTCGGTGGATTCAAAACATCCGAATCCATCGTGCCGTGCGGCGTGAATACTGTCGCCAGCAAGGTCGCCGCATCTTTGGAGCGATCAACTGGAAGGGCATGGTCGATTGGATCAAGGCCAATTGGCTTACCATTCTGAAGATCATCTTGTCGCTCGCGGTCTTCGTTATCTGAAGGACGAATCATGGGATGTCGTAGTCGCCGCTGTCGAGAGAATGAAGCCGCCACTAATCGTGCGGCGGCCCGCGCGGCAACGAAGGCGGCCTCCCAACTCACGGCGGCAAGGCTCGACCCGCTCGTGGTGGGCGTCCCCGGCGAATCGGCGAGGCTTTGGAGCCACGTCACGTTCGGCACAGGGACGTGCATCGGAATGATCGAGGGCTACCTGGCCCTCGGCATGCCTGGCGACCCACTGCCCGGCGTCACCGCACTCCGAGATCGTCTGAACAAAATCATTGCAACCATTGAGGCACAAAATGCTAATTGAAGTCCCGAACGTAGCTGAGTCGATCGTCCGCCTGTTGTTCGGCGACGTGAAGATGGATGTCATTCAAGGCACCCAGAAGTTCGTCGAAGTCCCCGAAGGCGTCGAAGTGTCGGCCGTTGGCGTTGGCCCGGACAACAAGCCCGCCGGCGAGCCCTTCGTGGTCGTCAAGGCCGCCGAGTCCGTCGAAGACGAGCTTGAAGACGAGCTTGAAGACGAGCTTGAAGACGAGCTTGAAGACGAGTCCGAAGACGAGTCCGAAGACGAATAACGAAACAAGGTCGAGCGGGACGAACGCACCACAATATACCGGCCGCTCACGCCGCCGGTGGACATCTGCGAATCCGCAATAATCGGCCTACCTTATGCACGATCTGCTCTCTGAACTCAGGCAGTCAATTGCGAGTGGCCTTCAAGGCAGTTCGCTAACGTGTTGCTCACGATGGGCAGCCGCCCGCCGAGTGATGGGTGAGCCGTTCCCCGGAAACTACTCATGGAAGTGGCATCCGTGGATTCGCGACATGCTCGATTCGCAGGCGTCCTTCAACTACGCGATGAAGGCCGCCCAGCTCGGCGTGACCGAGTGCGGAATCAACCGTGCGTTGTACGTGATCGACCAGTTAAAGCGGGACGTGCTTTACGTTCTGCCGACTTCGCTTAATGCGACGGACTTCTCGAAGGCCCGCTTCAGCGTGGCCCTTCAGTTGAGCCCGTACCTCAAGTCGCTGTTCACCGACACCAACACGGTGAGCTTGAAACAAGCTGGCTCGAACACCCTTTACATCCGTGGTTCGCGCGGCGATAGCAACCTGAAGTCCATTCCCGTCTCGGAGCTGATCCTGGACGAAGTGGACGAAATGGACCAGAAGCAAATCTGGCTCGCGCTCGAACGGTTGAGCGGCCAGATGCGCAAGACTGTGTGGGGTATTTCGACCCCGACGATCCCGAACTTCGGCATCCACAAGCTCTACAACACGTCCACGCAAGAACACTTCGTCTTTAAGTGCCCTTGCTGCGGACGTTTCACCGAGCTTGTGTGGCCCGACTGCATCGAGATCATCGGCGAAACGGTCAACGATCCCCGCTGCCGCGAGTCGTTCCTGAAGTGCAAAGAGTGTAAGAACCGCCTCGAACACAAAGACAAACCGAACTGGCTTGGTAGCACAGGCCGCTGGCAGTCGTTCGCCCCAAACAGCAACCCGGACGTTCGCGGCTTCCACGTCAGTCAGCTTTATAGCTTCACGGTCGACCCCGGCGAAATCGTCGTGTCGTACCATCGCGGCCTCGGCGACGAAGCAGCCGCGAAAGAGTTCCACAACTCGAAGCTCGGCCTTCCATTCATTGGCGACGGTGCCCAAGTCACCGATGACGATCTTGAGAAGTGCACCGGCAATCACACAACGAATGACCCGCTGCCGAAAGTCGGCGGCAACCGCCTGATCACGATGGGCGTTGATCAAGGCAAATGGTCGTATTACACGGTCTGCGAGTGGTTCGTTGACCAGCTATCGCGGGACATCAACGTCGCCGCAAAGTGCAAGGTCATTGGCTACGGCAAGTTCCACGAAGACGACTGGCACCAACTCGACTACCTGATGCGAGCGTACCAAGTGCTGTCCTGCGTCATCGACGCCGACCCGCAAATCTTGGAAGCACGCCGATTCGCGAAGCGTTTTGCTAAGTACGTGTGGCTGTGCCGCTACCGACGTGGCAAGGTCGGTAAGGAAGTCGGCGTCACTGAAGAAGAAGGCGGGGCTCCACTCGCTACCGTCGACCGAACGAGTTGGCTGAGCGCTTCGCTCGGCCGATTCCGCACGCAACGCATCATGCTCCCTCGCGATATTTCGCTTGAGTACAAGGAACACATGAAGGCACTCGTGAGGACATACGAGCGTGACGAAATGGGCAACCCGGTCGCGACGTTCGTCGAGACTGCGGCTGATCACTATGCCCACAGCTTGAACTATACGGAGATCGCTCTGCCGTTCGCTGCTTCGATCACGACGGGCGCGAATGTCGAGAAGTTCCTTTAGCCGCTACTTACCTGAGAAAGCATCAAGATGGCCGAAAGAATTGAATTGCCGAGCTTCCTCACCACGCGGTTCCCGAACTATCACTCGGACGCGATGGAGTGGGCCGAATGGCGATTGTGCTATGAGGGCGGCAAGGACTTCCGGCAGAAGTTCCTCAAGCAGTTCTCGACGCGCGAGACGACCGAGGACTACAACCGCCGGCTCGATCTCACCCCGATCCCGACGTTTGCCAAAGCCGCGCTCAACGAAGTCCGCAATAGCATCTTCCAACGATTCTGCGACATTACCCGCACGGGTGGCAGCAAGTCGTACCAGGAAGCGATCGCCGGCACCGACGGCGGCGTGGATGGCTGCGGCGCGACGATGAATAGTTTCATCGGTCAGCAAATTCTGACCGAGCTAATGATCACCGGTCGCGTTGGCATCTACGTCGACATGCCCGTCGTAGAAGGCGGCACGCTGCTCGACGCCAACGGCAAGATGCCATACCTGTACTCGTATTGTGTCGAAGACATCCTGAACTGGGCAATGGACCCAGAGCATCCCGGCGACTTCCAATCCATCCTGCTGCGGGACACGGTCACGAATTATGATCAAGAAACGCTGATGGCCATCAATACGGCCTCGCGTTACCGCAAAGTCTGGAAGGACCGAGTCACCGGCCAAGTCAAACTTCAGTTCTATAACGTCGAGGGCTTGGCAGTTGACCGCAACGGCAACCTGTCGAACACGCCCTACGAGTTAGAACTGACCCGCATCCCGTTCGTCATGCCCTCGATCGGCGACAGCCTGATCAAGGACGCCACCACCCAGCAGATCGCTCTGCTGAACATTGGCTCGACGGACGTTGCCTACGCCCTGCAATCCAACTTCCCGTTCTACACTGAACAGAAGGACATGCGGAGCGTCGGCGGTCACTTGAAGCGTGTTGCCAACGAAGATGGCACCGCCACTCAGGGTGGGCAGGCAGGTAGCGACGAAGCCGTCAAGGTCGGCGTCACGAATGGTCGTTACTACGACATGAACGCCGAGCGTCCGGCCTTTATCAACCCAAGCTCGGAGCCGCTAAAGGCTTCGATGGAGTTGCAGGCCAAGCTCGAAGCGGACATCCGCAAGCTGATCAACCTGGCAGTGCAGAACGTCGCGAGTCGCGCGTCGGCCGAAAGCAAGACGATGGACAACGCTGGCCTTAACGCCGGCCTCTCGTTCATTGGGCTGGTGCTTCAAGCCGCCGAAATGAAGATTGCGAGCTTCTGGGCCGCCTACGAGAACAAGGTCGAATCGAAGCGGCTGATCGCCGTCATCAAGTACCCCGAACAGTACTCGATCAAGAGCGACAGGGAACGCCTCGAAGAGGGCAAAGAACTCAACGAACTGATGTCGAAGCTCCCGAGTCGAACCGCCAAGCGGGAAATCGGCAAGGTAATCGCGACGACGCTCTTCGGTACGCGAGTCAAGGTCGACACGCTGCGGACAATCCACAGCGAGATCGACAGGGCCGACTTCACGACTAGCGACCCCGACGTGATCATCGCCGCCCACCAGGACGGCCTGGTTGGCGATAAGACCGCCTCAGTGGCTCTCGGCTTCAACGAAGACGAGTACAAGCAGGCCCAAGACGACCACATGGCCCGCACGCTGCGAATCGCGGAAGCCCAAGGTCAAATGAATACGGCTAAGCAAGGCGATGAAGCTGCTCGCGGACGGCCCGATATGTCGGCGAACCCTGCCAAGGGTAAGTCGGAGGAATTGGCAGCCAGCCGCGACATCACGATGAAATACGACACGAAGCCGCCGGTACGAGGGGAGGGTAAGTGATAACGTCTGATTATTATGGCACCCTTGCCGAGGCCCAGGATTACTTCGACGGCCGACTCCACGAGTCTGCCTGGTCGGATTCAGCAGCCGCAGACAAGCCCAGGGCTCTGCGGGCCGCGACTCGGATCGTCGATACGCTGAACTTCAAAGGCTATAAGAACCCGGTCTACGATTTGCTTGACGCCAATGACTCCGCGACTGATGCACAGATTCGTGCCGCCGAGGCCACACAGGTATTAGAGTTCCCGCGAGGGGCCGACACCACAGTGCCCGAGGCGATTCGCCTGGCGTGCTACGAGATCGCCCACTCGCTGCTCGACGGCAAAGACCCCGAGATCGAACTTGAGAACTTGGGCATTAGCTCCCAGCAACTTTCCTCGGTTCGTACCACGTACAACCGATCGCAGGTGCCAATTGAACACCTAATCAATGGTGTTCCGAACGCACTCGCTTGGCGTTACCTCCGTCCGTTCTTGCGTGACGAAGACGCCGTGAAGCTCCTACGAGTTTCCTAATCACTACCGACTTTCGTCGGGATATCGCGCGGCACACCCCGACCCGCTGCGATTTTGTCTTTTCTAATGGGGGCAATGAGGAATCGTTTCAATGTTGTTTGCCAATCGCTACCTGTCCCTCCCCGCTCTGACCTGCTTCGACGGCGACCCCGATGCTGAAGCTGCGGCTGCTGAAGCTGCGGCTGCTGAAGCTGCGGCTGCTGCGAACAAGACGTTCACCCAAGAACAGGTGAACAAGATGCTGGCGGAAGACAAGCGCAAGCACAAACTCCAATTGGAGAAGACTGAGAAGCAACTGAACGAAATTCTCGAAAGCAAGAACCTCAGCGAGACCGAACGGTCCAAGGCTGAGGAAGCCCGAGAAGACATCCTCAAGCAACTTCGCACCAGGGAAGAACAAGCCCGCGAAGACAAGAAGAAGCTCGCCGGCGAGTACGAAATCCGGCTGACCGCTGCTGAGAAGCGTGCGGTCGAGGCCGAGAAGAAGTACGAAGAGTCGACGATTGCTCGCTCGCTACAAGACGCTGCGGTTGCGAACGACGCCTTCAACCCCAGCATCCTTGTCACCTACCTCCGTGGCGATGCGAAGTTGGATGCCGTCGGCAACCCGATGATCAAGGTGACCGTCACCAAGGAAGACGGGACGACCGAAGAAGGTCTGATGACCCCGATGGACGCTGTGGCCCGGATGAAGAACGACCCCGATCACTTCGGCGGCATGTTCAAGTCGAACATCGTGAGCGGCGTCGGCGGCAACTCCGGTGGCCCCAATGGCGGCAAGAACGGCAAGGTCAACGTCAAGAAGTTGTCCACCGAAGAGTACATGCGTCTTCGCAAAGAAGACCCCTCCAAACTCGGGTTGTAAACCAACCCAAACGCACATCTGCCCAGCGTTGCACCAAAGGGCGGCATACCGGCTCGGCCGGGTTCTATAGGCAGCAACCCGCGAGCTGCCTGAAACCAAAGCGGGGTTGGTACTTCTACCCTTTACCTTTCTGTTAGGAATGCAACGAATGAATCCGCTTTATATTTGTGAAGCAGTGTTGATCTGCTTCGACAACGACAACGACGCCTACATCCCGGAGCTGTGGGCCAATGAGAGCCTGGCCATTCTCGAAGAGAACATGGTCATGGCGAACTTGGTTCACCGCGACTTCCAGGACCAACTGGCGCAATTCGGCGACGTGGTCAACACCCGCCGACCGAGCGAACACACCGGTCGCCGGCGCACCGATGCCGACACCTATACGGCTGCCGACGTGAGCGCCACCAACGTCCGCGTGTCCCTCGATCAGTGGTTCTACGACAGCTTCATCATCAAAGATGGCGAAGCCTCGAAGTCCTTCAAGGACTTGGTCGCGGAACACATCGCCCCGGCCATGCTGACGATGTCTCGCAACATCGACCGCGCGGTCCTCGGTCGCGTCCACGACTTCCTGAACGTCCCGACTCGCCGGGCCGGTCGCCTCGGTGCCATGAGCGCCAGCACCGCCCAGGGCTACATCGCCGACGCGAAGACGATCCTCAGCAAGAACAAGGCTCCCGAAGCCGGCCGCAAGCTCTGCGTGTCGCCGGACTCGGAGAACGGCGTGTTGATGGCCGACGTGTTCGTCCGTGCGGACGCTCGCGGCGACGGTGGCTCGGCCCTTGAGCAGGCTCGCATGGGCCGCATCTACGGGTTCGACACCTTCATGGCCCAGAACGTCAACGCCCCGCTTGCGTCGGGTGCCGAAGTTGTCGCGGGCACCATCACCAACGCGGAAGCGGCTGACGAAACGGTGGCCACGCAGCCTTGTACGGTCACGGGTTACGAAGTCGTACTCGGTGAGTTTGTGACGGTGGCCGGCAACGACCAACCGACGTACATCACGGCCGCCACGGCTTCGACCAACACGACCGCCGTCACCCTGAACGAAGCTAACAAGTATGCCACGCTGGCCCTTGCGGTCGCCACGGTGTACAAGTCGGCCGATGTCAACGGTAGCAGCTACGCCATCGGCTACGCGAAGGAAGTTTTGATCGACGGTCACGCCGCTAGCAAGAACCTCCAAGTCGGTCAGTTGGTCGCCTTTGGCACCAGCACGGCTCGTCGGACCTACACGGTGATCGAAGCGACCGCGACTACTACGACTTCGACGAGCGTCCTGCTCGATCGTCCGCTCGAAGTGGCCCTCACCGATAACCAGGTGGCCTTCCCCGGCCCGGCTGGCTCGATGAACCTGGCCTTCTGCCGCAACGCGATGGCCCTCGTGACTCGCTCGCTGGCCTTGCCGCCGAGCGCGTTTGGTGTCGCCGCTGCCACCGCCTCGTACAACGGGGTCGGTATGCGGGTGGTCATGCAATACGACTCCCTCGTGGGTGGTACGCGCGTGAACCTCGACATCCTCGCGGGAACCGCCGTGTTGGACGTGAACCAGGCGTGCGTGATCTTGGGCTAAGCCCGCATCACTAATGCTATTCGACGCCAGCGCCCGAACTCTCGGGCGCTGGCGATTTGTTTCACTCCGTACCAATAAGGCGCGCCTCGAATGGAAATCTTTGAGATTCTTCAACAGTACGGCCCCCTGGCGGGCGTCGTAGTGTGGTTTCTCTGGCGCGACGGGAAACGAGAAGACAAGTTGACTGTTCGTATCGAGAAACTCGAAGACGAACAGCGGCAAGTCATCCTTCCATTAGTCGAGAAGGCTACCACTGTCATCACTGAAAACACGATCGTCTTGCAGGAATACATGCGGCGATGCGAAGTCGGTATTGACAAATTTGAGAAATAAGGACCGCCAATGAATAAGAACGTCATACAGCGGATGCGAGCAACGCTCTATTCGCTCAAACGTGATTTCGGCGGTCGAATCGACATCTACAAGAAGGGCGCTGTCACCAGCGACCCACGAACGGGTGAGCGGACGATCGCAAAGACCGTCACCCCCGTGAAACGTGCGATCATTCTACCAGCAGAAGTCGCACGCCAAGAAGTTCGCGGCATTTCACTCATATCAGCAAACAAAGGCCTGGTGCAAGGCGGCTGGTATGACAACGAAGTCATGATCTTCATCATCGAACAAAAGGATGCTCCCGGACTGACTCTTACGCCGGACGACTGGATCGTTCGCGATGGCAAGAAGTATCAGATCGGTGAGTTCCGCGAATGGGCGTTCGATACTTGCTGGGTTGTAACGGCAAAGGCCCTGATCGGCGAAGTGCCCGAGCAGATATTCCTCGTCTCAGTCAACGACATCCTTCCGGTGTCTGATGAAGCAGGGGAGGAATAAGCAATGCCGGCCAAAGCAAACTGGACGCGATGGATTCGCGCTTCAATCGGCAACTACCTAATGGAAGTTGCCGATGACGCGAGCCTCCCAACGATCATCGAAGAGCTTGACGACCGCAACGCTACCTATATGGAAGCGACGACGCGAGCCGAGATTCGTATCAACGGACCCTTTACTCAAGAAGTGAGTAAGGGTTACTTCCGCGTGTGGGTCGATGTCAACGTCCTCGTGACGAGTCGCCGAGACGGGCAGAAGAACGGTTACGACCATCTTCGATACGTCGGCCTCTTTCACGAGGCGATGGACGACATGATCCCGATCTATATGTTCGGCAACCAGCCCGGCGACTGCGTGCAAGCGGACCCGACGGACTGTGACGTGATTGGCTGCCTCTCTCCGAGAGACGGCAAGAACGACTCGATTCGAGTGCTGAGCTTCGGGCAGTTGAACTCCACAGACGCAATCATCCAGAACGCAGTCGATGCGAGATACGTCGGCTACTTCAACGAATAAGAAACGCTAAACGGGCTTCAGCGTTTCGCTTGTCATTCGCCCGGCTGTAAATTCCAACCCAAACAAGAAAGAACGATAATGATTGACTCGCTCTACTTGGCCAACCCACAGTTGGTCAATTACGCGCGGATCGAACTTCGCGACACCACGATCCGCATCAAGGACGGCCTCGCAGGTACGTCCGCCATCAACGACGCCACCCCGCCGACGGCTACCGCGACGACTGCGGACATTGATACCGTTGTCCTCAACTCGGACGTCACCACACTTGTCCCCGTGGGCGCTCGGTTCACCATCGCGGGTGAAACCGCCGCCACGACGGTCCATACGGTCACGGCTCGCACGCCGACCAGCACGGGTCCGACCACGAACATCGTGTTCACGCCCGCCCTCACGGCTGGCACCTACTTAGACAACGGCGTCATCACCTTCCTGCCCCAACAGATCGCAGTGACGGTCGGTGAAGGCAACCTCACGTATACCGAGGCGAAGGAATACACCTACGACCTGGACCGGGGCGACCTGAGCACCGTGCGTGAAGGCAACGAAGTCCCCCTCGAACTGTCGCTTGAGTTTGTCTACGAGCATGTCCTTACGGGCACGTCCGAGACGATTACGGTGGTCGACGCCCTCAAGGGTCGAAACGGTGCAGCCGAGTGGGTTAGCTCTTCGAGCGACCTGTGCGAGCCGTACAGCGTCGACGTTGAGATCGACCATGCCACGCCTTGCGGAACCGTCCAGGATGAAGTCACGGTCTTCCCCGAGTTCCGTTATGACTCGTTGGAGTTTGACTTATCGGCCGCCACGATTGCCTGCACGGGCCGCTGCAACGCGACCGAGCCGACAATCACCCGCGAGTAATCGTCCCGTCAACCTGAAACCGAACTCCCTTGCCGGCCTCGTCCGGCAAGGGAGCTTTTCATCTGAGGAAACAAATGGTTCTCACTCAAGAAGTTGGCCGCGAGCCGACTGGGTTCTTCAGCATTACGGACCTGTCTGCCGCCGTTGGCGTGCGAGGCGTTGGTGCCGCGATTATGTTGAACGCCGACGGCGGCGCGATCCGTTATCGCGTAGATGGCGGCACCCCCACGGGGTCGTCCGGCATGTTGCTCGCCGAGAACGCAACGCTCTGGTACGTCGGCGATTTGTCGCTGTTGAAGTTCATCAATGACACCGGCGCTAGCTCCACCCTGAACGCTACGACCTTCAAATAACCATGAGCTTCAGCGCCACGTCACCCGTCGTATACACCCTGGCCGATCAAGGCCCAGTGTTTGAGCGTCGGGTTCGACAGGGGCTCGGCTTAGCTCAATTGGTATCTCTCGCAGGCAGCGAATGGACACGCAGCGTCGGCGATGATCTCGGACTCACGCAGTCTGAGTTCTTCGTCGAGGCCCTGTCCAACACTCTCTCGCTAACGTCTCAAGCGGCTGCCGTTGTTGACCGAGTCGCTGCTGCGACTTCGGCCATGTCTTTGATCCACGTCAACCCCGTCGCCGGAGGCCGCATTGACGGTGGCGGCGTGGAAACGATCGAGGCAATCTTCGACTCGTCAGCGGATAAAGGTCATGCGGTCTTCGTGTCCTCAAGTGGGCACGTCGATCTCGCGCAGGCCAATGCTGAACCCGATGCGCTGGCGATTGGGCTGGCCGCTGCCCCTGTGTTGTCCGGGCAACCTGGCGAGATTATCACCTCGGGTCCATTCACGAACGATGAGTGGTCGTTGACGCCAATGAGCGTTTACTACCTCGATCCAAACGTGGCCGGTGGAATCACTGCAACCTACCCAACCGATGTTGGCGACTTCGTCATCATCATGGGCGTTGCGATCACCGCCACGCAGATCAACTTAGAGATTCACTGGGCTAACTACATCGGGGCATAGGTCATGGCCAAGAACATTCAGCAACGCAATGGACCGCTCAATGAGATCGGCTCGCCTGCTGGCAGCGGCGGTGGCGCATGGAATTGGCTCGGCGTCTATGACAACGGCACGGCCTACGTGGTTGACGATGTTGTCTCCTATCTGGGTTCGAGCTACATCTGCATTGGTGCCTCGACCGGTAACCTCCCGACCAACGCGAGCTTCTGGGACATCGTCGCCGAAGCAGGGGAGGACGGAGCTGCGGGTGCCACCGGGGCGACGGGTGCCACCGGGGCGACGGGTGGCAACGGGACCAACGGGACCAACGGGACCAACGGGACCGACGGGACCAACGGGACCGACGGGGCGACGGGTGCCGCCGGGGCGACGGGTGCCGCCGGGGCGACGGGTGCCGCCGGGGCGACGGGTGCCGCCGGGGATCAAGGGGCATTCGGCGGTGCGATCACGATCGAATATCTGTTCAGCACTACGACTACCGACAGTGATCCTGGCAGCGGGAACCTGCGCCTCAATAACGCGACCCAGAACCTATCCACTGCGATCCGAGTCGATCCGCAGGACGTGAACGCCGATGACTGGTCAGCAGTCATTATTGATATGGCGAACGCAGTCTCCGGGCAGACCGGTTACGTGCGCATCGTAAGCAAGACTGACCCGACAAAGTGGGTCGTCTTCTCCATCGACCAAGTGAACCCGGAAACCGGGTACTACAATATCTCCGGAACGGTCCTCGCATCGGGTAACTCATTCGCCAACGGCGAATCGGTTCTACTGCTCTATGATCAAAATGGCATCGACGGCGCGGACGGTTCCCCCGGCAATGATGGGGCGACGGGTGCCACCGGGGCGACGGGTGCCACCGGGGCGACGGGTGCTGCCGGCATCAATACGGCGATGCCCAACATCCAGGTGTTTCTCTCAAACGGGACTTGGACAAAGCCTGTGGGGGCTATCACTGTTATCCGCCACCTAATCGGCGGTGGCGGCGGCGGTGGCTCGGGTCGTCGTGGCGCAACAAGCACGGCTCGCGGCGGTGGCGGCGGTGGCGGCGGTGGCGGGTACGCAACCGATACCCAGGTCGCCGCCTACTTTGGAGCAACCGAAACAGTCACCGTAGGGGGCGGGGGTGCATTAGGAACCGGAGTCACCGTCGATAGTACGAATGGTACTACGGGCGGCAATGGCGGCAACACGTCGATGACTGGGACCGGCACGGGAGGGGCAACCCTCACCGCTAATGGTGGTGCCGGCGGGGCGGGTGGCACCACGAGCGGCGGGGCGGGTGGCACCGGAGGCACAGGCAACAATCAGAACGGGGCCGCCGGCGGTGCTGGTAGCGCCACGACTGGCTTAGCCGGCGATGGGAGCGAAATCACTTCTGGCCTGCGGAATGCTGGCGGCGGCGGCGGCGGTGGGGCAGGTATCAACTCGTCCAACGCCAACTCCACTACCGGCGGCTATGGCGGGGCGTCGGCGGGTGGCCGAACGTTTCGTACCGTTGGGCTTCTCGCAGCAGCAGTTACATCCAGTCTGCCGCATTATAGTGCTTCCCCAGGTAATACAGCCCCCGCCTTCATGGGTGGGCTCATACCAACCGCATTCGGCGGCGGCGGCGGGGCCGGGGGCGCTAATGCGGTCAGTTACGCCACGACATTCAGCGGTTCGGCCGCCGGCGCACCCGGCGGCAAATATGGCGGCGGCGGCGGGGCCGGGGCGGGTTACCTCAACGGCACGACCGTCTCCAACGACGGCTTCTTTGGCGGTGATGGCATTGCCATCATCGTAACAACTTTCTAAGCGGGCCGGGTCTAATAGACTACGCTCTCTTCTTTTCTCTCTTCAGTGGTGAAGTGTTCTAATGAAAATTGGTGGTAAGAGTGTAACTGGGCCTCCCGAGGTCTTCGAGATTTTCGATCGCGAGGATGGCCCTCTGGTGTTTCGTGCCCGCGCGTTGCCGGACATGGAAGAGTTCTACAAGCGGTGTCCCGAGCCAAAGCCGCCCGGCAAGTTGACCAAGGACGGCTATGTTCCGCTGACCAACGATCCAGGCTACTTGGAGATCATGGGCAACCATGTGAAGCAGCGTGTTGGCTATATGGTCACGCGGAGCTTGGAGCCGAGCGAGATCGAATGGGACACCGTCGATCTTGAGAACCCGAAGACCTGGCAGAACTGGGAGCCCGACCTGCGAAAGGCTGGCATGACCCAAGTCGAAGTCAATCGAGTCGGCAAGCTCGTCATGGAGGCGAACAGCCTTGATGAAACGAAGCTGAACCAGGCACGCGAGTCTTTTCTACTTGGTCGGGCTCTGGCGCGAAGCGCGTCCTATTCCCCAAATACCGAACCGGTGAATACGCCGTCTGGCGAGCTTGCACCCGTCTCGGAGTAAGGCCACCCGGTGTTAAAGATTCGTGGGACGACAACGGCGTCGAGACGCAAGCAAAGATTCTCGCGTTCGATCAGATCGTGTCCCACGATGAAGCCGGCGGGGATTCTCTAACAGGGGCATCGAAGCCACCTGCACCCGCAACGAGGACTAACAAGCGGCGAGGACGCCGCCGTTAGTCCCGCTGGCCCGACCTTGTGAGGCACCAATGAAGTTTACTGGCACCTTCGTTGCGCCTCGTGTCGATCTCGCTAAGTTCCGCGCACAGCTCCACAGCGAGCTGTTGGAACTACTAACCAGGGCTGCCTTCGAGTGGCTGGAAGAAACGGCGAAGACGATCCCGCAATGGAGCGGGGCGTCTGCCGCCACCTTCCTCCATCTGGCTCGTCAGATCGGTTACTCCCTCCCGATCAGCAAGGCGTCGAACGCCCCTTTCAGCGGCGAGTCGATCGGCCTCGCCCAAAGCAAGGGCGAGTTCGTGTCGGACCCTCAGAGCGGCAAGTACCACTTCGAGTACAGCACGCGACTGACGCATCTGATTTACAACGAGTTCAACAACGCGAACATCACGCCCGACGAAAAACTCTTCTCCCGCCTGCTAAACCCTGGCCCGTACCGCTTCCAAGATCGCGGCCAGGCTGCCTTCCTTCGAGTTGCTTCCGGCGTGCGGTTGCCGGAGCCCATCTACAAGCTGAAGCTAATCCGAGTTAAATAATGCCAGATGAAATCAAGCAGGTACTCGGCTTTGACGCCGGTCCTGCACTCCAAGCCTTGCAGCACGATAGCCACGATGGGGAAAAATGCGGCAGGCGGCGGCCATCCGTGGCGATCGCATGATAGGTGTTGCTACGGTTCATCGTTTCGCGGAAGACTTAACGAAGTTGTTCATCGAAGCCCTCAGCGTGAATGATACAGAACTAGACCCTAGCTTTACTAGCTAGAAAAGGAAATACTAATGTCCGAAATTATTCAGAAGCTCGGCTTCGATGCCGGGCAAGCAATTCAAGAGCTTCAACGCCTAGATGGCACGATGCAGCGATTCGAAAACCGGCTTGGCCAAAGCACCCGGGCTTTTGGTGCATTCAACAAAGCAGGCCAGGGAATAACCCAAGCCGGTGCCGCATTCAAGTCCCAAGTTCCGGCGATGGTTGCGCAGACACAACGGCTGACAACGTCACTGGGGCTGCTGTCGCGTATCGTCTTCACGCAAGCGATCGTTCGTGGTCTGAGTACCCTACGCAACGCCTTCAAGGCAACAGCGGGGGAGGCTGCCGACTTCCAAGCAGTCATTGCCCGCATCACCACGATTAATGACGGTGGCCAATCGTTCTCGCAGCTTGGCGATGCAGTTCGCAAGTTGTCAGATGACTTCAATATCCCCCTTTTGGAAGCCGCTGAAGGTCTGTATCAGTCGATCTCCAACCAGATCGGCGATGCTGGGGAGTCGCTTAAGTTCACCGCGACCGCTGCGAAGCTAGCCCGCGCCACGAATAGCTCGTTGACCGATTCGGTGGACCTGTTAAGCGGTGCCCTCAAGTCCTACAACCTAGACGCCAGCCAAGCTGACAGAATCTCTTCGGTATTCTTCAAGACGATTGACTTAGGCCGTGTCCAGGCCGGCGAGCTTGCCAACAGCTTCGGCCGTGTCGGCTCCATTGCGGCCGATCTAGGCTTGTCGCTCGAAGAAGTGACGGGTGCGCTCGCCGCCATCACGATTCGCGGCTCGAAGACGAGCGAGGCTCTGACGCAAGTACGGGCAATCACGTCGGCGTTGCTCAAGCCGTCGGAAGCGATGGCCAAGACTCTTCAGGGTCTTGGCTTTGCTTCCGGTGAATCGGCTATCAAGACATTGGGGCTTGCCGGTACGCTGAAGGCGCTCGCCGATTCCACGGGCGGCAGCGCGGCGCAAATGGCCGCGCTGTTCCCCAACGTCCGTGGTTTGTCCGGTGCAAGTTCGTTGCTGGGCGATGATCTTCGCTCGGTCAGTTCGGCCATTGCCGAGATGACGGCCGTCGGTCGTGGCTTTGCGAATGAGAAGTTCCTACAGGCGACCGCCACGGACGCTGAGGTTGTGCGGGCCAGCATCAATCGGCTCTCCAACGCGTTTGTGGTAAACTTGGGGCAAGGGTTGTTGTCTGCAAGCAAGCAAGCGATCGACTTCACCGGCGGCACGGATACCTTGGTCACAGTTATTGAGCGGGGTACGCCGGTCATCATCGGTTTCGGTGCTGCCGTCGCCGCACTTGGCGTTCAACTTGGCACGGCAAAGCTAGCCGGCGTCGGTCTAAGCCGAGCGCTGGGCGCTCTGGCGGCTGTCCCGCTGGCGATTGGCGCGGGCGAGAGTATCGGCAACTCGCTAAATGAGCAGGTCAACGCGAATCGCAACAAAGGGCTGAAGGCATTGGAAGCCGCTAATGCGGCAGAGCTTCAGAGCTTCGCCGAAACTCAGCAGCAGAAAACAGAAGTAGCAAACGCTGCAAACAAACGGATCATAGACAACGCCCGTCAAGCCTCACAGGCGCTCAATAAGGCGTTCTCACCAGATCAGATCGCGGCTACGCTCGACTCTGAAAGTGCCGTCACCGCACTTGAAGGAATCGTGAAGCGTGAAATCACGACGATGGATCAGCTTTCGGCCGCGATGGAATCAGTCGCGAATAAGGCCGCCGAGCTTCGCCGAGCGATTGATGCGGCGGCTGTTGCTGGTCAGCAGCTTCAAGCTGTTCGGGGTGAGGTTGATGGCGCAATTGATTCCGTGGCGGGCAAGGGCGGCGGCTTTGGCGGCGAGTTCGCCGACGGGCTGCGAGCGCAACTGGCCGCGCTTAAGATCGAATTAACGGCCCTTGCCGCTAGCTCAAACATCACGGAAGAGCAACTCACCGAAGTTATTGCCAAACGAAACGAGTTTGGCAAGGCGGCCCTGGAGGGGGAGAACTCAGCAGTTGGCAAGCTCGGCTTCGCAGCCGATATCAACCAACTTGACGTTGCTCTGACGAAATTGCAACAGCTCAAATCGCTGCAAGCTCAAGCTGTCGTTGACCCCGGGTTGCAGGCATCATTGTTCCAGCTTCAAACGGTTCTCTCTCAGAATCCAGCGGGCCAGTTCGGCCAAGCCGCGGCGTCAATGAGCGCGGCCGTGGGGCCGGTCCAAGCGATTGCGTCCGGCTGGGAACGTGCGGCGGCGGCTGCGGAACGTGCTGCGCGGGCGGCTGCTGCGGCATCCGCTGGTAGTAGTAGTAACCAAGCCTTTGGTGGCATGATGCACCTGGCGGCTGGCGGCTCGGCTCGCGGGATCGACACGATCCCCGCGATGCTGAGTCCGGGGGAGTTCGTGATGAACGCACGATCGAGTCGAAAGTTCTATTCGCAGCTTCAGGCAATGAATGCTGGGCAGCAGCCCACGTACCGCGAGAACGGCGGGAGCGTCACGAACGTCGGTGATGTTCACGTCGCGGTTAATGGCGGTAGCACGGCCACGCAAACGATCCGTGAGATCGGTCGCGGCCTTCATCGAGAGATTCGTCGCGGAACTCTCAAACTGTAATCCCTTTCGCAACGGGGACATGTTTGTCCCCTTCTTGTTTAAGCGTGCTGGCCCCTACCCGGAGTGCCAGTCGAGTTGCTTTTCAACACGTATCCACTCCGGGCTCTATGAGGAATAATATGAAGACTAATGTAGGGCTCAAGGGCCGTTTCCAGATTGAACATCGGAACGAGGCCGGCGAGTTGGTGGGGAAGTACGACTTCCCCAACGGTATTGTGGACGTGGGCTTGAATCACATTCTCGAAACCGAGTTCAATGGCGGTACGCCGATCACGACCTGGTATATGGCTCTGATCGACAATGGCTCGTTCTCCGCTTTGGCAAACGCTGACACGATGTCCAGCCATGCGGGCTGGATCGAGAACGATGACTATACCCAGGCCACCCGTCCTGAATGGACGGCCGGCACTGCGGCGACTCGCGCGATCACCAACGCATCGACCGTCGACTTTAGCATCAATGCCACGGTCACGTTGAAGGGCATCTTCATCACCAGCGTCAGCACGAAGAATGGCACGACCGGCACGCTCTGGTCGACCGCCGCCTTCTCGGCGAACGTCTCGGCCGTTAATGGCGACACCCTCAAGGTGACGTATACTGTCTCTGGTTAATTTTCACCACCACTCGGCTGGGTCGGGGCTTCGGCCCCGGCTCGGCTGTTTTAGGAGAGGCCAATGCCTTCTAAGAATTATCTCGCGACAGAAACCTCCTTTGTCTGGGGCGAATCAGGCGGTAGCGGCGTCACCAAGCTACTTGACATGGGCGGCTTAGCGGCTTCTACCGGCATCGCCTGCGGAGCTTATCAAGACCTCGGAGTCTCGCCGCGAGCTGACCTTTACGAAGTGGAGCTATACATCGACGGCTTTGCTTCGGGAACCCTCGTGGTCGGAACCACGGTCGATCTATTCATCGTTCAAAGCAATGCCACGACAGGGTTTGATGGGGCTCCTACAACGGACCCAACTTCAAGCGCCCAGGGCACGATTACTACTGACCAAGCTCGCAATGGCTACTACGTCGGCAGTGTGTTCTGTACTACGACCACCACCGGGCAGGTGCTTAGATCACGCTTTGTCGTTCGCTTGACAGGACGCTACGCCGCCCCTGTCGTCGCCAATCGCACAGCCGGCCCCCTCAAAACGGCCAGTGATAATCATCGGGTTACGATCACGCCGATTCCTTACGAAAGCCAGTAAGCCATGTACCTCCGACCCTCACGACACGGCGGCTTCGCCCGCAATGACGCGGAGAGCGCCTACCCAGAACTCTGGGCGGGGCTCACTGGCGCGTGGGTGCCGGCGTTGGGCGCGAGCGTCTCTTCTCGTGCTGTCAATAATGTTGGAACTGTAATTGAAGACTTGTCCGGTTTTGGCCCGGGCATGTTCGGCGACGGACCGACTGAAATTCGAGGCGAAGTCGCCGGCGGACCAAGTCTTCAGTTTGCGGCCACAACGCTTGGCTACGTCGAGATGTCGCATCCTGGCGGGCGATTGTTCCGGGCGAATGGTGCGACGATCGTCGTCCACAAGCAGAAGACTGACGGAACCAACCGCAATGCGACGATATTCGGCAACGTCGCCGGCGTAGCTGCCGCCATCTGTCGACTATACGCCCCGGATGCATCAGGTAACGCGGTCTTCGAGTTCGGCGGCAACACTGGCACGAACGAACTCTCTATCTCCGGCCTAACCTTCGGGGATGACGTGTGGGTGTGCCGGGCCGGCACCCGGGGTCTATACGTTTGGCAGAATGGCGTCCTCGTTGGTTCAAGCTCTACGCCGGTCACCTTCTCCAACAACACGACGACGTGGCGTTGGAACGGCGGCGTCAGTACTAGCAGCGATCTGTGCCGGTCGAAGGTGATGCTCACGTTTGATCGTGAGTTGTCAGACCAGGATGCTTTGCTGTTGAGCAGAGACCCGCTTGCGCCTTTCGTCGTCAAGCACCCCCTGAAGCTAATCGCAGGGGGTGGCGGGGCCATCTTAGATAATGATATTAGCCAATCGCTGAATCTCGGCCAGGACGCAACGCCCACCATCGAGCGTCAAGTCTCGGCGTCATCGACGCTTGCCTTAGCCGGCCTGGCGGTAGCTGAAACTGGCAAAACTGTTGAAAGTGAACTAGGCTTCACTGACCTCGCTGAGGGCTTCGTCTTCCCCGGTGACATCCAGCATGTTTCGCATGATCTTGGCCTCACGGATTCTGCGGTTGGTGATAATGCCAGCACCGAAGAGCCAACTAGCAGCCTGGCGTTGATTCAAAGCGTCAGTGTGGTCGGTCCTACCTACGTGGACGTTCACGTGATAATGGGCCTTGAGCATGGGGCGGGCGGGTCGATCGGCGTACCCTGGCTTCCCATCGAAGTCGAACACTCGTTAGGGTTGTCGCAATTAGCCGGGCGGGCTCGCCCACAATCAGTGACTAGCACGCTGTCGCTCACGGGGGCGGCTTTCCGGCGGCAAGAAGTCCAGTCAACTTTGAGCCTGGTTCAGACTGTCGCAGGCGGGGAAGGCATAGACCTCTCGACGCAAAACGTGAACCTGTCACATGTTGTTCTAGTAAACGCGGCGTTCCTACGTTCGTTTTTACACAATAACTTCTTGCAGCAATCACTCACGTACTTCATTGACAATTCGTGTGCCCGGAAGGAATACAACCGTTATCAAGGCGAAGGGGAGGGCGACGGGATCGAAGAGAAGCCCTTGCTGTTCAACAGCGACTTTGTCCTCGAAAGCCTTAGCGGCCCAAAACTGATCGTCCGACTTCGATCGCCCGAAATGGACGACCGTGACCGAAGCGGCTTCAACCGAGTGAATCGGGAAACCCGTGGCGGCGAACTGAATGTCTTCTCTGACCCGGCTTGGCCAAACATCAACACGCTTCTCGTGACGATTACCGCGCTCAAGCAGACGAAGATCGAAGAGCTTCAGGAATTTCTGCTCACGACCTTGGGCCAGCAGATCAAGCTCCAAGATTGGAAGGGGCGATCCTGGGCAGGCGTCATCACAACCCCTGGCGACGTTGCCACCGAAGATGAACGCAACGCATGGACGATGTCGTTTGAGTTCGAGGGCGAACCCTACGAAGGGCAGGCCATCGACGACCGAATCGCGTTCGATCAGTACGTGTTACCTGTCGGCCCCGTGGAGCGAGAAGGCGATCCGGGAGCCCTATCACTTGACCAATACGTGAGCGTCACCTTGGAGAGTCCATAATGTTTCGCGTTGAAGGTCCATTCCCCGGCTACCGCACGACACTGATCCTGCCGTCGCCGGACTTCGGCAATAGCCGCGCCCTCGCGTCTACCGTTCAGCCCGTGCGCACGATGAACGGTACGCTTTACACCTACGTGAAGAACAAACGCGGGCGTAAGGCGCACGTGTGGGAGTTTACCGTGGCCAAGGAGAAGTCCTTGGAAGCCAAGGCGTTCGTTGACGCTTACATCAGCAGCGTGATTCGCATTACGGATCATGAGGATGTCATCCACCTTGGCAATCTCACGTTGAACCCGCTGGAATTAACCGGCGACGGTCGAGCCAATGGCTGGCCGGGCGGCGAGGCTTATCGTTTTGCTCTGCAACTGGAAGAGAAGGTCTAATGCGTCAGTTCACGACCGCCGTTAGTGGCGAACTCAACAAGCGCTTCGGCACTGAGCCGCTCTTAATCGTGGAAGTCGACTGGGTCGACGACGGAGCCGTTGCGTACTCTGATCAGAAGATCAATGGGGCGGACTATCCGTATCCCTATCTGGTTAGCATCGGCAACTTCAACATGTCGACCATCATCACCGGCAACGGTGAGTCGCAGAACGTGAACGTCACGTTGAACGACATAGATGGCACGTTGAAGACGTTGCTCAACTCGCACGACGTTCACAAGCGTCCCGTGCGGGTCTATCTGCTATTCGCCGGCCTGCCGTCCACGGAGAGGGTGCTGCTGTTCAGCGGTGTGATCAACTCACCGATCGTGTGGGACGAGGGCAGCCGCACGCTCGCGTTCGACGTGTTCAGTACGCTGGAAGATCGCGAAGTCGCATTCACGATGGAGGACGGCGACTTCCCATTCGTCCCGCCGGAAGACCGGAACGAAGTGTGGCCCCTCGTGTTCGGGCAAGTTTGCAATATGCAAACTCTCCCACTCACATCGCCCCGCAAGGGTTTTCTCGCTGGCGGCCAGGGCGTCAAAGACCCAACGATTGAAGAGAGACTATGCCAGGCGCAGAAGCTGAAGTGCCCAACGAAAGCAGCCGCCACAACAGCAACAGCAGCAGCCCCCGGAGGCGGCGTCACTACAAGCTCCTCGACAAACGTCCGCGCGGCCAAGCCTGACCAGCAATGTCTGAGTCGGCGGTTCAACGAGATTTGCGCAATCCTCCATGAGAAGGAGCAGCAAGAGCAATACGTTGATACCGTGATGACGGTGCGTGGCGGCGGCGAGTTCCCGCAAGGCATCCTGATCGACATCAAGATCGACGATGTAAAGTTCTCTGGCGTCATGAACGGCGAGACGTTCACGATCACGCAGGTCTACCACCCGGCGTTGGCAGAGATCGACAACCCGCCGTGCAAGGACATCGCTGAGGCCTCCGCAGGCTTCCGCTATCGCGCGGGTAATAATCTGCCCTCGTCCACCCAAGACTGTGACGCCGGCGGCACCAACGCGGACCAGAACATCGTCAACGGCAGCGGTGAAAGCTGGCGGTACTACCAGACCTTCGAGAGTGCTAACTTCATCTGGCTGCCGCCGGGGACCGACGTGTTCCTGGACGGCGAATCAGACTTGATCCACGTCGTCAGCTTGATCCCCGGAACTGTCAACCAGGTGGCGGCCTACCGCACGTTCGGTGACACGACCCTGCTCGTGGAAGTGCCGACCGCCCGCTACGCGGTCCACACGGTGGACTACGACGGGTATGATGTCGTCGAGCTACGCCTGCCCAAGGCGCTCAGCGCATTCACCGATGAAAATTGGTCAGACGACATCTACGTGTCGTTCACTTCTAGCGTGGGTCCGAACCCCGTCGACTCAATCGAGTGGTTAGTCGAGAAGTACACTGATTTAACGGTCGACGCCGCGAGCTTCGCTTCGGTGAAGGCGAGCCTCGCCGATTACCCCAGCAACTTTTACATCAAAGAGCGGGAGACGGCTCTGACCGTCATTCGCGACATCGCGTTCCAAGCTCGATGTGCAGTGATCGTTCGTAACAACACGATCTCGCTGGTGTATCTGTCCAAGGAACCTACGTCGCTGAAAACTCTCACCGAGAGTGACATCGTCGCTAATAGCTTCCAAGTCTCTCACACGGACACGGATGATCTTCAAACTCGGCACCAGATCAACTGGCAAGAATCGGACGCCCCAGTCATTCAGGACGACGACCCCGAGTTGGAGTTCGTGATGAAGTACAACATCCCGAAGTACGGAGTCAGTCGGGAAGAGTACAACTACTGGACGCAGAACACCTTCGACACGATTCTCAAGTCCGCGACGTTCTGGCTAATTCGCAAGTCGCATACCTGGAAGTATGTGGAGTTCGAGACGCCGCTGAAGCATTTGAACCTGGAAGTGTTCGACTGCATCACGCTGGACATTGCACAGTTCCCAACGGTTAAGTGCGTAATCGAGGAAGCCAACTACGACGCAGATCAGAATACGATCAAGTTCAAATGTTGGACTCCGATCCTCGCAGGCACGGACGAACCGTTCTTCTGGGCCTGGCCGGCGTTGCAAGACGCAAACGCCGTCTGGCCACTCGTCGATTCAGATGAGAGTGGCGATGGGTACGGGTTCACCGTGAGCCCGCCAGTAGACCACCCCTTGCGGGCCGGCTACGACGCTGACACCCAGCAAGTTTGGACCGCCGGCGATCGCCACCCTTCCGACCTGGACGATGCCTTCGTTCAGGTGGTGTGTAAGATTGCCACGGGTGCCGAGATCGCTCCCGATCTGGAACCGGTGATTGTGGCGTTCGAGCCACTGGCCGACGAGAACTTTAACGACCGCATGAACGACGTTGAGTCGGGTGGCCTAACCTCGGATGACAAGGAAAGCAAGTCGGCGTGCGGTGATCCCGGTCCTCCGGGTGCAGGCTGTACGTATGAGGTCAAGGTCCGGTATATCACGCCTTCTGCGATCGCCCCCTTCCGGGACGATGTCGGCACGTATGCCGGCCCCTGCACCGGACAGACTGGTCGGCCTTGCTTTGGGCCGGAGTATATCATGTGTCACACGTTTGGGGCGTACTTCGCCGCTTCGGCCTTCCGATCGCAGAAGGCTGCGGAGGCTCGGGCCCTCTTTGACAACGGTGGCTACCAGGTCGGCGTGTCTGCCATCGCTCCTGCCGGCGTAAGCGGCATCGTCGGGTTCCCCACCGATGGCTACGCCGGCGAGTGTGAAGACACCGGCAACCCCGATAACCCGCTGAACGGGGCTGGTGAGACGATGGACCCCGGCTGCTCTTCGGGGACTTGTCCCTAGAATCTACCCAGCGGACAGTGTTCAGTCGCCATCGCCAACTTGTTGTCGAGGGGTTCGGCGGACTCGCTCACGGAGCAGCCGCAGTTCTTGCAGGCGTGTGCCTCGCGATCATAGCGATCGCACACATTGCAGTGCATCTCGAAGAGTTCTTTAATCTCTTCGGGCGTGCGGTTCGGCTGGCCGGACAGAAACCAACCGCGAATCGCTCGCGAGTAGTTGCTGATCTTGTCGCCCAACGTCGCCGTATGCGTTCGCGTGCCTGCGTCACATCGGTGGCAAACCTCCGGCGTCACCGGCAACAACGTGATGTTGCAAATAAGCCTACCGTCGGAGTCTTCACGATATGGACAATCTGGATAGCCCTCGTGCTGCTCAAGGATGGGCAGCGGGCTATCCAGTTTCTTTTCCTTACAGGGCGGATCATCTGGTTTACGCAATACCTGCACCGGGCATGCCGCGCACTGCGGCAGTACCACGAGATGGCGATACACCGTCGCTTCAGGATTGATACACCTGTATCGTACCTCCCCCTTGTAATTCTCGTTCTGTCGTTTTAGGCAATCAGACATTAGGGCGCTCCTGCGATCGAATCCACTCAACGGTCTTGGGGCGGCTGAACTTCACAATATGGATGTCAGTAATCATTTCATTGGCCCTAAATGTCAAAGTACATCATGGAGCGGTAGACTTCGGCCTCAGCAATGCAGTCGGCGAACGCATCGTGCGCATTGTTGTTCACGATGCCGAAGTGGGAACAGAGATACCCGAGGTTGACCTTGTTGAATGGGGCCGACTCCCCTCGGAACACCGCCCGGTCGTTGATCGACAGGGCGAGCGACATGGAATCTCGGGCGAGCCCCATGAAGAGCTTTTCCTTCAGGGCCACGCCGAGCCACGCTTGCAGGAAGCTCGACTCGAACGCCCAGTTCTGGGCCAACGGCACGAGCTTCTTGTCCAGGGGCAGGTTCAGCTTCTCGAACCATTCCACGAACATGTCGGCCACCTTGTCCGGGTGGGGCGCGTACAAGGCCAGGTGCGTCAAGTCGAGCCCGTGGACATTCCGGGCGGCTTCCTCGACGCGCTCGGGGTGGAGCGGCTGCACGGTCATGTAGAACGGCGTGACCCCTTCCAGCGGACGGATGTCCGAGTCCAGGGGCACGACCGCGATCTGCACGATCTCGTGCCAGTTAGCCCGCCGGCCGGTCGTCTCGACATCGACGGCGGCCATCAGGTTCCCGTTCAGGTGGGGCAGGGAGGAATACGTTCTCATACAGCACCCACCCTTCTGTTCGCCAGGTACTTGTCGGGGTACCACTCCGGCACGATCCAACCGGCCGGCGGCATCCACGGCCTGATCTCTTCAACTTCCAGGGCCTCAGTACGGCGGTGATCGGGCTGATACGGCCGCCCGGTGTAGCCGGCCAGGTGATCGGCGAACCTCTCGCCCCACTCGTCGAGTTCAGACATCTGCCCGCTGGCACCAATCACGTAATCCCAGCCGCTCCAACCAACGAGGGCGCGATCAGCGACGGTCGGCCGAGGCCCATAGCCAGGGCGAACCACCTTCGCGATGAGCCCGCCAGATTCGCGAACCGCTTCGCACTCATTGAAGAAGCGGGTGTCGGGGATGACCAGCACGTCCACGCCGTGGTCGCCTCGCAAGACGAAGTCGATCCAGGTGTCCTTGTAGACTTGATCGCGGAACGCCGGTGTACCGATGTCTACCCACAATTGGACCGGGGTCTTCCCGATCGTCGGCAACACGATGTCGCGGAACTTCTCGCCCCCGGGCGTGTCGTAGAACTCCGGTTCTCGGAGTCCGTCCCAAGCGTAGAGATCATAGGCGATCTGCTTGAGCTTCCACGCGAACGGCATCTTCGCCGCTTTCAGGCCGCGCTTCTGACAGCCCGCGACGATACGATTGGCGAGCGAATCTTTACCGGTGCGAGAGTAATGACCAAGACCGATGACTTTCATGCAATCTCCGGGGGTGAACAGAGTACAACGTCGCCATAGATCGGGCCGGCAGGGCCGGCAAGATCATTGGCGGTATGGTTAAGGATGGCGAACGCAGGACCGGCTTCGTTGACGACCATGATGTCGCCGCACGAAAGGTCCACGAACTGAACGAACCCGCCGACGTAGCTTTGCAACTGCGCGAGCGTGAGCGGGATTTCCGATGGGGCGATCCGCTCCATCGGTCGCTTAGCAGGGATGAAACTAGCCATTGTCCCTCGCGAGCTTTCCACCAATGACGATCCAAGGCTTCGCATTAGGGGCCGGCGATTTCTTCTCCCAGGACAGGTTGCCAATGAATCGCTGGTTGCCAGTGTACGCCCCGCTCGGGTGATCGACCGGCAAGCGGAGCGTCACCTTCTTCCGGGTCCATCCGTGAACTTCTTCAGGCGGCAACGATTCAATGAACTTCTCGTAGAACTCTTTGTAGAGAACCATTTCGCCGGTGACGTAGTGGCAGTTCTCGCGAATGAACGACTCCAAGGCCGAGCGACTGAACTCTTCCGACTGCCGCTTGTGATCGGTCGTAACGACCGGCAACGCGAGGCGGCCAAGAGCCGTCGGCGGCTCGATCTCGCCCAACGTGCGAAGGAACGCCGGAGCTTCTTCCTTCAGTCTCTCCATAAGGATGGGCTTCGGGATTTCCTTCTCAAGCGGGCGGACGTAGATCACGACGATCCGGGTGTCGCCCGGCGGCACCACGCAAGCGTCCTGGTGATTCGCCGTCTGCACCCAGTGAGTCAGATTCGGAATCTGGTAGGAGTCCGTCCGCATCTTGCGGATCGAGAGCGTGGGACTGGTGACGGCGTCCTTGATCTTCGCGCTGGCACCCGGCGATTTGCTGATGTCCTTTTCTTCAACGACGCACAGGAGCGCGCCCCCGAGTTCACCGTTGAAGTCAGACTGATTCGTCAGAGCCCTATCGGCCTTGACCACCCCGCAGGTGACGAGCAACGCAATCGCTTCCCAGAAAATACTCTTCCCACAGTTCTCGTTGCCGAAGAAGAACAGGTACGGCAGGCGGCACTCGGGGTCTTTGAAAATGCACGCCAGCCAGCATCGCAGATAGTCGGCACCCGTGCGGATGTTGACCTTCTTCGCCCAATCCAGATCGCGGACGAACGGATCGAGTTCCCGGCCCAGGTGCGTGAAGATCATGTCCCAGTGCGGGTGCGGCGTGTCGTCGTACCGCGACAGGGGAGCATACCGAAGCTGAGGCGCGTCCCGGTTCCACTGACGATTGCCAGGCTCTTCCGGCTTGAACGGCATCTGGACCAAGGTCCACGTTTCAAGTTCGGCCGCGCCCATGAGGACTTCGGCGTCCGGCTTTGCATGCCCCTGCAATTGAAACACCGTTTTGACGCTGCCGCCGTTCGTGTACTTCCAGGTGCCGTCCTTCTCTTTGACAGCCCATCCGGCCGATTTGCCATCGGGCGTCTTGAGGCACCGGGCCACTGCATCGTAGGTCTGCGACTCGTCCTTGCTCGTGTCACCGATTTCTTGGTAGCTGGTCCAGTAGCCCTTCTTGTCGCTGTTGTTCCAGCCCTCGACCGTCTGCGCGTCGTCCTGCGTCTTCGCCACTTGGAAGGTGATGCGTCCATCCTTCGTTTGAGAGACGACCGCCTTGCGATTCTTGAAGGACTCGTCGATCTTAATCTCTTCCACGCGACCGAGCAGCTTCGCGACATCCTTCGCCTGCTCAAGCGTCGAGAACTCATAGCCGCCACGGCACTCGGCACCGCCGAGAAAGCGAGCGGCGACTTTGAATGAAGGGTTCTTGTTGAACCAACAGTTCGTGTAGCCCTCCGCGTTCTGCTCCCAGCACGCAGCCTCGGCCACGCCCTTGCTGAACCGGTAGAGCTTCCACGAGCCGCCAGGGCCGGGGAACGCAAAGCAGTTCGCTTCGCCAGGATGCTTGCCCGGCGCAGTCGTGCTATACACGCCGTAGATTTCAAACTTATCCATCAACCGCTTGAAGCCCAGGGTATGAGCCTGAAGCAGGTGGCGATCGGAGTCCCAGAATGCCGCGAAGCCGCTATGCTGCATGGCGTCGATATGCTCTTTGTGCTTCTCGTCAAGCGGCGTGATGCGATGGGCAGATGCGAGTGCATCGAATAGATCAAGCTCGGCCTCGGGCACGCCGTTGACGCGCGTTCTAGTCCGCTGGCGGGTGACGACCTCCAGGTGATCCTTCCAGTTCGCCGGGATGCGAGCGGTCGGCAGCGGCTCGGCGACCTTGACCAACGTGAGGCCACGGTTCTCCGGCGTACTCTTCGTGTGCCAGAGCCACATATTCCCTCCGCAGGCGTCGATCGTGGCGGCGAAGTCGAAGCCCGTCTCGGCAGACATCAATCCGAGGATGCACCGGCCCATCGCGGCATGCTCGGTATGGTTCGCCGTCGGGACGCCGTCGCCCTCGAAGAAAACGTACAGATGGAGGCCGCCGCCGCCCGTCGACAGGCGGACCTGGACCCAGGGCAGGGCCTTGGCGGCTCCCCGCACCGCTTCCAGCTTCTCGTCGGTAATACCGACACCGGTGGCATGACCGACGATGGAGTCGAAGTCAAAACCGACATAACGCGAAGTGCGGGTTTTCCAGTCCCAGCCGGTAGAACCGACACCCTCGGCATAACGCTCAAGGGGCCACTTCAGGTCGTAGTCCTGCCACTCCGGCTCGGAGTCGGCCTTCTTCGGGATGCGGATGGCCCACCAGTCGTTGAGACCGTCGGTGTACGTGGATCGCTTACCCTCAATCGGCCAGCCGTCGCCGGCCGAGACGTTGACCTGCGTTTCCAGGCCGGGGTGGGCGAGGAAGAAGTCTAGAAGATCGGGACCGTTATGCGTTGCTCGCTCGGCCTGCAAGAAGGCGCGAATAGACTTGCTGACTTTCATCGTGGGGTGTTCTCTCCGGGAAAGTTAATCAGTTACACACTGGGTGACACGGTTAACTCCCGTTTGGGGGCGGGTAAACCCGAAGAAATCTATAAATAGTTAATGAGTTAATGAGTTAAGTATCTAATATAAATAATAGATATAACATTCTTTATTCTCCTATGAGCCCTAATGTGGAATCGCGTTAAATCGTTAATCGGGTAACTCACGCCCCAATTGGGACGGGGCGTGTGTCACCCAGGTATGCAAGAGCCCGAAGTTGCAAACCTCCCGCTGAGCCAGGTCGCCGATGCAAAGTTCTTGCTGCGGCCCGTAGATCGCACGACTGCGGTCTTCACAGAACTTCTGGACTCTATCCGGCAGAACGGCCTCGCCAACTCGATCCTCGTGAGGCCCCACCCCGACGGGACGCCCGGCCACTACCAGACGGTCGACGGGATGTACCGGAAGACGTGCTGCGAAGAACTCGGGCACACGCACATCCCCGCGATCGTTCGCGAAATGATGGACGAAGAAGTCCTCGCGTGGCAGATCAGGGCGAATGGCATCCGACCTGAAACCAAGAAAATTGACTATGCCCGCCAGATTAGACGCATCCAAGAGTATCGCCCCGGTGTCACCCTAGCAGCGATCTCTCAGTGGATTAACAAGGCCCCGACGTGGGTCCGTCAGCAGCTCGACTTGCTCGAACTGGACGACTCCGTCCAGCAGCTCGTGGACGATGGCGAAATCCCGCTTCAGTCCGCCTACATGCTGGCCAAGGTTCCCCGGATTCACCGGACGAACGAACTGATCGCGCAGGCCTGCGTGCTATCGGCCGCCAAGTTCAAGGCGGTCGCTGCACAGATCATCAAGAACTTCATGGAAGACGTTCGTAACGGACGCCTATCCCACAACTACAACGACAAACCGTTCACGCCCGTCGCTTGGTATCGCGGGAACCATAAGGTTCAAGCCGAGCTTCAAAACCCGTTCTTCGGCCCCGAGATCATCGTCTCGGAGAAGCTGAAGAAACCACTCGACATCTGGCGAGCCTGCCTCAAGTGGGTTCTCAACCTAGACGCCGCGAGCGTCGAGGCCGCCCGTCGTGACTACGAGAAGAACAGACCCAAACGCAACCTCATGGACCTCTACGAAAGCGAGCCCGATGAAGTAAACCAAGACCCCGATACCTGATCCCCACCGCATTCTCTCCCGCCTATATTTCTTCTCTGCAAAGGAGTACTCAATTGAGTACCGATATCGCTGTCCTTGATCTCAGTCAACTTCCTTCCACGTCGGTCGGGTCGCAAGACACGTTCGACGATCTCGCCAGGGGTGCAACCTTCCTTGGCCGCTTGCAGTTGTTCGGCTCGAACAGCAAGCAGTGTCAGAAGGGCTTGATTAAGCCCGGCCACTTCGGGATTCCCGTGTCGGACGACGAAGTCGTCGACCTGGGTGCCTCGTGTGACATTCTGCCGCTCGCTCGCCGTCCGAAGGCGATCGACATGAGCGATTCGCCCGTTGTCGCCAGCTATGACGAGAACGACCCGACGTTCCAGGAAATCGCGGAACGCTCCAAGGTCCAGAACTCGAAGTGCCAGTTCGGCCCGAGCTTCCTCGTCATCGAGCGCAACACCGGTCGCATGCTCGAATACTTCCTGGGCTCGCCGACGCATCGGCCCGAGGCCAAGAAGATTTACCCGAAGCTCCCTTTGACCCAGGCGGACATTGCCGCCCGGAAGCTGGACGAGGAACCGCACACCGCGCTCCCCGTCACGCTGAAGTCGAAGTTCATCGAGAAAGAGTTCTCGTGGTACGTCCCCGTCGCGCTCGACTGCTCGACTCCGTTCACGAAGCTGCCGCCGATGGCGCAGATCGCGGCCGAGATTCAGAAGTTCATCAACGAGAAGGGCGGCGTCGAGGCCGATGACGACGCGCCGGCCCTGAAGAAGTCTGGACGCAAGCGGTAATTTTGTACGCCGCAAACTACTAGGTGACCGTGTCACCCTAGTAGCATCTGTTCTCTCTCGGAAGACCGGAGCGGGACATCCCGCTCCGGTCTTTTCTCTTCGCACCCCGTCCCGCCCATGCGTTTCGACGCCATCCTTATCCAGCAGCCGAGCGTTTCCTTCGGCCCCTTCCTGTCCCTCACTCGCGAGGCGATGGGCTACAGCGTTGTGGCTAAATGCGATGCGAGCGGCCGGCAGCTCAGCGAAACCGAGCGGTTCGTCTCGTGCCTGGAAGCCCTACGCGATCCGAACGCCATCCCGGCCCTTTGGCCGCACCTGCTGAATCACGTTTCGTTTAGCGTTGCCATGGTCGCGGATGACCGCGACATGATCGAGATTCTTGAACTCGCTTCGGGCATGCACTTCGTCCGATCCGAAACCCGCGTTCGCGGGATCGACATCGCCGTCGTTACTGGGACGCTCGCGCAGTGGCGCGAAGCCGGCAAGAACGGCACCCAGCAAGGCGGCCCCGCCCAGGTTGCATTCTGCAAGATCATCACCCTGTTCGATCAAGCCGGCCTGAACGTCTGGAAGGGCTTCAACTGGAAGTCGGACAACTCGAACAAGGGACTCTTTTTAATTGAGGACAGACGTGCCTGAAACTGTCACCTGTAATTTTCTCGTCTACTCCAAGAAGGGCCGCGCTCTTCGCGAGAAGGCGGTCCTGCGCTACTCCAAGGGACGCATTGAGTTCCTGGCCTCGCCCTTCGCGCTGAAGGACGAGATCAAGGCCATGCGTGGCTCGAAGTGGCATGGCTACATCGAGGGCGACAACCGCAAGATTTGGTCCGTCGAGGACTGCCCCCGCAATCGACTGCAACTCGCCTACCTCCAAGGCGAGGACGTGTACGCCTGGTTCGATCGCGACATCGTCGAACACGAGTTCCCCGATCGCGGCCTGCCGCTCTACCAGCATCAGAAGGACATGGCCAACAGCGCGATGACCTACCACTTCAATATCTGGGGTGCGGAAATGGGTCTGGGCAAGACCCGGTCGGCCATCGAAGTCATGGACCTGTCGGGTGCGGCGGACTGGGTTTGGATTGGCCCGAAGAAGCCGATCAAGGCCGTCAAGCGCGAGTTCATCAAGTGGGGACTCAGCGAGAAGATCAACCTTCAGACGTTCACCTACCAGGCGTTCGTCGAGTACGTCGACAAGTGGAAGCCTGGCGACCTGATCCCTCAAGGGCTGATCTGCGACGAACACACGAACCTGAAGACCTGGGACTCGCAGCGGAGTCAAGCCGCGCAGTTCATGGCCGACAAGATTCGCGAGAAGTACGGCTACGAAGGCTACGTGATCCTGATGTCCGGCACGCCTGCACCCAAGACGCCGGTGGACTGGTGGAGCCCGTGCGAGATCACGTTCCCCGGATTCCTCCGCGAGGGTTCGGAGCGGGCGTTCAAGCTCCGCATGGCCATCGTCGCCCTCCGCGAAAACTATGGGGCCGGCGGCCAGTTCAACGACCTGCTGGGTTGGAAGGACGACGAGAGCAAGTGCGCCACCTGTGGCTGCTATCCCGACGAACACGGGATGGAAATGGACGACTATCACCCGTGGACCAAGTCGGTCAACGAAATCGCCGAGTTCCACGAACGCACGAAGGGCCTCGTCGTCATCAAGTTCAAGAAGGACTGCGTGGACCTGCCCGACAAGGTGTACCGGGTCATCCAGTGCGAGCCCAAGCCCAGCACGCTCCGCGTGGCCCAGGCGCTTCTGGCGTCCAGCGAGCGGGCCATCACGGGGCTCACGCTGCTCCGCGAGTTGAGCGACGGCTTCCAATACCGCGAGATTCAAGAAGGCATGATGCCTTGCAACGTCTGCTACTCGCCGGGCGAGCCTGTCCAGGACAAGGACGGTGAGGGGTTCACGTACCCGCACGCGGGGCCGGTCGGCACGATCAAGGAATGGTTCGACCCTCGCGACGAAACCCGAACCTTCTCGTCTGTGGACATGATGCGGGACGAAGTAGTCTCCGGCCTTGAGTGCCGCGACGTGACTTGTCCGAAGTGCGATGGGGACAAGGAAATCCCTCGCATGGTCCGCATCACGAAGGAAGTCCCGTGTCCGAAGGAAGACGCGCTCATCGACCTGCTCGGCGAGAACGAGGAAGTCGGACGCATTGTGATCTTCGCCGGATTCACTGGATCAGTGGATCGCTGCGTGAACATCTGCCTACGTGAAGACTGGCACGTTGTTCGGTGCGACGGTCGTGGCTTCACGATTCTCTATCGCGATAGCGACGGCACGATCAAGTCGAACACCAAGACGGACGCCCTCGACTACTGGGCGGACCTGAAGGGCAATGCTCGCGTTGCGTTCGTTGCCCACCCTGAGTCGGGCGGTATGGGTCTGACTCTCACCGAGGCGTGTACGGCCGTCTTCTGGTCGAACTCTTTCAAGCCTGAGTTCCGCACGCAATCGGAAGACCGCATTCACCGTCTCGGCATGGACGAGAACCGTGGCGCGATGATCGTCGATCTCGTCCACCTGCCGACTGACGAGCGGGTGCTGGAAGTCCTCCGCAAGAACCGTGAACTCGAATTGCTGACGATGGGCGACTTCGCCAAAGACTTGCAGCTTGACGCTGCCTAACCCTTCTCTGAAAACTAAATGAAGCTCAACAAGAACAAAGTCGCTGATATTAAGCAGGACATCGTGGACGGCGTTACGCAGCCGGCCATCGCGAAGAAGCATAGCGTTAGCCGCTCGATCATTTCCGACATCGCCACTGAGCGTGCGTGGAAGCACGTCGACTGGCCGGATGGCGAAGCTCCTCGCAAGCGGGGCGGCGGCCAGCGCAAGGCCAAGCCTGAATATGACCCGACTGACGAGCGGGTCAGGGAACTCGAAGGCGAGATCGCGCATCTCGTTGACGAGCGGAACCACGCCCGCAAGTCCGCCAAGGCCACGGCGAAGGAACACGGTCTGTACCGTGCCGTCGTCGCGGAAATGAACCAGCGGATCGTGCCGTTCACCCAGCTCCCGCAGACCCGCCCTGAGCGTACCACTAAAGCCCGAATCGAAGAACATCTGGTGATGCACCTTTCGGACGGTCACCACGACCAGATCGTGGTCCCGGAAGAGTGCGGCGGGATGGAGAATCACAACTTCCCCATCTCGTGTCGCCGCGCTGAGAACCTCGTTGACACGACGATCGACTGGACGCAGGACACGCTCTCGCCGAAGTTCCACTTCCGCGTGCTGCACATCCTGGCCTATGGCGATCATACTAGCGGCGAGATTCACGGGGCCGTCACGCGATCGTACTTCCGCAACCAGTTCAAGAACTGCTTTGCGATTGGCCAACTGCACGCCCTGATGTTCCGCGACCTGGCGGCCCACTTCGACGCCATCAACGTCGTCTACCTGCCGGGCAACCACGGCCGCCGCTCGCCGAAGAAGGACTTCCATGGTGCCCACGACAACTGGGATTACCTGATCGCGGAGTGTGCCCGCAACCACTGCCGTGACCTGCCCAACGTCTCGTTCCTGATCCCCGACGCTTACAGCGTCAACATCGACATCAACGGCATCGGCTTCAATCTCAGCCACGGCGACGACGTGCGTGGCAACGGCGGCATCCCGTTCTATGGGATGGTTCGTCGTCAGAAGGGGTTGATCGCGATGGGTGCAGTGCAGGGCGGTCCTCGCGTCCGCTACTTCTGCATGGGTCACCATCACGTCGCGGCCTCGCTCGCGGACATGGACGGCGAAATGATCGTCAATGGTGCGTGGGTCGGCACGGACAGCTACGCCTACAACAGCTTCTCTGGTTACCGCGAACCGTCCCAATGGCTTCACGGTGTGCACCCCAAGCACGGCGTGACGTGGAGGCTGAACGTCCACTTGCGTAGCGACGACGACGTGAAAGGACCGAAGCGGTACAAGATCGCCGTGTAATCCCATGATCCGCCGAAACGATACCGACCCCGCCAGTTACGATCCCCACGAAGACCCCTACAACGGGGCTCGGGAACGCAACGAAGATGAGTTCAACAGCGACCCGCCGTTCTACGTCGATCGCGTCATGTCTCATAGTGACCTTGAAGATTTAGCCGATGCTCTCGACGGTAGCGACGAGAGCATCGAACACGGCATGCGAATCTGCAACAAGGACATTGAAGACTACGACGAGGACGAGATCAAGGAAGCTCTGGAAGATCGAATTGGGTTTGTCTTCGACGAAGACCTAAATGCCTGGACCTATGAATGAAACGACTCGCCCAGTTCGATACGTTCTCGATCGACGTGAACAAGGTGTTCATCGACAGTGACTTCAACTGTCGTGGGTACTTCACGCTCGAATCTATATCGGACTTGGCGGCCTCTATTCGAGAACTCGGTCTTCAAACTCCCGTCGTCGTTCAACCCTACGCCCATGAGCAATATGACTACCGGCTAATCGCAGGCTACCGCCGCTTTGCAGCTTGCACCCGCCTGCTCGGTTATACGGAAGTCCCCGGAACGATCCGCACCGATCTGACCGAAGAACAAGCCCGCATCCTCAATCTCACTGAGAATCTCGAACGCCGCGATCTCAACATCCTCGAAGAAGCTAAGGCAATCCGCCACACGTTCCCCAACGGTAGCGTTCGGGCCATCGCGAAGGCCCTCAACCGCCCGGGCCGCTGGGTGCATGCCCGGCAGTTGTTGCTACGGTTGCCCGAGGAAGTTCAGCAGATCGCCGCCGCCGGGTGGCTGAAGCAGTTGAGCATCGTCGCGCTTTCGCAACTGACCTCGCCCGAGGACCAGATCGAGGGTGCCAGGCAAATCCTGGCGGCGAAGCAACTCAACTCACGGAACCAGACGAACCTGCCCAAGAAGTATCGAGCCAAGTACGAGGGCAGGAAAACCAAAGAGCAGATCACGAAGATAGTCGCCCGCATGCTCGGCGAGGGCGTGTACGGCGGGATGCCCCGCGTGGCCATGTGGTGTGCGGGAAAGATAACAGACGCCGATCTCATGGCGGATATTAAGGAACGGATCAGTGAACAAGAACAACTCCAAGAAGACCCCCACGACGACTGAAGACCTCATCGCTCGCGGCGGCTTCATGATATCGAAGATGCGGCCTGATACGGTCGCACTAATCGAAACGACTGTAGGGGTTCTGTATACCCTTCGCCTCGTGGACCCCATCACTAATCTGATTCATTTCACTTCTACAGACGAAGGCATGCGCCAAAGCGGGCCTCAGCCGTGTCACTTTAGTAGCTCTTGGACGGATCGAACTGGCCGAATCGCCATCCGCGATTGGGTGATCAAAGATTGCATGTTTCTGCTGAAGTTTAAACACGAAGGATGGCTCTCGCACCCTGTGCGGTCATGCCTGCTTGAAGCCCCCAACTGGAAGTACGAAGTCATTAGCCCCTAACGAATAACCTCGTCTCGCCCGAACCCATGTAGCTCAGTGCGTGGAGACTGGGAGCGGCCGGCAGGCCGGTAATGGTAGTTGCGATTTGCAATCGCTGCCCACTGAGAACCTTGCGTTTAACGCAGGATGGCGAGACGAGGTTTCTTTAATTATGACTTACGCCTTCAGCGGCTTCATCGACAGCGAGTACGGTGATCGTTATGTGCAAAACTGCGGGAAAGTTTGATTTACAAAGTCTGCTTGATCAGGACTATAGTCTCCCGGTCTATCTGGACTGCGAGACTGTCGGGCTTCACAGCATGATGGTGTTGTTGCAACTCGCCAAGGGCGAGGGCGACATCCACCTATACCATGTGTGGAAGGAGCCCGTCTGGAAGACGCTGGAGCTTCTGGAGTGGGTCGCGAAGCATCCCGTCGTGGGCTTCAACCTCGTCTTCGACTGGTTCCACGTCGTCAAGATTTACACGATCTGGCGGCTGCTTCCGCGCGACTGGATTCCTGAAGAGCATATCGACGAGATCGCCCAGATCGAACCCTTCGGCCAAGATGGCCCGTGCATCAAGCCGGCCAACGCCCTCGACCTGCTGCTGCACTCACGCAAGGGTCCGTATCAGTCACTCATGGCTCGTGAGGACGTTCGCGTCCGCCGGGTGCCGACGGCCCTGGCCTACCCGCTCGCTGAAGAGCTTGAGCGGCGCGTGCAACTTGATGGCATCTACTTCGCCCGATCGGCGGACAAGGACGCGCCCAAGTGGCACGTCTACGACATCAAGGACCGCGACGGCGAGATCAACCAACACTTCAAAGACGTGTGCCTGCGATTCAATCCGGCGGGCGGCCTGAAGTTCCTGGCTGAACACGCCCTCGGCTATGAGCCCAAGTATCACTTCAAGGACGTGGAAGTCCCGAGAGAGTTCCGGCCGATCGAATATGGCTTCGCCCCGACTGCGCTGAAGGTCAGCACGCTTGATCGCAACTGGTCGGTCTTCAAGAAGGACGCCAAGGGTCAACCGCAACTGAAGGGCCACGCCTGGCCGGCGGTGATCCAGAAGCACATCGACCATTGGGCCACGCACCCGCAGGCGCAAGAGTACGCCACGGACGACATCGTCTACACCCGTGCGTTGTGCCACCACTTCGGCGACCCGGAACCTGGCGACGACGACTCGATCCTGGCCTGCGCCATCCCCGCCGTGCGGTGGCGTGGCTACCGGATTGACCAGGACGGCGTGGACGTTCTGCTCGCGAAGGCCCAGGTGATCGTCGATAGAGCGCCGGTCAACATCAACAAGCCTGAAGCCGTGCGCGCCTACATCGGCGAGTGCATGGACGAAATGGAAATGTTGATCATTGACGAGTCGACGAAGAAGGCCAAGCTGACCACCGTCTCGAACTGGAAGGTGGACATCGAAGCCGGGGACGGCGACACGGGGGCCGAGGGCCTGCAAGGCTGGCGGATCAATCATAGCGAAGAGTGCAGCAAGTGCGATGGCACGGGGCAGCTTCCTAACAAGCAGTGTCCGCGCTGCGGGGGCCACGGTAAGCTCATGACCGGCATTCACCCTGCCTCGCGTCGTGCAGAAGAGATTCTGACGATCAAGGCGGCGGCGAAGGAAGTCGAGCTTTATACGAAGCTGAAGCTGGCTGGCAAGTTCCACGGATCATTCAATCCGATTGGTGCGTTGTCCGGCCGCATGTCCGGCGGCGACGGCCTGAACGCCCAGGGCATCAAGCACGCCAAAGAAGTCCGGCAGATGTTCCCGCTCGCGGCGTTGAAGCCCGACGTGGATGCGGTTCACGACGCGCTCTATGACATCCTGGGCGGCGAGTTCAAAGAAGTCTGGGATCGCGTCGAGGCCGACTACCTGGCTCTCGAAGATGAAGACTTGTCCGGCGGCGACTTTGACTCGTTCGAAGTGACCATCGCGGCGGCGATCTACAAAGACCCGTCGCTCGACGACATCATCACCAGCGGGCAGAAGATTCACGCCCACTTCGCGACGTGTATGTACCCCGAAGCCAGCTACGAAGACGTGCTGGCGTCCGAAGGCACCGAGTTCGATATGTACACGAAGGGCAAGTCCGGCTTCTTCGGCATCTTGTACTTCGGCGACTGGACGACGCTCGTTAAGAACTTCGGCATTCCCCAGGACGACGCCCAGGCCGCCGAGCAGACGTTCCTCAAGCGACACCCCGGCGTCAAGCTGGCTCGCCAGCGGATCATCAACGACTTCCAGGGCATGAAGCAGCCAGACGGAATTGGCACCGCGATCACCTGGGAAGACCCGGCCGAGTACGCGGAGACGCTGCTTGGCTTCCGCCGCTACTTCACGCTTGAGAACCAGATCGCGAAGGAACTCTTCGACCTGGCCCGCAAGCCGAAGAAGGAATGGTCGGACGCCAAGGTCAAGGTGGTCCGCCGCGACCGCGTGCAGACGGCCGCCGGGGCTGTGGCCTCGGCTCTGTATGGCGCGGCCTTCCAGATTCAGGCGGCTTGCACTCGGCAGGCTGGTAACCACGAAATGCAAGGCACCGGTGCCGGCGTCACGAAGCGGCTGCAACGCAGAATTTGGGACTTGCAGCCGATTGGCGTTCACCCGTTCCTCGTCGCCCCGATGAACATCCATGACGAAATCATGTGCCCGCTGCTGCGGCGCATGGCCGACGCCGTCGTCGAAGTCGTGCAGGAAGTCGTCGAGGGTTATCGCTCGATCATTCCGCTGATCGGGATCACCTGGTTCAAGCGGATGATGTCGTGGGCTGGCAAGAAGGGCGGGGCGGTCACGGGCGAAGTCAAAGTCCAATCGCCTCACATGCACAAGAAACAGCCCGAACCTGCGGTCTGCTAATCGTTTTATCCTGAGGTCTAGCTAGCTTTTTATGCGGTATAGTTCAATTGGGTAACATAAAGAAACCGAAGGACCGACCTGAGTACAACCTGGTTCAGTTGCCACTCGTGAAGCTCTTAACGGCACGCGATTGGTACTGCGAAGAGACGCACGGTAATGCCTTCCAGACAGGCTTCCCCGATGTCTACACCATGCACCGCAAGTGGGGCCGGCGTTGGATCGACTGCAAGGTCGAGGGGAAATACAACTTCACCAAGGCCCAACGAATCAAGTGGCCAATTTGGGAGAAGTTTAGCACGCCGATCTGGATCATCACCGGGGCCGGCGAGGAAGACTACGCGAAGTTGTTCCAACCTGCCAACTGGCGGGAGTATTGGAAGAAGACGTGGGGCGAGTTGCCCGACATCGACAAATTACTGGACGAACTAATTAGGGAGCAAGCAGCAGATGGCACGGGTTATTTCGATTGTTGATTCAATTCTCAACGCCCCGTTCCTCACTCAGGTCTGCATTGGCATTCCCGCTGGGATGCTGGTCGGCTATCTCGCTCGCAACCCTCGCGCCTTCTAAATGATTCTGCAATTCCAGCCGAACCGCTGGTCATGCCTCGCGACTTCGTTCGCGATGGCTCTCGACATCCCCGTGGCACAGTTCTTTGATCTGGTTGGCCACGACGGGAGCGAGATTCTTTACCCCGAGCTACCCGAGCCCGTTTGCAGACGGGGCATCCACGTCCAGGAAGCGATCGAAGTCGCCTGGACCCTCGGCTACTCGTCTACGCCGTTCGAGCTATTCCCGCAGTCTCGCACGAGCCCCGGCGGCCCTACGCACGTCGTCAAGTTCCTGGCGGGCAACTGGGATCGCTTTTCTTCCCAGATCGGATGCCGCAAAGGCGTCATCGAGTGTGTAACCCAGATAGGCAGCGGGCACGCCGTCGCCTTCCTCGAAAACGTCATCTACGACCCGGCCTCCCCGATCTTGTATCCGTGGAGCCGGGACGCGATGGAGCAACGAGGGCTTATTACACGCTCTCTCTGGTGCCTTGAAGCCCGTGCCGAACAAACCCAAGAATCTCGACGATCGGCTGTGGCTTGAGCCTACGACGAAGGCGTCCAACGAAGAACTATACCCGCTCGTGGCCCTCGGCTGCGAGATCGCTCGCGAGAAGATAATTCTTGCGAATAAGGGCCTTGTCATCTTCCTCGTCGAGCGGTTCCTGATCTTCATGCCTGGCTATCGCCGGCTGCGCGACGAACTGATTCAGGCGGGGATGGTCTCGCTTGTGGAAACCGTGGATCGGGTCGCGCGAGGGCTCGAAGAGGGTAGCACGCAGCTATTCTCGCTCCGCATCCAACGGGCGATTGGGGAAACGATCGAGGCGGACGGTGTAGTGCCCGTGCCCGAAAGTACGTCTCGCATGAAGCGGGTGAAGGGCGAGTCGATTGGACTTAAGCGGGTCAATATGATTGACCCCGATGGCTACCCCGACAACAAGCCGTCGAGCCGTCGTCTCAAGTACTTCGCCTACGACCCCCGCGGGATGCAGGCCGTTCGCGAAATGCTTGAAGCGGCCTGTGAGGACGATACCGACCGCGAGATTATGCGACTCCGCGAAGAAGGATACGTGGACCGGGAGATCGCAAATGTACTCGGCCTCTCGCTCACGACGGTGTATGTCATGCGTCGCGCGATGTATGCCCGGTTCCTCGAACTCTCTGGCTGGAAAGGTGAAGCGTGATTAAGCGTATCCTTCTCGACATCGACGACGTGATGAACGAATGCACGCAATATGCGTTGCAGTGGCTCGGCATCCCGTTCGACTACGTGAACTTCTACGATAAGTACCCCGTGAAGAACGGGTATGACATCGTCACCACGGCCAATGACATCCTGGGCACGCCCCGCTTCACGGTGCCGTCGTTCTGGTCCATGATCCCCCGGACCTTCTGGTCCTCGGCCCCAAAGTCGGCCGAGCATGACTGGCTGCTGCCTCGGTGCGTGGAACTCGTCGGCCAGGAAGGCATCTGCCTGCTGACCGGCCCCACGAAAGACCCCGACTGCCTCGCCGGCAAGCTCGAATGGATCGTCCGCGTCCTGCCGCCGTGGCTGCACCGTCAGTACCTTGTTGGCCCGTGCAAGCAGTTCTGTGCCCACCCCGACGCCCTGCTGATCGACGACTCGGACGCCAACGTCGACAAGTTTCGGGCCTGGGGCGGCAACGCGATCCTCGTCCCCCGTCCGTGGAACACCCTCCACGCCACCAACACCATGGCCCACCTGCAAGCGGAAATCCGCCGCTATCAGGAACTCAACCGGAGTGCAGCTTGATCCAGAACATCCCCGTCGGCCTCATCCCCATCGGCCTCGTCCTCGTCGTTAGCTCGGCGAACGTCTATTTCGCCAACCAAGCGGTGGATAACACCGCTGTGACGCATGAGGCGCAATGCCTCGCCAACGGCGTCGTTGGTGCGTTGAAGCACTTCCAGTTGTTGTCGGAGACGGCGATGGATATGGCGAGGGAGCGAGCCATCCGTGTCCAACAGCTTGAGCAGTTCATTGAGGACATGGGTCTGCCCATGCCTGAGAACCTCACGTTGGAACAACCGGCCAGGCCCGCGAAGAAAACTCGCCCCGAAGAAGTGATTTAGCGCCCCCGGATCGGCTGGCCATGTGTAACCCTAGTATGCCGAGAAAACAATCCAACCGCCGAGAGTTCCTTCAACTCGCCAACAAGTACCGCCCCGGCAAAGACAAAGTCGGCGGATGGTTCCTGAGCGAAAAACTAGATGGCACTCGTTGCCTCTGGGACGGCGGGATCAGTCGGGGTTGCCCGACTGACAACGTCCCCTGGGCCTCGCTCATTAACCCCAAGACGGGGAAGTACAAGGACAAGATCAAGCCCGTCGCGACGGGGCTGTGGAGCCGCTACGGGAACCCGATCATGGCTCCCGACTGGTTCTTGAACAAGCTGCCGTGCATCCCGCTGGATGGTGAGCTTTGGGCTGGCCGAGGGAAGTTCCAACTCTGCCGCTCGATCTGCGGCGGTGATGATCCCGACCCCCGGTTCGACCAGATCAAGTTTGCCGTCTATGGCATGCCGCCGGTCACGGGGCTGTTCAATGACGGCGAGATCAAGAACGCCAACTTCCACGCGACCTTCAGCTACGCCCACTGCGTAGCCTGGGTCGAAGGTCGGCAGCGTGAGGCGGGGATCGAGCTGTTCACGCTCGCCGAGGACGCCCTGTTCTTCCATGAACTTGCCGCCCTGCAACGCGACCTGGATGGCCTCGAAGACTTCGTCTTCATGCACCGTCAAGTGAAGCTCCCCGAGGACCACGACGAGGCCGCTGCTGCGGTCGAGATTGAACTGAACAAGATCATCGCCCTGGGCGGCGAGGGCCTCGTCCTGCGTCACCCGTCGTCGCCGTGGACTCCGAAGCGGGTCAGCTCGCTGCTGAAGTACAAGCCGTTCGATGACGACGAAGGCACGCTCGTTGGGTTCACCAGCGGTCGGGAGACGGGCAAGGGCTCGAAGCACCTGGGCAAGATTGGGGCCTTGATCCTGGACTACCAGGGCAAGCGTCTCGAACTCAGCGGCCTCACTGACGAAGAGCGTGAGTTCGCCACGCCTGCGATGTCGACGTATGCCGCCGCCAACCCCGGCGAGAACATGCCTCCCGCCACCCAAGGCAAGCACTTCAAGGTTGGCCAGAAGATCACCTTCCTGTTCCGCGAGCTTTCGGATGATGGCATCCCGAAAGAAGCTCGCTACTTCCGAAAGCGAGACGACGAATGATTCGTGCATTGATTCTTACGCTGCTGCTCGCCACGTCTGCCTTCGCTGAAGGTCCGACGTGCCGCGTGGTGGCCGAGCATGACAAGTTCAGCGACATGGGGACCGGAGTGCTGCTCCGCGACAACCATGTCATCACCTGCCGCCACATCTTCGACGACGGAGCTGACCTGATTTGGGTCCACTTCGACATCGACGGGGAGGTCGCCAAGGCTCGCGCCACGATCGTGGCCCGCGACGACCTGCGTGACATGGTCTTGCTGAAGCTCGACCGCGACGTGCCGGTGGCTGGCGTGGGTGTTGGTCCCGTGCCGGCCGTCGGCGACACGCTGAAGCTCTGCGGCTACGGAACCTGCCCGCCGTGGCCCGGCACCTGGCGGTGCGTTAGCGGCGAGGTCACGAGTCAGTACCTCGCCGGCGACGGTTGCCATGAGTTCGAGCTTGATCTGATCGCCCGCTCGGGCGACTCCGGCGGCCCGATCTTCAATGCTGATGGTCAGCTCGCGCTGGTTGTCTGGGGCTGTAATGCGGGGCGGAAGGACCGCGTTGGTCCGCCGCGATCGTTCGGCCACCCGCCGCAGGACTTCCTGAAGAAACACATGCCCAAATACGAACTCTTCGAGGCTACCAACTAATGAAACCATTCGGCTATCGCGGCGTGATCAAGCGTGATGATCTGAACGCCAAACCCTACCGCGCAAATATCCGGGTTCAGCAAAAGAATCTCTTCCTCGGATACTTCGAGACTGCCGAAGACGCTGCCCGAGCCTACGACAAGGCGGCACTTCAATACTTCGGAGTGCTTGCCTACTTCAACTTCCCCGGTGAAGTCGGAGTAACTGAGCCAGAGACGGACAACAAGTTTGGCTACTCGTATATCCTCGACATGTACGAGTGTGCTGCCGGCACTTGCGACGACCTGGAATTGCACTACCGATTCCTCGAACGCCTCGTCGAGTCCCTCGGGATGGACAAGATGTCTGCCCCGCTCGTGATTCATGCTCCAACGCTCAAGGGTGAAGAACTCTACCCCGACAAGGCCGGTGTGTCGGGATGGATTCCCTTGATCCAAAGCGGGATCAGCATTCACTCGATTGAACCGACGCACTTCGCGACGCTCGACGTGTACTCCTGCAAGCCCTTCGTGCCCGAACAAGTCACCCGCGTTGCTGCGGCCACGTTCCGTTACGAGAAGTACGAGGACCATTTTATGGATCGCGGACTTCGCTACCCCAAGACGACCTAACCATGAAATACGACATCACCAAACTCCGTCAAGTTACGCCCGCCGGCGGCGAAGATGGCGGCGTCCGCTTTGAGTTCACCGATGGCGTGGTCGTCATGGGTGAGATGACCATCTTCGATTTCCTCCGCGAGACTAAGGACCTTCGATGAGAAGCCCCACCCGATTTTCGTACTCGGCCTTTGCCCTGTTCGAGAAAGACCCCGAAGAATACGCGGTCAAGTATCTGACCGAGACGCGGGCTCCGCGCCAGCCGCAAGAGCGGCCGGCGTCTGTCGGCTCCTGCTTCGACGCCAAAGCCAAGAGCATGCTGCATGCCGCGCTCTTCGGCGAAGGTGCCGACGCTGAGTATTCCTTCGAGGCTCTTTTCGAGGCACAGGTCGAGCCCCACAACCGCGACTGGGTCAAGGACGAGGGTCTGTACGTCTTCGATTGCTACAAGTACTCGGGAGCGTATGACACGCTGCTGAACCAACTGAAGCGGTCGATCGTGCCGCCCCGGTTCGAGTTCACGGTGGACTGCGACATCAACGGCGTGCCGTTCACTGGCAAGCCCGACTGCCGCTTCGTCCTCCCCGGCCCGATCCACGTCGTCCACGACTGGAAGGTGAACGGGTATTGCTCGAACAGTGCCACGAGCCCGACCAAGGGCTACCAACTTGTGGGCGACGGGGAACTGCCGCCCAAGCCGAACAAGAAGGACAAGATCGCCCACGCGCTGTTCACGGCGTTGGACCTGGGCGAACTCACGGTCGACGCGAATTACATGGAAGACATTTCCGAGTCGTGGGCCGACCAGCTTTCGCTGTACGGCTGGTCGCTCGGCGAGAAGATTGGCGACGAGAACGTGATCCTGTCGGTTCACCAGGTCGTCGCGAAGCCTATCCCGAACCGCCGGCCGTTCCTCCGCTTCGCTGAGTACCGCCGACGGGTCCGCAAGCCTTACCAGGACTTGCTGGTCAAGCGGTTCACGACGGCGTGGCAGCGGATCACCAGCGGTCACCCGCTGCACTTCCTCACGAAGGAAGAGAACGACCAGCGTCTCTTGGCGTTGGAAGACGAGTCGGTTGGCCTGCAAACCGACGGAAGCTCGCGCGAGAACTTTTTTGCGGAGTGTGTCCGTCCTGCGTTCCGAGGGAAGTAAATGGTCTTTGAAGTTCGACCCGCGACCGCCGAGGACTTCACGTATGTCACTGACATCGACGTGAAGTGCTTCGACTACCCGTGGGATGAAGAGAAGTGGCAAACGCCGTCCTATAGCATCGGCGTGGCCACGCTCCGCAAGACGCCGATCGGCATGGTCGTCTTTGAGATCGTGGGCGGAATGGTCGTGCTGCACAAGCTCGGCGTGCGTCCTACGTTCCGCAAGCGCGGCGTCTCCCGCCAACTGCTTGACGAAGTTGTGACGGCGTCGATGTACGCCGGTGCAACTTATATCGAAACCATCATCCCCGAATCGCTCGGCCTCGAAATGGCTGGTTGGCTGGCGAAGCTCGGCTTCCGAGGAATGGGCATCAAGCCCAACCAGTTCCTCAACTTCGGCCAACCCGAGGACGGCTACATCTTTAGGAAGGACATCAAATGAGTATTCGTCAGACCCGAGTTGATTACATGGACTCGATCACGCTGCCCCAGCGACGGATGACGCGAGAGCAGTTCGCGAAACTGTGGACCCGTCGCATGAAGAAGGCGCTCCTCGCGAAGGGCCTTGTCAAGTACACCCCGAAGAAGCGGTGGCTCTGGGACATTCCGGGCAACGTGTTGATCGGCGGCGTGGTTGAGGCACACACCCGGAGCGAGGCCCGCGCTCAAATCAAGGCGAACCTGGGCATCAACAAGGGCCGCCTGCCTATCGGAATCACGATCTATGAAGTTATGCCCGAGCGCGATGGGGCGGCTTAAAGCTGCCCCTCTCTCTGGTCCCAGCCTGGCGAACATCTTTGAAGAACTCTTCAGGATGGCCAGTGTGGCCGGCGACGGCGTGGTGAGCGTCAGTCTGGACTACCAGACCGACGAAGCCACTGACGACGACCTTATCCCTGTTATCACATTATCTCTTCGACCGGCGGTGTTAGATGTTCGATCAAGTGTGGACGTTCCTTCAGGACCAGTTGCAGAACAATAACGTCTTCAGCGGCGTTGCGTTGGTCGGTGCAATGGGCGGCATCATCGCGGGTCTGCGATCCTATCCGGCCCGCATTTACAACTGGTCCGTCCAACGGTTGTTCATGGAGTTCGAGATCACGATCAAGGATCGTGCCTTCGAGTGGGTCGAAGAGTGGCTGGCTGCACAGCCGTACACCCGCAATCGAGCCCGCTGGTTGACCGTGCGGACGGAACGGAAAGGCCGCAATGATCGCCCGCACATCATCCTGTCGCCCGCCCCTGGCGTCCACTGGCTGTTCTGGAAGGGCTACTTCCTGATCGTGAATCGTGACCGCAAGGAAACGACGACCACGGGGGGTCAGACGCAGACGCCGGTTGAACGCGAGACGTTCATCATCAAGATTCTCACCCGTAACCGCGATTCCGTCATCCATCTGCTTCACGAGGCTCGCGATGTCGCGACCCCGCCGGACGAAGAACGGGTGGAAGTGATGACGCCCGAGTATGGCGCTTGGGATGACGCGGTTCGCCGCCGTCCTCGTCCGCTCGAATCCGTGATTCTGGCGGACGGAGTGGCTGAGAACCTGATCGGCGACGTTGCGAAGTTCCGCGAGTCGCATAAGTGGTACACGGATCGAGGGATTCCCTACCGCCGTGGCTACCTGCTGCATGGTCCGCCGGGATCGGGCAAGTCGTCGATCGTGTTCGCGATCGCGTCCCATCTGGGCCTGGACATCTGCATGCTCAGCTTGAGCGACCCGAATCTGAATGACAAGGAACTGCGGAAGCTGCTGTCGAACGTCCCTCAGAACTCGCTCGTGCTGATCGAGGACGTGGACTGTGACTTCCATCAACGCGGGGCCACCGAGGACAAGGAAAACAAGCTCACGTTCTCGGGCCTGCTCAACGCTCTGGACGGCGTGGCCGCGAGCGAGGGCACCATTCTGTTCATGACCAGCAACTTCCCGGAACGGCTTGACCCCGCCCTGGTCCGTCCGGGTCGTTGTGACATGAAGGTGTTCATCGGGTACCCGGAGTTGACGCAGAAGGAACGCATGTTCCTGCGGTTCTACCCGGATCATGCGTTCCTCGCCAAGGGATTCGCCGACGTGGTGACCGGCGACGTGAGCATGGCCGCCATTCAGGGTCACTTCCTCAAATACCGAGACTGCCCGCACGAGGCGCTGTCCCATTACCAGGAAATCCAATGAACGAAATTGAAAAGCAAATCTTCGACATCCTGATGGACGCGCCTAACTATCACGTTGCGGCGATCAAGATTGCCGCCGTTATTGCACAAACTTCCGCCGCCCTTCAGGGTGAAACCTTGAAGCTCGCGTTGTTGCAAAAGCACTACAACCGCTTCTACGCCTATGAGGGTAGGGTCGCGGGCGTCTGCCTCGCGATTGAGTTGATCGACCGTGGCGGCCGGCGACAAGACATCCGGGACGCGATGGCTGTACAGGCGGGATCGTACCACAGTGAAATGCAACGCTCCCAAAACAAGATCAGGGCGTCGAAATGACCATGAATCGTCTAATCAATGGCAGCCACTTCGACGTATTGCCCGCCCTCGGTCGCTTCAAGTGTTTGGTCGCGGACCCGCCAGACAACATCGGCCTGGGCTATGACACCTTCAAAGACCGCATGAGCGACGATAGTTATCGTCGATTTCTCTTCACCAGTCTTCGTTTGTTCGTGGAACACGCCGACATCGCGTGGGTCAGCTACAACGCGAAGTGGACCTTCATGATGGGGTCGCTCGTGGGGGACTTGCTGCTCGACTTCCCGGATTATGAAGCGAAGCCCTTCATCCAGAGCTTCACCTTTGGCCAGAACAACAAGCGGGACTGCGGCAACGGTCATCGCCCCATCGTCCGCCTGAAGCACAAGACCGCGAAGCTGTACCCCGACGCCATCAAGGTGCCGTCCTGGCGTGAACTAAACGGCGACAAGCGAGCGAAGCCTGGCGGGCGCGTGCCGCTGGACGTGTGGACCGAGTTCCCCCGGATCACCGGGAACTGCAAGGAACGCCGCGCCTGGCACCCTACGCAACTCCGGGAGGACATGATCCGCCGGATGGTCAACTTCTCGACTTTGCCCGGCGAGCCTGTGGCGGACATCTTCTCCGGCACTGGTACGGTCCTGCGGGCTGTAACGGATAGGCCGATTACATCGGTCGAACTCGACTCCGGTTATTGCGCCCAGATCGCCAAAGAACATGACTTGAAAGTAGAGCGGTTTTCTTGGGCGGCGTGACGCCCCAAAAACCATTTGCAGCGTGTCACCCTAGTGTAGCTAATCCCTTAGAGAGTAATCATGGACCCTATTACCGACTTCATCGGCACTGAGATCAAGGCCGCCTCCCAACTCGTTTACCCCGTCCGACGTGGGTCGCAGATGTGGCTGACCAAGATCACGGTCACGGCGGTCAGCGCTGACGAGATCAAGGGCTACAACGCCATTGGCCGTCGCATCACGGTCAAGAACATCAAGAACACCATCGTTGTTGCGAGCAAGTAATGGCCTTGTACGACATGAAATGCGAGGGCTGCGGCCACGCCTACGAGGCCGAAGCTCCGATGGCGGATGGCCCGCCGAAGAAGTGCCCGGCCTGCAAGAAGAACAAGTTGCAGCAGGTCTACAAACCGACTCCCTTCCACAACCACTACTCCCCGATGCACCCCCGCGCGAAGCGGGGACGAGGTCACTAATGTCGGTCGTCGCTGCTGGTCTTGCTGGTCTTGTAGTTGGCTTTGTTCTCCAACGGTGCAGACGATATGGAATTTAAGAAGCAACGCGGATCGTGGCGCGATGTCGAGAACCTCGGCTATCGCATCACCAAGACGAAGACTCGCGGTATTCCACGCCGCTTCTACGCCTGCGTTCGCACCGTCGACAAGCGATGGGAGTTCGCCTGGCACCGTCGCGGCTACAAGACCCTCGCGAAGGCGGTCGAGGCCTGTGAGTTTAATCGCAAGATTTGGGCGGCGTTCATCGCCCTTGGCGAGGCGTCTGGCAACCGCAAGTCGCGGCTGGATACCCTTGACCGTCGTGGGCGACGTGGCCTCGGCAACGTGTTGCTCTACCTGCCGCTGTGGGCTCGCCCGCAAGCAGACCCGAAGCTCCTGCGAATGATCTCGCCCTACTCAAAGGTGGCGAGCCGCGAGGAAGAAGACGAATGTACAAGCGACCAAAACGACCCCGACAAAACTTCGCCGAGTACCCAGACTACGAAGGCCGCCCGGACTACATCGAAGCGGACCACCGGCAAATCTACCATCAAGCGACCCAAGCCTACCAAGCGAAAGCCAAAGAGTACGCCCCAAGCCTGAAGCACCTCCGCTCGGCCCGGCAAGTTCGGTATTTATTTCAAACCATAGTTCCCTCTTTTCACCTCGGAGTTACATATGCGAAGTTTCTTGTTGGCCATCGCTTTGATGGTCGCCACTAATGTTCAAGCTGCGGACCCGCTCGTCCAACAACTACAAGATGTCAGCGTGACGATCAAGGCCGGCAGCGGGCAAGGTTCGGGAGTTCTGTTCAAGCGTGGCGACACGTCCTACGTCTGGACTGCCGGGCACGTCGTCGACGGTTTGCGGAAGACCCGCACGGTTATCATCAACGGCTCGCCGAAGGTCGTCGTCGAGTTCTCTGACGCTCAAATCGTGCAGGAGTTCCGTGAAGACGGACGCCGCATCGGTGAACAGAAGATGGAAGCGCGTGTCTTGCGCTACAGTGACGCCGATCAGGGGAACGACCTCGCGTTGTTGGAAGTCCGCAAGAAGAACTTCAGCCCCGCCACGGTCAAGTTCTACACGGGCGAGATTCCTGAGATCGGAACGGAGCTTTACCACGTCGGTAGTTTGCTCGGCCAGTTCGGTGCCAATAGTCTCACGACGGGCGTCGTCTCGCAGGTGGGCCGCGTGCTGGACCTCGGTGCCAACGGAATCGTGTTCGATCAGACCACGGTGACGGCGTTCCCTGGAAGTTCTGGCGGCGGTGTGTTCCTCAAGGCCGACGGTCAATACATGGGGATGTTGGTCCGTGGGGCCGGCGACACCTTTAACTTCATTGTGCCTGTCCGGCGGCTGCGGACGTGGGCTCAAGAAGCCAAGGTCGAATGGGCTATGGATGAAAGCATCCCGGTCCCCTCGGCTGAAGAGTTGGCCAAGCTGCCGATTGAAGACGCCGGAGTTGAGTTTGCCGGCGGCCCGAACGCGACTAACGCCAAGAAGTACCCCTTCTTGATGCTTCGTGACGAGCCGACGCCCATCAAATAGGCATCAACGAAACAACACTCCCAAACCCAACAAGCGGCGGCATGGTTCATCCCATGCCGCCGCTTTTCTTTTTATTGGTGCCTCAATCGGCCTTGCCGTCGTGTCACCCAGGTATGCACAACACCTACGAGTTTACCGAACACGCGCAGCCACCAGGTTACGACCACGTCATCGTGCGGGCCAATGGCGAGTTCATTGGATGCAAGCTATGAAATACTTTTATGAGTAACTTTCATGATCGAGATTCCCCTTTGGCAATTCGAGGCTGCCGTCGTCACTATCGCCTGCGTGGTGATGGTGCCGCTCGGTTACTGGGTGGGCTACCGCGACCGCTCTCGTCGGGCGTTCATGGACGGCTACCACACGGGCCGCAAAACGAAAGTCGTGAGCCCGTTCGATGACTGACATTGTTCGATTGCAACGCAAGAAGAAGCTCCCGCCTGAGTTCATCAGGCTGACTGCGGAGTTTCGCGCCGCCGGGTTCAGCACGGGCTTCTCGATCGGCGTCAATGGCGTGATTGAGCCAGCAAGAGCGGCGAAGCTGGCAGGGCCGACCCACAAGCGAGTCATCAAGCGGAATGGCACGATGGCGAAGTGGCTGAAGGCGATCAACAAGCGATACGGAGCGTGGTCGAGGACTTACCGAGCATGAGCGAAACCTACGTCATGGCCGATCCGCACATGGACCGCGATGGTGGTAACACCGTCGGGCGGCCGTTCGCGGACACTGCGGAAATGTCCCGCGAGATCGTGGCGCAGGTCAACTCGCGCGTGAAGCGAGTCGATCGGCTGATCATCGTCGGCGACTTCAGCTTCCGCGACCCGGTCTATTGGCGTGGCCGACTGCGATGCAACGCGATCCTGTGCGTAGGGAACCACGACAACTGGCCTAAGAGTGAGCGAGCGTTCGGTAAGTTCCGCCAGAATCTCTATCAGTATTACGACGGGAAGCTGAACGGGCACCGCTGCTTCTTCAGTCACTACCCCACGCTGTACTGGCCCGCGAGTCACTACGGAGCGATGCACTGCTTCGGCCACGTCCACGATCAACGCACTGAGACGATCGAGGCGATGCTACCCGACGCTCGCATGATGGATGTTGGCGTTGACGCCGCCTTCCGTCTGCTCGGTAAGTACACCTGTTTCCACGAGAAGGAAATTTACGACATCCTTATCCAACGCCCCGGCCACGACCCTGTCGAGTGGTACGAAGCGCGGCGTGGCAAATACAAGGAGGACCACGATGATCAATCTACATGAGAAGACGCTGGTTGTGCATAGTTCGTGCACCCTCACAACCGTTACAACCGTTACAACCGTTACAACCGTTATAACCGCCCCACCCGTGTAATCCCACCCAGTGGTCGAAAATCGCTGAAATTAAATATGACTCTATGCACCACAACGCTCCCGCACCGTGTAACCCTCTGTGTGTGCAAGGTATGGTCGAGTTGTGTGATTTGATTCTGGTCAAAAATCGACCATAATTAGTACAAAAATCGACCAGCGTGGCTTGATTCTGACCAAAAGCATATTATTGTTAAGCTAGGTAATGAATCTAACGAGCCTTGCAACTTATCTCTTTCTAATCTGACTTACCATGGCGGTACCCGATGGTTTCTTCGCTTGACGACAATGCGCTTTATACCCTCTATCGGGATTGTCCCCAAGGGGAGGGCCGCGAAGCGTTTGACGAACTGGCCCGCCGGCACCAGCAACGGTTGAAGAACCGCATGTGTAGGGCGCTGTATAAGATGAAGACCGCTGCCGAGGACATCGTCCAAAACGTCTTCATGTCGCTGATGCAGCAGGCCCATAAGTTTGACCCCGCCCGGCACGACGTTGTAGGATGGATGAACTGGCTCGCCGATAACCGCGCCCGCAATGAGAAGCGTGACCGCTTCCGTCGGCCCGCCACCGAAACGGACTTCTTTTGCCCTGGACAAACCGCCACCAATGGCCACCCAATGCGTACTGATGAAATGGGGATTGAGGGTGGCAACCACGGTGATAGCCTGGAAGTAACGCTTCTGACTCGCGAGCAGAGCCCCGAATTTGGTGCCAACCGCGAAGAGTTGATTGATGCGTTCTGGACCTATGTCGACACCTTGGAGCCCAAGTTCCGCGATACCCTGGTTCTATTGCTCGTCGATGGGCTGTCGCCGAGGGAACTGGTCAAAGCACTCGGAATCGACCGTAGCACGGTGCTTCGACGGCTGAAGATGCTGCTCCCGAAGCTCCGGGCCGCCGTCGGCGACGAGGTCATCGACGCGCGGCGACGCCTGGAACGCCGTGCCACGAAGCGGGCGGTGCGTATCCCCTACTGTGCCTAGTAATCCCACAACTCTGAGAACTCCACATGCGTAAAACTCTCCTCATCACCCTCGCCTTGTTCGTCTCTTCTCCGGCCCTCGCCGCCGTCACCCCCATGAGGCAAGTCGCCCCGCGACCGAACTGCTTCCGTGGCTCGCAGGCGGTGATCTTCTACGGCGGGTCGAGATATCGCCAACGGGACATCGTCTACTACCAGCCGTCCTACTCCCCGCCTCGCTACTACGGCAACGGCAATTCGGGCAACAACTCGGCCTACAACCCGAACCCCGAACAGCCCGTCGAGATCATCAACCCGTTCGTGAAGTAACGGGCCACTCTCCACCACCATAATTGGACCTCAAGACCCAAGGATTTCCTTGGGTCTTTTCTTTTGTGTGCCGCAAACACGATCGTCGTCGTGTCACCCTAGTATGCAATAGAAACCTACCAAACCGGCCCCGCTTACTCTCGCCGAGCAGAAGGCGTTCTTCCACGGGACTTTGTCCCGGAAGAATCAACCGGAGTTCCGAGGCTTCACCTTCGAGAGCAAGTAATGCCGTTCGACAAAGAACATCTTGATTCGTACTTCGATCGCGGTATTGACCTTCAGAATCGGCGTCTCTTCGTTGGGGACATCGACGACACCACGGTGACGAACATCGTGAAGGGTCTGTACCTGATGGAAACGGACAATCCGAAGTCGCCCTGCGAAATGTTCATTTCGTCGAACGGCGGCGAAGTCTGCGAAGCGATCGCGCTCTACGACATCATCCAGACGGTGAAGTGCCCTGTCCACACGTTCGCGTATGGGAAGTGCATATCCGCCGCCCCGCTGCTTCTCGCTGCTGGCCAGAAGGGCGAACGCTGGGTGAGCCCGCACGCTATCTTCATGTACCACGAGGCCTCCACTGGAGTCGAGGGGGGTAAGCTGCGTGACGCCGTTGTCGCCCTAAAGCACGAACAGAACATGGATGACCTTTGGATCACGCTTATGGCCGATCATACGACGAAGCCTGTGAGCTTCTGGAAGCGACTCAACGCGAAGCCCGACTATTACTTCACCGCTGATGACGCGATCGAGTGGGGCATCGCCGACTCGATCTGGGTGGAGAAGGACCACGGCTAATGAGCATTGCAAGAAACACCGGCCCTGATTCTTCCCATCAAGCCGCTCGCGAAATCATCGAGGACGGCGTTCTCACTCGTTACGGGGAGCCTGTGCCGGTTCGCCCTGTGAAACGGGTCAAGGTCCGAGCCGAAGTCGAGTTGTCGGAGCACAGCGAGACGATCTGGCTGCATGTCAAAACGGCGAGTGGTAGCCGCGCCGCGATCAACCTGGGCGCGAGCCCGATCCGCCACAAGTTCCTCACGGAATGGGCGGAAGAACAACTGAAGAATGCACAATGAATCTACTTCTCGCTTACCTCGGCGGCCTACTGCTGAACCTGATGCCCTGTATTCTCCCGACGCTCGCCCTCAAGGCGATGTCGAAGGACCGGGACTGGTTCGCCGCCGGCATGCTGACCGTCTTCGCCGCCCTCGGCGGGCTCGCTGCGATCCTCGGCCTCGGCTGGGGCCAGCACATGCAGTCGCAGCCGTTCATCGTCGGGCTCACTGCCGTGACGTTCATCTGCGGGCTCGCGTACCTGGGAGCCTGGGAAGTCCCGGCCCTGGGATTCCGCCATCGTTCGAGCGCCTTCAGCCAGGGCGTCCTGGCGACCCTCGTTGGCACGGGCTGCTCCGGCCCATTCCTCGCCCCGGTGTTCGCCTCGACCCTCACGCAGTCCCCCTGGTCGACGTTCGCGATCTTTATGTCCGTGGGCCTGGGGATGACGACGCCCTACCTGCTGCCGATCCCGCTCCCCAAGCCGGGCGCGTGGATGGACACCGTGAAGCGAGTCGCCGGCTTCGGCATGATCGCGACCTCGCTCTGGCTGCTGACCGGCGTCTCGAACGCCTGGCTCTTCCCCACGCTGATCCTTCTGCTGCTGCTCGCCTTCGCGTGCTGCTTCCCGCGTGTGTGGTGGGTGGCGATCCTCGCTATCGCCCCCTTCTTCATGGAGCCGTCGGCCACGAAGTGGCAGGACTATGACCCCGCCGTCTTGCAGTCGGGCCAGGTGGTGTTGGTGCAGTTCAGCGCCCCGCTGTGCCTCACCTGCGACATGAACAAAGCGATCCTCAACACGCTGGACCTTACCGGCGTGACCCCCGTGTACGCCGACGTGGCGAACAACCCGGCCGCTGCCGAACTTCTGACGAAGCTTGGCTACGACTCGGTCCCCGTTCTGGCGATCTTCGCTCCCGGCCGGGAGCCCGTCGTTATGCCTGATCTGATTACGGCGACCGCTGTGGTCGCCGCCCTCCAAAACCTGGGAGTATCCCAATGAGTGTTTACACCGATCTGGTGGCCAGCGTCGTCACGATTGACGCCGTTCCGCCTGCCGTTGGTTTCCAACGTGCAGTGGCTAAAGACTTGGAGGCGGCTCGTAGCCGCCTCAGCATCGACTACCCCTCCGGCTATACCGCCCGCGACGAAGTCGTCTCGATTGCCGAGAACGCGCTGATCGACGGCGGCGACTTCGCGATTACGGTCGTGATGCCGAACGGCGAGACGTTTGAGACGGCGGGTATCGCCTTCAACGGTAACGCTGCGGCTATCCAAAGCGCGATTGATACGGCGGGCGACGGTGTCGTCACCGGCTATACGGCTGGTGACATTGTTGCGAGCGGCGGGCCGATTAATGCGGCCGCTGTGGTGTTGACGTTCAGCGGTGATAGCGTTGCATCGAAGAACGTGGCCGTGACCGTCACGGATGAAGCCCTCACCGATGGGGGTGTGGGTGTAGCGACTCCGGTTGTGACGGTTACGACGGATGGGCAGTCGGCCCGCACGGCCTTGGCCGCGCTGACCGTCCTTGGCGTCATCAGCGGTTTGCCTGTGCAAGGTACGTCTACGGGGATTACGGCGGGCTCGACCCCGGCCACGAACCCGTATTACCCGACGCAGGAACTCATTCGTCGCTTGGCGAACGAGGCGGCCATCACCGAGGGCGTCTCGACGCTTGAGGCGGCCATCCTTACGGCCGCGCGGCTCAGCCTCAACGGCCGCTAACCCTAACGAACCCGGCCGTAGGCAACTGCGGCCGGGTTTAAGCGGGTGCGTCAGCCAAGCATCGAGAAGATCGACAACGAACTAATCGCTGGAAACGCTTTAATCGTTCAAACCCTGAAGCACAAACGAGACGGTGGGCATGCTTATCTGATTATTGGACGCACCAAACACTATCTGACGTGTGTAAACCTGTTTAGGGAGGAAACGGTCAACCGCGTCACCCCTCTTCAGCTTGGCAAGAACCCATCTTTTATCCACCGAAGGCCGCATGAAGTCCTCAATCACCGTAATGGGTCCGCTACCAAAGCAGGCCGAGATCATCAAGAAGAAGTGCCAGACGAAGAACGTCCGGTTGAAGTTCGCCAAGCAGGGAGTTCCATGCTCCGGCGACATCATCATCTGGACTGACTTCGTCAGTCACTCGATCCAGCAGATCGCCGTCAAGACGGTCGGCAGGGATCATGTGCGACCCTACCACGGTGGCCTCGGCGGCCTAATCACCTTGATTCAAGGCATGGCAGCGTGAACCACGAACAGTACTGGTATCACTTTAGGGATTACTGATGAAGAAGTCTTGTGTTGTTACAAAGAAGGTGCTGGACCGTCCGCTGTACTGGACGGGGACCGAGTGGCACCCCGACAAAGAACGAGCCAAGAAGTACGAAGGCGAGATTGAAGCCTGGCTCGCGTTGACTGATCTACTTTTTAGCGAAGGCTACAACACGGAGCGATATGAAAACAACTGAGTTCTGGATCGGCCTCGTCAGCGGTGTCTGCATTGGCACCGGCCTCACCGCTGTTGGCATGTTCTTCGTGTTCAACACCTTCCTCCATACCTTCCTCACGTTGCTCGGATGATCGCTGGGCTGACTACTACGCGAGCTGTTTATGACCCCTTTACTCTCGGACTCGCCTGAAACGCTGCGTGCGATTGACAGCGAGATCGAATACATCAACACGCTCGACCACCAACCGCTCAGCGTGCCGGGCCAGCTCGTCACTCTGCGTGCCTTGCTGCAAGAAGCCGAGCAGGCGTGGTACGTCAACGCCGGCGACCACCACACCCTCGGCATCATGCGGAAGCTCGCGGCGACGGCGTCGGCCGCGATGATCCAGTTCGGCTCCCCTCGGCGGCACGTCGCGCCTGCGCCGCTGAAGATTTACCATGCCAGCCCTACCCTAACGAACTAAAAGAACCATGACTGCTCTCCTCTCTGAATCGCCTTCCATCGTCGCCGCCCTCGATTATGAGTTGGCGTACCTCGACGCCCTCCCCCGCCGCATGGAGCCCGACACTATCGCCGGCCAATTCATGTCGGTCCATGCGTTGTTGGTGCAGGCTTCGGCGGCTTGGTACGGAACTGCCGACAGCACTGAGGCCCTGGACATCATCCGTAAGATCGCGGGCACGGCCCTGCGTGCGTTGATCATCCACGGTTGCCCTGAACGGCAGGTGCCGCTGACGGCTGCTGAGTTGATCCTGATTATACGGGATCGCCTCGGCACCGCCGAGGAACAAGAGAAGACGACGGCTGACCTCAAGGACTACCGCGAGCAGCGGGCATTGGACGATGCTCTGCAAGCCATGCAGATCGCCGGCCTCACCGTGGATCGCGGGGCACTTTCGAAGCTCGTGGGCATTAAAACGAAGGAGATCAAATGATGAAACAGTACGCGATTCTCTATAAACGAGCCGGTTCCGAGAAGTGGGCTCGCCTCACCCCGAACGTGGACATGAACCTCTATGACAAGCCCGAAGTGACGGCGGCCGTTGACCACCTGCGTCAGAACCCCGCGAGCGAGGGCGTGTCGGTGCGAATCGGCAACGAGCAGTTCAACGTCATGGCGTTTGACCAAGAAGCTGAGGCCCCTCGCGCTTTTATTTTATAGGCGACTTGACTACCTAGCTTTTGTGTGGTAAGGTTTAAGTATGAACAAGATCATCTCTCACAACAAATCCTTTTTAGAGACTCATCGTATGTTACCCCCTTCGGTTGATGTTGCTCGCAAAGTGCTTGAAGTCGTTGATGTTGGGCTCTGTAGCGGCCTAGGCCGACCGGAGCCTGGGCATATGTGCGTGGAGGCGGCAGTTTGCTACGCACTCGGCGAGCCCCACGGGGCCGAACCAACGTGCGTCGGCTCTGCTGTCCGCGCTTTCGAAATCTCTTTGAACGACGCCCCCTGGCCGTCGAACGCGGAACGCGCTGCGGGAATGCGAGAGGTTGCCATTTGCCAATTAGGGAGCAATGCAATCAACCAAACGGCGTTCGCAACGGAGGTTGCGTTGCGCACCGTTCGCGAAATTTTGCCCATCGCGTTGCGGGGCATCGGCCTAGAAGCGGAAGCCTCAGCGTGTGAATCTGCGGCGGATTTGTCGGCGGCGGCAGCGTCGGCGGAGTCGGCGAAGTCGGCGTCGGCGTCGGTGGCGTCGGCGGCGGCGGCGTCGGCGGAGTTGTCGACGAGAGTCAGCGTCCTAAAGGCCGCCGCAAAAATAGGGGCCGAGACATTGCGAAAGTGTGCCTGCCCCGGTGTACATCTTTGGGACTCTATCAAGTGATTTAATGCCCAAAAGGCATGGAGCCCTGGTCCCCGCCGCGATTTATTTTATAGGTGGCTTGACTACCTAGCTTTTGTGTGGTAAGGTTTAAGTATGAACAAGATCATCTCTCACACTTATCAGCCCTCCCCAACGACTAAGCCTATCAAGGACGACAAGCCTACCCTCCATCGTTTGCAGCGACGGGCTATTGATGCTCTCAAGGATCAGCCCTATGTGATCCTTAATGCCCCCACGGGCTGGGGCAAGAGCATCGTTATTATGACGCTGGTCCTGCGGGCGACCCTCTTGAACCGCAAAACTCGCACGATCATCGCGGTCCCTCAGACTGTTATTGCCCCCGGTTTCTCGCGCAGGGGCAAGGCAGACGATCTACATCTGAAGGTGGGCCGCAAATGGTTCCCCTGGCTGATCGGCTATGATCTGTGTGATCCTCGGTCGACTAATCGGGTTCGGCAAGTCGTGGAGTTTCTTAGTACCAAGCCTCGCACCCCTGCGGGGCAAGTCCTGCTCTGCACTCATGCTACCCTCGCCCAAACCTACAAGTTGCTCAAGCGCCGGCGGAAGCTGAATCTATTCCGCGATCTCACGATCTGGATTGACGAGGCGCACCATATCAAAAACGCTCGCATCGTCGGCCAGAAGGCGACCGTCAGCAATACGCTCGGTGCGTTGATTAAATACGCTATTAAGAGTGGGTGTGGGGTGGGTCTTGCGACCGCCACGTTCATGCGGGGCGACGAGCGTCATATTCTGCCCAAGGGGACGAGTGACCTTTTCATGCGTCACGATATTGCTTACGACGATTATCTGGCCGACGCCGAGACTGGCCCGGTCGAGAACTTCCAGTTCCACGTCTCTTGCGATAGCACGTTCGACGCCCTGGCGAAGCTGTTCCGCGAGAAGCGTAAGACGATTCTCTATATCGCCAAGGTCAATAGTCGGTACAGCACGGGCTGCAAATACGCGACGGTCGATAGCGTGCTGAGGGTGTTGGAGAAGCAGCAACAAACCCATCGCAAGCTGGAAGGCCCGGTGATCCGCATAGGTAAGCTCCGAGTCCTCGATCTAGTGACGGAGAGCGGTCGAGCCCAACGGCAGGACTTCCTGGCTTCTAATCCCGAACTCGACCTTATCATCGCCCTCGACACCTGCAAGGAAGGCTTCGACTGGACGCACGCTGAGCGGAGCATCATCGTCGGCGAACGGAAGTCGGTGGTCGAGTCGATCCAGATGATCGGTCGACTGTTCCGCCGTCATAATAGCCAGCCCAAGGAACGGGTGGACGTTTATCGGATCATGCCGCCCGTCGTCGTCGACAAGACTCGCTTCAAGCGGGCCAATGACTCACAGCTTAACGCGGTGTTTGAGGGCATGCTGTTGGGCGAACTGTTCCGCCCGATGTCGGCGATGCCCGGTAAGCGTGGCCCGCGAGGACCGCGTCTGCACGAACACTTCCCGAACACGGAGACTTGGTTCGAGTTCCAGCGGGCCTTCTCTGCCCTGGCTGCGGAAACCCTCGAACTGGGCGGCACCAAGAAAGATTGCTTCAGGTACGCGGAGGCCCTGTGCAAGCGATTTGATGTACCTACGACGGTGCTGGAAGGGGTCTGGCGAATCACGGTCAACATGGTTCGGGAGTTTGACAAGAAGCGAGGCAAGATTATTGAAGTCTACCAGTTCGCCGACGTGGTCGAAGGCATGGTCAACTTGCACACCGAGTTGCTGGGGCCGACCGCGCTGAAGGACTACCGCAAGGCCCTCGGACTCACGATGCGGTCACCGGAGGAGTGGATGCCGATCGCAGAGAAGCTGGCCCGAGACAACGCCAAAGGTTTATTGAAAGAGACCACGACCTATGAAACCCTTGCTGCCTAATAACGCTTGGTTACAAAAGAACAGCTATAGCGGGCTCGTTCGAGCGATGCAATTACGGCCAGAACTGTTCGCGCATATACCCCAAGAACGCAGGGCCACCAAGTCACCCGAGGAACAACTGCAACTCGTGATGCAGCTTACGGAAAATGGGAAGAAGCCTATACCTGGCGTCGGCTGGCTCTACGGCAACGGTTATCGCGCCCTCGACGATTGGCTTAGCAAGCACCCCGAAGTTGTCGAGAAGTATGGGCAGGATTGGGCCGGCGGGAGAACTTCCGAGGAACAACTGCAACTCGTGATGCAGCTTACGGAAAATGGGAAGAAGCCTATACCTGGCGTCGGCTGGCTCCAAGGCAACGGTTATGGCGGCCTCAACTCTTGGCTTCGCAGGCACCCCGAAGTTGTCGAGAAGTATGGGCAGGATCGCCTCCGGGCCGGCAGGAGAACTTCCGAGGAACAACTGCAACTCGTGATGCAGCTTACGGAAAATGGGAAGAAGCCTATACCTGGCGTCGGCTGGCTC
>ENA-ORBV01000912-ORBV01000912.1-microbial-mat-metagenome-genome-assembly--contig:-NODE-912-length-67234-cov-12.457361_pt1 | contig 67234 bp, 60 predicted proteins | sample MGYA00237777_ERZ505514 | MGnify/ENA primary metagenome ERZ505514 (study PRJEB26160, sample SAMN06269048) | microbial mat metagenome | isolation source: Oligotrophic lake microbial mat | place...
CTCAAATCCTCAAGCCCCCGCATTTATCCGTGGGGTCGCCTCTAAAATCTAAAATCTAAAATCTAAAATCGATTGACTGCGATTGAAATAGTTTCTAGATGGTGAAGGAGATTAAAATCGCTTCTGCACAGATAAATCCCGCATCAGCGGGCTGGAGGAAGAGATAATTTTTATAGTTTCGTTATTGAAATTAGGAATTAAATCGAGAATATGGCTATTTTACAATTTTTATTGGTAATAGGTTTGGGCGGATTCGCCGGGTTGTTGATTGTAAAAAATGTGAATGAAAGCAAGCAAAAGCAGCGGTTGGATGAGGCTTTTTATCAGTTGTTGGAAACTCAAAACAGTCAAATTTCGTTGATTCAACTGGCGGCTAATGCTAGGGTTGAGGCTGAAGTTGCTCAGCAGTATTTAAGTCGGCAAGTTAAGATTTTTTCGGCGATTTTAGAGGTAGATGATGAAGGGGATACTTTTTATAGGTTTCCTAGGTTGCGCTTGCCGCCGAGTTCTGGTAAGGAATGGTAATGCAGTGGACAGTGGACAGTGGACAGTTGACAGTTGTTGATTGTCAGTGGTTGGTTGTCATTGGTTCAGTAGACCTCTTGCAAAAATAACTAGGACGGGCTCTCGGGCCCATCCCACAAAAAACATTTTTTCTTGTGGAACGGGCCGGAGAGCCCGTTCCAAAATTTGATTAAAAGGACTTTTGCAAGAGGTCTAGTAATTACCAGAAAGAATTGGTTTAAAGCCGGAACCCTGATCGGGGAGAAATTAAAAGTAGACGATTTATTACTCTAATCCTCTTCGTTCCAGGTAGAGGTCGCTGTCAACTGTCAACTGTCAACTGAATGAAGCATCAATAACGTGCTACAGATAAGACACCTGTTCCATAATACATGGAGTTTATTGTGGGATGGGCATCTTGCCCGCCCGCATCTCACTAAAAAATCCTTTTTAATGCTGATTAAAGATATCGGTGAACAAGGTCTTTTAAGAATACTACAAAAATTCTGCCCCGCAGAAATTGTGGGAGATGATTGTGCGGTACTTCCGACAAATCCTCACCAATCTCTGGCGGTGACGACGGATATGTTGGTGGATGGTGTGCATTTTAGCGATCGCACCACAGGCCCTTATTACGCAGGATGGCGCGCCGCAGCCGCGAATTTGTCGGATCTGGCTGCGATGGGTGCAAGGCCTCTGGCGGTGACGGTAGCCCTGGCTGTGAGTGCGGATACGGCTGTGGAGTGGGTGGAAGAGTTTTATCGGGGGATGACGGCTTGTTTGCAAGAGTATCATACGCCGATCGCCGGTGGGGATGTTGTGCGATCGCCCGTGGTGACTGTGGCGATTACGGCTTTTGGGGAGGTTGAGTGCGATCGTACCATTCGCAGGTCTAATGCGCGATCGAATTGGGGGATTGTGGCTACGGGTGTTCACGGAGCATCCCGCGCGGGATTAGAATTGTTGTTGAATCCAGAATTTGGGCAGAATCTGGAAAAGGGCGATCGAACTTCTCTAATTCTCGCTCATCAACAGCCTAAACCGCGGCTGGATGTTTTGCCGGTTGTTTGGGAAATTTTAGATGCTGCGGGTGAGTTTGCTATTGCTGGAATGGATAGCAGCGATGGTTTGGCTGATGCGGTTATTCAGGTTTGTCGGGCTAGCGGTGTGGGTGCAAAAGTCGATCGCACGAAAATACCAATTCCCCATAGTTTAAGCGAAATCGTATCTACTGAAAAGGCTCTGGATTGGGCGTTGTACGGTGGAGAGGATTTTGAGTTAGTGCTGTTTTTGCCGATCGACCGTGCTAAGTTATTGGTGGAACGAATCGGTGATGGTGCTGCGATCGTCGGAATCACTACGAAAAGCACCGATATTTTGTTGACTGATAGCAGCGGTATTTGTCCTGATGTTGGCTTAAAGATCGATCGAGGATTTCAACACTTCTAAATTCTCTCTGATCTCTTAGTCCGCGGAGGTGGACATGGTTTGTATAGACGCGGTTTCAACCGCCGAGTCTTAACATGAGTGAATGCCACTAGCTAAGATACCTAAAATTTTACCAATATCATTGAGAAAATATTCAACTAAATCAATTTCGATCGTCTGTCTTGATAATCGCATAAATTTCCAGTTTGTGCCAGTGGTAACAGAGCCATAAATTACAGGAATTTCATTACCTTCATTTTGATTAAAAATTTGCGCCGCCAACATTTCTGCTACACATTGTCCTAAACCAGCTAGTATATTTTCTTTTTTGGCTTCAACAATGGTGATGACTGGCGCACTAACGAATAAAAGTTCGGGAGATTGACTGATGATAAAGTCACAACTCCCGTTTAATCCTTTGGTACTATCTACACTAAAGTCAATGCCGGAAAACCAGCTAATTTGATAATTTAATTGTTTTCTAAGTTCGACAAGAATAGGAGTGATAATAAGTTCGGATCGCGCTTTTTCTGTATTGCTACCGAGGGCTAAAGCTACATTATCACGCAGGGTTTCTTGGAGAAAATCGCTAGGTATTAATTCGGGAATTTCTGCGAATATATTAGAGCGTTCGGCAATCGTTAAATTAAAGTCTTTAGAAACTCGATTTAAGGTAAAATCACTGTATGACATTAGTTATCTCTAGGATTTAGTTTGATTCTTGTTCGGAATGTTGCTCTAGCACTTCTGCTGATTCCTGTAACATATCATTAACTGCCGGACTTTGGGAATCGGGCAATCTCGGAGGTTGAGACTTACCCCGAAACCATCTAAAATTACCCTTTATCTTCCACGCACCATTAATCCGGGCCACCAATCCCGAAACCACGATGACAGCCAGGAGACTCCACAACAGACTAGCTACAGCCGGGTGAATGCGATCGCCATTTTGAGGTATTCTGAACAGTAGCGGTGTCTCGATATAATTGGCAACCGCAGACACCACAAGGCCTCCAGCCCCTAATCCAGTACCGAGTATTTGAATGGTTCTTTCTAAAGAGCGATCGATTTCTGCTTGTTCAATATCTACAATCCCCGCCACCAAATCCACCGCAATCTTAATCAAATCAGTGCCATGTTTAAAATAGCCTAAATCCCCCTGAATTTGTCTTTGAAAATACGGACAATTTCTATCAACAAAAAACTTAAATGTTGTTAAATCTTCGGTTGAGGCTTGCCATTTATCACAAATTTCAGACAGTTTTTCCTGATAATTGTAAACATGAATATTTATCGTATTATTAAAATCTTCTAAACATTCTAATTCTCTTTGATAATTCAAGCTTTCTATAAGTAAATCTTTGAGTGTGCTTTTTAGATATGTCAAAGACTCATCAATATTAACATTTTTCGGGCCATTAACATCATTTGTCGATCCAATCTGAGTTACTTCTTTAATTTTTGTTTCTAAGCTTTCAATTGTCCCATCAATTTGTTCATATCGTTGCTTCAGGATATCATAATTTATGCGACTATCCACAAAAGCCTTCGTAATTTTATGGCGATAATAAAACAGTTCAAATAAAGCTTGAAGAATTTGCCCTAGTTTTCCCTCAATCTCATCGTCAACCAGATAAACAAAGACTTGTAGTTGACTTTTTAGGGAACTATACTCAAAAATTGGAGAACCCAGTAACTCAGTATCGCGACAAAAAGTTGGGCGCACAGATGCTTCTGGGAAGAGATTCTTTAAACAGTCATCCGCAACTTGGCGGAGGTATTTTTTAGTGAAAGGTTGATCGGTTTGTAATTTGTAGGTAATAAAAATAGTCTGTCCCAGCCAATCTTTATAACTATCAGCAAGCATGAGATTATTAACATTAAAATCTTTTAATGCTGCGATATCTATATCTTTATTTTCATCGGTTTCTGGGCTACCAATTCTCGCTAAAATTCCTTCGCTATCATCCAGACGGCAAAACTTAAAGGAACCATCAATTTTATTTGAATGGGAGAATTTCTTGGCTCTCGTGAGGGGATAACCGAGGTTGGCTTGGGAAAAGATTAACTCTTTTTCCGGGCTGAAATGTTGCCAGATACTATTAGCCCAAGTCCAGATTGAGTTAGCTGCTGTTTTGCTGCTTTTTTGGCTGAGTTGGTAGCTGTAGATATAGACTTGCGGATGATCAATTTTTAGCATCAGCAGGAGATATATTTGAGGCTTCTTGAATGCGTTTTTTCAAATTTGCTTCTAACTTTTCGATATCGGGATATTCATTTGTTACCGTTTCATAACCAGGTGTGATTTCTGGTTCGGCATCATCTAAATTTTTTCTCTTCAGACCTTTAATGTCATCTCTGACCTTTGTAAACTCTCTGTAGAGTTTATTTATAGCCTTTTCTACAGTATGATTATCAGCACCAGATTCTGCTAAGGGGAGGACTTCGGCGAGCAATCTTTCGATGAAAGGGGGAGTAAGAATTGCCGGGGCGGTGGTAATGGCGTTATAGATTTGGAACAAAATATCGACTTCATTCATGATTTTACCTCACAAGTTGTTTGAATTGAAAGCAGATTAAAGCAGACTTTAGTTTGATTGATTTGGTTCTGATTGTTCTTGTTGAGACTCCGTGATAATTGCAGCTACTTCGGATACAGGTAAATCAAAAATTGTAGCAATATCTTCTGTAGCGAATCCCATACTAAATATTCTGAAAATAGCAACTTTATTTCGCTGTTTTTCAGTTTGTGCTTTGGCTTGTGCTTTGGCTTGTGCTTCTGCTTCTCCTTCTGCTTTTCCTTCGGCAAAAACATCTTGATAAAATCTGGTGTGTTTTAAGTCGCTTAGGGTAAACATGGCGGGCGACAATCTCCTCTCGGAATTTTTGCGGTAACTTGTCAACAATTCACTTGTAAGGTGCGTCAGTCTTAGGTTGGTACGAAAAATCAGGATTTTCGCAACTGACGCACCCTACTAATTTTAGTGTACGTTGATTAATTTTGCTCGGCTTGTTCAGCTTGTTCTTTTTGAGCTTCGGCGATAATCGCTGCTACTTCGGCTACAGGTAAGTCAAAGGCTGTAGCAATTTGTTCTGTGGCTAATCCCAAACTAAATAGTCTGAAAATAAGAGCTTTGTCTCGTTGTTTAGCTTCAGCTTGTGCTTTAGCTTGTTCTTCTGCTTGTCCTTCGGCAAAAACATCTTGATAAAATCTGGTTTGTTTTAAGTCGGTTAGGCTAAACATGGCGGCAACTTCCTCTCTGGTTTTTTGGGGTAATTTGTAAACAATGATGGTTTCTAGTAAGTTGATGAAGTTTTTTCTGGCTGTGGTATCCGATATTTCTGTTTCGGCTTGTCTGGCTAAATCTATGGCAAAGTTTTCGGCGGTGTTGTCTGGTTCTATTACCAGTTTTAGCACTTTTATCGGTAGAGATGCTGTTTCTGATGCACTTAGTTCATCGATGTAAATACGGGTGATTTGTGGGAGTGCCAGCATTTCCTGAAAGTGGATGTTGCTTTCTCTTTCGGTTTGCCGATTTGGGTAGATGACTACCAATTGCCAAGGGTGCGGCGGTTGGTATTGTTTGAGATAGATGAATAGTTCGGCAAACAGACGATAGTAGAGTGTTGGATCTGGTTGAAATTGGACTTCGACAACGTAGAATGGTAGTTGAGAATCTGCGACAATTGGTAGAAATAAACCATCTAGGCGAAAAGCTAATTGTTTGACTTCTTGGGATGTAAATTGGTATTGGTTGGCACTCTCGGCTGGTATGCCGAGAAGGGCAAAGAACACAGAGGGGAATTCTTGGAAGATGTTGTAAAATATGCTATCGGTTTTCATCGATTAAATTAAATCTTTCTTTGAATTATACCCCAATACGATACGCCAACCATAATCACATTATAATCCGATCGCACAAAACGCTCCCCAATGATAAACATCGCCGTAGGGTTGTTCCTCCTCATTGTAGCCTTCTAATTCCTTGAGGATTGGTTTTTTCCGATCGCCATCGAAACTGTCCGATTCCTGCACCCATGATAGCAAATCTGAAGTCGCGGCAGACTTGAACCAGCGCTGGGTATCGTGGAGGGCTTTACCGATGCTAACTCCTGGTTTGAGCAATTCATAGAATTTTACCATCATCAAGGCGGTGGAGAGGTCGTTGACAGCCCAAAGACTGGCTAGGGTTCCCATTGCACCGGCGTGGAGAAATCCTGTCGGTAATCCAATATAATCGGAGCGATTTTGGGTGTCGATGAGCGCGGTTTCGCAGGCGGAAAGCACGACTAGGCGGCAATGTTTGAATTGCAGTAGCAAGATGTCTGCTAATGTTAGGCATTTGTTAATGTCTGCTGTTTTGCCGGCGCGCCATTCCACGTAACGATCCGATTTATCTAAATCCGATCCCCCTAAATCCCCCTTAAGAAGGGGGACTTTGACAACTTCTTCCTCTTGCTCCCCCCTTAGCAAGGGGGGCTGGGGGGGTTCTTCCCCTACGATGCCGCCAGACAAAATTAAAAAGGATTTTAGCGGATCGTCGGGATTGAAGGAGCCGTGACAGGAAAAGTGCGCGCAGTGGGCGTTTTCTAACTGATCTAGATACTTTTCTAGGAGATTTGTTTTACTCGCTTCATCGCCGGGAGTATTTGACTAATCGCGAATTTGGGGGCGATGCTGGCGACTTCTAAATCGGTGTAGCGCAAATCCGAGGTGGGGTTTTGCAGGGCGAGGAGTTGGTCAAAATTTGGGTGGATGGTAATCTGTTGCAGGAGTTGGCCACTGGGGGCGTATTGAATGCCTTCGAGACATTTATCTAATAAGAATTCGCCGTTAGTTAGGGGTAGGGCGTGGAGGGGAAACAGGTGCAGCAACCAGTGGGGAATTAGGATTAAGTGCGTACTTGATGGCGGCAGTATTGTGGTGATTTGGAGGATGTCTGCGAGGCGCTGGAGCCCGGTAGCAAGTTGTTTTTGCCAGTCGGTTTTGCTTTGTTTGTAGGCGGCCCGGTATTCATTAACTAAGTCGGTTAATTCAGCGCATTTACGATGGCGATGCACTGTCAGCACGTCGGGGTAAGTGACGACAAAGGTGATGATTTCTTCGTCAGTGATGTACCACTCAATCAGGGCGGTGTTGGGGGGTGAGGAGTTGGGTGATTTCGCTGAAGGTGATGGGTGTTAGGGTTTTGGGGATTTCCTGTTTTTGGGCGATTAATTCGGCAAGGTTGCGGGCTTTGTTGGCTTCGGCATATTCTAGTGCTTCTTGGTTGCTGTTGCGATCGAGGCATATTTGCACCATGCCTTGGTAGAGTGTATCCCACTCCAAGTCGTGTTTTTGCTTGATTTCATTCCCCGATTCCAACTTCCGCAGTTTGTCGGCTCCGATTATGGCATTTTTAAAGGTATCGTAGGCACTTTGGAGAGTTGCTGCTTTTTGGTTTGTGTCTTCTGGTTTTTCTTGGTTGATGTTGTCTAGTTTTTTCAGATAATCCCAGCCCAAATTATTTAATGTTTTTGCGTTATCGACAGGGAAATCCTCAAGGGTACGAACAGTTAAAGCAGCGTCATAAAAGGCGATCGCCCGTTCCAGATTTTCGGCCCGCGAACCGTTGATCCTGTTACTGTAGGCAGCAGCTAGGTTATTTTGAGTCATTGCCCATTTTTCACGGAAATCCTCAAGGGTATAAACAGTTAAAGAAGCCTCATAAAACTCGATCGCCTGTTCCAGATTTTCGGCCCGCGAACCGTTGATCCTGTTACTGTAGGCATTAGCTAGGTTATTTTGAGTCATTGCCCAATCTTCACGGAAATCCTCAAGGGTACGAACTGTTAAAGCAGCTTCAAAAAACTCGATCGCCCGTTCCAGATTTTCGGCCCGGGAACCGTTTATCCTTTCACTGTAGGCAGCAGCTAGGTTATGTTGAGTCGCTGCCCATTTTTCACGGAAATCCTCAAGGGTAAGAACAGTTAAAGCAGCGTCATAAAACTTGATCGCCCGTTCCAGATTTTCGGCCCGCGAACCGTTTATCCTGTGAGTGTAGGCAGCAGCTAGGTTATTTTGAGTATCTGCCCAATATTCAGGGAAATCCTCACGAGTTCTGACTGTTAAAGCAGCGTCATAAAACTTGATCGCCCGTTCCAGATTTTCGGCCCGCGAACCGTTTATTCTGTAACTGTAGGCAATAGCTAGGTTATTTTGAGTAATTGCCCATTTTTCAGGGAAATCCTCAAGGGTATAGACTGTTAAAGCAGCCTCATAAAACTCGATCGCCCGTTCCAGATTTTCGGCCCGCGAACCGTTTATCCTGTTACTGTAGGCATTAGCTAGGTTATTTTGAGTTTGAGCAGACATTTCGCTTCCCGGTTGCCGATTATTTAAAACTATTTGATAACCAGTAATTGCAATTTCAATATTATTCGATCTACTGCCAAGGGGAAATTCAATAATATGAATACTCAAATTTTCAATGATGCCGACTATTGACTTAATTTTTTGTGAATTTTTTCCTGCAATTAACCTCTGGGCTTCTTGCTGTAATGTCTCGGCAAAACGGGCATTGAGGAGATGTTGCCGTTGTTTTAGTATGGGGTAAATTATTTGAATGCCGCTATAGCTTGCTTCTGCTTCCAATAATTCTAGGATAAATTTTACATATTCTGGGGAATATTCACCTTCGGATTGGAGTCGATCGCGGTTTTCTTCCATTGTGGGGAGTTCTGAATAACACCAGATTTATTTTATCATGGTTGTGGGTGGGTAGCGAGAAACCGGGTTTTTGCGAAGATATTTGATTTGATGCGAAGATATCGGAAAAAACCCGGTTTCTGAGATGGTGCGTGGGTAGCGAGAAACCGGGTTTTTGCGAAGATATTCGATTTGATGCGAAGATATCGGAAAAAACCCGGTTTCTGAGATTGTTAAGGCTGCCTCACATTAGGCATTAGCCAGCTTCTTTTGAATCATAGCCCAATATTCAGGGAAAGCCTCACGGGTATATACTGTTAAAGCAGCCTCATAAAACGATCGCGCCTTTTCGAGATTTTCCGCCCGCGAACCGTTGATTCTGTCATTATGGGCATTACCTAAGTTATATTGAATCATTGCCCAATCTTCAGGAAACTGTTCAGGGGTACGAACAGTTAAAGCAGCCTCAAAAAATGCGATCGCGCTTTCCACATTTTCCGCCCGCGCACCGGTGATTCTGTTGGCGTAAGCAGCAGCTAGGTTATTTTGAGCCATTCCCCAATCTTCCGGGAAAGCCTCAAGGGTGTAGACTGTTAAAGCAGCGCCATAAAGGGCGATCGCCATTTCCACATTTTCAGCCCGCGAACCCTTTATTCTGGTAATATAAGCAGCAGCTAAGTTGTTTTGAGTTTGAGCAAACTTTTCGCTTCCCGGTTGCCGATTATTCAAAACAAGTTGATAAGCGGCAATGGCAACTTCAACATTATTCGCTCTATTCCCACCGGAAAAATTGCTAATATTAATGGTCAAGTCTTCAACGAGGCCGATCATTGACTCAATCGTTTGGGCATTTTCGCCACCAGTCAACCTCTGCAATACTTGCTCTAAGATGTTAGGAAAACTGTCGTTGAGGAGATGTTTTCGTTTGGCTAGCATGGGGTGAATTACTGCTGCATTGCTATTGCTAGCATCTTCTGCTTGCAATAATTCTAGGATAAAGTTTGCATACTCTTGGGGATTTTCACCTTCGGAGTTATCGCCATCGTTGATGTCGATTAATTGTAATAGCTGACTAATCAGACTTCGCAGGAAGCTAGCGCCGTTTTCTCCTCCTTGCTGTGCCATTTTTTCTGCTACTAACTCGCAAGTTTCCAGAAATTCGACATCTAACAATTCTGAGTTATCTTGTAATATCTGGGGCTCGGTGCCGTTGGGGCAATTCAGCAGGGTGTGAATTAGTTGTAGGTAGGCTTGGTCGCGGTTTTCTTCCATTGTGAGGAGTTGTGAATAATATCGGATTTATTTTATCATGGTTGGGGGTTATTTTGTAGGGGCGGGTTCACCAACAATATATAACAATTATCAACCATTTAGATAAACCCGCCCCGCCACCACCGATAACCTACATTAACCTGAAATCTGCATCGCATCGCCAAAATGTACATGATGATTTATCGTTGGGTGGGGGCGGGTTTTTGAGATTGTTGGTTTCAGGCAATTATTGTTGGTGAACCCGCCCCTACAGGATGTATGAAAGAGATGGGAAAAAAACCGATATTTGTGCTTTGGTTAATATCTACGCAAATAGTTCCGCCACTGATACGCTAAAACCCGCTAACAAAGGACTGGTTAAGTTATCTTCTTTAAATAAGGTCATTGCTAATTTCAAGACCCCGTTTTCGCGACGGTAAATCTCTACTTTTTGCTGTATGCGGTCAAAAATCCAATATTCGCGCACGCCTTGAACTGAATATAATTTTAGCTTGGATTGGCGATCGCGCTTTTCATTTTCCTCACCGGGAGACATCACCTCTACCACCAACTCCGGTGCACCCGCCAAATGTCCGGCTTCATCTAATATTTGTGCTAAACGTTCATAGCTTACCCAAACTACATCAGGAATCACTTCATCTGTATCGGTGAAAACAATACCTGGATTTGTTGCAGCCTTACCTAAACCAGTCTGTTTCGACCAAATAGTTAACTCTGCACAAACATTGTTAGTAACTACTTGATGTTTCCATTGTGGCATTCCTGTGACAACCAATTCTCCTTCGATTATCTCATAACGGTTGCCATTATCGGGTAAGGATTCTAAATCAGCGCTTGTCCAGCGAACTTTTTCTGTGGTTGACATAGCTTTGACTCCACTCTGTTCTATTTTAATTATATACCAGTATTTTCATGATTTGACCGCAGATGTTGGCGGATTTACGCGGATGGACGCGGATGAAGAATGGGTGGGTGGCGAGAAACCGGGTTTTTGCGAAGATATTCGATTTGATGCGAAAATATCGGAAAAAACCCGGTTTCTTAGATTATTTCTAATGTCTGCACAATGCTACCTTGGGCATTAATCTATCTAAAATTTGTCCGATCGCAATTACCGTCCAATCAATATCAGCTTCCGTGGTTTCGCGTCCCAGTGTCAAGCGAATTCCACCAACCGCGCCGATTTCATCATATCCCATTGCCAATAATATCGGACTGGGTGTGAGTTTACCGCTGCTGCAAGCGGCACCGGAACTAATGCCAATTCCGGCTAAATTTAGCTTTCTCACCAGAGTTTTGCCTGTGATTCGCGCTGTATCTCTCTTTTGGTAAGGGCGACAGGAAGGGGAGACGATGCAAAAACTGGTGTGGTGCGGCAGTCGGTAATAGCGATCGCCCGTTGGTACTAAACTGGGTATGTGGGATAATCGGTCAAAAAGTCGATCGCGCAATCCAATTAACCTCGGCGTTTCCACATCCATTTCCTGCAAAGCCAACTCCGCCGCCACCCCAAAACCGACGATAGCGGGCAGTGCTTGCGTCCCTGAACGCAGTTTCAACTCCTGCCCGCCCCCGCCGAACATTGGCACTAATTCTAGTCCTGGACGCACGTACAGCGCGCCTGCACCTTGCGGCCCGTAAAGTTTGTGACTGGAAAGCGAAAGCAAGTCTACGGGCAGTTTCTGCACATCAATCGGCAGTTTGCCGGCAACTTGCACTGCATCGGTATGAAACAGGATATTGCGATCGCGCGCAATTTGTGATAATGCTTCTATTGGTTGCAGCGTCCCAACTTCGCTTTGTCCGTAGATGATCGAAATTAACACTGTATGCGATCGCAGTGATTCTTGCAAATCCAAAGGATGAATTCGCCCATATTTATCTACCGGCAATCGCGTTACTTCCCATCCCAATTCTTCGAGTTGTCGCGCCGTTTCTGATACTGCCGAATGCTCTACGCTGGAAATAATGATATGCTGCGGTTTTGTATAAAGACGCGCAACTCCCATAATTGCTAAATTGTCAGCTTCAGTGCCACCAGAAGTAAAAATCATCGATTCCGGTAGCGCATTAATCAAGCTAGCAACCTGCATTCTAGCTAATTCTAAAGTAGTGGCGGCTCTTTGTCCCCATTCGTGCAAGCTAGAAGGATTTCCCCACTGCTGAGTGAGGGCTTTTTGCATGGCTTCAATTGCTTCTGGGCGTGTCGGGGTGGTGGCGCTATAGTCGAGGTAAATTTGCATGATTTTAAAGAACGAATAACTAATGACTAATGACTAATGACCAATGACTAATGACCAATGACTAATGACTAATGACCAATGTCTAATGACTTCCTGGTTTACAAACGTTGTACTCTTCGTGGGACAAAACTTTTTGGGGAATTAAGAAAGTGCCGCAATCTTCACAAAGCATTCTGTAGTTGCGTGTTACAGGAATACTCACAATCCAGCGGTTGTGACGCAGACGTTTGCCTCCGAAATCTCTGTAATTCTTATTTTCCCCCAAAGCTGCTATAATAGCGCGAGCTTTAGTAACTACATGGTCTGGCAGACCTCTGAGATCGATCGCATCTCTAGCAAATGATGCTTCCCTCTCTTGTTTTTTGGTTTGTTTTTCTGCCAGCATTTCAACATATTGCTGCTGCGCCACCAACTCTTGCGTGCAGCGATGGCACGCTTTACCATATCCTTTGTGACCGCAATCAAAAATTGTTTTTCTTTTAGCCATAAAGCAGCAGTATCGGGTTTGACCCACGCCCCTGAATGCTGCTACCCTACCAGTGATGCTTCCGGCATCGAGGCAGTTCTACAAGACGTAAAATCTATTCCCTTTCATAAAATTTATAGGTTCTAAGTTTACTTTATCGAATATGTTTGAATTGTGGGTAAGCCTATAACCTCAATAATTTTTTAAATTTTGTGACTGTATTTGATGATAATTTACTCGGTTTGTGCTGTGCTGGACTGCTGGCGATCGCCCTGGCGGGTTGCGGACAAGCCAAGCAGGACGTGCAGAATTTGCCTCCGAGTCTGCCTCCGCTGCCTCAAGACGCCTTGTTGCAAGTATACTTCAATCAGTCCCTCACTTCTAATTATACGGAGCCTTATCGCGCGCAAACTAGACCTGGGGATGATTTAGAAAAGTTGGTCGCTGAGGCTATAGCAAGCGCTGGATCGACCGTAGATGTGGCGGTTCAGGAGTTTCGCTTACCCGGTATTGCGCGACAAATGGCCGATCGCGCGCGATCGGGCATTAAAGTCAGATTAATAGTCGAACATCTGTACAATCGTCCTTGGAGCGATTATACAGCCCAGGAGTTAGTGAAGTTACCCGATCGAGAGCGCGATCGTTACAGCGAATTTTTGCAACTCGCCGATACCAATAAAGACGGCAAATTAAGCCCGGAAGAAATTAAGCAAAATGATGCTTTTGTAATTCTCAAAGATGCGGGAATTCCTGTAATTGATGATACTGCTGATGGAAGTAAAGGCAGCGGTTTGATGCACCACAAATTTGTAGTAATTGACAGCAAAACAGTCATCGTAACTTCGGCTAATTTTACAACCAGCGATATCCACGGCGATTTCAAGACAGCAGCAAGTCGCGGCAATGCCAACAATTTGCTGCAAATTGCCAGCCCTAAATTAGCGCAACTATTTACTCAAGAATTTAACATTATGTGGGGCGACGGGCCAGGAGGTAAACCGGACAGCAAATTTGGCATCAAAAAGCCGTTTCGTTCAGCCCAAAAAGTAATAGTAGGAAATGCGACTATTGCGGTGCAATTTTCACCAACGAGTGCGACTTTGCCTTGGGAAAAAAGCGTTAACAGTTTGATAAATCAAACTTTAGCAAAGGCGAAACAGTCGGTTAATTTGGCACTGTTTGTATTTTCCGCCCAACGGTTGTCAAATACTCTAGAACTTGAATCTAGGCGCGGTGTGGCGGTGCGAGCTTTGATTGACTCAAATTTCATTTATCGCCCTTACAGCGAAGGTTTAGACATGATGGGGGCGACTTTGATGCAGGATTGTCGCTTAGAATCTGACAATCGCCCGTGGAGAAAGCCGCTGACTACGGTGGGTGTGCCGCAGTTACCAATGGGCGATCGCCTGCACCACAAATTCGGCGTTATCGACGGAAAAACGGTGATTGCAGGTTCTCACAACTGGAGTGAGGCTGCAAATCACAGGAATGATGAGACGTTGCTGGCGATCGAGAGTCCGACAGTTGCGGCCCATTTTGAGCGGGAGTTCGATCGGCTTTACAAAGGTGCAATCTTGGGAATTCCCCACCGCATCAAACAGAGAATCGACGCGAAAAAAAAAGAGTGCGAATCAGTGCAAGCAGCATCAAAATTTTCCGATGCTAAACCTCAAATTTCTGGCAAAAAGTTAGTTAATTTGAATAGCGCAACTCAGGAAGAATTAGAAACTTTACCAGGAGTAGGCTCGAAGTTAGCCCAGAAAATTATTGCAGCGCGGGAAAAACAGCCTTTTCAGTCTTGGGAGGATGTGGAAAACTTGCCAGGAGTCGGAAACAAAACAGTAGACAAGTGGCGCGATTTAGTCGCATTTTAAAGATAGGATGTACGGTTGAAACCGCGCCTACACAAACAATGTCCGCCTCCGCGGTGTAAAGAAAATCAGATAATTTTAAACGCCCGGTCTTCTTATCTTCAACCCGCGGAGGCGGGTTTTGTTTGTGTAGGCGCGAATTCTATTCGCCGTCTATTCTTCAACCCGCTTGGAGTGAGTTTTGTTTGTATAGGCGCGAATTCTATTCGCCGTCTAATCGGCAATTATTACTTCAAGTAACGGGATGAAAGTAAAATGCCGCTGCTAACACGGTATATGTTGCTAAAAGCAGCACTCCTTCCAGCCAATTAGAGCGCCCGTCAAGACTGATTAAATTAGCTATTGTAACTGCGATCGCAACTGCGACTACTTCAAACGGACTAAAGTTTAAATCCATCGGCTGATCGATCACTAATCCAATAATCACCAACACCGGCGCTACCAGCAAAGCAACCAGCAAACTGGAACCCATTGCGACAGAAACTGACAAATCCATATTGTTTTTCATCGCAACTCCTACCGCAGTTACATATTCGGCCGCACCGCCAACAATCGGCAACAGAATTACCCCCGTAAACAGCGGCGTCAATCCCAATCCTTTGGTAGTTTCTTCGACAACACCAACGAAAATTTCTGATTCAAAAGCAACGGCAACAGTTGAGGCAACTAGCACTCCTATCCATAGCCACAAATTCGGTTTGTGCGTAGTAGATTCCTCTTTGGTATTTTGAGGATTTTCTGACTCTAGTTCTAGCAAGCTGACTTCGTAAAGATAGCTGTGAGTTTTTAAGGAAAATAGCAGAGTTAGAGCGTAAACTGCAATTAGGACGATCGCAGTTATTAAGGAAAGATTCTGAATGGCTGCTGGTTCCACTCCATTTGAGGTGTAAATTACCATCGCCGGCAGCAGAATGGCAATCACCGCTAGAGTCATTGTGGAACCGTTCACCCGCGCGATGACTGGCTTAAATTCTTGTTCTTTGTACTTTAGTCCTCCTAGCAGCATGGACAATCCCATAACTAAGAGTAAGTTGCTGATAATGGTGCCGGTGATGCTGGCTTTCACAATGTCAATTAAGCCAGCTTTCAGGGCAACTATGGCAATAATTAATTCTGTAGCATTGCCGAAGACTGCATTTAATAAGCCGCCTATGGATGGCCCTGTGACGATCGCCACTTCTTCTGTTGCTGTGCTCAACCAAATCGCCAGAGGTATAATGCCTAAAGCGGATGTGATGAAAACTGTGAGGGAACCCCAGTGCAAATACTCAGCGGCGATGGAAATGGGGATGAAAATTAACAGCGCTATGGAAAGAATTTTTTTGATTGACATAGGAACTCGGATGGTGTACGGAATGGTGAGGTCGAGTTGTCGAGGCGATCGCAAAGTTGATTTTACACTATTCAACTATTCTCTGACAATTCTGGTGGCGAGTGCGATCGATAATTGGGAATTTTTAACCGCAAATGCACGCAGATCGAGGCAGATTGAATATAATAGAATTATATCGACATCGGTGAAAAGATATGTCTCAATCTGTAGTGCCAGTTGTTGAATCAAAGCAAATTGATACTTCACCCACTTTGACCTTTGAAGAATACCGATTTTATCAAACTGATTCCGATCTACAATATGAACTGTACAAAGGCAAATTAATTCCGATGCCAACCGCCACAGTTTTACATATCAAAATTTGCGAATATTTAGTTTACAAATTGCAGCGTTACCTAGCTGAACATAATCTTGACTTAGTAGCAAAAACAGGTTTAGGAGTAAGAACAGAAGAAGATACCTCTCGGATTCCTGATGTAGTTGTTTGTACTCAAAGTCTTTTAGAACAAGCTGCTGCTAGACCAGGTTCTGGTATCCTCGATTTTGAAGAAAAGCCGCTGTTAGTCATAGAGGTAGTGAGTCAAAATCGGCGCGCCGATTATGTGATTAAACGAGCTGAGTACGAATTAGCTAACGTGCCCGAATATGTAATTGTTGACCCTACACATAACAAGGAATTGGTGCGAGTTTTAGCCTTTCCTGAAGGTGAAGATATCTATACCCAGACTGATTTTAGGGCGGGGCAACAAATGGTGTCTGTAGTATTTCCCAATCTGACATTATCAGTGAATGAAATACTGTCTCCGCCATTAGTTGAAGGGTTGATTAAAGCAGAACAAGCTCGGTTCCAGGAACTTGAGCAGCAAGCTGCGGTGGAGCGCCAACGGGCTGATGAGCAGGGCCAACGGGCTGAAAGATTGGCTGTGAGGTTGCGAGAATTAGGAGTAGATCCCGATCGCATTTAGGAGCTTAGATCACCCAGAAGTCATGAGTTAATTGTTATTAGTTATATCAAATCCGCGCTGCATCGGAATCATTCAGATATCTATTCTCTTCATCGGCGTGAATCCGCGTCAATCCCTTGTCATCTGCGGTGAAGAAATTCTCTTTTTTTGACCGCAGATACAGGCAGATTAACACAGATTAACGCAGATGAGTTAGATCTATCGATCGGGCTTGATACTGTGCAGCTATTCAACCCAACGCACCCGCACAAAATGAGCTTCGCGTCCCCAGAAGTCCTGACTTACAGTAATATCAACAACACTCAAATTAAACGGAATAGCAGTTGTGATGTACCGCTGAGCCAGAGATCCCACATCAGGAGCTAACTGAGCCGCAGCAGCAGCCGCTGCACCCAAACCGAAAAGTTGCAGAAGGGGCCCCCGAGGCAGGGCTAAATTGATGCCGACAGCAAGTCCTGCCGTCAGCAGCATTGCCACCGACAAATTCGTGCCACAGCGGGGATGTACGGCTAAATCCCACTCTCCGCCGGCAATCCGCTGCAAAGCCTCGCGCACTGCCTGACGCAACTGTGCAATGTTAACGTGGCCATAAAGATAAAACCCTTGGTCTGTGGACATCCCGCCCAATAACTCATTATCGGTTCTTGCTGTAGTCGCACCAACCGATTGGCCCAGTACCCAAACAGTAGCGTGTTCCAAAGCATGAACTTGTCGCAAAGCCAATATTTCCTTCAAACCGGGCACGAAATCGAGTTGCCGCAACAAGTCAGCATCTTGAGTCCGCTGCGGGGCAAAGTCGAAGGGAAACTGGCCAGTGCGGCCGGAAGCAGAAGCAGTAGTTGTCATATCAAAACGCCTCCATTAACTCCATTAAGTGGATATTTAACATTAGCAATTCGGTTGAGAAAAAGCCGTTAACAGTTGACAGTTGACAGTTGACAGATGAGTGCGAAGTTTTTAGGCAGGGGATTTAAGCCCCTGCCTAAAAACAATCCACCTAAAGGTGGGGGCTTAAATCCCCTGTGCTTTGGTCATAAATTATCAATAGTTTTGACTTTAAAACCTAGCAATGGCAGGTTTTGTGCAAAAATTATTAGCCCTCAACCTGCCATTACTAAAAGATCGCACTTATTCCCAGTTTATCGTTCTAGACGCTGGCCCTCACGGAATACTCCCGGAAGTCGCCGGCCTCTGGTATCGATAATTGTGCCTTTGCCGTGAGGCAATCCCTTGCGTAACTCTCCCTCATAGCGGATACCGTTGGAGAACGAACAGTTACCCCTGCCATCAAGTTCTTGAGTATAGAACTGTCCCGAACACCGACTGCCGTCAGCCCGGGTGAACGCTCCCGTACCTAAAGGCTTGCCCCCTAAAAATTGACCCACAAAGCGATCGCCATTGGCAAAAATGAATTGCCCTTGTCCAGTGGGCACGCCTACTTTTTGATCAAGAGAAAACGACCCCACATAGCGATCGCCATTAGTAAAAATAGCTGTCCCGGAACTAACTTTGCCATCTCGGAATATACCCTCCACGCGGGCGTCGTCCTTAAATATAAATTGTCCTCTACCATTTGGTTTGCCCAGACGGAACTGCCCCTCATAGCGATCGCCGTTGGAATATATGTATACCCCAGTGCCACTGGGCAAACCGTTGACGAACTGTCCGATGTAGCTATCACCGCTGTCATAATCGCACCTAACTCTACCTGTAGCGATAGCTGGCACGCAGCGACCGGTTCTAGCTTCTGTTCCTTGCGCCATTGAGGGCAAGGGATAAGTCGCGCAACTACCAATTCCCAACACTGATGCAACTAATAAAGCGATTCCACTGATCCAAGAACGGGAAATCATCAATCAACTTTCTCCTATGCGCTGTTAGATATTATCTTCTTCTGTCCTTTGTCTTTTGTCCCATTTGTTGTCAAAAGTGGCCTGAAAACCTCAATTTATGCTTTACGAAACTCCGCGTTTGCCGTTGCGATATACCCCCGGAAAGCGCCTGCCGCTAGCATCGATCATCGTTCCGACACCGTGAGGCACTCCCTTTCGCAATTCTCCTTCATAGCGCGTACCGTTGGGGAAAGTGCAGGTGACATTAGCGTCTAGTTCTTGATTGAAAAATCTGCCGGAACAGCGAGTGCCGTCTACCCGCACCAATACCCCAGGGCCAAAGGGTGAGCCTGCAAAGAATTGTCCTTCATAGCGATCGCCATTAGTATAAAAAAATTGACCCCGCCCTGCAGGTTGGCTGCTAATGGCATCAGTCTGAACGTTCCTGACGACTGCGAACTCTCCGACGTAGCGCTCGCCGTTGGGAAAAACGACCGTCCCAGATCTCATTGTGCCGTCTTGGAACACGCCTGTGTAGCGGGCATCATCTTTAAAAATGAATGTCCCTCTACCATTTGGCACTCCATTCCGAAAATTTCCTTCGTAGCGATCGCCATTAGCGTACACGTAGACTCCACTGCCGTCGGGCAGGCCGTTGACGAAATTTCCCTCGTAGTTATCGCCTCCCTCGTAATTGCATTTTACTCTCCCCGTCGGAGGGTTTCCTTGGCAGAAGGGAGAGCGTTTTCCTTCTTCTGGTTTTGGATCAGGTGTTGGTTGAGCCATTGATGGCTGGGGATTCAAGAGATTAGTGGCGCTGCCGATACAAGAAGCAACTAATATCACCATCCCTAATTTTTGAATTGAACCGAGCATGATCAATCTCCTTTAACTTCAATTACTAATAGGGATTTTCTAAAAGCTAATACTCGCTGAAAAGTCCTCTCTTTTTTAATCCCTCTACTAATTTTACCTTCACGTTAGAGATCTGCCCTAAATGCAAAAAGGCAAAAACTCTAATTTTTGCCTTTAGCATTTTTCCTGCTTTACTGTCAATTTTCAGCGTCGCGCTGAGCTATTCGGATTTGGGAGACGGCTAATAACTGCATTGGCTGGTTGTGGTTGGCGACTGGCGGGTTTTTCGCCAACACCTTTGGCTACCTCAACGCCGTTTTCCTCCAGAATCACGATCGGATCGGCTCCCTGCTTGAGATCTACCCGCTTCACCAACACTTGCCCGTTAGACAGCCGCTGCCCGACTTTGACATATCGGCTGGTTGGTTCATTCGGTACTTTGACAATCACTTGCGTCTCGTTCCCGACTTTTACCACCCCGCTGACTTCAGTGCCTGTAGCGAGGTCAGTAGAAGGCGGTGGCGGAATTACTGGGATGACGGGAGGAGGTGGGGGATTTGGGTCTACCCACTGGGGCGGGCGCTTGTCTACTGGCAGTTCCGGCAGATCCGGTACTCCTATAGGTCTAGCTGCTATTGGCTGGGGCGGGCGCGGGGGTGCTGGAGGGCGAGTCTGCCGATTCGGCGCACCTTGGGGTCTAACTGCTATTGGCCCAGTTGCAGGAGGACGGGTGCCAGTACCTCTTCTTACCCTGGCATTGGGGTCTCTCCATTGGGGCGGGCGCTTGTCTACTGGTAGTTCCGGCAGATCCGGCACTCCTATGGGTCTAGCTGCAATGGGTTCGAGTCCAGGCGGGGATGTACGAGTACGACCTAACTGAGGAGGAGTTAGCCCTGGAACTAGGGGCGGCAAGCCAATTTGTCCCCCGGTGCCTCCGGGTAAGGAACCATTTCTGCCACCGCCACCTAACCGAGGAGCAGTTAGCCCTGGAACTAGGGGCGGCGAGCCAATTTGCCCCCCATCACCTCCGGGAAGTAAAGAGCCTCCCGGACCTCGTACTTCCTGAGTGCCTCCTCTACCGCCCGTGAATGCCGTGGGGATAACCGTCTGATCAGGCCTGTTAAGTGGGGGGGGAGCCAATAACTCGGGAAGTTGGGGTAGCACGGCAACTTGTCGCTGTGGCAGTTTGGGGATTTCTGAGGTAATCCCACCCGCCCCGTTGGCTCCTGGAGGGATTTGTAATGCGATCGGGGGCAGTGGCCCAAATGGGTCTAACTGAGAAGGATTCGCTGTCACAGGGCCTTGGGGCACCGGCTGAAGCGGAAGCGTTGGATTCCTGTCCTTTTTGTTGCCGATACTGGTTTGAGCCTGTCTCGCTCGTTCGTCTGGGTTGGTCGATCGAATTAACCCTGGAGGCTGGGCGGCTACTATTGGAGACTGGAAAGTCTGAGCTCCTGGGGTGGGGCTGGCAGAGGCGGCCGGAGACGGAGAGGCTGCACTAGGGCTGGGGCTGGGGCTGGCTGTGTTGCTGCCCTCGCCACCGCAGCCTGCGATCGAGAAAGCTAGTAGTCCTATAGTCGCAAAATATAAAAGTTTGTGCATTGCCGATCGCCCCTAACTGCTTGATTTCAAGATATCCAACACGGACTTGCAAAGTATAGCCCGTTGTCGATTTAAGTTTATCAGGAGATTTGGTTTAAAACCCCGTCCTTCGCTTGACGGCTTTAATTTCTTAAATCCATCTTAAAAGATTCTGGTAATTGTTTTGCGAACGATGTATATTATAGCAGTCAAGGTTAAACTCCTTTGCCATCGTGAAACAGTTGAGACACACTTTTCGGCATCAAATGTTGGACACAGAGCCGCGAAGACTCTTAAAACAGCTAGAGAATCAACGCATTCTCTCTACCAGAAAACAAATAATTTGGTTTCAACGATTAAGTAGGACGGGGCACGTCCAAACTCTAGGCTTGTATCCTAGTAAGCTTTTGGAGATAGACCCTCTGGAGTAACCGTGAGTTAGACTTTACGATTGGTACTATTGTACGGTTGAGAAGTTTAAGGATTGCCGTAAGGACATAGTGCTTAAAGGTCAGTCGCTGAATTAAGAATCCCCACGCCTTGATAGCTGGGGAGTGTCAACTGTGTTCGATGTTATGCGATCGCTTGAAAATTGCCAAGTTCTCCAAGACTTAATTCCACTCGCCCTCACCATTATGAAAGCATGGGCGATCTGGCAAATGCAAAATTGTTTTCCTAATGCTCAATAGTCTTGACATCTGACAGTGAATTATGCTAATGTTCCGTTCGGATAGCGTAGATCAAAATTTCACTTCATATATTCTGTCTACTTAACTGAAAAATTATACTTACAAAATAAGGTATTCCTATGGCACAAGCGTCTGTATCTCCTGTAGTGCTGATTATTCTAGACGGCTGGGGTTATCGTGAAGAAAAAGACGGAAATGCGATCGCCGCTGCGAAAACACCCGTGATGGACAGTCTCTGGGCCGCTTATCCCAGAACTCTGATTAAAACATCGGGCCGGGCGGTAGGGCTGCCAGAGGGGCAAATGGGCAACTCAGAAGTGGGTCACTTGAATCTGGGCGCGGGCCGCGTGGTTCCTCAAGAGTTGGTGCGGATCTCGGATGCAGTGGAAGATGGTTCTTTGCTCAACAACCGGGCGCTGGTTGGGCTTTGCGAGAAAGTCCGCGCCACGGGTGGCAAGTTGCACCTGACTGGTCTTTGTTCTGAAGGTGGGGTTCATTCCCATCTCAGTCATATTAAGGGTTTGCTGCAATTAGCAAAAGCACAGGGAATTTCTGATGTTTGCATTCACGCGATTACAGACGGTCGTGATACTACTCCGAAAGAGGGTGTGGAAGCTCTAGGCAAGATAGAAAGTTATATCGCAGAGGTAGGGGTCGGTCGGATTGCGACCATCAGCGGCCGCTACTACGCGATGGACAGGGACAAGCGCTGGGATCGGGTGCAGCGCGCTTACGAGGTGATGACGACTGAGGGTGCTCCTGACGGTCGATCGGCAGTTAATGTGTTGCAGGCCTCCTATGCTGAAGGAGTGACCGACGAGTTTGCTGTTCCGACTCGGATTTCTCCGGGGGCGGTGGCATCCGGGGATGGGGTAATTTTCTTTAATTTTCGCCCGGACAGGGCGAGAGAATTGACTCAGGCTTTTGTATCTCCCGATTTTAAGGGGTTTGAACGGCAGTTAATTGAGCCGTTGGCGTTTGCGAGTTTTACTCAGTACGACCCGAAACTGTCGTCGGTAATGGTGGCTTTTGAACCGCAGAATTTGAACAATATTTTGGGCGAGGTGATTTCTAACCACGGTTTGCAGCAGTTGCGGACGGCGGAAACTGAAAAGTACGCTCACGTAACTTATTTTTTTAATGGGGGTCTGGAAGAGCCTTTTGTGGGGGAAGACCGCGAGTTGGTGCAGAGCCCGATGGTGGCGACTTACGATGAGGCGCCCCAGATGTCGGCGGACATGGTGACGGATGGCGTGGTGACGGCTTTGGAAAAAGGCATATATTCGTTTATGGTGATTAACTACGCTAACCCGGATATGGTTGGTCATACGGGGATGATGGATGCGACGATAATTGCGATCGAAACTGTGGATAAATGTTTGGGGCGGCTGTTGAGCGCCATTAGTAAAGCTGGAGGTACGGCAATTATTATTGCTGACCACGGAAATGCTGAGCAGATGTTTGACGAGGACGGGAATCCTTGGACGGCTCACACTACTAACCCGGTGCCGTTTATTCTGGTAGAAGGCGAAGGTCGGAAGATTCCGGGTCACGGAACGGATGTTCCTCTGAGGGCGGACGGTTGTTTGGCGGATATTGCGCCGACGATTCTGGAGCTGTTGAGGTTGCCTCAGCCCCCGGAGATGACGGGACGCTCTATGATTGAACCCGCTAATTTTGAAGTTCGCGCCAATCGCACTCCGGTGCGAGTCCGATTGTAGTAGGGCTGGGTGAAATCTAGTTACAGGTAGGGGCACGGCACAGCCTTTCGTGTCAACTTAAGGTATAACCCATAGTCCGACAGGGGTTGAAACCCCTGCCTCATAGCGAAAGTCCTCTCAAGAGGACTGAGAAGAAAAATTTTTAAACTCATGAGTCCTCTTCAGAGGACTTGGGCTTTGAGACAGGGAATTCATTCCCTGGCGGACTGGCGGACTAACAGCTTAATTTGACAACAATGGGTACTGCCGTGCCCCTAAGCGAGTTTGTGTGCGATCGACCGAATTTGATATGATGATTGATTACCGATTACTAATTACCAATTACCCCTGATTATGAATATTGTTTCTGTTTTACAAGTTATCTGGTCTTTGTCTGCTTTAGGACTTGTGGTTTTTGTATTGCTACACAGTCCTAAAGGCGATGGTATTGGAGGGATTGGCGGACAAGCTCAATTGTTTACCAGCGCCAAGAGTGCAGAAACGAGTCTGAACCGGATTACTTGGGGTCTGTCTATTGTTTTTATGGGTTTGACTGTGATTTTGAGTGCTGGTTGGTTGGCACCTAAGTAATAAGATTTGGATTTGTAACCGCAGATGAACGCAGATAGACGCAGATAATATCAAGTTCATCTGCGTTTATTTTCGTCTATTTGTGTCTATCTGCGGTTGCAAAAATGCGGTTGTGGAAAGTTACAGTAAAAGCTCGATTGCTGGCTGGTTTGGGATTGGCTTTATGTTGTTTTAGCCTGATAATTGTGAGTCAGGTTAATACTCCGGCTGCAAGTCTTTCTTCTCTCCCTAATAGTTTGCCGAATCCACAGGTTCACCCTTTGCCGCCAACGCTGGCGAATTGGCAAGATTCCACCGATAGCGGTGATTATTTTGACCAGGTTAAGCCACCAAATTTCGGTCATTTGCTGTGGTCGAAGTTTCCGATTCAGGTTTATGTTGAGCGTCCTGTTGATGCTAATAAGTCTGAAGCATGGGTGGCGGCTGTGTTGGATGTTGTCCGGGAATGGGGGGTTTATTTGCCTTTGGAAGTGGTGGATAGTTCGGAGGTGGCTGATATTAGGATTTTACGTCGGGCTCCGCCTTTGCGTCAAGGGGTTTTGCGATCGCGATCAGGAGAGGCTACCTATGAATTATACGCTCGTCGGGATGGGGATAAAACTGTGTTATCTCATCGGTTTTCGGTTTATTTGAATCCGAATCAAGTGGGTAAATATATTCCGGCGACGGCGCGGCATGAGTTGGGTCACGCTTTGGGAATTTGGGGCCACAGTTTGATGGAAACTGATGTGCTTTATTTTTCTCAGGTGAGAAATCCTCCGCCTATTTCAGCGAGGGATGTTAACACTTTGAAGCGAGTTTATGAACAGCTGACTCGGTTGGGGTGGGAATTGTAGTTACGCGCGAATGGAATTGGCTTCTACAGAAACCAAGTCCGCGAAGGCGGACTCTAAAAACACGATAGTTAATAGGAAAGAGAAGAAAGATGAAAGATGAAGCTTTTGGGATTGTGCCAGTTTTTGCGACTGAAACTGATAGTTTATTTTTGTTGATTCAACATCAAGCCGGACATTGGGCGTTTCCAAAAGGTCACGCGAATCCGGGGGAATCGGCGCTAGAAACGGCGAAGCGGGAGTTTGAGGAGGAAACTGGCATCCGCGATTGTGAAGTGCTTGAGGAGCCTAGTTTTGTGGAACGTTATTCTTTTGTTAAGGAAGGGAAGCCTAGTTCTGTGCAACATTATTCCTCTGCGAAGGAAGGAGAATCAATTGAAAAGACTGTTACTTACTTTTTGGCTTTTGTAAATTCAATGGAAGTTCAGTTGCAAGTAGAGGAAGTTCAAAATTCGGCCTGGACTTCCTTTGAGGATGCAGTTAAGCTGATTACTTTTGATGGGAATCAGCAAGTTTTAAGGGAAGTTAAAGCATTTTTGGACGCGAGGAATGAGTTTAACAGTTGACAGTTGACAGTTGACAGTTGACAGCGAAGTTTTTAGGCAGGGGATTTAAGCCCCTGCCTAAAAACAATCCACCTAAAGGTGGGGGCTTAAATCCCCTGTGCTTTGGTTAATCAGTCTTGGACGCACACACTTGTTTATGTAGAGGGCGCCGCACCTTACGCTATAAGTAGTGTGTCAAAGCACTTTTTGCGTCCACGATTGTTAAGATATAGTCCGGTTATACGATCGCCATTAAGTTTGTACTAAGGATCGCGAATTAAATAACTTACAATTTTAATTGTTATTGTGGGAGTTATTTAATTCTCATTCATAAGGACTTTAGTGCTTAGTGAATACAAGCTTTTAGAGAGGGCTCCAGTCCTTATTACAAACAAATTGTTTTGTTAAATACCCGACATCTTCAAGAAGTCGGGTATCTAGGTGTTATGTGAGATTATTTGTTGATTTTTTGCGCTTGGGCGTGGTGTTGCAATCGAGAGAAAACGTTGTAGGCGTCGGGGCCAGGATTATCATGTTCGAGAGCGCCGTCTATGGGGCCGTCAATGGCTTTCCAACCAGGAATTCCGCCTTTTAGTTCGGCTACTTTTTGAAAGCCTGCTGCGCGGAGAAGATTGGCAGCTTCGGCGGTTTGTTGGTCGTTTTCGCCGTAGATGTAGATGTCGCGAATGGGTTCTAGGCTGGATTTTGCTCGATCGACTAATTCGTCAATTGGCATTGGTACGGCGCCGGTAATGCGGCTTTTGTTGGAGCTTTCAAAATCGCGCGCGTCGATGATTGTCAGTCCGGGTTCGCCCCAATCTAAACGGGCTTTGAGGTCGTGGCTAGATGCTTGAGCTTTTAAACCGGGAGGGGTGGGAGTCAAATCTGGAAGTTTTTCTTTGATGTCGGAAATTTGGTCGGGAATAGTTTTCATGGGTAAAATGTTGTTCAATGTTTTGATTGCTATTTCAATGTAACAAGATGTGTAGGTTGAATTCGTCTTTCTAAAGGCAGAATCCGGCATTGAACTAAAGTCGCAGTTAAGCTGATTTGCTGGTTGTTAGCTGCGGTTGAGAGCGCTACATTTGTTGAGGTTGCTAGGAGGTAGCGGGCTGTGCTTAAAGTGGTTTCGATCGCATTTACTGCAGAGAATTTGAACTGCGCTCGCTGGTTTGATTCGCTATTTTATCAAACAATCACATTTTAGTCAATCCCAATTATTTTTAAATGAAATTTGCATAAGTTGTGCGTAACCTCCGGCGGAATTTTGCGGAAAAGTTTAAATGTTTCCCAGCAAGGTTTCTGGTAAAATTTGATAGTAAGAACAAGTATTTAAAGGTATGAATATGTCTGAGAAAGATGAAATTGCGGTGTCTAACACTTTGACTCCTGAAGAGCAAGCGGTGTGGGATGCGAAGGCGAAAGTTCGGGTACTGCTGAATTTGTGGGATTTGAGCGGCGGGAAGATTCCGGTTAAAAAGGGGGATTTGACTAAGCGGATTGTGCGGACTAATGAGACGAGTCAGAGATATCTGGGTGTGCTCGGTGAGTTGCAGGCGACAGGGGCGATCGAGTATTCGCTGGTAAATCGGGTGACGCGGGTGGAGTTGAGCGCGAAGGGGAAAGAGGTTTTAGCGCAGGGCTTGAAAAGTCGGGATTCTTTGTTTGAGTTTGATGGTTCTCAAATTGGTACTCGGCTGGGAAATTCTTTGTTGAAGTGGATTCGGCATCAGGATGGTGCGGCGAGTGTTGCTGTGGAGACGGGGAAAAAGGATGTAGGGGCGATCGCATCATACAACGATTTTAAGGCTGTGGCGATCGATGTGTACGATCGGCTGAACCGAGATTACAACTTTGATGATTTAGTGCCGATTTATCGGATGCGGCGAGAAATTGGCGAAAAAGTCAGCCGTTCTCAGTTCAGCGAGTGGCTGCTGGAAATGCAGGCTCAAGATATTCTCCAGCTAATAGGTGGCAGTGTAGAAGACAGCGCCCCCGACAAAATCGAAGATTCTATCACCACAAAAGTCAACGGTTTGCGCTGCTATGTCAAGCGTTTAACCTAATTAACTTGAGTTAGTAGTGCATTCGCTCCTTTATCTTCACACTCACACAAAACGATGAATGACTTTCACTCCTCAATCGCATATCTCAGTAAAGCTATTGCAAGTCAAAACCCTTTTGACAGATCGTTAATAGTCAGGAGCAATGATATTTGGAAGCCAAATTTTCCTGACGTTTCTTCTATCAATGCTCATGCCTCTGATGGTATTTTTCAAGCAATCGAGCAAATTCGTGCCGGGTATCGCACAGTTAGTGGCATCACGATCAGAGCTGAAAAAGGTCTAGGAAAAAGCCACCTAATCAGTCGGATTCGCCGCCGCCTTTTAGATGAAGGTGGCTCTTTCTTTGTTTATATGAGCGACGTAGATTATGGGAATTTAAACCGAGTCAACGCTAACTTTCTAAATACTTTGTCCTCAAGCCTGAAACAGATGGGTAACGAAGGCGTAATGCAGTGGCAAGAATTAGCAACTGCTTTGATCAATGAGGCATTAGGGGAAACTTACATACCTCAGCAGCTAGTCAAGCAATTTTCTGAGGAATTAGCTGAAAAGCCTAAATTAGTTGACGCCTTAACTACCAAAGTGCTTCGACTTAAGCCAAACATAGAAAATCCATATTTGATCCAGGCTATTCTGTGGACACTTTCTTTAGATAAAGTGAGTTTTGCAACCAACTGGCTATCTGGAAGAGCCTTGGCACAGGCACAAGCTGATGCAATGGGTTTGCCAAATTCTACAGAAGAGGATAAAGAAGGCGAAGCATTGCAGACTGTTTGCCAAATTTTAGACTTAATCGGTGATTATAGAACTCTAGTAATTGGCTTTGATGAGTTAGAGAGTGTAGATCGGAATGAAGCTGGTTTCAACAGGGCGCAGGTCGTCGCACTCTTAGTAAAAGACCTGTACGGTAAAATTAAACGAGGTGTCTTAATGACAGCTATGTTTGATGAAACTTGGTTTAACATTAGATCATTACCGCAGGCAGAGTCAGTCACAGCTAGAATGGGTGAAAAGATTTTTGATTTAAAGTATCTCAATGCTGATGATGTAGTGACTCTAGTTTCTCAATGGCTCGAACAATTTTATGACAGTAAAGATTTAATTCCACCTGATCCTGTTTATCCTTTTGATGAAGGTGAACTGAGAGAACTGGGAAAAGAAAAGTTAATTGTCAGAAAGGTTTTAGAGGAGTGTGCTAAGAATTGGAAAGTGCCCGGTGCTCCTCCACCGCAAACCGCACCAGATCCACTCCATCAAGTTGAACTTGCTTTTAACAACGAACTGAATGCACTTGAGGAAACAATCGAGAAATATTTTGAGGATAGCAGTATTTTAGCGGAAGCTCTATATTTTGGCTTGCTGGCACTAAAAGGCAAGAGTGTGGAAAAAGTGCAAGTTGAGGAGATTGAAAAGGTACAAACTAAAGCTGCAGACAGAGGTTATCTCCACTTTAGAATTCGAGGCAAAGAAAATGGAAAATCTGTTAAGATAGTAGTAGCAGTTGTTCAAGAATCTGGGGCAAGATTTGTAAGTGCCGCATTAAAGCGATTAATTGATTATCAAAAGTTTGATATGACTCGCGGTTGTTTAGTTCGTTCTAAAGATGTTAAACCGAATACTGTAGGGAAACAGTGTTTAGACAAACTTCTTTCTCAAGAACTAGGTGGAGAATTTGTCAAGCTTGCAAGTGAAGATATCAAGCCTCTATTAGCCATTTATTTGGTCAACAAGGCTTGCACAGATTACGAGCTAACCGAAGACCAAATACAGCAGTTTATTGTTCAGAAAAAACTTGCTAGTGAAAATTATCTAATTTGTGAAATTCTTAGCGATCCGTCAGGTCAGATTCCTGATGGGTTGGCTCCTGAAAATAAACCTCAAATTCCGTCCCTACCTAATACAACTGAAATTAACAACCTCAACGAAGCACTGGATAAATTATTAGGTCAAATAAGTGGATGAGTTATTCTGTTTTTGTTGATACGGCTTTGCAGTTACCTGCGCCAGATGTGGAAGCCTTAATCGAAGGGCGAGTTATTGCAGCCATGCCTCGAATTTTCATCGAGCCTGGTCGGTCATTTGCACTCTATCCAGTCGATAATTCTAATATCTCCTTGATGAAACCTAAGCAAATGAGCTTGTTTCCAGAGTTAGGGCAATTAGAAATCCCCCTGGTAATGTTTGATAAAGTTTCGATCAAAGCTTGGGCTAAATGCGAATTGTGCCAAATACTAAACGATGCTGAATCATTAGAGGCTTTGTCGCAGTTAACAGTCTGGAAAACAGAGGCTTTACAGCAAACTCTCCTGCAACGACGTTATATTTTTGTAACTCATCTTCGCGTCTATCTGCTACCTCAGCCGCTTGAAGTTCCGGTGCATCCCAGCGGTAATTTTGTATCTTTGCCAAAATCCCTAACTGTGACTGATTCAACTCCTGTGTTGAGCGAGTCTATGTTTGCCAAACGCCGTCAACAACTGGAAAAACTAGAGCCTCCCGAACATCCAGAATTGGAAGAGTTGCAAAGTGCATTAGTGCATTTATCCACCACCAATCCAAAGGCAAAACAACTAGACGCAGAAATCAAAATCTTTCTAGGTTGGAGTAGCGATAAGCCTGTAAAACCAATCAAACCGGATTTAGCTTGGATAAATACCATAGCAGCTTTGGGAAATCGCAGTAAACAACTAGATACAGACAAAAGCAACTATCAAGCAGGAACAGACTTTGAAATTGTAGTGCGCGATAGCCTTGAGTTTTTGGGATTTACCATAGATTATGCTCACAAAGGTGGTGCTGGTGGCTTAGATTTATTATGCTCAAAACCTTACCCCTTAGTTGGCGAGTGCAAAGCAGGTAAAAAAATCCCTAATCATACAGCAGTTCAATTGCTGAATTTAGGAACGCTACGGCTCAAAGATGCAGAAATGCTCAAAAAAGCAACTAAGTTGATTATTGGCCCTGGCGTTCCAACTACTCAACTTATGGATGCAGCAAAATTACACGGTATGGCAATTATGAACCCTGAAACGCTGGAAAAACTGGTTAAACTTCAAAGCAACTATCCTAATTCGGTGGATTTATTTAAACTGAAAGAATACTTAAAACCGGGACAATCTGATGATGAAGTTGCTAAATATATTGAGGAAGTTGAACAAGAAATTAAAGTGCGATCGCACGTTCTGGATATTTTGAAAAAGTATCACGAAAATTCTGGTTTTGAACGAGCAAGTGTGGATGTTCTTAGCGGCGCGTATTCAATGTCTAACCCACCGCAGAAGTTGTCTCGCGAAGAGTTGCACGAAATGTTAGTAGAACTTTCTTCACCGCTGACAGGTTATGCAGGGCGAATTAAAGGCGAGGATTTAGGGCGCGATCGCTTTTATTTCCTGCGCGATTTGCCGATCGATGATTGAGATACGTGAAAAGCGATTCCCTACCCTTCGGGAATCTATGCGGGGAACGGGATAGCTTCGCCGCGCGTACTTCACCCAATATCCTAAACAGAATCAGGATCTACGCCCAACTCCCGCAATCTCGCCGCCAATCTTTCAGCCTTCTGCAATCGCGCTTGTTCTTCCTTAATCAACCCTTCCACCAATGGCGGACATAATATTTCATTGACAGATAATCTCAGATTGGGAAATACTACAGATACCATTTCCTCACCAGGCAAGTAATTTAGTTCTGTATAAATGTCATCACCTTCGAGAAATGCCATAACTCGCACCCGCTGTCTATTTTCGGCTGGATCGACAATCACGTATTCCGGCACGTTAGCTTGTTCGTACTCTCCTCGTTTAGTTATATAATCTGCCCGCCGATCTTTGCTGACTACTTCTATTACTAATAACGGCGTTTCGTCAAAGTCAAGGATGCCGGAACCGGGTCTTGCTAAAGCTTGTTGCCACAAACTTTCTGTGCAGACAACTACATCGGGAATTCGAGATGTCGCATCTTCTGTTCTGACTCCTACAGAAGTTTTTACGACTAAATCAAGATTGTGTTCAGCTAGGTAACGCTGCAATTTGTAAACCCAAAATTCGCAGATGCTTGTGTGTAATGCGCTAGCCGTTGCCATTGGTATTAATTTGCCTTTGTACAGTTCATATTTTACATCATCATTGCTTTGATAAACTTTGTACTCTTCAAAAGTTAATGTGCCCGAAGTATCGAGCACTTTTTCTTCGACTGCTGGCACAACAGATTGAGACATATATTTTTACCGATCTCGATAGTTTGCTATTAGACTCAATTTTGATTTTAACACTCAAGCTCTTAGTTAGAAAAAGTACGGCATAGCTTAGCAGCGCGTACTTCATCCCATATCCTACAGAGAATCAGGATCTACCCCCAACTCCCGCAACCTCGCCGCCAATCTTTCAGCCCGTTGACTCTCATCATCAGCCCGTTGACTCTCATCATCAGCCCGTTGACTCTCATCATCAGCCCGTTGACTCTCATCATCAGCCCGTTGGCGTTCCGTTGCAGCTTGCTGTCCAAGTTCCAGCAATTGAGCTTGTTCTGCCTTAATTAACTCCTCTACCAATGGCGGGTTTAGTATTTCATCCACTGATAAAATCAGATCGGGAAATACTACAGATACCATTTCCTCACCCGGCAAGTAATCTGTATATGTGTAACCATCTTCACCTTCAATCAATGCAAAAAGCCGGATTTTTTGCTTGCCAGTTTTAGGGTCAACAATGCAATATTCCGGTACATTCGCTAATTCGTACTCTCCGCGTTTAATCACGTAATCTTCGCGGCGATTTTCGCTGACGACTTCTACCACTAACAGCGGCTTTTCATCAAATTCGAGGATACCTGCACCTGGTCTAGCAGCAGCTTGTTCCAAAAGACTTTGAGTGCAGACAACTACATCGGGAATCCGAGATTTATCTTCATCGGTTCTCACTCCCAAGCCAGTTTTTACTACTAAGTCGAGATTGTGAGCGGCTAGGTAACGCTGCAACTGGTAAACTAAATATTCGCAAATTTTGATGTGTAAAACTGTGGCTGTTGGCATCGCAATTAATTTGCCTTTGTACAGCTCATATTTTACATCAGATTCTCCTTGATAAACTCTGTATTCTTCAAAGGTTAATGTAGGCGAAGTATCGAGCTGTTTTTCGGCGACTGCTGGCACAACAGATTGAGACATATATTTTTACCTATCCCGATAGTTTGCTATTAAGTAGGTGGGTACAAATAAACATTAGATGGAGAGGGCGGGTTTTGCTTTTATCCGATCGCTTATATCCTAGATTCTTAGCTAAACCCGACCCTACAATATACTATTGTTTTTTTGGCAATGACCTACTTATACTCAACTTTAATTTTAACACTCAATGTTTAATTCACCATTTGGGCGATCGCCTCAATAAGGCCGTAGCTGCCTCACTGTCGAGAGGTTTAGAGAAAAAGTACCCCTGACCGTACTCGCAGCCGATCGCCCGCATTTGAGCCAATTGGACGGCGGTTTCGACCCCTTCTGCCACTACCTCCATCCCCAAACTGCGGGCTAGCATGACGATCGCCCGCACGATTTCCAAATTTTCGCCTGTTTCTCCGACGCGGCTGACAAAAGAGCGATCGACCTTCAAAATATTAATCGGGAACTTGTGCAAATAACTCAGAGACGAATAACCAGTGCCGAAATCATCAATACACAGCCCGATTCCCAACTCTCTCAACTGCGAAAGCATCGCCGCCGCCGCTTCCCCATCTTCCATCACCACAGTCTCAGTAATCTCCAACTTCAAACAGCGAGCGTCAACACCAGTTTCCTGCAAAACTTGCTTAATTTGTTCGATCGACTCCGGTTCCGAAAACTGCCTCCCGGAAAGATTTACTGCTACAGTCAGTCGCGAATTTCCCACAGGTAAATTCAAACTCTGCCACTTAATAATTTGGCGGCAGCTTTCGTTCAAAACCCACAAACCCAAAGGCGTAATTAACCCTGTTTCCTCCGCCATCGCAATAAATTCCATCGGGGAAACTAAACCCCGTTCCGGGTGCAGCCAGCGCACCAGCGCCTCAAATCCGATAACTGAACCAGTTTTTAAACAAACGATCGGCTGATAATAAACAGTAAAAGGACATTCCAATTTTAAAGTAGTCAATTGTGACTTCGGACGCTCCAATCTCCGATCGATTTCACTCGTCGGCGAGTTTTCCGCCGCCGTCCCACAGGCAAAATCCACTATCGAATATTTCAAATTTAGTTCTTCAACCGACTCCCGCAAATCGTGTTCCAAGTGCATCAAAGCCACAGCCCGAGTGTGCATCGCACTGGTAAAAACTTCGTAGCGAGCTTTACCTAGAGCTTTTGCCCGGTACATCGCAATATCAGCATCGCGCAAAATATCTCCTGGCCACTGATATTTGTCGGTACTTAAGGCAATGCCGATGCTAGCAGTAATTAAAACTTTATGACCTTCCAAATAAAGCGGTCGTTCGATCGTTTTGAGAATTTCCTTTGCTTGGGCGATCGCCTCATCAACACCGTGAATTTCTTCCAGCAAAATCACAAACTCATCTCCCCCCAGACGAGCCACCGTATCGCCAGGGCGCAAACAAGTCAAGAGACGGCGACCCACAGCCACCAACAGCCGATCGCCCGTGCGGTGTCCCTGACTGTCATTAATCACCTTAAACCTGTCCAAATCGAGAAACAGCACCGCAAACTGATAGCTCGGATGCCGTTGGGCGCGGGCAAAAGCTTGCCCCAACCTGTCAGTCAACAAAGCACGGTTCGGCAACTCTGTCAGCGCGTCGTGTAAAGCATCGTGCGACAATTGGTCTTCAGCCGCCTTGCGCTCAGTCACATCGTGACAGTTGACCACAATTCCCCGCACCGAAGGTTCGTTGAGCAAATTCGTCGCCACCGCTTCCAACACGCACCAGGAACCGTCCTTGTGTTGCACTCGGTATTCCGCCATTCCCAGGCTAACTTTCGGCATTTGCATGACACCTTTGAACACTTGATCCACTATCAGCAATTCGTCAGGGTGAATCAAGTCAAATATAGACCGGCCGAGGACTTCCGCCGTCGGGTAGCCCAAAATCCGCTCTAGGGAAGGAGATACATAGCGGCAAAAGCCTTTCTCGTCGAGAATCACAATAATGTCTCTAGCATTTTCAATCAACGATCGAAAGCGCTTCTCGCTTTGCCGCAGCTCTTGTTCCGTGCGCTTGCGATCGGTAATATCGGTATTCATGTAAATCAGACCGACAATTTTCCCTGTGGGGTCTTTAATAGCATCGGCCCGCAGCAACACTTGCAAAGTTTTACCGCTTTTAGTGCGGTTGGTAATTTCACCAAACCAAGAATAACCTTGGGCGATCGTGTCGAGTACCTCCCTGGCGACTGCGGGGTCAGCAAAAACTGCCGATATACCTCCGGCTAGTTTAAATTCCTCTGCGGTGTCCCATTCAAATAGCTGAGAAAATGCTTGGTTTTGATAAATGTGAGTGCCGTTCGCATCGCTGATGCCGATCGCGTCACTCGAACTTTCCACCGCCTTGCGAGTCAGCACCAGAGCTTCTTCTGCCAGCTTGCGCTCGGTAATATCAATCCCTACCAGACAAGCTGCTTTGCCGCGATCGTACTTTTGAGCCACAATCAAATAGTATCCCTCCGACTCTCCCCCGTCGGTTTGTAGCTTAACGTTGAGTTCTTTAACCGCTTCCGTAGCGTCGCCGGCAAAAAACTCCACCACAAAACAGTTAAAATCCGAACTAGCGCCCAGAAAACCGATATCTTGACCGACAAAAGCCGACGGTGGCAAACCGTGCAGTTTGGCTAAGTGCTGGTTAACCCCCAAATAGCGCAAATCCGAGCTAATCCAAGATACTGTTCCCGGAACTGCTTCCAAAATCGTTTGCAGTTGGTCGTTAGCTTGCTGCAATGCTTCGTGCACTTCTATGCGTTCCGACAAGTCAGACTGAACTCCTATAAAGTGAGTCAAATTAGCGCTATCGTCTCGCACGGGAGATAGCGACAATTTGCTCCAAAAAGGACTGCCGTCTTTGCGGTAATTTTTGATTGTTGCCTGGATTTCTCGACCTTGGCGCAAGGCGTCGCGGATCTTAGCTACAGTAGTTCGATCGGTATCGGGGCCTTGCAAAAATCGGCAATTACGCCCCAAGATTTCACTGGTGCAGTAACCTGTCATCCGTTCAAAGGCCGGATTGCAATAAATTATGGGACAATCGGGTGCATTGGCGTCAGCAATGACAATGCCGCTGCTAGTAGCGGCCAAGGCTCGATCGCGTAGCCACAGGGCTTCTGATGCAGAATGGCGATCGCCGACATCCCCCACTTCACCTAAATTAGAAATTGACTGGTTCTCCCGATCTCCCATCAGCCGAACTTTCAAGCAAACCTTTACAATTTCCGAGTTGTTTCTTACTCTAACGTTTTTCAGGACTCGCGCAACGTAAATTGTATCTGGGCATTTAAGTAAGCAGGATTTCACAGTATTGGTTAGTTGTATCCTTGCTGTTCGGCATTTAAAAAAGCACATCTTCACTTCCGCAGTGAAAAACCGTCTATTCTTCTCCCCCTCAGACTCTCTCCCCCTCTCCCCTTCTCCCCGCGCCCTGGCAATCATGATCCGCAGCAGCTTATTTAGCAGGAGTTGCAGCTTGAGAACTCGGCGGCGCAATATTAATTAATGGCAAAGTTCCCCCTCCTCCCATTACTGTCGGAAACTGGCCATTCCATTTTTCAATCGCTTGCTGCTGCAAAATTTCGGCTGTTAAAGTTTGTCGCTGCAAGCGTTGAGCTTCAGCTTTACCTTTAGCGCGGTTAATTTCAGCTTGAGCATCTTGGGTGGCTTTTTTAACTGTAAATTCTGCTTGTTTAGCTTCTTGTTCTGCTATTTGTTTGGATTCGATGGCTTTGCTAAATTCTGGAGAAAAGCCAAAATCTATTAACGAAACATCTCTGACAATGACGCCGTAAGGTTCCAAGCGCTTTTTGAGGCTGTTGTCGATTTCTGTTTTGAGTTCGGTGCGCTTAGTGATAATTTCTTCTGCGGTTTTTTTAGAAGTTGCTGCTTTGAGAACTTCCGAAATTGCCGGACTCAGAATGCTGGCAACAATTTGTTCTTCGTCTCCCACTTGTTGGAAAACTTGATTTACTTTGGCGGGGTCAACATTCCAGTTGACTGCCAAATCTGTAGTAATACTTTGCAAATCTTTGGAGGCTGCATCTGCTTTTAAATCTGTTTTTTGTACCCGCACGCTGAGAGTTTTTACAGAAGTGACGATCGGTAAAATCGGGTGGATGCCTTCATCTAAGATCGCGTCTTGAACTTTGCCGAAGCGCATCATGACGCCGCGTTCCCCTGCGCCGACGATGGCAAAAGGTTTGAAAATTAAGGCGGCGATGATGAAGACGATGCCACCGAGGACGTAGAGAGCTAGGTTGTACTGAACTCTTTGCATGATTTTCATAGGTTACTTCAGCTATGTGGTGTTACTAGATGTTAGTTTTCTATTCGCTATTATCTAAGATTATAACTTCATGTTAATGGTGCAACAACTCATAAATTTATTTATTTATTTTTCATAAAAGTCATAGGATTTTGAGGGCTGGGAACCTCTTAGCTCGATGAGCGGGGATGAACAATGGCACTTGTAGCTGGGTGAGATTATTGATGAATAAATGTTTCAATCATCTTGACAATGAGGAGGATTTTAGATAAAGAAGAAGTAAATAGATAGTTCGATCGCTCTTTGACAAGCGATAAAATGGCGATCGGAAAGAGAAAGCTTTCTAGAAAGCTAAAAAATCAGCATCAAAGAGGTATTTTTTGTAAATTTTGAGTAGAAAATGGCAGGTGCGTGCCGGTAAAACCTTTGGGGGTTGGTTCAAGCACAAGCGAAAGATAGAATTTCACTCTCCGACCTACAGACTCTATTGGTAGAATTGGCATCGGCCCGCCTTGGTCAACCCTCCTGAGTAGAAAAAAAACTCCTTGGGCAAGTTGGGAATTTATAGCGAAAAACGATAAAACTCCCAGTTTAAAAATGACCGAAAATAAGTTAAGCTTAGATGAGAACGGTTGAAGAAAAATCAAAATGTTGCAGCGACACCCTTGGCCGCAGACAATTGAAGAGGCGATCGCCATTCAAGAACAGCTTCGGTCAGAGGTAATTACCGCAAATGAACTTGAGACAGTTCGCTACGTCGCAGGCGTAGACGTCGGCTACGACAGTGCAAACGATGTATCGCGGGCCGCTGTAACAGTTCTGAGCTTTCCCGACTTGCAGTTGCAGCAGCAAGCTGTGGTTCGCAGTCCTACAACTTTTCCTTATATTCCGGGTTTCCTGTCTTTTCGAGAAGTGCCGGCAGTTCTCGAAGCTTTGGAAAATATCAGTTTGAGGCCAGACTTGATATTGTGCGACGGTCAAGGACTAGCCCACCCCCGCAGATTCGGTCTTGCCTGCCATTTGGGGGTTTTGACAGGGATTCCCACGATCGGAGTTGCCAAAAATCGATTTATGGGAGAACATTCAGAAGTCGGACTCGACCGCGGCAGTTGGCAACCCTTGCTGCGGTCGGGATCAACGATAGGCGCAGCGCTAAGGACGCAAACAGGGGTAAAACCGATGTATGTTTCGATAGGTCATAAGATAAACTTAATAAGTGCGATCGAGTACGTGCTGCGTTGCGCCCCAAAATATCGCTTACCAGAAACAACTCGATCGGCAGACCAACTAACATCGGGATAACTGGCAAGCGCGGAAGGCATCAAAAAAAAAGTAAAAAGACCAAAAAAGCATCCGTCTTTGGACTTTTAATTTTTGAGGTGGCGCGGTTAAGTCAAAAAATCCTCTGAGTCTACTGCCAATCAGCTTTCGGTTCCATCCTTCCAGCGAACTAAAGAATGACTATACCTGAGAAAGAGGTATAAAAGTTGGGGGGTTTATAGAATGATTGAAAGACAGTAACCAGCTTAAAACATTGGCGGCTCTAACTATAGTGCCCGGGCGTGAACTATTTCTAGTTCACATTTGTAAATTATGAAAGAGTCATCCTGCGAGTTAAACCAAAAGCTTAGATTCGTCTGATGAGGTTTCATAATTTACCGTCGGATATCTCACCACTGACTGGGAGTAACCACGACAGTGGGAGGCGAAGGCGCGATCGAGCTAAAAAATCAGAAACAAACAAGGAGACAGTCATGGCTGAGAAAAGCAAACGCGGATTCGCTTCTATGGATGCAGAAAAACAGCGCGCAATTGCTAGCAAAGGCGGAAAAGCTGCACACGAGAAAGGAACTGCACACGAATTCACCCCTGAAGAAGCCAGACAAGCTGGCCAAAAAGGCGGTGAAGCTGTCAGCAGAAATCGCGAACACATGGCTCAAATTGGTCGCGAAGGCGGTCGCAAAAGCCGCAAGAGCGAAGCTTAAGTCTCTCAAGGCTGGCCCTGTAATGAAAGATTGCACAGTTGCAGCGTGAGAGATAGCACTAGGACAGTGAACGTTTGAGGAGGTGGGGCGATCGAATTTGCCAAGGTAGTTCGATCGCCCAACCTCCAAAATTCGTCACTAGCGCACCAAAGCTTTGCAAATGTGAAAACCCCCCAGGAATTAGTTTTTAGCAATCCCTGGCAAATCTTGAACAGCAATTTTTTAACCAAACTGCACTGCGGTCAATAACTTTGCGGGAAAGAAAAGCTGGTAAGCGCGATTCAGTCTCTCAAAAAAAGCCAATACCAGCACTAAAAGCCCCGAATTCAGGGCTTTTTTGTATAGCTGCACATAATATTTTTAGAAGTTCGATCGAGTCGGCATCAATAATTCTAATTAAGTTTTTTGGTGAGGAAGTCCGTCCTCAAAATAAATCAGTTAATATTTTTTTATATTTTTGAGCAAACCTATACAATCATGACAAACCAGCTAACTTTAGTATGGACAGAAGCTGGGGTGCGTCAAACTCAAACAATTCAAAACGGACAGCCGAGCAAAAATCCGGGAACCGTGAGGCTAGGGCGCGATCCGGCGAAGTGCGATCTAGTATTTTCGCATCCCAGCGTATCGGGGCTCCACGTTGAAATATTTTTTAATCAGGAATTGCAGGAGTATGCAGTGCGGAATTTGCGCGAAAGCAATCCGCCCCTGGTAGATGGAAAAATTCTCGCCCGAGGCGAAGCAAAATTGAACTCGGGAAGTCACATCCATTTAGGCCAAGTGCAAATCGAGGTGGTGAATGTGACGGAGGTGCAGGTAGCCGCGCCCCAGACAGTTTTGCTGTCTGGGCCTCCCGCACCTGGTAACTTTCAGCCGACCGGGCCTTCAAAATATGGTTTGCAGTGTCCTAAGTGCAGCCGAATTTCGCCTTACGCGCAGTTGAATGAGGGGTGTCCGTGGTGCGGTACTTCTTTGGCGGCGGCGGTGAGTGTGGTGATCTCTCCGTGAAAGTTTGAAAAATGGAAAGTCTGGCTATCCGCTAAACTCTCTCAACTTCAAAAATCTTTTTTTGCAGAAAGCTCAAAGCCGACGGCTGATGTTTAAAAAATAATCATGAATTCTCAACCCTTGCGCCTGCGACTGACTTGGACAGATACAGCTACGGGGGATTGTCGATCCCCGATACTCGACTTACCCATCGCTTTGGGACGAATTTTTGAAGCTATGCCCGCCACTATCAACGGGAAACGAGTTTCTCGAATTGCGCTCAGCAGCAGTCAAGTTTCTCGCTTTCACGCAGTGATTGGCACAGAAGGTAACAGTATTGTACTCACTGACACGGGTAGCCGCAACGGTACTTTTGTTAACGGCATTCGCCAAACTCGTTGCGTGCTGGCAAACGGGGATATGCTGCAAGTTGGGCCTTACGCGATCGGCATTTCCTTTGCTGTTAATTCCGCAGAAACCCACTCTGTCAATTCTCACATTTTCTTTAGCCCACATACCAATGGGCCAGACCCACGGGGCCAGCAAATAATGTTGCAGCTTCCTCAAACGGCTAGTAGGGAAGAATTTCCGCCGATCGCATTTTTGCAGGCGAATCAAATAACCATGCGATCGCTCCAATCTATGGGACTCCCTGTGACAGAAGTTGATTGGGCTGCCGTTGGCGGTGGTTTGGGCAGCTTTATTTGGGTGGATTTGCTGAGAATTTGCGGCGTGAAAGTCGATCGAATTGCGGTTTTGGGCATGGAAAACCAGCCTTACGCCCGCTATCTGCGTCTATGCCTGAATTCTCAAATTCCGCTGCGGGAACGCCTACGATCGAATTCTGACTCTTGTCCAGACAACATTTGGGGCTGGCCGACCTATGCTTTGCGGGAAGCTTGGCAGGAATTGCTCAAAGGGCGTTTGGGGATGTCGTTGAAGTTGATGTGGCAGGTGTTTGCTGAACCGACTTTTGCCGAAACTTATACGCCTCGCGCGGTGAATGTGTTTGATTCTATTGACAGGGAAGTCGAGAGAATTGGGTGGAATCAGATGTTTCGCTACGGTAGAGTGCGGGGAATTCGCAAAACAGATGACGGCAGGTACGCAATCGCTTATTCTCGATCGAATGCCGAGCACCGCGACCACGCTTTTTTAATCGCCAAATACGTACACTTAGCCACCGGCTATCCCGCTATTCAATTTTTGCCGGATTTGCAAGCTTACCGCGAAAAAACCCAGGATTTTGAGTCGGTTGTCAACGCTTATGAAAGCCACAACGGCGTTTACGAAAAATTGGAAGCCAGCGGCGGCAGCGTATTAATTAGAGGCCGGGGAATTGTGGCTTCCCGCGTGGTGCAGCGAATTTACGAAGCGCGACAGCGGAACAGTAATATTCAAGTATTGCATTTGATGCGATCGGCCAAACCTCAAGGTAACAAATTTAAACTCGCTCAGCGAAGAGTCGAAAATCACTACGAATTTCAACCTTTCAACTGGCCAAAAGCTTGCTGGGGCGGGGAACTCCGCGTACTTTTGGAACAAGCCGCCCCCGAATTTCGCCCGCAGTTGCTCACAGACTGGGGGGGAACTACCACAGCGCAGCGCAGCGACTGGCGGCGGATTGTCAAAGAAGGTTTAAGTCAAGGATGGTATCAAATTACCTTCGGGGAAGTCGAGCGAGTCGAGCGCGACAGTCAAAACCGCACGGTGACGTACATTCAGGAGAAGGAACTCAAGGGGCAAATTAAGTTAGAAGCTGATTTTATTATTGATGCTACGGGTTTGGACGCTAAGGTAAAAACCAGTCCCCTGTTAAACGATTTGGTAGCTCAATACAATCTTCCCCTCAACGGTTTGGGGCGGCTGAGTGTTAACAACGATTTTGAAGTGCCCGAATTGCGGAATTCTTCTGCTAGCAACACAGAAGGCCGGCTATACGCAGCAGGAGCGATTACTTTGGGAGGGCCTTACGCGCCCGTAGACAGTTTTTTGGGCTTGCAATACGCCGCCTTGCGTTCCGTTGAAAGTCTGGCCGCCAACCGAGTTGCTGGTGTGCGGAAATTGAGCGTTTGGCGATCGTTCATGCAGTGGTTGAAGTGGATTTTTAATAAATCTCCCGACTAACTTGAAGAAGTTCGGCAACGGATGAGTGTAGCGGATTTAACGCATTTAAACGAGCTTCGCCTTCAATCTAAAATCCAAAATCCAAAATCCCACAATAGACAAGATTGCATTCATTTCCAAATAATCTTGAAATTATCTGCGTTTATCTGTGTTTATCTGCCTTATATCTGCGGTTTCTATATCAAGGTCGGATTTATGCAAAAGGTCTAATTTTCCCATTAAATCTAAAATCCAAAATCCAAAATCTAAAATCGAATGACTCCCACCTTATTCGGCCGCTGGCAAACTCGATTATTGCTATTTGCAACCGTAGGCGTTTTAGTAACGCTGCCCTTTTTTCTGGGTTTAATTACCTCCCAGTCAGGCTCAATCTTTTTCTGGATTTTAGGGTATGTAGCGATTTTTGGCATCGGCTGGGATGCTTTATATATATACATTCAGCAGTTCCGCTGGGATCGAGATTGGCCCGGCGCGTTTCAATTACTCGCTGGAATTTGGGAAGCACTTTTTGTGTTATTTTTAATCAAAATTATCGGTTTGCCGGGGCTACCTCCACAAGATTTTGACTTGGGAGCTTTTGCTTTGCATTATAGTTTAGTGTGGCTGGCTATTTATCTGGCATCGCAAACACTGATGCGGATTTTGTTTCCCCACTGGCGTTTCCGAGGCGGCCAATGGTTTTAAGCATAGACTTGAGTTGCGTATTTTTTTGATGTGAAACAAAACCGCAGATGTCAGGCAGATTAACGCTGATTAACGCAGATGCTTTTTATGATATAAAAACGCATAAATACATTGCAAGTCTAGTAGTTATACTCTTTAGCAGGCTCTGCCTATTTTTTGACTGGCGAAGGTGCAGAACCAACCGAATTTATAGTAAGCTTTTTATTAAATGAATGGGATGATTCAATGCACTCTCTTCCTTGTATATTTTCGTTTTTTTCCGGTTCAGGATTCCTTGACCTCGGTTTTGAATTAAGCGGCTTTAATGTAGTGTATGTTAATGAAATTTTCCCACCTTTTATGCAAGCATACCGCTACTCTCGGCAGTGCCTGAATTTGGCGCTACCAGAATACGGATATTGCGAAGGAGAGGAAGCAGATGTAACTCGACTTGTAGGGGGAGAACCAGCTTTTCGCCTGCGGGAATTGATGCAGGATGCCCGCAAGCATCACGATATTGTGGGATTTATCGCGGGGCCGCCTTGTCCTGACTTTTCTATTGGTGGCAAAAACCGAGGTCAGGAAGGAGATAAAGGTCAACTTTCAGCTTCATACATTGAATTAATTTGCCAGCAGCAGCCAGATTTCTTTTTGTTTGAGAATGTCAAAGGTTTGTGGAGAACCAAAAAACATAAAGCTTTTTACGACGAACTAAAGCTTAAGTTGGCTGAGTCTGGATATGTTTTTGTGGAAAGGTTAATAAATGCGATAGAATACGGTGTCCCACAAGATAGGGATAGAATTATTTTGATTGGAATGAGAAAAAACCTTGTCAAAAATCTGGGCATTTCCCTAGAGGCAAAAAGCCCAATGTTAGCCGAAAGTTTATTTCCTTGGCAAAGTCAGGTATTATATCCCAAATCAGAAATTTTTTCTCATCCTTGGCCTGATAGAACGGCCTTTGCAAATGATGGTTTCGTGCCTTGTCCTGATGGCATTCCCCAAGATTTAACGGTAGAATTTTGGTTCCAAAAAAATGACGTTCTCAACCATCCCAATGCCAAACACTATTTCCAACCCAAAGCAGGCCTTAAGCGGTTTGCTTCCGTTGATGAAGGAGATGATTCAAAAAAATCTTTCAAGCGATTGCACCGATGGCGTTATTCACCAACAGCTTGTTACGGGAATAACGAAGTTCACTTGCACCCTTACAAACTTCGCCGACTTTCGGTTGCAGAAACACTGGCTATTCAGTCACTGCCAAAAGATTTTGCACTGCCAGCCAAGATGACGTTGACTAATATGTTTAAAACTGTTGGCAATGGGGTTCCTTATTTGGCTGCACAAGGTATTGCCAAAACAATTTTACAGTTTTTACAGACAAAATAAATTGATAAATACGCCCAAATAAACCTTAGCATCAGGACTTTCGCTGTTGTGCGTGAGGGCGAGTAATTTTTGAATTCAAACTGTGAGATTTTTAACACTCACCCACCGCCACAACTAGATTTTGGTGCCTGACGCGCGGTTTAAGATTGATTCTCGGTGGCGCAAGTTACTCACCGCGCCTCACACACCCTACAGATTTGTGAAAGTGGTTTTTTTAAGAGACAAGATTGTATGCCTTCGCAAACTATCAGGAAAGGCATTTGCGTTTATCTGCGTTTATCTGCGGTTTCCCCTATCCATTAAAGATTTATGCAATAAGTCTAATAAACAGCAGAGGGTGCTGAGAAAGAGAAAAGACGGATAAAAATAAAAGTTCACAAAGGGTTTAGACTTGTTATATAATAGTTGGTTAAGGTTGAAAACCTATATTTTTTATTTGCCTGCAATTCGCCATGACCGTTAAACCCCGCCGCTATCACATCACTACTTTCGGATGCCAGATGAATAAAGCCGACTCGGAACGGATGGCCGGCATTCTCGAAAATATGGGCTTTGAGTTCTCGGAAGACCCGAACGAAGCTAGCTTGATTCTCTACAATACTTGCACGATTCGCGACAATGCTGAACAAAGAGTTTATTCTAACCTGGGAAGGCAAGCTCATCGCAAGCGCAAAGAACCTGGTTTGACTTTAGTTGTGGCTGGATGCGTGGCGCAGCAAGAAGGTGAAGCGCTGCTTCGTAGAGTGCCGGAATTGGACTTAGTAATGGGCCCGCAACACGCTAACCGACTTGAAGATTTGCTGGAACAAGTTTTTCAGGGTAATCAAGTTGTGGCGACTGAAGCTGTTGAGATTATGGAGGATATTACTAAGCCGCGCCGCGATAGCAAGGTGACTGCTTGGGTGAATGTAATTTATGGCTGCAATGAACGCTGCACTTATTGTGTTGTCCCGAATGTTCGTGGGGTTGAACAGTCACGAATGCCGGAGGCAATTCGGGCGGAAATGGAGGATTTGGGCCGTCAAGGTTACAAGGAAGTAACTTTGTTGGGGCAAAATATTGATGCTTATGGTCGCGATTTGCCGGGGACAAAAGCGGACGGCAGCAACCAGCATACTTTGACGGATTTGCTTTATTTTGTTCGGGATGTTCCTGGGGTCGATCGCCTCAGATTTGCTACTAGCCACCCGCGCTATTTTAATGAAAGGTTGATTCGAGCTTGTGCGGAATTGCCGCAGGTTTGCGAACATTTTCATGTGCCTTTTCAGTCTGGCGATAATGATATTTTGAAAGCGATGTCGCGAGGCTATACTCAGGAGAAATACCGCCGGATTATTGATATGATTCGCCGTTATATGCCGGATGCTTCGATTACGGCTGATGCGATTGTGGGTTTTCCGGGGGAGACGGAAGCACAGTTTGAGAAGACTTTGAAGTTGATCGAAGATGTTGGTTTTGATTTGGTGAATACTGCGGCTTATTCGCCTCGCCCTGGTACGCCGGCTGCTTTGTGGGAAAATCAGTTGAGTGAGGAGGTGAAAGCCGATCGCCTGCAACGAATCAATCATGTAGTCACAACAACGGCGATGGAACGATCGCAGCGCTATTTCGGACGCACTGAAGAGGTTTTGGTGGAAGTTCAAAATCTCAAAGATTCAACTCAGGTGATGGGGCGCACTCGCGGCAATCGCCTCACATTTTTTAAGGGCGATATTGCTGAATTGGCGGGTAAAATTGTGCGGGTTAAAATTACAGATATTCGCGCTTTTAGTTTGACAGGGGAAATCCTTTAAATAGCACCGGAATGAGAGAGGGGACGGCTTACTGGTGAACTTTTCTAAGAAGATGTGATTTTTTTACCGCAGAGAGCGCAGAGGACACAGAGGAAGGGTGGAAGGGTGGAGATAAGTAGTCTTAAAGCGGTTCGTATGTGCCTTAGTTGCGCTCTCTGCGTGTATATTTGTCAAAAAGTACCGGGAGTATGGAAAAATGACGAAGATGCGGATTGGGTTACTCTTCGGCGGGCGATCGGGCGAACATGAAGTCTCGATTAGTTCGGCGCGGGCGATCGCCCGTGCCCTCGCTGCTGACGAAAATGCCTCTAAATACGAAGTTCTGCCCTTTTACATCCAAAAAAACGGCCGCTGGCTGTCGGGAACATTACCTCAACAAGTCTTAGCCACCGGAAAACCTCTGGAAATAGAGCAACAACCAGGACAAGATGACTCTCCCGCGTCTGGACAGTTTCCTAATTTTAATGCCGTAGATGTTTGGTTCCCTGTTTTGCACGGACCAAACGGCGAAGATGGTACGGTGCAAGGATTACTCAAATTAATGCAAATTCCTTTTGTCGGTTCCGGGGTTTTAGGTTCGGCGCTGGGAATGGATAAAATTGCGATGAAAATGGCTTTTGCTCAAGCTGGTTTGCCGCAGGTAAAATACATCGCTGTCAATCGTTCCGAAATCTGGTCTAATCCTTGCGTTTTCCCTAAGCTGTGCGACAAAATTGAAGCGGCTTTAGGCTATCCTTGCTTTGTCAAACCGGCGAATTTGGGTTCGTCTGTGGGAATTTCTAAAGCTCGATCGCGCGCTGAATTAGAAGCCGCTCTCGACAGCGCCGCCAGCTACGACAGGCGGATAATTGTCGAAGCGGGTGTGGTTGCTAGAGAATTAGAATGTGCAGTTTTAGGCAACGACAACCCCAAAGCTTCAACCCTAGGAGAAATTACTTTTCAAAGCGATTTCTACGACTACGAAACTAAATATACTCAGGGACAAGCCGACTGCTCAATCCCGGCAAAAGTCAGCGGTGCGATCGTCTCGCAAATCCAAGAAATGGCAGTGCAAGCATTTTTGGCTATAGACGCGGCAGGTTTAGCGCGAGTAGACTTTTTCTACATTGAATCAACCGGAGAAGTTTTGATTAACGAAATCAACACTTTTCCCGGCTTTACAGCTACCAGTATGTATCCGCAAATGTGGGCAGCGGACGGAATTCCTTTCCCTGAATTAGTAGATAGTTTAATTCAATTAGCTCTCGAACGGCACGGGGAAAAAGGTTGAATCGCGATCTGCAAACTGCTTTCGTGCCAATAGCCAAAAATAAATTATTTCGCCGGTAATATATCCATACTAGCGGAAACGATATAACATGGTTGTGGCAGGCAGTGCCTGCCCGCAACCCTATTTCTGCTGCTGGTCGAGGAACAGGGAATTTTTAGCAGGCTGGTATAAATTAAATGCAACATAAAATGTTTAAGGGAGAACGGCGAATAGCAGCGTCAATCTCACATCTTGCATCTCAAATTTTAACTCGGTTAACTTAGATGAGACGTTTCACTCAACTGCCGCAGTGGTGGACTTACGGACTGGTATTTCCCCTAGCGGTACTCAACTGCTGGTTAGTCCTCCTAGTCTTTGAATATTTTCGCGCCCTGATTACAGTTTTGGTAGTGGCTACAGTGCTGTCTTTTTTGCTAGATTATCCAGTGCGCTTTCTTCACAGATACGGCTTGAAGCGCGATCGAGCAGTTTTGTCGGTATTGTTTTTGACTTTACTGGTATTGGTGGTCTTAGGTATCACTCTGGCTCCCATTCTGCTAAACCAAATCACTGAACTCGCTACCCGACTGCCGACTTGGATAGTTTCTGGCACAGAACAGATTGAAGCATTCCACAATTGGGCGGAAAATCGCAATCTCCGCATTGATGTCAGCGGTTTGACTACTCAATTGAGCGATCGACTTTCATTTCAATTGCAGTCTCTCACTGGCGAAATTCTCAAATTTGGTTTGGGTGCTGCAGACAGTCTGTTGAATTTCCTCCTTACAATAGTCGTGACATTCTACTTGCTCTTGCACGGCGATCGCGTATGGGAAGGATTGTTTAAATGGTTTCCCTCCAAGCTGAGCCTTCAATTGCGAGAGTTGCTGGCGCGAAGCTTCCACAACTACTTCGTCGGGCAAGCAACTTTGGCGGGTTTGATGGGACTGTCTATCACTGTTGCTTTTTTAATTATGCGAGTTCCCTTCGGACTTCTGTTCGGCTTGGGTGTGGGTGCAATGACTATGATTCCCTTCGGGGCACCTTTCAGTATTTGCATTGTCAGTTTGCTGATCACATTAAACAACTTTTGGCTCGGCGTCACAGTTTTAGCTGTCGCTACAGTAATTGAGCAAATAATTGAAAGCGGGGTTGCTCCTCGGTTATTAGGCGGTTTTATCGGTCTCAATCCTGTGTGGATTTTAGTGGCGCTGCTGGTGGGGGTTAAGGTGGCGGGAGTAGCAGGTTTGTTAGTGGCTGTGCCGATGGCTGGTTTTATTAAGAATACTGTTGATATTTTGGAAAGTTCGAGGAACAAGTCGAGGGAAATCGATTCGGTTAGTTCCATTGAACCTATGGAGCAATAAAATTCCTCCATAGGTTCAAATTTTAGATTTGAAGAGAGTTTTTGCAGGCTATTTTGACTTAGGTTTAGTTGGTACTTTAGCTTGAGGCTTTAGAGGTTTTTTACTTCCTGCTTTAGGGTGAGGCTTTCCGGTGCTTTAGCTGCTATGCTTCCTCGATGCAGGCGGGGTCAAAAACCCCGTTTCTATGCTAACGTCGATCGCTCACAACGAAGATTTTGCCTAGAATCCTGGTTTTTTTGAGTGCAGGATTGTTGTTGACTTCGGATATCAATCCTGTGAAAAGTTTGCGGGAAATACGGAATATGCGAGCTGGCTAGCGTAGTTTGTATTATCGCACTCAGACAGCAATTCGCCAGTGCAGACCCAGTTCGATCGCACTCAAAAGCTGGAATCCACAAACAATTTGCCTGCGACTGTCCGGTTTCTACCCCAGCTTGTAGGGTAAACCCCACCAGTCAAGCAGAGTTCATCAATGCTTGAATTAAAATTAAAGAGCCTTTAGTTATAACATAATTACAGTAGGTGCTAAAAATGCAAAATCCTAATTATAACTCTCGCTCTAACTCCCACCAACTCAATACTATGTCACCCAAAAATATGCCTGCTACAACTGTGCGTTCTCGCCGTTTTTATTTGCCGAAAAAACTGGCTTTTTTATCCCTCATTTTGCTCGGCTCCACCGCAACTGTTGGGTGCAACGCCCTAACTTCTCAAGTTCCTGGAAGTTCTAACGCCATCAAAGCTGAACCTTCAACTACAGCGCCAATCTCAGCATTGCCTGCGAATATACTGCCCTCTCAAGACTCTAATTTTGTCACTAAAGTTGTGCAGGAAGTCGGCCCGGCAGTGGTGCGGATCAATTCGTCTCGCACTGTGACGAACCAAGTTCCAGATGAGATACCCGAGCAATTCCGCCGCTTCTTCGGTTCAGAATCTCCGATTGCGCCGGGAAATCGGGTAGAACGGGGTTCCGGTTCGGGTTTTGTTTTTGGTTCCGACGGCCGCATTTTGACTAACGCTCACGTTGTTGATGGCGCGGATACGGTGACGGTAAAACTGAAGGATGGCCGCGAATTTGTCGGCAAAGTTTTAGGCGTAGATACAGTTACTGATGTGGCTGTTGTTAAAATTGAAGCTAACAATTTGCCTGTGGTGAGTTTGGGTAAATCTGAAGAGTTACAGCCGGGAGAATGGGCGATCGCGATCGGTAATCCCCTCGGTTTGGACAATACTGTGACTGTGGGAATTATTAGCGCTACAGGTCGTTCTAGCGCCGATGTTGGTGTTCCCGACAAGCGCGTCAACTTTATTCAAACCGACGCTGCGATCAATCCCGGCAATTCTGGTGGGCCACTGCTGAACCAGCGCGGTCAAGTTATCGGCATGAATACGGCGATTATTCAAGGCGCTCAAGGATTGGGTTTTGCTATTCCGATCGATCGAGCACAACAAATTGCCAACCAATTAGTAACAACAGGAAAAGCCGAACATCCTTATCTCGGCGTTCGGATGTTGAGCATTACTCCCGAAGTCAAGGCAGAATTCAATAAAAATCCCAACCCCAAATTGAGGCTGACTGAAGATAAAGGCGTGTTAGTTCTGGGAATTGCAAAAAATTCTCCGGCGGCACAAGCTGGAGTTCGCGTTGCCGATGTGATCAAGAGAATCAATGGTGCAGAAGTCAGCGATGCTGGCAGCGTACAAGAAATTGTCGAGAAAAGTACAGTGGGCAGCGATCTGCAGCTTGAATTGAGTCGCGGCGGACAATCTGTGACTGTGGCGGTGAAAGCGGGTGCTTTTCCAGCGGGCCAGAAGTAGCAGTAGAATTGGAACTTTGAGTTTCTAGTATTCTGGGGAACGGGCAAGATGCCCGTTCCACAAGAAAAGTTAAATTCTGGTGGGGTTGGCTAGAAGCCCGCCCCGAAAGTTAAATTCTGGTGGGGTGGGCTAGAAGCCCGCCCCGATCTTTTTCTATTGTGGACTTCTCGCCCTGATTTGTAATTAAAAGGTATAAAAAATGGCTTATATAAATTTGCGTCGCCCCGAAAATATCAGCGGTAATTTTTACGTAGACAGTAGCTGCATTGACTGCGATACTTGTCGGTGGATGGCACCGGAAGTATTTACTCAAGCCGGAGAACAATCTGCGGTTTACCAGCAGCCAACTAACGAAACAGCAGAAATGCGAAGTCTGGCGGCTCTTTTGTCCTGTCCCACAAGTTCGATCGGCACTGTTGAGAAACCCAAGAATATCAAAGAAGTTCAGCAACATTTGCCCGCACTCGTAACACAAAATGTCTACCACTGCGGCTACCACTCAGAGAAATCCTACGGCGCAGCAAGCTATTTAATTGTCCGCCCCGAAGGAAATATTTTAGTTGATTCTCCCCGTTTTGTGCCGCCGCTGGTCAAAAACATAGAAGCTATGGGCGGCATTCGCTATCTGTATTTGACTCACCGCGACGACGTAGCAGACCATCAAAAATACCGCGACCATTTTGAGTGCGATCGCATTCTTCATGCTGACGAAATTAACGCGGATACTCGCAGTGTAGAAATTCAATTATCCGGCAGCGAACCGCATCAAATAGCAGATGATTTGTTGATTATACCTGTTCCAGGTCATACCAAAGGTCATACAGTTTTGCTTTACAATCACAAGTTTTTGTTCAGCGGCGACCACCTCGCCTGGTCAGAAAGTTTGCACCACCTAATTGGCTTTCACAATCTCTGTTGGTATTCTTGGACGGAACAAATTAAATCTATGCAAAATTTGGCTAATTATGACTTTGAGTGGGTGTTGCCTGGACACGGCCGCAGGTATAATGCCGATCGAGAAACCATGCGAAATCAAATGCAACAGTGTATTGCTTGGATGCTCGATGCTTAATGCGATCGGGTTCATAACTCCGACTCAGCCAGATTCAGTTGACCTCGGTAGCCTGTGAAAATCCGACTGCCATCTTTAAGAATATGAATCTCCATCTGATCGCTCGCCCAAGTGAGTTGATCCTGAAAAGCAGGATTGAAAAGATGTACCCGCTGGTTACTGGAAGAAACGAGAGAATCGGGTGAGTGGACTGCCAAAGACTGCACATAAGCACCATCGACTAAAATATCGAGTTGTTCCAGTAAGTCCTCAACACCCGCGGGAGCCTGTTCCGATCGCAATTTTTCTAACGTGAAGCCGGTAAACGACATGACGTTTAATCCTGCTGCTTTGACTTGGCGTGCCAAATCTGCCAATGCTGGAGCTTGCCAAAAGGGTTCTCCGCCAGAAAAGGTTACACCCTGGTTGCGAGGGTTACTGAGAATCTTCTGGGCAAGGGCATCAACGCTGATTAGTTGATTAATCTCAAAAGACCAGGAAGCCGGATTAAAGCAGCCTGGGCACTCTCGCAGACATCCCTGCACCCAGATCACGGCTCGACAACCCGGCCCATTCACTTCTGACTCATCCACATATCCCATGATGTTGAGATAGCCAGGGGGAATTTCTAAAAGCTGAAAATATGGGTTTGTTTTCTGAGGTTTCATCGGTTCTTTTCCTCTGGTTTTAATAATGGGTAACGCACTGGAATTCCTATGACACTTTCAATGCGATCTGCAAAAACCTGTAGCACTTCAGCATTGACTTGCTTGAGTATTTTTGTCGGATATAAACAGGCATTGGGCGGATGATTCCCTCGTGCTGCTAACTGATGCGTCAGGGGGCGGGGCCGAGTTGGTGTGTTGAGTTGGATTTCGTCCGGCCGTAATGCTTGCATCCGCCGGATGTACTCTCCCCGATCCTGTTCGTTCCAGTCCGTTAGTAGCATCGTCTGAATTGCCAGGTGTCCTGAATAGAGTTGGCGAAATTGAAGTAAACCTGCCCAAATCTCCTGGAGGTTGATGGTTGGCATGGGGCGATTGATGCGACGGAATGTGTCAGCAGAAATGGCATCAACTTTGACCGCTACCCAATCGGCGATCGCCAGTTCCTCACGCACCGCGCGATCGCCCAGCAAACTGCCGTTGGTCAATACGCCAACGGGCTTCCTGGTCATTTGCTTGGCCATGACCAGAATTTCGCCTAAATTTTGCGCCAGAGTTGGCTCACCGCTACCGCTGAGGGTGATGGTGTCCACATCGCAGACAGGGAAGGATTGCAGATCCTGTTGAATTTTCCGAGTCGGGACAAAAATCTGGCGGTTGCAACTCTGGTGCTCAATCTCGCCTAACTGGCAATACACACAGTTAAATGAGCAACTAGAATCTGGCCCGATCGGATCAATTCCTAGCGATCGCCCAAAGCGCCAGGATTGCACTGGGCCGTAAACAGAAGTGGAGGGTGTAATGACAGTAAACATCTCTTCAGATTGAACTCCTATATTTATCAAAAATTTGGGTTTAAAACCCTGTCCTTCTAGGACGGCTTTAATTTCTTAAATCTATTCCAAAAAATCCGGTAATTGCTGGTTTTGTAGTAGATTAGAAAAGTCAAGGTTAAACTCCTTCGCCCGAAGTGAAACAGAGACTCAGACACACTTTTAGGCGTAAACCGGGGGACAAAGAGCGGCGAAAACTCTATAAACAGTCAGGGACTAAACAAAACAGCCCCAACTCCAGTAAACAAAATAATTTTCTTTTTGTTAAGTAGGGTAGGGCATACCCGAACTCTAGATCAATATTCTAGTGCGCTTTTGGAGACAGACCCAAAGAGAGTGGCTGCGAATCAGGCTCGTTAATTGGTAGGTTTCTACGGTTAAAAGGTCGGAGTATTGCCTTTCATGACGCAACACTTAAAGGTTAGTCGCTGAATTAAGAATCCCCTCGCCTTTAGGCAAGGGAGTGTCAAGATTAAGACTTACGCAAAAAACCCGGTTTCTCTGAAAAATCGTCGCTATTCCTTTGAGATATTGACGCAGAAACCGGGTTTTTGACTCCGCGTGCGTCCAGGACTTTTCTGATTCTAAGGTGTACTATTTTGAGTCGGTGGCATCACCACTTTTCGGGCAATACCCAATTTCTTTAACAGCCAAATTGCCCACCAGGTCGGATCGTATTCCCACCAGCGCCAGCCTGCTTTGGCAACGTTAGGATGGGCGTGGTGGTTATTGTGCCAACCTTCGCCATAGGTGAGAATGGCCGCCCACCAAAGATTGCGGGAGTTGTCGTTTGTGTCAAAAGTCCGGTATCCCCAAAGGTGAGTGACCGAGTTAATAAACCAGGTGCTATGCCAGAGCAAAACAGCTCGGACAAACATTCCCCAGATCACAAATGACCATCCCCCCAGTGCATACAACAGTAAACCCAGCGGGATTTGCAGCAGCAAAAAGTTGCGATTTAGCCAGCAATAAAATCGATCGCGTGTCAGATCAGGGGCAAACCGCTGGTACTGTTCAAAGTCGAAAAATTCTGAATTGGGGTAGAAAATCCACAGCATATGGCTCCACCAAAACCCCCGACGGGCAGAGTAGGGATCTCGATCGACATCCTCGGTATAGGCGTGGTGCAGCCGATGACCCGCAACCCAGAAAATTGGCCCTCCTTGTAAAGCAAAGGCACCGATCAGGGCGATCGCATATTCCACCAATTTAGGAACCTGAAAACTGCGATGGCTCAAGAGACGGTGATAGCCCAAACAAATGCCAATACTGCCAAATAACCAGTGCAAAAAGATAGTCATACCCACGGCAGACCAAGAGAAGAACCAGGGTGCTAAAAATGCGATGGCATGAATTGTGGTGAAAAAGAATACCGCAGTCCAATCCAGCGGATATCGAGTCGGAGTTGTTTGCATTTAAAAATCTCAAATAGCTTTGGAAAACGTTGTGATTGTGCGATCGCCTGTACGATCGCCGAGGTAAGCATCAAACACAGATGCAATGTTGCGAATCAACAGTCGCCCGATCGCAGTTACTTCAATGCCATCGCCCCAACGTTTGATTAACCCATCGGCTTCTAAAGCATCAAGTTGGGGCAAAACCTGGGCGAAATAGTCATTGAAATCGCGATCGAAGCCGAGGTGGTACTTGGCTTCCAAATCCGGCACCGACAGTTGGAATTGACACATTAATTCCATGATGACTGTCCGCCGAATCAGATCGTCCTGATTGAGTCTAACGCCTTTTTCGATCGGTAATTCATTGCCATCGATCGCCTGATAAAAGTCTTTCAATCGCTTGTGGTTTTGGGTATACACATCCTGCAACATACTGATGGAAGTCATGCCAAAGCCCAACAAATCCGATTCGGGCTTAGTTGTATAACCCTGAAAATTACGATGGAGTTGACCTGCTTGTTGTGCGATCGCCAATTCATCATTCGGCCTGGCAAAGTGATCCATGCCAATAAACACATAGCCATTGTGCGTCAGTTGGGCGATCGTGTTTTGTAGAATCTTCAGCTTTTGGGCAGCATTTGGCAAAGCAGATTCCGGCATTCGTTTCTGAATCGGTTTGATCCAGGGAACATAGGCAAAATTAAAGACGGCAATGCGATCGGGATTTAATTGCAATGTCTTCTGTACCGTTTCCTGGAATGTTTCTTGTGTCTGGAAAGGTAAGCCGTAAATCAAATCCACATTGACACTTTCAAACCCTGCTTCCCGCATCCAATCCATCACATCAAACAACATTGCTTCGGGCTGCACCCGATTGATCGCTTCCTGCACAGTGGGATTAAAATCCTGAATGCCAAAGCTAATCCGATTGAAGCCTAATTGTCGCAGAAATAGAATATATTCGCGATCGATATAGCTAGGATTAATTTCGATCGATATTTCTGCCGCGTCATCGAACCGAAAATGCCGATTAAACTGATTCCAGAGAAACTCTACCTGAGTGCGATCGAGATAATTAGGAGTGCCACCACCCCAGTGCAACTGATGCACCAGCCGATCGGCATCCACCAAACTAGCAACTTGGCGAATTTGGCGATCGAGATAGCCTAAATAAGGTTCTGCTACCTCCTTGCGCTGGGTGATGATGGTATTGCAGCCACAGAAATAACAAGGCGTTTCACAAAACGGAATATGGCAGTAGAGAGATAAGGGCGTTTGTTTGTGATTGCCAACGGCGATCGCAGTTTTAAATGCGTTGCGATCGAAGTCAGTGCTTAATTCGGTGGCGGGTGGATAGCTGGTATACCGAGGTAAAGGCTGGTTGTATTTATTTAACAATGCAGCATCAAATTCAACCGCTTGTGATAACTGTTTCATGAACCGATTTATCCTGAGTCTTGTTGTGTAGATTTAGAACCCCAACCCGTTTGAGAGATGTCGGGGATCTTTGTTTTGTGGAGTTATCTATTTCGCGACGATTTCTCGTTCACCCCTATGAGAGTGGCGTTGTGTGCTGCCGGGTCGATCTTGCCGAGTTAGCAAATCAAATGTATGTTCTCCGATCGCAGATTTCACATCAGCTTCTAGTTCGTGCATCACATCTTGGTTGAGGGTAAATGCCGCATTTGCTTCTCCAACAATTCGCTCGATAGTGTCAGCATCCACCGGAAACTCATCCAGGGTTTGGCGATAGCGTTCCTTAAATACTCGCCTTGCTTCCGGTGTTGAGATTTGGGAAAATTCATAGAACTCAGTGCCTTGATTTGATGGCAAAGATAGTGCCGATCGAATCACGTTTTTTAAGCTTTGCCCGCCGGATAAATCACCCATGTAGCGAGTGTAAGCATGGGCAATTAGCAGGACTGGATCGGTTTCGGAGAGGGTTTGAATGCGATCGCGATACACACAACCCGCTGGCGAAGCCGTAATTTGCTCCTGCCAATTTTCACCGTAATAAAACGCTAGATCGCGAGCCAAATTTTCAGCGCGATTTAACTCTGGGAAATAGAGAGCACTGATGATCGGGTGGTTTACATGGCTCTGCAAAGCCGTTTCTAGGGCGCTGTAGACAAAGTACAAATCGGCAAATAGTTTACGCAAGGGTTCCCGTTCCACAATGCCTTTCAAAAAGCATTTCATAAATGCCGTATTTTCGGCTGTGGTGTGGGATTGCATCGTGCCTTCTCGAAGACGTGTCGATAGATTACTCATGGCAATATCTCCTAATTAATTAATCGCGGTTCTGGATGCTTCGGCATTAATCGAGGGCAGTAAATAAAGGCGCAATAACTGCCACCCGATCGCAGCAATCCAGGGTAATTTCTGACAAAATTGGATGGCGGGATGGCGCTGGTTGCTAGAGATTTCTGCCAATTTTTGATTGGCGATCGCGCATTGCTCCAACCGGGGAAAAAATTCTGGATGGTTGGTATCTAAAATACTGGGAAATGCCCGTTTAGCAGTTTCGTTGGTGTGATGAATTACCTGCTTGTTATATTCGTGGGAATCGATGCCGAGGGAGTCATAAAATGTGGAGCGTTCCAACACCGTCATTGTGTGGGTAGCAAACACTGTCAGCAGGAAAAAGCGCGCCCAGAGTCTTGCCTTCCAGCTATTCCAAAGTTTAGGCTGCGATCGCAACAATGCCTTAAAGAAATCCCCGTGCCGATTTTCATCTTGGCACCAATTATCGAAGTAGCGAAACAGGGGATAAATACGGTGTTCTGGATGTTCTTCAAGATGGCGATAAACCAAAATATAGCGCCAGTAGCCAATCTTTTCCGATAGATAAACTGTATAGATCACCCATTCCGGAGGAAAAAATGTGTAAGTCCGATTTTTTGTTAAATAGCCCAGATCCAAAGATAACCCAAAATCTGCCATCGCCTTATTCAAAAAACCCGCATGACGCGCTTCATCTCGTGCCAATAGGCTAAAGGCTTCCGATAACAACGGTTGGCGATTCTTGAGTTTGCGGGAGAGTTCTTTGAACAACAGAAAACCCGAAAATTCTGAGGTACAGGATCGCTCTAGAAAGTCAATAAATGCCTTTCGCGTTTCGCCATCAATGTTGTCCCAGCATTGCTCAAACTCCTGATTGCGGACAAAATGGTGGCGGTTATAGTCGGCGCGCAATTCTGCTACAACTGCTTCTAATTCCGCCTGCTGCCCCGACAAATCCATCTGAGCAACGGCATCAAAATTGGTAGTGTAAAAGCGCGGGGTTAATAGAGTTTCTTGAACGGGTGCTTTAATGCCGGATGGCAGACCAGCCGACTCCGATTTACTAATTGAACTGACCATAGGAGGAGAGTGGATTGTTCGGAATTGATGACTATGCAACACTATCCCTTAATCCGCGATCGCCCACAAGTCAGTTACCAGTGCTATCCTATAGTTACTGGAAGTAAAGCATAGAAGCAAATAGGAGGCTACAGCCATTTATAAAGAAATATTGAAATTAGTTACTAGGAGTCAAGCCCTAGAAGCAAATGGGAAGCTAGAGCCATTTATCAAGAAATATTGCAATTCTGGCTTCGCAAATCAAAAAACTTTACAAATATTTGAGAAACCCAACCCAGCTATAAATTGCGATCGCGCAGTTATCGATCCCTGGAATATCCATTGTGAATGGAGTTTATGCTAGAAGCCAGTCAGTGTGTAGAGGTTAAATGTCCGATTCAATTTGTGCTGGATTTGTTGGACAATAAGTGGTCAATTTTGGTCTTACGCGAACTGTTTGGAGGCGCGAGGCGCACCCATGAATTACTCGCAGCGCTTCCCGGAATCAGCACGAAAACCCTGACTCAACGCCTACGAGAGTTGGAATCTCAAGGGTTAGTCGATCGCCATGTTTATGCCGAGATTCCGCCCCGTGTAGAATATTCCCTCACGCCCAAGGGTCGCCAAATTCAACCGGTGATGGTAGCGTTACATCAAGTAGGATCGCAATGGCTGGGACAGGAGAGTTGTATTTGTCCACTAACACACTTGGATGCTGAGGACGATCGCATGGACACTTCAGGTCTAATTTCAGATTAAAAATATCAGAATTATTCATCTCTCTCTTCTCTTCCTCAGTGTCCTCTGCGTCCTCTGCGGTTTAATCATTCCGGTTCTGGCGGGTGAATTCCGTGGGTTAAGTTAAGTCCCGCTAAGAATTAGCCTTGGGAATTGCCACCAAAGTGATAGAATTAGCGGGGTAAGTTGCCTGAAAGCCAGCAGTGTTGACAGCCAAATCGTCCTGACGGACGATCGCCCGCAAATTCGCCTCGCTGTAAGTGTAAACTTGAGCTGTGGCACCTGGGTTAAATCCTTTCAAACTCAAGTTACTGGTCAACTTTTCGCTGGTTTTGTTAATAATTACCAGCGTCAAAGCGCCGTCGCTAGTGCGATCGGCTGCGTAGATTGACAATTGTCCTTGATCTGTGCTGTGCGATCGCACCCAAGTCTCCCCGTACTTACCGCCCTTACCGTCATAATTCATGTAGGTTCGGAAGGCATAAGCACCCGGTTCAGAAGACTTCGGAGGCCCCCACAGCGTCGCTAAATCCAGTTGTTCCCGCCCAAAAATCCCCAGGATATCGGCTTGAGTCAACGCGCCGTTTATCGACTCCAAACCGCCCCAATTGTATTCAGTAATCGCGACTTTTGTACCTGGATAATCCTGCTTTACCCAGTCTCGAAATCGGGGAATAATTGTTAGGGGCGGATTGTATTTACCAATCCAACTTTCATCGGTGTAGGTGCTATCCCACAGAGAACGAGTCGATCGCAACCGGGCTGCTTGCGTCTTAGCGTCACCTACGGGACAATTCGCCAAACAGAGGTCATCGACGACAGGATAGTAGTGTTCGTCAAAATAGTCGAGGATGCGAACACCTTTTTGCTGTTCGTAAGCGCGCATTTGCTGCAAGTACCACCGCGCAAACCAGACACCGCCGTGTTTTTCGCGATCGCCTTTTACGAGAGAATCTACATAGACTGGCCAACCGAAATCCGAGGGGCCAAGTACCTTAGCGGTGGGATCTGTAGCTTTTACCATTGACGCATATTGGTAAGTGCGATCGCGCAATTCCTCGTAACTTGTCGCTTCTGGATGAACATCGCGGTGAGTGTTTCCCCAGCCACTTGGTTCATTGTCCATTTGATAAATTTGCACACCACCTTTAGCGGCAGTACCGTGGGTTTTAACTAAGTGTTGAACCCAAGGTTTTTGGAAATCATGGTTACTTGTAATACTAACATCAAGACGGTTATTATTAGTTATTAAAGTGCCGTCGGGACGTTTACCATTCCCGCACTTATCGCCTTCTGGAAAAATGTAGGGATTGGTTTTTTCTTGCGCGCCGTATTTGGATACTCGAAAGCCGCAGTTCCAAGTGCTAAACTTATTTACATAGCCAATCATCGGGATTGTAACGATGCTTTTGCTGCCGTTTTGGCGGTTGGTTTTGACAATTTTATCTATAGAATCGCCGGGAACAGGATTTTTATTGTCGCCGCCACCCACGAAAAAGAAGTCATCGCCGTTGTTGGAAGAATCGACTAACCAGTTGTAGCGGCTGGTGTGATTAGCCCCCCAGCGTTCTACTGGGATTCGTAACTCTTTGGCGAGTGTCGGATCTAGGGCGTAATCGTTCATACCGTAGATGTCGGGACTGATGGGATGTCGATCGGCTGTAACGTCTACAGATAAGGTGAGATTTGCTGTTTGGGCGATCGCGCTTTTGAAGTAAACTGCGGTGGCGATCGTTGCCAAAGCAGCCAAAACGCCTAATAATAGTAGGATAATCCAACCTGGTTTGTTGGAGGGCGATCGCCACAAAAATCTTTTATTCATTTTTTATTTTAATTGGTAGTTGAGGATTTTTTATGGGAATTTTCCATTAAATACCATGAACAAGACTGTTGCAAATTGGTAGAAGCGGGTTTATTTAAATTGTCGTTACGTGACAGAAATCATGCTCAAACCGCCCACACAATTAAATCAATATAATTTTGATTAACTATTCATCAACAATCACATTTTCAAACAAAATAGGTTGAATTCGCCTCAAGACTTCCTCAATTATATCTTCTCGACATTCACTAATAAAACTTGCCTGCCTTGCCTTATAATCTTGCATAGCGTAGTTGATCCGTCATAATTACACCTGTTACCGCTTCACCTTCTGGAATGGGAATATAAAACGGATTTTTGCGTTGTGTGGTGCTAATGGGACAGACAAACACAAACCCCATTTTTCGGTTAAATTTAGTTTGACTCACAACCAGTGCAGGTCTAGTCCCCATTTGTTCGTGTCCTGCTTGAGGGTCAAAATTCAGGCGAATAAAATGACCTCGTTCGGGGATATAGTTTACCAAATTTCTTCTCCTTCTGGTTTTCCCCAAGAGACTTCTTCGCTAGATTCTATTTCGCCTGCCAATAATTCATCTAGGGTATATTTTGATATTTTATTATTTACAGGCTCTATGACCATTTTCCCATTTTCTATGCTACAAATTACTGAATCTTCGGCTTTAAGGTTGAGAAACTTTACTATGTAGTCTGGTATTGGCAAAGTCAAGGCATCACCTAACTTGCTGATGTGTATTTTAGCTGTCATACATTTGCGATGTTAACACTCAGATTTATTTATTATAATAGCAGTTCCATATAAATTACGGCAGATTCAGTTATGTAAAGTTAGTAAGGTGCGTCAGGAATTAGCCTATGTATTCACAAATAACGCCTTCTGACGCACCATACTAAGTTATTTAACCTTCAGTATAAGCCTCCATTGGCAAACAAGAACAGACAAAATTGCGATCGCCAAACGCATTATCTATCCGGCCCACCGCCGGCCAAAACTTATATTCGCGAGTCCAAGCAGTCGGATAAGCAGCTTGCGCGCGAGTATAAGGACGGTTCCACTCATCAACCATCAGAGATTCTGCGGTGTGCGGCGCATTTTTCAAGACGTTATTTTGCGGATCAACATTACCTTTTTCAATCTCCGCAATTTCGCCTCGAATCGCAATCATCGCATCGCAGAAACGGTCTAACTCCTGCTTCGATTCGCTTTCCGTCGGTTCCACCATTACTGTACCAGCAACAGGCCAGGAAACCGTCGGCGCATGATAGCCATAATCCATCAACCGTTTAGCGATATCATCAACTTCGATCGCAGCCGATTTTTTGAGAAGTCGCAAATCCAGAATACACTCATGTGCTACTAAACCAGATTTCCCTTTGTACAAAACCGGATAATAAGATTCTAACCGATGCGCCATGTAATTAGCATTAAGAATTGCAACTTTTGTCGCATCAGTTAAACCGACTCCTCCCATCATCCGAATGTACATCCAAGAAATAGTCAAAATGCTAGCACTTCCCCAAGGCGCGGCCGAAATCGCACCTATAGAATTGCCATCTTTCACCCCGTTTGAATCTCCCGAAACATCAGGTAAGAAAGGCACTAAATGAGACATGACTCCAATCGGCCCCATGCCTGGCCCGCCACCACCGTGGGGAATACAGAAAGTTTTGTGCAAATTCAAGTGACAAACATCAGCACCAAAATCACCGGGGCGACACAATCCAACTTGAGCATTCATATTTGCGCCGTCCATATAAACTTGTCCGCCGCAGTTGTGGACAATTTCGCAAATTTCTTTAATTTCTGACTCAAAAACGCCGTGGGTAGATGGATATGTTACCATCAAAGCAGCGAGTTCATTCTTGTGCTTATCGGCTTTCTTCTGCAAGTCGGCGACATCAATATTTCCCTGGAAATCGCACTCTACAGGGACTACTTTCATCCCCGCCATCACCGCGCTAGCCGGATTTGTACCGTGGGCTGACTGGGGAATCAAACAGATATTGCGGTGAGATTCGCCTCGGTGTTCGTGGTATTGATGAATTACTAACAATCCTGCGTATTCGCCCTGGGAACCAGCGTTTGGTTGCAATGAAATTCCCGCAAAACCGGTGATTTCGGCTAGCCACTGTTCGAGTTGCACGAACATCATTTGATAGCCGCGAGTTTGGTTGCGGGGTGCAAAGGGATGTATGTTACCAAATTCCGCCCATGTCACGGGAACCATTTCGGCTGTGGCGTTCAATTTCATCGTGCAGGAACCTAGGGGAATCATCGATGTATTTAGCGATAAATCCTTGGCTTCTAAACGGTGCATATAGCGCAACAGTTCAGTTTCGGAGTGGTAGCTGTTGAAAACTGGATGGGTGAGATAACTGGTTGTGCGATCGCAAAAATCTGGTAATGTCAGATATAAACTCAATGCGTCTGCATCCAGCGGAATGTTGAGAGCATTCTGCCCGTCCGCCCTGATATAATCTTTATCCTGTGCAAAAATTTTCCACAACTCTTGCACATCTTCAACGGTGACAGTTTCATCTAACGTGATTCCCACTGTCGAATTATCTAAAACTCGGAGATTAATTTTGCGAACTTTAGCAGCTTCTAGAATTTCTGACAGCGGTTTATCTCCCAATTCTACCCGCAAAGTATCGAAGAAATGTTGAGAACCAATTTTGTATCCGAAACTTCTTAAACCGGATGCCAAAAGTGCCGTTAAACTCCATACTTTCTCAGCAATGTCTTTCAGTCTAGACGGGCCGTGATAAACAGCATACATACTCGCCATCACTGCCAGCAAAACTTGAGCAGTACAAATATTGCTGGTTGCTTTTTCGCGGCGGATGTGCTGTTCGCGAGTTTGCAAGGCCAAACGCAAAGCAGATTTGCCATTAGCATCTTTAGAAACGCCGACAATTCGCCCCGGAATTTGCCGTTTAAACTCTTCTCGCGTGGCGAAATAGGCTGCGTGGGGCCCTCCGAATCCCATCGGCACTCCGAAGCGCTGAGTGCTTCCTACGGCTATATCCGCGCCGAATTCGCCCGGGGGTGTGAGCAAGCAAAGGCTCAAAATGTCGGCGGCGACTGTGACTAATGCGCCGGCTTCGTGTGCCGATCGAATAAAATCGGTATAGTCGTAAATTGTGCCGTCTGTGGCTGGGTATTGCAGGATCGCGCCGAAGATTGTACGATCAAACTCAAAGCTTTGATGGTCGCCGACAATAACTTCAATTCCCAGCGGCTTAGCGCGAGTTTGCACCACTTGGACGGTTTGAGGGTGGCAATCTTGAGAAACAAAAAACGCTTTCGCCTTATTTTTGCTAGCGCCGTAACTCACCGCCATTGCTTCCGCCGCCGCAGTCCCCTCATCCAGCAAAGAAGCGTTGGCAATTTCCAAACCCGTGAGCTCGATTATCATGGTTTGGAAGTTCAGCAAAGCTTCTAGTCGCCCTTGGGCAATTTCGGCTTGGTAGGGAGTGTAGGCTGTATACCAGCCGGGGTTTTCCAGGATGTTGCGCTGGATGACTGGAGGTGTGATGCAGTCGTGATATCCAGTGCCGATGTACGATCGAAATACCTGATTTTTTGCAGCAATTTCTTTCAATTCTGCCAAAGCGCTGTACTCGCTTTGCGCTGCGGGAAGTTGTAGGGCTCCAGAAATGCGAATCGCCGCTGGAACGGTTTTGTCAATCAACTCATCGAGGCTAGAAATGCCCAAAACCTCCAGCATTTGCTGGATTTCGCTGGGTGTCGGGCCAATGTGCCGGCCCGCAAAACCATCGATGGGGGAAAGGTTTTGCTGATGGTTGGGTTCAAGTTGAGGGCTGTAGAGTACCAAGGCGGATTCTCCGGAATAGACTTTTGCTTCTTTGTTTGTAACATTTTGCTAAGAAAACAAGGAAGATTTTCTGCGTCTATCAAAGTCCGACAGGGGTTGAAACCCCTGTCTCACAGCTAAAGTCGTCTGAAGACGACTGTAGATTAAGCCGCACTTATCGCAACTCCCCGCGCAACTGCTTAGTATTTCAGTCGTCTTTAGACGACTTGTGCTATTAGCCAGGGGTTTCAACCCCTGGCGGATTGTGGAGGAATCTACGAGCCCTAGCCCCAAATTCCCACTCAAAACCCAAAACTCATAACTACTCCCCTTCCACCATTTTGCGATACTCCGGGGCCGAGAAAGCCTCGTCTGCCTCGCTGGCGTTGTCAACGCGCACTTTCAGTAGCCACCCAGCGCCATAGGGGTCTTCCGACAAATTTTCGGGAGACTCTATAATGTCATCATTGCGTTCTACGACTGTACCGGTAACTGGTGCTTTCAAGTCTTCAACGGCTTTCACTGACTCGACTGTACCGAAAGCTTCGCCCTTTTCCAAACCTGCACCGACTTCTGGCAAATCTAGAAACACGATATCGCCGAGTTGGTCAACTGCAAAGGCACTAATGCCTATGGTGGCAATTTCGCCTTCGAGTCGGATGTATTCGTGGGTGTCTAGGTATTTCAGGTCATCGGGGTATTTTAGCGCCATGTCTTTTCTCGCAATAAACAAAGTATCAAGTAAATCTTATTCAACTATGAGCCTTTAGTGATGGTTAAGTGGAACAGAAAAAATATTAAACACTTGCTTTTCGGAGAATTTTCTGTCAAACGACTTATGCGATCTATAATTTTTATTTACGCATTTCTGTGTTTCTACGGTTTCTTTTTTTCCGAACGACTAATTTTTCACTCTCCCCCATCTAGCCAGAGTGATAGCATGGAAGTTATCAAAGTTGGCTCAGCTAATGGCGTGAAAATTTCTACTGTTCATTTTCCTAACCCGCAAGCTAAATATACCATACTTTACAGTCACGGGAATGCAGAAAACTTGGACGGCATTTTGTGGGTACTCAGAGAGATTCGAGATAGCGGGTTTGCTGTGTTTGCCTATGATTATCAAGGTTACGGCACGAGCCAGGGAAATCCTTCTGAGTATAATACTTATCGTGATATTGATGCTGTCTACAATTATTTAACCCAAGAGTTGGGAGTACCTGCACAGCAAATTATTCTTTATGGGCGTTCTGTGGGCGGTGGGCCGGCAATTGATTTGGCGTCGCGGCAAAAAGTCGGCGGTTTGGTGGTTGAAAGTTCCTTTGTTTCGGCTTTTCGGGTGTTGACGCGGATTCCTATTTTACCCTTTGATAAGTTTGTGAATATTGATAAGATTGGCAAAGTTCGATCGCCTGTTTTGGTGATTCATGGTAAGGCTGATGAGGTGGTGCATTTTTGGCATGGAGAGCAGTTGTTTGCAGCGGCGAAGCAGCCGAAATTAAATTTTTGGGTTGATGGGGCCGGTCATAATGATTTGATGGATGTGGCGGGCGATCGCTATGCTGCAACTTTGCGAAAATTTGCTAAGCTAGTAGATGAGTCTTCTTGACCACAATTATGAGCAACGGGCTAGAAGCCCGTTCCACAACAAATACACTTACACTTTCTTGTAAGCCGTTGCTCTGAGCAACGCCCCTGAATTAATCCTCACCTACTTAATTTAACTAGGTCGGTTTGGCGATCGATAAAATGGCTTTTTCACCACCGTCGCCGGATAGTTTTTCCCGCGAATTTCCACTTCTAACTGCTGGCCGATTTTCGCTACTTTTGCCGGAACAACCGCAAGGGCCACTGCCCGATTCAAAGTAGGCGATAATGTACCGCTAGTAACTTCTCCTACTGTTTCGCCTTCAAATATTATCGGATAGCCGTGGCGTGCAATGTGCCGCCCCTGCATTTCTAAACCTACCAACCGCTTTGATACTCCACTCGCTTTCTGCTGTTCCAAAACCTCGCGGCCAATAAAATCGCCTTTAGTGTCGAAGTGAACAACCCAACCCAATCCAGCCTCTAAAGGTGTGATATTGTCGTCGATATCTTGACCGTAAAGAGCCATTGCTGCTTCTAAACGCAAGGTATCTCTCGCGCCCAAACCGCAGGGTACAACGCCAGCAGCTAACAGTTTTTGCCACAGTTCTTTTCCTACTTCGGCATCCACCATGATTTCAAACCCATCTTCGCCAGTGTAACCCGTTCTGGCGATAAAACTCGGCTGTCCCAACAGATTAGTTTCTAAGTGTCCGAAAGCTTTAATTGGTGCGAGGTTGTCTTCCACAAAAGGCTGAAGATAGTTTACAGCTTCTGGCCCTTGAATTGCGATTAAAACTTTATCTTCGGAGATGTCTGTAAAACAGAGTTCGCTCAATTCTAAGTGAGTGGTGATCCAGGTTTTGTCTGTGATGCGAGTGGCGGCATTGACAATAATTACTGCACGTTCTTCGCTAGTGATAGCATCTGGTTCTTGGCAGTAGAAAATAATGTCGTCTAAGATGCAGCCTTTGGCGTTTAGTAAGACTGTATATTGAGCTTGACCTGGTTGCAAGCGGCTTAAGTCTGAGGGTACTAAGGGTTGAAATTTTTCTATTAGTTGTTTCCCTGTCAAACAGAATTTTCCCATGTGGGAAATGTCGAACATTCCTGCTTGCTGGCGTACTGCTTGGTGTTCGCTGCTGATGCCTGCGTACTGCACTGCCATCTCCCACCCGGAAAAGGGCACCATTCGGGCTTTGAGTTCTAATGATAGGTCGTACAGAGGCGATCGGGCAAGTTGGCTCGGACTCTCTGGATTGTTGGGTTCAGTTGACTTTGCCACAGGTAGCGCTTTGGTTGCGGGTAGACTGTTTTGATTTTACGGGAAAATTGGTTTTCAGGGTGTGCGGCGCGATCGAATTTAAGGACACGGCGCCGTGCCCTTCCGAAAGTGTCAACAATCGCTTAAAACTTTTGTATCTCTTGTTCACAGCCGAGTCTAGATCCCCCTAAATCCCCCTTAAGAAGGGGGACTTTGATCCACTTCCGGTTCCCCCCTTATTAAGCTACCGTGTACACACAAGTGGATTATGAGCCAATACGGTTTACTTAAGACCGAACAAGTGGTAAACTAGGTATGATGTACAAAAAAGTAAATCCAGTATAGTGCCGTACAAAAAATTATTATTAGAATCTCCCAAGCTCAAAAGTAGCGAGATATTTAAAGCAATAGAAATAGC
>ENA-ORBV01000913-ORBV01000913.1-microbial-mat-metagenome-genome-assembly--contig:-NODE-913-length-67233-cov-12.044717_pt1 | contig 67233 bp, 63 predicted proteins | sample MGYA00237777_ERZ505514 | MGnify/ENA primary metagenome ERZ505514 (study PRJEB26160, sample SAMN06269048) | microbial mat metagenome | isolation source: Oligotrophic lake microbial mat | place...
CCGTTTATTCCTGTAGTTTTAGGACTGTGGACTAAAATTACCAACGTAGATGTCTAACATTGACTACTTTTGGGTAGTTTTGTCCAGGTTTTTACGAGCGGTAACTTACTTGGCTTTAAAATTGTGGTAAGGTGCGCCGAAGAGCACCCTACGTTACCACAATCAATCTGGCAATCAGGAGAATTGAGAACCGTGCCTGAAGTAAAAAAAGTCGATCGGCTTAATCAGGCAAACAAACATCGGGAGGGCACAAATTGGGGAAATCCAAAGTTGTCACTTCCAGCGTATCCAACTCAACTCTCCGAATTACATGATTGTTCGTATCAGCAACAAACAAGTGAGGCCCGATCGCACTCAACCCTGAAGGTTCAAAAAATCGAGCCTTGAGACCTTTAGCATCAACCAAACCTGCTGTACCATCTCCAATCATTGTTCTGCACGTACCGCCCCGGTGGTCGATTCGCTTAATTTTGTGATTGTAAGTATCAGCAACCCAGAGGTAATTTTGAGCGTATTCAACACCCAAACAATGCTGCAACCTTACCTCATCAGCGCGACCATCTTTATCCCCAAAACCAAACAATTCACCGCTACCGCAGACAGTTCGCACCTTCGGGTCTTCATCGATACCCACAGCGCGAATCGAACTAATTTCGCTGTCGGCAACAAACAACTCCGATCGATCCGTAGAGAGGCCACTAGGCTGAGAAAAAGCAGATTCTGCAAGACTCCCGTCAACACACGATTCTCGGCCCGTACCCGCGTAAGTGCCGATCGTACCAGTATCTAACTGCATTTCCCAAATTTGGTGCGAGCCCGCCATAGCGATAAAAAGTCGATCGCCAACTCTTTCTAAATCCCAAGGCGAATTCAATTGCATCTCTAAACCCTTGCCACTGCGGGGTGAAATTTCGTGACTTTGTTCGCCGGTACCAGCAACAGTTTCCACCCGTTGAGTCGTAAAATCAATCTTTCTGAGAGCATGATTTTCCGTATCAGCAACATATAGAATTTGACTTTCTGCATCAAAAGCCATACCTTGAGGTGCAAAAAACTCAGCCTCTTCAAAGTCCCCATCAGTTAAACCCGGTTTGCCACTACCGATGACGTGCAGCACTTCACCTTCGAGGGTGCTGACAACAATCCTATTGTGGCCGGAATCGGCAATAAATAAGCACGAACCGACTAAGTTTTGTATAACTGAATTAGCAGGCCCGGGCAATACAGTTTCATCTACAGATTCATTGTCCTCAGTCATTTCCCCCAACAGCGCCTCATGTTGGTGAAGCTGTTTTGCCTCAGTTGTAGTGATGGCAAATGCCAACACTTTACCGGGAAAAGCCAGCGGAGTTGATACAGGTTTGCGCTGTTTTTCTAAGCTAAAACTGAGTTGTTTAAAGTCGATCGCATTTTTATCCTTATATTCAGCAATTAACTTGCCAACTAGCTGGTCAAGTGCTTCTCTATTGCCTTCGCCGGAAACAAAGCCGACGACATAACTTTCAGGATCGATCACCATTAAAGTCGGCCAAGCACGAACGGCGTAGCTTTGCCAAACTTTCATGCCGCTGTCTACAATTACCGGATGTTCAATATCGTAGCGGAGGATAGCTTGGCGGATGTTTTCTACTTCTTTTTCGTTTTCAAATTTAGCCGAGTGAACGCCGATAACCGTGAGGGAATCTTTATATTTTTGTTCGAGGTATTTTAAGTCTGGGAGGACGTGCAAGCAGTTGATGCAGCAGTATGTCCAGAAGTCTAGGAGGACGACGCGCCCTTTTAAGGATTCAATGGATAAAGGTTTCTCGGTGTTCAACCAGGGGTATTTTACGGGGAATTCTGGTGCTCTGACGCGGGGCATGGCATCTCCTTGGTGGGGCGTGAATGATTTTTACCTTCTTTAATTTAGCGGGAAGTTTGGCAGGATGGGAAGAAAGCTGGTTAAAGCTGGGCTTTTGGAGGCAGCCAAGATGCCATTGCTACAAGAGGGGAGCGAGCTCAGTGCTCATATTGCCAGATTGAATACTTTAGTCTGTAGAACTTTTGTATTCAAAACCTTAATATTTCTCTCTATGCAGCCTAGCAAACTAGACCAAACTTTAGGACTAGAAATACAACGTCGTCGCATAGAGAAACGTTGGTCACAAGAATATCTGGCAGAAGTCACAAATCTGCACAGAACTTATATCAGCCAGCTTGAGCGAGGACTGAAAAGTCCATCCGTTAGAGTTCTTAGTCACATTACAAATGCTCTGGACATAACAATGGGTGAATTTTTACGAGTTGTAGAGGAACTCTTGAGTGCTTACGAAAAACGAGATTGAAAAATTGAGGCAAGCCATTATTGCTACCATTGCATCTCCAGTTATAGGCTCGATAGAGGATTATACTTGGGAAGCAATTTTTCATTATGTCAAGGATATTCCTTTATCAGATCCAGCATTAGGACGTAGCAAACTCCTCTATGATGCTGTTGACACCACGACTGCAACTGGTTGGTCACTCAAATCTCTTCAACTGAATAGTCTTACTGTTGTAAATACATTTTTGTTTGTCATTCAGAGAGCAGATGTTATCAAAAAGGCTGCCAAACTTGGTTTTCCTGGTTTGACGGAACAATCCTCACCTGCTGAACTCGGATCAGCTATTGTTCAGCATTGGAATGAGAAAATTATATCGAGTCAAGCAGCACAGAGCATTACCAATAGCTATGAAGGCATACTGCTGAAAAACATTAGAGGATATGAATATATTTACTGTGAATTCCCTCTTCATCCACTTGACCCAAATGCTTTTTCTTGGGCTTGGACAGTTGATAGAGTTACTGGAAGATCGGGAGCAGGCCTACAAGGCAATGTTGCAGGTAAGCTAGAGTTAGTTTGGTACAAGAATCAAAAGCAACTTTTTAGAGCTAGAACCATTCCTCCAGAAGCAGTTGACATCAGGGTTAAGCGAACTCGTATTACACTTGATCGATATGTGCAAACTGTTCTCTCAGCTTTGCAAGATCAACTCAGTACAGAGTCTTTTGACAGTGAACTTGGAGAATAGATGCAGCTATTGCTTTACCTAGAAGTGGGGGTACTGATTCTCCGATTTGAGAAGCCATATCAGTGTATGTTCCCAGAAAGTGAAAGTTATCTGGGTAAGAGTGCAATCTTGCAGCTTCACGGATTGTAATTGTCCGATTTTGGGTTGGATGAAAAAACCTGCCAGATCCGGGATGGAAAACCCACCTTGTGATAGTTCTTGCTGGTTTATCCCAGTAAAGCCTTCCATATGCACCGCTATAGTGCTTTTTAGGAGCTAATTCCGGTGGCAAGTCTCTAGCATCTTGCCCTTCACTAAGAAGACGCACCCTTGACATTTGAATGGGACTCAAAGCACGAGCAACGTGATTGAAAAGTTTCGTACTTCCATTACGTATCATTGCTTGGTACGCAGTTTGGGGTGGAAAAGGATAAACTTCAGCATTATATTCCTCTCCTGCGTTCAATGACGGCAAATCTCCAATCGCATCTCTAACTGTGACGACTGAAGAAATGTTTGATTCTAGGAGACTAAGTTGGTAACAAGATTTAGTAGCTCTGTAATCGCTTCTAATCTCGCCAGCGTGTGTAGGTTCAGGGAATTGAAGTGGTTTATCTAAACTAGCCAGGAAAAAAGCCCTCGATCTGGTCTGCGGTACTCCATAATGCGCGGAGTTTAGTGATCCATAAGTGACTTTATAACCTTGCGACTCAAGTTGCTGTGTAATTTCATTCTTAACTACACCACCATAAGCTTTTAAGATTTCAGGTACGTTTTCCATAACAACGTAAAGGGGTCTAAATTCCTGTACGAATTCTAAAAAGGTTCGATATAACTGATTGCGAGAGTCGCTGAGGTAGCGATAGTCAGCAGGAATATTTCTTGAAAATCCTTGGCATGGGGGGCCGCCTATCAACGCTGTTAGTTCCTCTCTCTGCAAACCCAAACATAATCGTAAATCCAAAGGATTGACCTCACGTATATCCTGATGAACAATTTTGGTGTTTGGGTAATTGTGCTTATAGGTCGCTAGGGCTTTCGCATCCGCCTCGATCGCACATAAAGATTCAAAACCAGCCAGGTGAAATCCTGTAGTCAAGCCACCCGCACCAGAAAATAAGTCAATAGTCTTATGTGTCATAATCGAATACTATAGTATTAGGAAGCTATTGTCAACCAAATTCAGCAATTGGTGTCTCTGGCTTCTGCTAAATTTTATGCTTGCTTTTTCCTGCAATTATTGTCCCAAATAACCAATACACCGTTAATTGTATTCTGGTCGATCGCACTTACGATCGACTTAACCACACAAAATCTAACAACAACCGCCGCCATTATAATGCCAAGTCGAATCAGTAATCAACACCTTATCCGGCATCAATCCCCCCAACTTCCCAGCCGTTTTATCGCACACCGCCGCCGGAACTCCACGCTGCAAAACGTGACCCGCACCGTCATCAAATATCTCCTCAGACCCCGCATAAATCGCCGTCTTGCCAGTGAAAATGCAAGCGCCATCCGGGGGGATGTCCACTTTAAAAGACACTGTATCGAGGCTTTCTAACAGCAAATCCGCATCCAAATTGTAATTGTGTTTGTCCAGCAGTCGGTAAGGACGGCGCGCCCGGACTTCTACTTGGCCAAAACCCACGCCTACAAGGTGTTGAACGTATTCTGCGTAGGTCAGAGCACCCGACAAACACAAGGCCCGCAAGCGTTGATCGTCTTTCAAGTGCTGCGGAATTGGCCTAGTTGCGATCGGATCGCTCATCAACAACCTGCCACCCGGTTTCAAAACCCGATAAGTCTCTTTTAATGCCTTAGCTAAATCCGCAGGTTCAAAGATATTAAACAAGCAATTTTGTGCGACAACATCGACAGAAGCATCCGGCACCGGCAACGCAAAAGCATCGCCTTCTATAATTTCCACAAAACTCGCATCAAACCAATCATTTTCTTGGGCTGCCTTTTGCAGGTTGCGTGCAGCCGCGTCTCGCATTGCTGGAACCGGATCGACGGCAATCACCGCTCCTTTGTGTCTAGAAAAATATGCAAATTGTAGTGCTTCTAAGCCGCCGCCGACGCCTACATAAAGCACGAAGGGATTGCCGACAAGTTCGGCGGCGTGAACGGTTGTGCCACAGCCGTAATTCATTTCCTGCATTTGTTCGGGAATTTTTAATCCTGGCAATTGCAAGGGACTGCTTTGGACGCAGCAAAGTCCGAGTTGGGGTGTTTCGGCAACGTCGCTGTAGAATTTGGCTGCTGTTTCGAGGTAGGTCATTTTTTAGTGTCCTTTAATTTTTGACCGCCGATGTAGGCAGATTTACGCGGATGAACGCAGATGAATGCAGAAAGTTTTTGTTAGGTGGCAAATTCGACTTTTTGTTCTGATTTGGGGGGATTTTCGGGTTGGGAAACAGTTGTTTTGGGATCTGCTAATTCGGTGGTTGGCTGGCTAGGAGTTTCAGCGGCAACTGGTGGCGTTGGCGGTACAAGATTGGGAGACTCTTCTGGTATCGCGGGAGCGACTACTTTTGGTACTGGAGCTTTTCCTGTTATTTCTGGCAGGGTTGGTGGCTCTGAAGGATTAGCAGGTTGGGGTTCTTGATGCAAGAAGTTGCGGAACCGATTGTAGTATCCTTTATATTCCTGTTTTTTTGTTTGGGGAGATGCTGTTGGGGTCGGTTCTATTATTTTAACGGGTGCAACAACTTTCGGGGTTTCTAACGGTGGAGTTGCTGTGGGTGTCGGTTCTATTACTTGAACTGGTTCTACAATTTTCGGCGCTTCGAGTTGGGGGGTTGCTGTGGGTGTCGGTTCTATTACTTGAACTTGTTCTACAATTTTCGGCGCTTCGAGTTGGGGGGTTGCTGTGGGTGTCGGTTCTATTACTTGAATGGGAGCAACTTCGGGAGCGACTGTGGGCTCTAAGCTCGGTTGGGTAACAGGGGTTTCTGGAACCGCTGGTGAGGGTTGGACAAGTGGTGTTTTTTCTAATGCAGGCGTCGGTGTCGGTTCGGAGGTTGGTGTGGGCTTGGGGGCTTGGTAGCTACGATCGACTATAGCGCGAGTTTCTGCTGTTGTTAGTTCGCCTCGCACTAATTTAGAAAGAGGATCTTGACCGAGCGGTTGGAAATTGATCAGTCTGACTGTATTATTAAAGGCGTTTTTGACAATTTTTCCCCGTTCGTCAATTAATTCTAGCTGTACCCAGTTTTTCCCTGGTTTGAATCCTTTAAGATATATAGGTTGCCACTGGTCGATCGCAAAGCTTTGGCCGTTGACTGTGGCTCGAATTTTCCAATCGAGTATTTCATCTTGGGAATTTTGTTGCGCCACTTCGTGCGGGGGGGCATTTGTCAAGTAAAAGTCGAGCAGGATGGGTTCTGCCCCGTAGCTGCCTTGGGGGCTGTTGTACGTTAATAGGGGCAATGTTCGATCGGGATTATTGTCGTCTGTTTTGGTAAAAACGTGAAAGGTGGTTTGAGCAGCGGCACCTTCGTTTTTAAAGCTTTCTTCCCAAGGGCGAGCCGCGAACACCCGCAGGGTATGGGTTCCGGGTTCTAAGTCGGAGAGCGTTAAAGGTTGGTTGATGTCGTAAACTGCTGCATAAGGTTGGTTGTCTAATAAAACTTGCAGATGGGGGCCCAAACCCAAGTTTGCATCTTTGAAAATGGGCAAGTCCTTCACTTGGAACTGAACAGACACATTTATATCCTGAAGCACTTCGTCAGGTTTTGGATTCAAAATACTAATTTGAGGCTGATATATTTCTAGCGCCTGACGCAGTTGTTGAATGGCTTCTGGGGGAGAAACCTCTGAGATTTTGTTTGCTGGGGCGATAGCTGAGCCGCTTTTGTTCCCTGATGCGGGGAATTCGGACTCGCGCGCCCCACAACTTGCTAAACCGAAAATTAATACTGCTACTGCGAACAATGCCAGCAGCCTGCCCGCAACCGTTCTGTGCCAATTGATGCCAATCACGCAACCATACTCCTAGAAGCCTTCTCATAGGGAACTATAGCCCAAAACTGAATTTTGTATTGGGGAATTGCCACTCAGGAATTCCAAAGCCGCGTAGGAACCCGGATTGAGGTAGCAGCGGGCAACCCATCCTCTCCCACTCTTAATTCCCGCCGCCTTTTTCCACAACATAATATCTACAAATGAGTATTCCTAAATTACTTTATCTTTGAGTTTTGTAAAGTTAATGGCAGTACCCCTTGACTTTTTCGAGGGACTGTGGGATTTAAAGGCGTTATTACATCAAGAATTGAGTCTTTTTTAAGTATTGTTAACAAGCGATTAATACTCCTCTAGCAAGCTTATAATTCATAAAACTCCCTCAAAAGGAGCAGCCCTATCAAGTCTGAATCAAGGACGCGATCGGCGGCTCCAGATACCGAGAAGAGTTGGCAGTACCCAGTCACATTGTTAGCGACACTGGGAAACTGGCTTCTTCACAGAAGCAAAATGCTTGGGGAGACGATGCACCTGCGTCTAACTCTGCAAAGAGTAAAGTGCAGTGCAGTGTCGGCTTTTTCGAGAATCCCCCGCCTAATCAAGCGTGGGGAGTGTCCGGTACAGTATTCAGTTCTCGTTCCTTGTCTTACCGAGAGGAGAGTCTTCATGACCATTAGTCCTCCAGAGCGAGAGGTAAAAGTTAGGGTAGTAGTCGATAAGAATCCGGTTCCAACTTCTTTCGAGAAGTGGTCAAAACCAGGTCATTTCGATCGCACTCTAGCTAAGGGGCCAAAAACCACCACTTGGATTTGGAACCTCCACGCTAACGCTCACGACTTTGACAGTCATACAAGTGACTTAGAAGACGTTTCGCGCAAAATCTTTAGCGCTCACTTCGGCCACTTGGCAGTAATTTTCGTATGGTTGAGCGGCGCATATTTCCACGGCGCTAAATTCTCCAACTACGAAGCTTGGCTGACAGATCCTACAGCCATCAAGCCCAGCGCTCAAGTGGTTTGGCCGATTTTTGGTCAAGAAATTTTAAATGCAGATGTAGGCGGCGGCTTTCACGGAATTCAGATCACCTCTGGTCTGTTTCAACTGTGGCGCGCTAATGGCATCACTAACTCATACCAGCTATATTGCACTGCGATCGGCGCTTTGGTAATGGCAGCTTTGATGCTATTTGCCGGTTGGTTCCACTATCACGTCCGCGCTCCGAAACTGGAATGGTTTCAGAACGTAGAATCGATGATGAACCACCACTTGGCAGGTTTGCTAGGCTGCGGATGCTTGGGCTTTGCAGGACAACAAATTCACGTTGCTCTGCCGATCAATGCTTGCATGGACGCGATCGATGCAGGCGTACCCCTGACAGTGGGCGGCAAGCTGATTAAAACAGTTGCTGATATCCCCCTGCCGCATGAGTGGATTTTGACACCGGGCTTGATGGCTGACATCTACCCGAGTTTCGCAAAAGGTTTAACCCCCTTCTTCACCCTCAACTGGGGCGCATACGCAGACTTCCTGACCTTCAAAGGCGGTCTGAACCCCACCACGGGCGGTCTGTGGCTGACTGATACAGCGCACCATCACTTAGCTTTGGCAGTGCTGTTCATCGTCGCCGGACACTTCTATCGCACGAACTGGGGCATTGGCCACAGCTTCAAAGAAGTTCTGGAAGCTCACAAAGGCCCCTTCACTGGCGAAGGCCACAAGGGAATGTACGAAATTTTCACACAGTCTTGGCACTGCCAACTGTCGTGGAACCTGGCCTGGATGGGTTCTCTGAGCATCATCGTGGCTCACCACATGTACGCGATGCCTCCGTATCCGTACATCGCAACCGACTACCCGACTCAGCTATCCCTGTTCACCCACCACATGTGGATTGGCGGATTCCTGATTGTTGGAGCAGCGGCTCACGCAGCAATTTTCATGGTGCGAGACTACAATCCGAGTCAGCACGTTAATAACTTGCTCGATCGTGTAATCCGCCACAGAGATGCAATCATCTCTCACCTCAACTGGGTTTGCATATTCTTAGGCTTCCACAGCTTTGGTTTGTACGTTCACAACGATACAATGCGGGCTTTCGGTCGTCCTCAAGATTTGTTCTCAGATACTGGTATTCAATTGCGTCCGATATTTGCCCAGTGGGTGCAAAACATCCACGCCTTGGCTCCGGGAACAACAGCGCCTAATGCTACGGAAATCGTCAGCCACGCTTTTGGCGGCGGTGCAGTAGTAGTCGGCGGCAAAATAGCGATGATGCCGATCGAATTGGGTACGGCGGACTTCTTAATCCACCACATCCACGCTTTCACAATTCACGTTACAGTCCTGATTCTTTTGAAGGGCGTGTTGTTTGCACGCAGTTCACGCTTGGTTCCTGACAAAGGTAACTTGGGCTTCCGGTTCCCTTGCGACGGCCCTGGCCGTGGCGGCACCTGCCAAGTTTCTGGTTGGGATCACGTTTTCCTCGGCTTGTTCTGGATGTACAACTGCATCTCGATCGTGATTTTCCACTTTAGCTGGAAAATGCAGTCGGACGTGTGGGGAACAGTATCGCCAGACGGCACAATTTCTCACATCACCGGCGGCAACTTCGCACAAAGTGCGATCACGATTAACGGCTGGCTGCGGGACTTCCTCTGGGCGCAAGCTTCTCAGGTAATTCAGTCCTACGGTTCGGCACTGTCGGCCTACGGTCTGATGTTCCTAGCTGGACACTTCGTATTCGCTTTCAGCTTGATGTTCCTGTTCAGCGGCCGCGGCTACTGGCAAGAACTGATTGAGTCCATTGTTTGGGCTCATAACAAACTCAAAGTGTCTCCGTCGATTCAGCCTCGCGCTCTGAGCATTATTCAGGGTCGGGCAGTGGGTGTAGCTCACTACCTCCTGGGAGGAATTGTCACTACTTGGGCATTCTTCCTAGCGCGAATCATCTCGGTAGGGTAAACTACCTTTAGGTTTTGGATTCAGGATTTGGGAGCAATCTCAAACCCAGAATCCAAACCTCGGAACCGAACCTCTTCAACGTTCAGGATTCAGGATTAATCAAGGCTTATGGCAACGAAATTTCCAAAATTTAGCCAAGACCTTGCCCAAGACCCGACCACACGGCGGATCTGGTACGGGATTGCCACAGCGCACGATTTTGAAAGCCACGATGGCATGACCGAAGAAAATCTTTACCAAAAGATTTTTGCTTCTCACTTCGGCCACCTAGCAATCATTTTCTTGTGGACTTCGGGCAGCCTGTTCCACGTAGCATGGCAAGGTAACTTTGAACAGTGGATTAAAGACCCCCTAAATGTCCGCCCGATCGCTCACGCGATTTGGGACCCTCAATTCGGTGCTCCTGCAGTAGAAGCTTTCACTCAAGCGGGCGCTTCTAACCCGGTGGACATCTCTTACTCCGGTGTATACCACTGGTGGTTCACCCAAGGGATTCGGACAAACGCCGACCTGTATCAAGGAGCTATCTTCTTGCTACTACTGGCGGCTGTCTTCCTGTTCGCAGGTTGGTTGCACCTCCAGCCCAAGTACCGCCCGAGCTTGTCTTGGTTCAAGAATGCTGAATCTCGCCTCAACCACCACTTGGCTGGTTTGTTCGGTGTCAGCTCTTTGGCTTGGACAGGTCACATGGTTCACGTTGCTATCCCCGAATCTCGCGGACAGCACGTAGGTTGGGACAACTTCCTGTCTACACCGCCTCACCCGGCAGGTTTGGCTCCGTTCTTCACTGGTAACTGGGGCGTATACGCCGAGAACCCAGATGCAGCGAGCCATCTCTTCGGTACTTCCGAAGGCGCAGGAACAGCAATTCTGACTTTCTTGGGTGGCTTCCATCCTCAGACAGAATCTCTGTGGTTGACAGACATTGCTCATCACCACTTGGCGATCGCAGTTCTGTTTATCGTTGCCGGTCATATGTACCGGACTAACTTCGGTATCGGTCACAGCATCAAAGAAATGTGTGATGCCAAAGATTTCTTTGGCAAAAAAGTTGAAGGCCCGTTCAATATGCCTCACCAAGGCATTTACGAGACCTACAACAACTCGCTGCACTTCCAATTGGGTTGGCACCTCGCTGCTTTAGGCGTGATTACCTCCCTGGTAGCGCAGCATATGTACGCGATGCCTCCCTACGCTTTCATAGCGCAGGATCACACAACGATGGCTGCGTTGTACACGCACCACCAGTACATTGCTGGATTCATCATGGTCGGCGCTTTCGCCCACGGAGCTATCTTCTTGGTGCGGGACTACGATCCTGAAGCAAATAAAGGCAACGTGCTCGATCGCGTGTTGCAGCACAAAGAAGCGATTATCTCTCACTTGAGCTGGGTGTCGCTGTTCTTGGGCTTCCACACTCTCGGCCTGTACGTTCACAACGACGTTGTAGTCGCTTTCGGAACTCCCGAAAAACAAATCTTGATTGAACCAGTGTTCGCACAGTTCATTCAAGCCGCTCACGGAAAGGCTCTGTACGGCATGGACGTGCTGTTGTCTAACCCTGACAGCATTGCTTCTACCGCTTGGCCGAACTACGCTAACGTGTGGCTCCCAGGCTGGTTGGACGCGATCAACAACGGTACTAATTCTCTGTTCTTGGCGATCGGACCTGGCGATTTCTTGGTTCACCACGCGATCGCACTAGGCTTGCACACCACCACCTTGATTTTGGTCAAGGGCGCTCTGGATGCACGCGGTTCTAAGCTGATGCCGGACAAAAAAGACTTCGGTTATGCTTTCCCTTGCGACGGCCCCGGCCGTGGCGGTACCTGCGATGTCTCTGCTTGGGACGCGATGTACCTGTCTGTTTTCTGGATGCTGAACACCCTAGCTTGGGTAACGTTCTACTGGCACTGGAAGCACCTAGGCATCTGGGAAGGAAATGTGGCTCAGTTCAATGAGTCTTCAACCTACCTGATGGGCTGGTTCCGCGATTACCTCTGGCTGTATTCTTCTCAGTTGATCAACGGTTACAACCCGTATGGTACTAACAACTTGTCAGTCTGGGCCTGGATGTTCTTATTCGGACACCTGGTTTGGGCAACTGGTTTCATGTTCCTGATCGCTTGGAGAGGTTACTGGCAAGAACTGATCGAAACCTTGGTTTGGGCTCACGAGCGCACTCCTCTGGCTAACTTGGTTCGCTGGAAAGACAAGCCTGTTGCTTTGTCCATCGTCCAAGGTCGTTTGGTTGGCTTAGTTCACTTTACTGTGGGCAACGTCCTCACTTACGCGGCCTTTGTAATTGCCTCGACGGCCGGGAAATTCGGGTAACTCTGAACTCTGGTTTCTAGGTAATTAAATTAAATCCCCTGCCTTTGGGCGGGGGATTTTTTTTTGATATATGTTGGTTAATTGAAGCTGTTAATCAGGACTCTGAGGGCGCTCGATTTATCCTAAAAACCTAATTTTGAGGGATAATACAGAGACTGCTGAGATTTAATACATGGCTAAACTGTCCCCTGACTGGAATAACGAAGCTTATGTGTCTCTGCATCTGGTTCAGACAATGCTGGAGATGGCGGGTTTGCCTCGCAAGAGCGGTTATTCTCATTGGATTCCAGAGTTTAAGGTTAAAGTACCTAGGCTGACTGCCAATGGTCAGATAGTTTGGACTCAAAAAGAGGTTGATTTCTTAGTAGAAGATTTGAGTCTGGGTTGAAAGTTTGATTTGGAGAAAGTCAACATTATGATATAGTTCTCACAAAATCACCGAGAACCTAATCGTGTCTCAATTACTCAGCCGCATCCCTGGACGAACCTATTTATTGCTGGCGATCCTAATTTTTGCAGCCTCTAACTCTGTCACTCGCAAGCTGACCAATTTAGGATCGCAGAACCTTATTGACGGCAGAAATCCGATTTCATTTTGTAATGTTTTATTTGTGGGGAATCTCTGCGCGTTAGCAGTTTTATTCTTGGTTTATCGCCAGCAGTGTACAGTGCAAAATTTGCGATCGATTCCGGGCAAAACCTGGTTGGGGCTGATGGGAGTTTCGTTGTTGTCTGGGGCATTGGCTCCATCATTAATTTTTATTGCGTTGGATGTAACCGCTGTCAATAATGTGGTGCTGATCGGACGCATTGAGCCGCCTCTGATTTTAGCACTGTCGATTTTGATTTTGGGCGATCGCGTTAATCTTTGGGTGATTGCGGGGGCGATCGTTTCGTTTGTGGGTGTTACACTGACTATTTTGTTGCAAGTACCGACTGGGGATATGATGAACGCGGGCGGATTGACGATCGGCAGAGGCGAATTCATGGCAGCAGGTGGGGCGATCGCCTTAGCCATTTCGACGATTATTAGTAAAGTCACGCTCAAACAAATTCCGTTAGGATTGTTCTCGGTGATCAGAACAACACTGGGAACGATTGTTTTCTTTATTGTGGTTTTAATCTCATATAATCCCACCCACTTTATCGATGTTTTCTCGCCTTTCCTCTGGCAGTGGATGCTCGTCTACGGTGCAATTATTGTTGTCGGCGGACAACTGTGCTGGTTGACCGGACTAAAAACGGCGGGCGCTGCTGATGTATCCCTCGCCAGTTCGTTTAGCCCGATCGCCGGGATTGTAGCTGCCTATTTGATTTTATCGGAAACGCCAACAATGGCTCAATACATTGGCGGGAGCATCATTTTAATCGGAATTGTTCTCAATCAAATTGGTGTTTTTAGCAAGCAAGAATCCGCGCCTCAACCTCCTGTGAGTCCGGCAAAAGAGATGGATATGGAAGTGGGATTCAAAGGGATTTAATATAGGAGCGATCGCCCCCCGCATCGAAAACTCAAGGTCGATCGACCTATTCCTCAATAATCTCAACCAAATCCTCAATCATCACGTCAAACGCCCGCGCTAACTTGTAGATAGCAGTAAAATCAACCATTGATATAGACGATCGCCGAGCATAAGTTGTGATCGTACTGTAAACCACGCCAGAACGCTCTGACACTTCCTTGAATGTCCAGCCTTTCTCTGCCGCCAGTTCTCGAACTTTGATTCTGACTAAACCCATACTTGACAAATAATGCAAATGCGTTTTATGATTGCAGGTAAGAAAGCGATCGCCCCCCGGTCTGAATAACTCAAGGTCGATCGGCTATTCCTCCAAAACCTCAACCAAATCCTCAATCATCACATCAAAAGTGCGAGCTAACTTCCGCAGGCAAGTAAAGTCAACCATTGCCATTTCAGGACGACGAGCATAGCTTCTGACAGTGCTATAAATTACCCCAGAGCGATCGGATACTTCCTTAAGCGTCCAGCCCTTCTCCGCCGCTAGTTCCCGAATTTTTAGCCTGACTAAACCCATGCTTGACAGTTGATGCAATTGCGTCGTATAATTGTATATGTAAAGAGCGATCGCCCCCTGGCCTCGAAAACTAAAGGGCGATCGTCTTTAAAACTTAAATAGACAGATTTTTTTCTGTCTTAAACACCTACCATCAAGAGATTTATCTACAATCAGAATAGGTACTTACAATGATATCAGATACTTCGAGAAAATCATCGGCGATCGGCGAATCAAAAATTATCCACAAATCGCCATTGCTGCATCCGCTGGCGAGATTCGTCACAGAAGACACAGTAGCACTGCTGTTCAACATCTCAACAGACGACATTTACCGGATCGAATGCTGCCGCTACATGGTGTATGTCCACGCCAAAAGCATCAGCCGGTTTGTCAGCTACGCCGATTTCCCCCCAATTTTAGAAGTAAATCCGCCTTCCCCTCAAGATTTGGGTCGGTGGTACAAACGCTGGAAAGGCAAGCAAGCACCCGGATTTTGGACTAAATTTTATACCCACAACTTCCAGTCGGCTGTTTCAGTTGACAGCTTGTTTGACTGGGGGAAATTGGTAGCTACGGTTAAATCGGTGATTTCTGCTTCCGGGCTGCAACAACTACGAGATGTTTATGCCCAAGAAAAAGATTTGATGGAAAAATTTTAAAGTGCGATCGGACGAGCAACTGCGAAAATGGGCACAGGTACAATTAAAAATGTCAAACTAAATATGGAGAAAAGTTTGAATGGCTGAGAATACCGTGAAAATAGACATCTCATTTCAATCACTGCTGGCAGCAATTTCGTCACTAGAAATTGCGGAGAAACAGAAGCTTTGGGAACTGTTGGAAGCTGAATTATTCCCGGATGAGGAAGATTCTCCTGAAAATATTGCTGAAATTGAGGCCGCCCGTGCTGATTACAAAGCTGGTGATTACATCACGTTTGACGAATACACGATTCAACGGGCAAGAAAGTCAACATGACTTATACAATCATTATACCCAAAGCTGTGCAAAAGCAGCTAGATGCCTTCCCCGATGATGTCTACTGTATCGCTATCAAAGTCCAGGAACTTGCCGAAAACCCGCGGCCTGATGGAGTTGTTAAACTAAAAGGTTATGAAAATGAATACCGTATTCGCATCGGTGATTATCGCGTTCGTTATGAAATAGAAGATCAAGAGCTAACGATTCTGCTGTTGCAATGCAAACATCGGAAGGACGTTTATAGAGGAGGTTGATTCCTCACCCACTATCTCAGGCATCCCGCACCCAACATTCTTCAAATCGCCTAGAACACTTCATCCTCTATTCCTACCCACCATTCGCCCAGATTCATTAAATCCCGGTGGAGGTCGGCAAGTTCTATCATATATTCTTCAGCAGAAATTTCCGATCGCCTTTCTTGCAGTTTTTTCATCCGCAATTGCACCAACAGCCACGGTTTGGAAATTCCGTCGGTTGCTTCAATATATTTGGCTAGATTTTTGCTGTTCATTTGCGATTTATTTCCTTAGTTTTGACGGCAGAAGACGGCGATTGAAATCGCGCCTACAAAAACAAAACCCGCCTCCGCGGGTTGAAGAACCTGCCGTTAAAATTACGTTGTTTTCGACCGTCCGCGGAGGCGGACATCGTTTGTGTAGAGGCGGTTTCAACCGCCGTCTTCCCTCGCGGACAAACATCCTTTACCTATAATCCGAAGTCTGAATGTTCTTCAACCTCGCCGCGTATTTCATGCCGTATTCCGGGCGACAGAAGCGATCGACCTGAGACTCAAAAAACGCCCGATTCGCCTTCAAATGCTTCGGATTCGGGTCATCCAAAGGATATAGAAGCGCAGCCCGCAGCGCGTGAATCACCGCCGAAGTTACACAATACATCGATCGCTGGAATGTCACCCCAATTTGATTCAGGATATCATCTTCTCCGCGACACCGCTGTTTGTAGAAATCCCTCAAATAAGGCGGCAAGAAGTGCAGCATATCTTGGGCTAGCAAAGTCGGCGGAATTCCCGCCGTACCTACGGGGAATTTGTCTGCATACAAAACTCCGTAGTGGAAGTCTTTTTGATCGTCGGGAACTTCCCTGGCTTGCGCGTTGTACGATTTGGTTCCTCGGAACGGCGAAGTGCGGTAAAATACAGATTCTACGTAGGGTAGCGCTGCTTCGTACAGCCAAGTGAAACCTTTAGATTTCGGGATGATTTCGTAGGTTTCGCCGTCGATGAGAACGTGGTGGTAAATCGGGCGTCCGGCGATCGCAAATATGCCATTTACCAGGAAATCCATCGCTTGCGGGACTGTGGTAATTTTCCCTTCATCGTACAAATCGGATACTTCAAAAAACACCGGCGCCATGACTTCCCAGAATAAACCGAGATTGCTGTAATAAGACATCTGGCGGCACTGTTCTAAAAACATTTCCGGGAATGCTTTGTGAAGTGCCAGCATGAACGGGTCTTTTTTGAAGTAAGCTTTAATGGCGCGATCGGCATTAGCCTTATATTCGTCACTGTCCAAATAAGGATCGAATTGATTCGTCGGCACGTACAAGCCCCGGTGCCAAAGCATTGACCTCATGCACTCTTCGGCAAATTCCATGTTAATGCGATCGTGCCACAAATGATGAAACAATCGCGGCATTTTCCCAGTTTCTCCCTTCTCCATGAACTCCAAAAGTTCAGGGTGAGCGCTTCCAGTCCCGCGCCAAATCCGCAAATCTGCACCATCACCTGCATAGTGATTTTGCAAGTCTAAATACTCCTGGGGTAAGAAGTATTTAAAGAAAGGAAGCGGTTGTAAAAATACCCGTTCGGCGATGTAAAGCAAATCCCGCCAATAGAAGTCCATCGGCACCGCGTAGGCTTTCCAGATAGCGATAATTTGCATCAGATTTTCTGGCGTATCTGGAATCATCGCTCCGCCAGCTTCTAGCCTGTGAATTACATCTGCAAATTCGTGCTTGGAAGGAGGGAGTTTAGTTGCTGGTTTAGTAGGGGTTTGTACCATTTTTAGTTTCTCCTAATGAATAGCAATATTATTTGGACAATTTGAACCGTGGATTCTTATTTTTCTGTCCCGCAAAAGCTGCCTTTTGTTCTAAACTCGACTTCAGTCGTTATTGAGGGAAGCAGAAATCAATTCTTGACGCAACCGCAGAGCATGAAAGATACTCAAAACATCATGCTTCCACTCTGGTAATAGCAGTGTCATAGCAATCTCTTCTACAGTATGAATGATGCCAGAAATAATAGCTAGCCACAGGGCAATTCCAGCATAGTTAAAGCCGAAAAGAGCAACAGTAGCAATGAACAGAGTTAGTCCCCAAAATTTAGCGGAGTAGGTGTGGTAGCTGGCTGGTTTACCATATTTTACCAAATTCACAATCCACCATGCTAACTGTACAAAAACAACAGTCAGCAGCGGTACTCGAAAGGCTATTACCATATCTTTGTGCACCAGCCATGCACTGGCAAATACGCAGATGTAGAAGCAGACATCAGCCCAACTATCGGCTTGACGTAATTGTGCATTACTGACACCTATGCGTCTGGCAATAATGCCGTCGAAGATATCTGATAAAAACCCAACCACGTAACCGATGATGAACCAAATGCTGATTGTGCCATCAACAGCATCCCAGAAAAGGAATGGCGCGATTGCGGCGCGAAGTGCCACAAGAATACCAGGAACAAATTTCATCATCGGTGGCGGTAGTGATTAATGACTGATGACTGATGACTAATGACTAATGACTAATGACTGATGACTGATGACTAATGACTAATGACTGATGACTAATGACTAATGACTGATGACTGATTTCTCAGATTGATAGCTAATAGCTACTTGAGCATTTCTGTCAGCCGGAAGAGTCGCAACGATCGCATTTGTAGTCGATTCGCTCCACTTGAGCAGCCAAGCAGGTTGAATTCCCAACACAAAAATGATGCCCGCTAAAACCAGCGCCGGCATATTTTCGCCAAACGTCACTGGAGGATAGTAAGCCGTGGCGTTATCCAACTTCCCAAAACAGGTGCGGTTGAGCAGAATCACAAAGTAAACTGCTGTTAAACCAGAGGCTAAAATGCAGATTAAAGTTGGAATTGGAAAGACTGAAAAACTGCCCTGAAATACTAAAAATTCGGCAATAAAACCCACCAAACCGGGAATTCCGGCGCTTGCCATGCCGCCTAAAACTAACAGGGAACTGGCCGTGGGTAAACCCCGCATTGGGTTCATCAAGCCGTTGAGCACGTCTAAATCCCGTGTGCCGACTTTGGTTTCGATGATGCCTACCAAATAAAACAGCAAAGCTAAAATCAAGCCGTGGCTTACCATTTGCCCGACAGCGCCGATTAAGGCGAGTTTGGTGCCGGCGGCGCAAGCAACGAGGATGTATCCCATATGCCCGATCGAACTATAGGCTACCATGCGTTTGATGTCTTTTTGGGCGATCGCGCTCAAAGCCCCGTACATCACGCTCACAGTCCCGATAATCGCTAAAGCGGGAGCTATAATCGACCAAGTTTCGGGAAACATCTGCAAGCCAAACCGCACTAAACCGTAAGTTCCCAACTTCGCCAGAATCCCTCCCAGCAGAATTGCTGTTGCTGGCGAAGCTTCGACGTAAGCATCCGGCAGCCAAGTGTGCAGCGGCACCAAGGGAATTTTAATTCCCAACCCAATTAGCAAAATTGTTAGCAGGATTAACTGCACATTTCTCGGCAATACTTGAGTGGTAATCGCACTGTAATCGAAATTTAAAGAACCGCTCAGCCAAGCCACACCCAAAAATGCTGCCAGCACTAAAAGTCCCGAAACTGCCGTGTAGATCAAAAACTTCATGGCAGCGTATTCCCGCTGCTTTCCGCCCCAAATCGCAATCAACAGGTAAAAAGGAATTAATTCTACTTCGTAAAACAGTACAAACAGCAGCAAATTTTGAGACATCAAAGCTCCGGCCACACCAGCATTGATTAGCAAAATCAAAGCGTAGTAAAGCTGGGGGCGCTCCATCTTTTCGCCAGTGCCGTAAATGACTAATAGCGTCAGCAAAGCACTTAAAACCAGCAGCGGCAAGGACAAGCCGTCAATGCCCAAGTTGTAGCTCAAACCTAATTGTGGAATCCAAGGCAAATATTCTTGAAATTGCAGTCCCGAATTGGCTGTATCGAATTGAGTCAACAGCCAGATATTCAAAATAAAAATAGCAGAAGCAAAAGCCGAGGCTATTGAACGCAGACGCATCCCATTGATATTTCCGGGCAGGAACCCGACTACCGCAGCGCCCAACGCGGGCAACCAGAGCAAGGTACTAAGCATAATGTGTGAAGAGTGAAGAGTAAAGAATCAATTTTCTACGCTTTTGTGATTAATGATTGGAGAGTTTAGATGTTAACTTTACCCCTAGTTATCAATCAAAAATTGCATTAAGACTCAATCAGAATATTGACTGCACCAGTGTCTAAGTCGTAATATCCACCAACAACTTTCAGTTTATTTTCCTCAATTAACTTAGAGATAACTGGAGATGCTTTTAACCTTTTAGTTTGCAGCACAACATTGGCTTTACAGGCATTTTCTAGACGGTCGCCCGCTTGGTCTTTCGAGCTTTCTACAGCAGGCTTAATTGCTTCGATTAAACTGCCAATTTGACCGGGAACCTGAGTTCCTTTGATGGTTGCGTCTACCGCACCGCACCTTTTATGCCCGACTACTACAAGCACTTTTGCTCCCAATACCAGCGTGCCAAATTCCAGGCTGCCAATTTCTTCTGGGGTAGCAACATTTCCGGCCACGCGACAGACAAATAAATCTCCCAATCCCTGATCGAAGATAATCTCCGAAGGAAAGCGGGAATCTGCACAGCCGAGAATAGCAGCAAAGGGTTTTTGAGTTTTGACAACTTCAACGAGACGGGATAAGTCTTGGTGGGGACTTTGGCGTTTTCTGTCAACAAACCGCTTGTTCCCGTCCATTAACTGTTTCAGAGCTGTATCGGGAGTCAAGTCATTTTGAGCAATTGCTGGTTTCGGTGCAGCCAAATCAGCGCCTGCTCCTGCTGCGAGTATCCCTGTACCAATTGCTCCTGCGACAAATTTGAGCGAATTGCGCCGGGAAAGATTTACTTGTCTGTCATTTGGATTCATTGCTGCCTTAAGAGAGAATGTTTGAAATCTTTGTTCAAGAATTCATGATTTTAAGATTTTAGATTAAAAGTGTCACCTAAAATCTGCAATCTTATTATCTCTTTACCCGCCCACAATCAGCGACAGGCGAGCTAGCAGCGGCCAGCTTACGAGCAGTCCCAAAACTGCCACTCCGAACAGAATTGTCAAGGCGTAAAACTGAGTTTGACCGTTAACATTGTACTTGAGGCTTTGCCCGCCAAAAACCGTTGCAAAACCGATTAAGTTCACGAATCCATCAACAATATTGCGATCGACCCAAGAGACAATTTGAGCAACTAAACCGACTGCAAATATCACTGTCACCCGGTAAAGTTTGGCGGTGTAAAAGTCGTAGGCAAAAAAGTCTTGCAAAGCTTGAGAACCGATTCGCACTGGTTTTTCCCATTTCTCGTTCAGGTAAACAAATGCTCCGGCACCGATGCCGATCGCACTTGACAAAGCTAACAGTCCGGCCGCAGTATAATTCAAAGTTGCCAAAGGCAGTAATTGCCACGCTGCGAACAAATGCGGGACGTGCAAGGTAAATCCCATTAACACGGTCATCGGCAAGATAAAAGGCCAGTGAACTTCCGGCGAACGTTCGGTCATCTGCTTCGGTTTGCCACCGAAAACTAAACCGAAAACGCGCACTAAGCCAAAAGCAGTCACGCCGTTGACAAACAACACTACTACTAACAGTGAAGGGTGAGTTTCCGAAAGCCCGCCTGCTAATTCTGATAAAGCCCAGAAGCAACCGAAGGGCGGTAGTCCAATCACTCCAGCGGTGCCGACAAGAAACGATATTCCCGATATCGGGCGCTTCGGCCACAAACCGCCGAGATTTCGGACATCTTGAGTGATGCTGTTCCAAACTACGGAACCGATGCTCATCACCAACAAACCCATTGCCAAGGAATAAGCAAATATCAATGTCAAAGCTGTTTGGGTTTGTCCGGTACCGACGGCGATAAATACTAAGCCCATGTAGGAGCTAACTATATAGGATAGCGTGCGCTTGATGTCGATTTGGGCGATCGCAATTAAGGAAGCACCCACCGCCGTTGCAGCACCGACAATAATAGTTGTCTTCAGTCCCACGGGCGACAAAGCAATCACCGGCTGCAATTTAATCAAAATCCAAGCGCCGGTTTCCACAACCACCGTGTTCCGCAAAATCGTTGCCGGCAAGGGGCCTTCCATCGCCTCATCCAGCCACAGGTGCAAGGGAAACTGAGCGCATTTGCCCATCGGGCCGGCAATCAAAGTTAAACTCAACAGCGTCGCCACTGTGGGGTCGATGTTTGCAGTCTTAGCCCAAACTGCCAACTCGTCAAAATTCCAAGTTCCAGCCAGCGGCAGAATTGCGACTACTCCCATCAACAGGAATAAGTCTCCCACGCGCTTAGTCAAGAAAGCATCGCGGGCTCCTGTCACCACCAAAGACTGATTGAACCACAGCCCGATTAGCAGGTAAGTTCCCAGAGTCAGGACTTCCAGAATCATGTAGCTGAAAAACAGAGAGTTGGACAAAACCAAGCCGCACATCCCAGCTTCAAACAGCCCCATCAGGGAAAAGAACCTAGCCCAACCCCAGTCCATCTCCATATAGCCGACTGCATAAATCTGTGCCAGAAAATTCAGTCCAGCTATCAAAACTGTCGCCCCGACGGTGACAGGAGAGATGTCTACGGCAATGGTTAAGTCTAAACCTGCCACATTCAGCCAGGGAATGAACTGGTGTTGGGCGGGTTGGTTCCAAATAGCTGTCAAGGCGATAACGCCGTGGACGAAAGCGAAAAAAGTTAAGATGGCGTTGACGTAACCGGAGGGTCTAGGCCCCGTGCGGCGAGTTATTGCTGGGAACCACAGTATCGAGAGAAATGCGCCGATGAGTGGATAGCAAGGTATAAACCAAACGGTCTGGAGTAGGATTTGAGCCATTGGCACTACCTGTAATTGTTACAAAAATTTAAAAATGTGAGAATTATTCCGATGCGCTGACGACAGCAGTGGAAAGCCCGAAGGCAGAAGTAAAGAAAATTTTGGGGTTTGCCTCTGATTTCCTTGCCATCGTCAAACCGAGCGCATCATAATCGACTTATTAATTTTATATTAAGTATTGCATTAAATTTTCATATTTCTGATTTAGCATATCTATATGCACCAATAAACTCCACTTATAGGTATTTAGAGGCGCGGATTGTAGACAAACGAATCCTTGTCGATTTCACATCTTGCGCCCTTTTGATGAACAGGCAAGATGCCTGTTCCACTCATAGTTCAATTTTTTTTGTGGGGAGTAGGGGTTGGGCCGGAGGGGAGCATCTCATATTTGTAAAAACACTTCTTCTGGCTTCTTCCTTCTTCCTCTTTCCTCCTGCCTCGGGCCTCGCAGCCTCGGGCCTCAAAACTCCAATTTCTAGCTTGCCTGCTTTCATTGAGATGCTCCCGGCCGGAGTGCCCGCCCGTGAAAGGCTTATGTTGTAAAATATTAAAACCGCTCAATGTCCCAAGCTGATTCTGGAAGTTTGGCTTGGCGCTGTCCGATCGCCCTTGCCCTGACATTTATTAGACCGATCGGCGTATTGAACAAATCTACCAGATCGGAGCGGGCGATCGCACTTTTGGCAGCCGCCACCGGAAATTCCTTTAACAGCCACCTAGCCAGCCGATAACAATATTCCCCTGTTGTGAATTCTCGCATCAAATCGACACCGTGGAGTTCGTGCAAATATTTATTAGATTCGCCGTACCGATACCATTGACTTTGTAACTGTTTTATTGTAGAACGGTGGCGGTGTCGGACGATCGCATTTTGGGCAAAATGTAATTGATAGGATGTTTCCCGCAAAATCCGCCAACACAAGTCAGCATCGCCGCCACTGGTGAGGTAAGGGCGAAATAAACCGACTCGTGCTAAAATCTGCCTGCGTACAGCTAAGTTGGCCGTTTGACCGTAGGGACAAAAAGGGTGAGCGAGAGTATGTTTTTGAGATAAAGTATTTTCACGGACTGCGTGTTTTTCTAAGACAGTGTTACCGGGAAGGGCGAGGATTTCACCACAGCTAATACCTATTTCTAAGTCAGCGAATGGTTTCACTAAATTTTGCAACCATTGAGATTCGGGGCGACAGTCTGCGTCGGTAAAAGCGATGATTTCGCCTATTGAGGCGCGAATCCCTTTGTTTCTGGCGGCGTAGGAACTTTGAATCTTATTTTCGCTGAGATTGCGAATGGTGATTTGATTGAACCCTTCTTGGTTGGGGGATTTGGCTGCTGCTTGGAGGATGGTTGAAGTGCGATCGCAACTGTTGTTGTCTACTAATAGATATTCTACACTGTGTGGCGGATAAGTTTGCGATCGCAGACACTCGATTAATTCCGGCAAATCCGTCTCGCCGTTATAAACAGGCACAACCACCGAAACAATCGGTAAAAACTCCTGACTGTTCATGATTTGCCCTTAACTTCCTTACCCGTTTGTAGTGAGGACTTCATACTAAACTCGGCTTAAATACCCTTTCTTTCTTAGTCCGCGGAGGCCGACATCGTTTGTATAGTAGCGGTTTCAACCGCCGACTCTTATCTTAATTATCGAATAATTTCTACTTCTGTGCCTTTTTGCACAAACTGATACAACTCCTCAACATCCTTATTTTCCAACGAAACGCAGCCCAAAGTCCAGTTCGATCGCTTTTTTATGATTTTCTCTGAATTAGCAGGCACGCCGTGAATCCCCACCTCGCTGCCAATGCTATCGTACCATTTGATTGTACCTGCTTGCTTAGCTTTGATATGTTTTCGCCAAGATTGTTTAGTGGGATAATCCAGCCAGAGAAACTTCGACCAAGCTGCGTGAGGATAAAGGTCTTTGATACTAAAAATTCCTTCCGGCGTCCGCGAATCGCCTGCTTTTAGTTTATCACCTGCGGGATTGCCACCAAATACCACGGGATAAGATTTAACAGGCTGTTTGTTGTCGTATACAGTCAGTTTATATTTTGATTTTTCCACCAGGATTGAAATTCTAGTTTTATCTAACTTATCCGGTTCGCCTAAAATTTGTGCTAGGGGTTTGCCGTAGTTTAATAAATTATCTGGTGGAAATTGGGTGTGTAAAACATTTAAATCGTCAGCCGGACAATTCGTCAAGCAGAAGACATCTAAAATATAGGGAATGGGAACAGCATAACCGAGTCTAACAAGTTTCCAGTAAAAAATTGAGCTAGCAGCTAGCAAGACAAGGGCGGCTGATGAAGCAATTATCCAAATATTGCTCCGTCTTTTTTTGAGTTCCATTGCATTAACTGGGGATATCAATTCTCATAATTTTAACTTATGAGATTGGAACTGGCAAGATGCCAGTTCCACAAGTGCATTGAGTTGCTATGGAACAGGCATCTTGCCTGTGATTTAGTTAGATTCTAGAGAAGTGAAACAGGCATCTTGCCTGTTTTTTTTAGTCTCAAACGGGCAAGATACCCGTTCCACAACTGCATTAAGTTCTTGTGGAACGGGCATCTTATTTGTTTTTGAACATTGCACTAAATATCAGTTACATATGCTGTAAATTATGTTAAAAATCGGCTATTAACTGTTACCAGTCAACAGCAGAATCATCAACACTAACACCCCATTAGTTATATAGAAAATGCCAACAACCTGAGTTTCCAACCAGCCGCACAACTCTAGATGATGGTGCAGCGGAGCCATTTTTAACAGACGCTTGCCGATTCCATCAGGCCCTTTTGTAGCTTTGTAATAACCTACTTGAGCAATTACCGACAGCGTTTCTATAAAGAAAATCCCGCTGATAATTAATAATATCCAAAGGCTATTTGTTAATAAAGCTACCGCACCCAACGCACCGCCCAAAGCTAAAGCACCTGTATCGCCCATAAACACCTTGGCTGGATTGCGGTTGTGTGCTAAGAAACCGAGACAACTGCCACTGGTGCAGGCGCAAAATATCATTAATTCTGGCGAAGTAGAGGCTACAGATGCACCTAATCCCAAAAGTGCGATCGCCCCCAAACCTCCCATCAACCCGTCAACGCCGTCGGTAATATTCGTAGCATTGCTTTCAGCTACCAGCACAAAACCCGCCAGCGGCCAAAACAGAAAACCTAAAGGCAATACCCAACCGAAAGGCAAAGCAATGCTGGTAGAAATACCGGGTTCACGGAACATTATCCACAGACAAAATAGAGCTGCAAAACCTATTTGCAAAGCCAATTTCATCCGAGGTGAAATACCTTTATTCGACTTGAGGCGCAGAATTTGCCAGTCGTCGATCCAGCCGATGAAACCGTAAGCTAAAGTTAAAGCCGATACGGCAACAACATCTGAGTTAAACTTAGACCAAAGTAAAGCGACTGCTACCCCGGCAGGTACAAAAAAGATGCCTCCCATTGTCGGCGTTCCCGCTTTTTTCAAATGGGCTTGGGGGCCATCTTCGCGAATTATTTGTCCTGCTTTTAGTTGCTGAAGTACGGGCACAACTGCATAGCCCAAAACCGATGCAACTACTGCACAAACAGCTAGCGGCATAAATAGGGATGCAGGCGTATTTAAAAGTCTACCTGCTACTAAATCTAAACCGATCGCTACAATGCCGAGGCCCAAACCCAGCAGCAGGAATAAATTCTTGCCTGTAAGTTTGAAAGGCAGACTAAAAGGGATTTTCTCATCCAAAAAGTTATCCATAACACTCCTCACCACACACTATTTGAGAATAAGCAATTGACAATGGGGGAATAGGGTGCGATACAGGAGATTGAGAAATCTCTTAGTTTTTCTTCCCTGTTTCCTGTTGATTCCTTCACCCTTCTACCCGTTATTCTTCGCCTACACTCACATCCTCTTCTACTTCCTCTTCTAAATCATCGTAAGGACTGTCGTCAACTGCCATCAGTTCAGAAATTTCTTCTTCGTGCAGATAGTCGGGTTCTTGGACATCCCTTGCTAACAGGCGATTGTTAGATTCCAACCAGTCTAAAAGAGAAGATTGCTGCTTTAATGGAATTACATCCGCAGGCAAGTGGCGAGGTATTTGACGCAGAGATGGGTTGTACATGATTCTCGGTATTTAAAGACAAAGACGCGATCGAGTAGAGGTAACGTTTTGCCGACGAACTGCTCCTTTGATCAAGCACTTGCAAATCGGGCATTTAGCAAGGCTAAAGCATTATACCACAGGCACTGTTTGGTTCCGGATCGGATAAGATGGCAGACCGAAAAGGCGATCGCCCCCAAGCATGGGCATGAGGATAACACTAAAATCCGCTCTTGCCAATCCTTCTTTAGCCCTAAGCATTGTAATCTGAGACGATCGTCTTTAAGATATCGCGCGACAGGTGGCGATCCTATTCTGTAAGCTTCGCTAACGGCAAGGCGTTGATTCACAACAGTCTCCTGGTTTTTCATCAAAGCCTGAGCCCGAATGCCCTCTGGCTTCTTCAGTCAACTCTCAAGCAATAAATCTCAGAATGGATATAACGGCAGCGGTTTTATACAACAAAGAGGGTTACGACACTGGAGGGCAAAAACTTCTGGGGCGTCATTCAGCCGGAGAAGGGTTTCTCAAAAGCTTAGTCCAACACGGAACCGCTGACTCTCTCTACTGTTGCGCCGATAGCGCAACAACCTTTAAGGAGTTTTGTTCGCACATCCAACCTTGGCTGCAAAAACCTCGGAAAGTCCGCTGGATTCCGATGGAACGACCGGATTTGCTATCTCAACCGGGCACAATTTACCGACCCGATCCGGTTCTGTCGCAGATGGTTTGGGCGCGCAGATTTGTCGATCAGCGGGCCTACAGCGTTTGCGGCGTTACTCACACGATCGGTACAAAATACATCATGGACGCGATCGGCGATTTGATCACCGCACCCATGCAGCCTTGGGACGCCCTGATCTGCACCTCTGCCGCCGTGAAAACAGCAGTAGAAGGAGTTATGAGGGAGTGGTCTGAATATTTAGCGCAGCGTAACGGCGGTAAACCGGAAATTTTGGTCAAATTCCCCGTTATTCCCCTAGGAGTCGATTGCAGCGCGTTTCCGCAGGGTGTGGAAGCAGTTAATAGTCGCCGCCAACTGCGACAAGAACTCGGCATTTCTCCCGAAGATCTTGTTGTGTTATTTGTCGGTCGATTGACTTTTTCTGCAAAAGCTCATCCGGTACCCATGTACATCGCCCTAGAACGGGCCTCACAACAGACAAAAGCCAAAATCCACTTAATTCAAGCCGGTTGGATCGAAGATCCGAGAGAAGAACCCGACTTTAAAAATAGTGCACAAATATTTTGTCCCTCGGTCAATGCTATTTTTTTAGATGGGAGACAGCCGGAAATTAGAATAAATATTTGGTCGGCGGCAGACATTTTCATTTCGCTTTCCGACAACATTCAAGAATCCTTCGGACTGACACCAATAGAAGCCATGGCGAACGGACTGCCGGCCATAGTCTCCGATTGGAACGGATACAAAGAATCTGTACGCCACGAAATAGACGGCTTCCGCATTCCCACACTCATCCCGCCCCCAGAATCTTGTTTAGATTTAGCCCTAAATTATCTTGACGGCAGCTTAAATTGGCCGACTTACATGGGTCACACTTCCCTCGCCACAGCAGTTGACATTGATGCTTGCACCCTGGCGTTGTGCCAATTAATTGAAAACCCCGAATTGAGAAAGCGGATGGGGGAAAATGCGAGACAAAGGGCGAGGGAAATTTATGATTGGAAAGTAGTAATTGCTGCTTACGAACAATTGTGGCAGGAATTAGCAGAAATTCGCTTTGCGGCACCGGAGTCAGCACCTTTAAAACCTGGGAAGCCGCCTTATCCCCTAGGCGACGATCCGTTTCGGGTATTGGGTAATTATGCGACTAGAAGTTTAAGCAATGAGATGATGCTGAGTCTGGGTGCGATCGCCACACCAGAACTTTTAAAGCAGGTACAGACAATTAGGTTTACCAGTTTTGGTGAGGATAGGAGAAGATCTGTTAGCATTCAGATGGAGATATTGGATACAATTAAGCAGGAAGGTGCGATCGGCGTGGGGGAAGTTATCCGACGCTACGTTAAAAACGAGCAAGAATTAGCCTACCTGTATCGGACTCTGCTTTATATGGTGAAATTTGATATCTTAGTGATTAGTTCTTAGTCCTCGGCGATTGAAATCGCGTCTCCACAAACTTTCGTCCCTCTCGCTTGAGACTAAAGAGAATATGGGTCTGACTTTTGCCTCAAGTTCGATAATTAATCAGTGTATCCCTGTCAAAATCCGTGTCGTGCTTTCCTTCTTAAAAAATCATGCTTAAAAAATCTGCACTCTTAGAGATAATTGCTGGTAAGAATCGAGGTTTGCTGGCTACGGCTAGCGACAAACAAGCGATTTTAAGCGCGATCGCCCAATTGGAAGATTACAACCCCACACCACGCCCTGTCGAAGCTGCAGAGCTTTTAAATGGTGACTGGCGGTTATTGTACACCAGCAGCCGTGAACTGCTGAATCTTGACAGTTTTCCCTTGGTAAAATTGGGTCAAATTTATCAATCTATCCGCGTCAAAGACTCTAAAATTTACAACATTGGCGAACTTTACGGCTTGCCTTATTTGGAAGGAATTGTCAGTGTAGCGGCGAGATTTGAGCCAACTTCCGAACGGCGAGTGCAGGTGAAGTTTGAGCGGTCAATTTTCGGTTTAAGCAGGTTGATTGGCTATGAATCTCCGGGGAAGTTTATCAATGAGATTGAGTCGGGGAAAAAGTTCGCTGCTGTAGATTTCGGGCTGGATACTCGCGAACAGCAGGGATGGCTGGATATCACTTATTTGGATAAAGATTTGCGGATTGGACGGGGGAATAAAGAAAGCGTATTTGTATTGACAAAAGAGTGATTTTGTGATGTGTGATTAAGTGCGATCGCCCTTTTACTTGAAAGTTGCAATCAGTCTAAAATGATACCGAGAGGGATACAATTATGACATCAACAATCAAAGAAACAATGGGCAAAATTACCACAACGCTGACAATCACGAATCATGCAGATCAAATTCTCTTTGAAGCTGGCGTGATTCAGGCCGATCGAGTACGTTCTATTATCCTAAAAAATGTGCTCGTAGATACTGGGGCGACTACTTTATGTCTGCCGCAGGATGCGATCGCCCAACTCGGTTTAAAACTCCTCAAAACAGTGCCTGTAGCAACGGCAACAGGCATCGGTACAGCACGCATTTTTGAAGATGCCAAAATTTCATTAATGGGAAGAGACGCGACTTTTGAGTGCATAGAACTGCCCGCAGGAGCCGATCCGTTATTGGGCGTCATCCCGTTAGAAGCATTGGGAATTGAATTAGATTTGCAGAAACAAACATTGCTGCTGTTGCCGCTGAGTCCGACCGCTAGTTATTTAAGAATTTAAATTTATCATCTGCGTTTATGAACTCGGCGATTGAAATCGCGTCTACACAAACGAAGTCCGCCTCCGCGGACTAAGAGATAATTGTTACTCCGTCAATTTTGTCTGTTCTTTCTTTTCCGTCGGCATTGACTTTCTGACAGCTAGCACTAACTCCGCTTCGGTACATCGATACAAGTCCCGCATTCGGAATACTTGCCAAACTTCCATTTTTGGCAATGTTCGACCCTTTTCCCAGTTGCGAATTGAAGATTCCGCACATTCTAGTATATGTGCTACGTCTATAATTTTCAGCCCCGCACGTTCTCTTAAGGCTCTCAGATCCATAGCTGACAGAACCTTTTGATGGACAAAACGTTAAGTTTTACCGTGAATAGTTGACGGATATGACCTATTTGGTGTTTAATCATAGTAGTAGAGGCGTTAGTCGATTTCCGGCAAGAGACTTACTAACGCCCTTTCCTGTAGTCCATAGAGGATACTAAACCATCATGCCACAAAACGGTTATCAACAGGGATTCGCAGCGAATCCTCGGGCGATCGCCTACCAAAAACGGCTGTACCCTTGGGCGATCGCGAAACTCATGCCCAGTATGCAGCGCGCGATTGTGGGGCGATTTCGCAGTCGATCGGATGCTGACGGACACTTGCTGTGTCTGCGTCAACTGATGCCTCAAGCAACGCTTGTGGTAGTTTTTGACTTGCAACCAGACTTAGAAGTACCAATGGCGGCGCCCACAGCAATTCGATAAGCACAAGGATCTGATCCCCCCCTTAAAAAAGGGGGGCTATAAAAATTGACAAATTACTAACTACCAATTACCACAGCAGATAAATATCAACCTAAGTTAGGATAATTTTATCCTCAATTTGCTTTTAAATCATGACTTCTACAACTGCAAAATTCATCGTGTCTCAAGTGGGCGAAATTCCCCAATGGCAAGCCGCGACGTGGGAAGATTATGTAGCTGCTTGCGAAGATCCGTCTTTGGAGGAAGCGAGAATATTTTTTTATGAAGGATATCTTTGGATAGATATGGGTAATGAAGGGCCTCAGCACGCCAGATTTAACAACCTCTTGACGCTGGTATTTTACGCCTGGTTTGTCAGCAAAGGAGGACAAGCTTTCGATGATTTGGGTGGATGTGTAATTGAGAAGCCAAAGGTGGGAGGAGGTGCGCCCGATCGCATTTTATATGTCGGCGGAGAATTCATCAAGTGGCAAAAAGGGGAACCGCGCCGACTTAATCTAAATAAATCGCGAATTCCCGATTTAGTGATAGAAACTTCCGATACGACTTTGGCAAGCGATTTAGATGAAAAAAAGCGGTTGTATGCTGCTTTGGGAATTCCTGAGTATTGGGTAGTAGATATTAAGGGCGAGAGAGTTTTGGCATTTCGCTTGCAGGAAAACGGGAAATATCAGGAATGCGAAATTTCCGGTGCTCTTGAGGGATTGCCAATTGCTTTACTGTCTGATACTTTGAAACTTTCGGGCGAGGAAAATGGGACGGCGGCGATGTGGTTTGCTCAACAAATTGGGAATTTGTAAATGGGGTGGGGAAAAGTGCGATCGCCCTTAATTTTTTACACGCTTCTAGCCTAAATCATAACATATAATAAAAATATGTCTTTTGACGCGCTGAGCTTTTATTTGGATACCCAGGAAGAAATAAATACTTATTTTGAACGCACTCGAATTGCTGAATACTTGATTCATCCTGCAGTTAAAGCTGCAATAATAAAATAACTAAAAGTATTAGAATTGTTCGGTAGTATTGACTACGACAAAGATTATAGCTACAATGGTGGCGTAATTTTTAGAAATCAAGTATAATCCTTCGTAATTCTCTATTAACAGCTATCAAATTTAAGGAGACATAGATATGGCTGGCGAGGGCAACAACGTTTATATGGGTTCCGGTAACTATAACCAATCAATTCAAGGCAATTATATACAAGGCAATTTCATAAATATGGGTCACGACTTATCTCAAGTAGCGACTCAAATTCAAGAATCATTAATTCAACTTCAAACACAGGGATACACTCCACAGGATGCTCAGCAGAAAGTCGCTAGTGACTTAGTCTCTCAGGCTAATAATGATTCTCAAGCCAAAAGCAGGTTAGTCAAGTTGACACAGTATGTACTTGATGGTGCTGCCAATGGTCTGATTGGTGAAGCAGTGGTAGGGGTAGTCAAGCTAACGCTAGGATTATTAGGTATTCCTCTTTGAAGTACAGATAAGCTGTCGCGCATTTAATCTAGACAGCCCTGTTTATTCAAACTCTTGTAGGGTGGGCATCCTGCCCGCCCTACACTACAATTTAAATTTTAATGCAGAACAGCTTATTTCGCTAAATTAATGATAGGTAAAATAAGACCAATATTTAAGAAATTCAGTATTTTAATATCTAAGCTGCCAGGAAGTAAAAAGCAACGATATTACTTCTTTAGCGTATTAGTTGGACTAATAAGTTTTGTGATTGTTGGCACGGGCGTTCTGACTCTAACTAGGTTGATAGTTAGCGTGGTAATATTCGGAGCTTCTAAATTGTTATGGAATTTAGGTGTTAATACTCCACAAGAATCAAGAACTAACTTAGAAGAGAATAGCAAAACTGGCGATCGCAATATTAACATAGACCGTGGTAATTATAACGAATCTATTCATGGCAACTATATTCAGGGAGACTATATAGAAATACAAGGTTGTTACATTAACACTAATCAAGAATTATCTGATGTCGTCGCCGAGTTTCGCGAGGTTGTAGATCAACTTAAAAATCAGGGATATAGTGCGGATAAAGCTGAGGAGCAAGTAGCCCAAGATTTAGAAGAAAAAGCCCGCAGTAACCCGAAAGTCAAAAAAAGAGTGGTTAATTGGGCAAAGTCTTTAAATAATACGTCTACTCGAATAAATAATGAAGCTAATGCAGCTAGAGAAGTTATTAAATATGCTGCTGCTTCTCAATATACTTCGTCTGCTAAATCTATTTCAGTGGTCGGGGGAAAGTATTCTAAGTTAGATAGCTTGCTCCAAGCTAGGAAATGGAAAGAAGCCGATGAGGAAACAGAGAAAATAATATTCAAACTATTAGGCAGAGAAAAAATAGAACGACCACCCAAACTAGCCAATTTATCAACATACGAGGCTTTTTGGAACAACCGCTTATCGGGTGACGATGTTGAAGTTTTACCGGGTACAGAGCTCAGAAATATAAATAAACTCTGGCTAGAACATAGCAAGGGACACTTTGGTTTCAGCGTACAAAAGCGAATTTGGGAAAGCATTGTTCGTACTGAGGGTGAACCTACAATCTTTCAGGGTCGGGGTTGTAAGGAGTTTGATGAGCGTGTGGGCTGGTACGTGAAGGGTGATTGGATATATTACTCTGATATTAAATACTCTCTAACAGCTCCACCTGGACATCTTCCCATCAAAGTCATGTTAAATCAACATTCTACAAAATGTGACTGCGATCAATCAATTTTTCGTGTTTTCATGAAGCGTCAATATTACTCGTAAGTAAAACAATAAAATTCTTCTATATTGGGTGAGTAAATTAAGATCGCCCGTTAATCAAAAACAATATGACTGAAGTACGCGCGAGCGCAGCTATCCTGTAGGGAATCGCCTACAATAGAATTAACTCTTCTCCTCTCCAACGCCATGCAAATTGTTTTGTCACCTGAAGTCGAAGCCCTCGTGCAGCGTCAACTCACGACTGGCAAATACAAAAGTGCGATCGAAGTAATCCTCGCAGCCATTCAACTCCTCGAACAACAAGAAGACATTTATCAAGGACGACTGCAAGAACTTCAACGAGACGCACTGATTGGCCAGCAAGCATCCCAACGTGGTGAAGTCGTAGACGGTGCAATCGCAATCGCACAAATCCGCGCCCACCTGCGATCGCGCTACAGTTCATCAGAAGCATGACTCCCAAATTTCGCCTCACCGAACCCGCAATTCAAGACATCGAGCAAATTGTAGACTACATCGCTCGTCAATCGGGACTCGATATAGCCGATCGCTTTTTAAGCAATCTTGACGCAAAATTTGCCAAAATTGCTCAGTTTCCCAACCTGGGACGACAACGAAACGAGATTTTACCAGGTCTACGCAGTCTCCCGATGGATAACTATCTTATACTCTATATGCCGATCGGACAGGATGTAGAAATCTTTCGATTTGTCAGTGGTTATCGAGATTTATCAGCCCTGTTCACCGATGTTGATGATTGAATTCAATTCATCTCAGAACAAGAGATAGTTTGGGCGCAGAAACTGTTACGAATTTTTCATAATTAGTATCACAAAACCATACCAAAAATCAACAAAAGCACACCCAAAAATGCTCCGACTCTCCCAAACCCAACTTAAAATCCTCGAAGAATGCCCCCGCAAATTCCAACACAGCTACCTCGAACTACTCGCCACCACCGCCTCCCCAGAACACAAAGAAAAACTCACATGGGGAAGCCACTTTCACCTATTAATGCAGCAGCGAGAACTCGGACTTCCCATTGAATTTATCATCCAACAAGACCCCGAACTGGGACGCTGTGTAGCAGCATTTATCAACACCGCACCCGAACTTTTCGCTAATTCAGAAAATAGCGATCGCATTTTTCGCCAAGCCGAACACCCCCGCACCCTAATTTTCCAAGACTACCTATTCACCGTTATCTATGACTTATTAATAGCAGAACCAAACGCCGCCCAAATTCTCGACTGGAAAACCTATCCCCGCCCTCAAAAATCAAAATGGATAGCCGAAAGTTGGCAAACTCGCCTCTATTTATACGTCTTAGTAGAAACCAGCGACTATTCCCCCGAACAAGTTTCTATGACATACTGGTTCGTACAATTGCAAGGAGAAGAACCGCCACAAAAACTTACATTTTCCTACAGCCAAATAGAACACGATCGCACAAAACAAGATTTAACCCACCTATTGCACCAGCTAACCGACTGGCGACAGCGCTATACCGAAGGCGGCGAATTCTTCCCCCAAGTAGAAATCAGTTCCAATCTTTGCGCTTCCTGTCAATTCGCCACTCGCTGCAACCGCACACAAGACACAAAAACTCCCTCACTCAATCTTCCCGCAGAAACTCCCATAGATTGGCTGCCAAATCTTGCTATAATCGATGAAATATTTATTTAACATAACTGATAACTCTCTACAATCTAAAAAATCTAAAATCTAAAATCTAAAATCTAAAATCGAATGACAGAAACCCCTCAAAACTGGCAAAATCAACTCTTACCCCAACCCCCAGCTTGGCTGATCCAAGCTGTCAGAAACCATGCACCAGAACTCCCCGGAAACTATGCCGCCGCACTTCTGTGGTATAGAGGAATTCAAAACCCCGAACAAATACCCGGTTTCTTAAATCCCCAACTTTACCAACCAGCAAGTCCCTTTGAATTCGGACTAGAAATGAACTGGGCGATAGAAAGAATCCAGCAAGCACGAAACAGCGCAGAAAAAGTCGCTATTTGGGGAGACTTCGACGCCGACGGCATTACCTCAACCTCCGTACTTTGGGACGGACTGGGAGAATTTTTCGCTCAAAATGACCAACTAATTTATTACATTCCCAACCGCTTAACCGAATCTCACGGAATCAATATCCCGGGAATAGACACCTTAGCAAAATCGGGAATTAGCTTAATTATTACCTGCGATACCGGCAGTACAAACATCGCCGAAATCGAATATGCGACTAGCTTAAACATCGATACAATTGTCACCGACCATCATACATTACCTGACGAGCGCCCGCCAGCTACAGCCATTATCAATCCCCGCTACTTTCCCCCAAACCACCAACTATTTAACCTTTCAGGAGTGGGAGTAGCTTACAAATTAGTTGAAGCATTATATCACACATTACCGGATATTCCCCAGCGCCCGCTCACAGATTTATTAGAATTAGTAGCGATCGGCTTAATTGCCGATTTAGTCCAACTTACAGGAGACAGCCGCTACCTCGCACAAATCGGCATCCAACAACTGCAAAAACAAATCGCAAATCCCACCCGCCCAGGAGTTGCAAAATTGCTCGAACTGTGCAAAAGATCGGGCGATCGCCCAACCGACATTTCCTTCGGCCTCGGCCCCCGAATCAACGCCGTCAGCCGCATTCAGGGCGACGCCAGCTTCTGCGTAGAACTCCTCACCAGCCGCGACAAAAAACGCTGCGAAGAACTAGCAAATTTAACCGAAATTGCCAACTCCCGGCGCAAATCTTTACAAAAAGATGTTGCCAAAGATGCCGCCAACAAACTAGCCAAACTCGACCTCTCAACTACTAGCGTCATCGTCCTCAGCGACCCCCAATGGCCCGTAGGAGTATTAGGATTAGTAGCAGGACAAATCGCCCAAGAATACGGACGCCCCGTGATTTTATTCAGCACAGAAGGAAGCGAAAAAATTAATGAAAATTCCCCGGAAATGCCATTTACCTCCTTCTTGGATTCAGAATCACCAACACTTTCCCCATCCAAAATTGCCAGGGGTTCCGCCCGTTCTGCCAATCAAATCGACCTTTACCAATTAGTCAAAGACCAAGCGCATTTATTGCACAGATTTGGCGGTCATCCCTTCGCCGCCGGATTGAGTCTCCCCGTTGAAAATATCCCCCTATTTACCGATGCGGTAAATCAGCAACTACGACAACAATACAGCACCGATAGTTTAACAGCCGCCCCCGTTCAAGCAGACCTAAAAATTACTGTCTCCGAATTAGGCAAAGACTTATTTCAAGAATTAAAATTGCTCGAACCGTGCGGGATGGGCAACCCGGCCCCCAAATTGCTGATTGAAAACTGCTGGTTTGACAATCTTTGGAATCAAAAAATTAAGGATTTGAAAGGGCAAAAAGTAGAATATATCAAAACAGAATTTACAATTAGGGATGAATCTAGCGATACGGGGTTTCCCGGCATTTGGTGGGGACACAATCAAAACGAAGTTCCCCAATGCCGCTGCGATGTCACCGTCGAACTCGATTTTAATACTTACAAATCGCGGTATGAAGTGCGCCTCGTATCAGTGCAAGAACGCACGGAAGACAACCAAATAAATTCTCAGACTCAAATAGATTGGATTGTAGACTGGCGCAATAGAAATAACGATGAAGAGTTATTAGGCGCTAGCACAAACTTAGAATCTCCAATGCCGATCGACAATCTAGTTTACAATTCCGAAAAGGTCGATCGACAAAACTCGATCGTCCTCAAAGAATGCCCCGCAAGCTGGGACGAACTGCGGATCTGGTTTCGGCAAGCACAGCACACTCAGAAAAAACTCGCGATCGCCTATACTTTACCCCCAGCCGTAGCCCCACAGCAAATCTGCCAACAGCTAATCGGCATCGCCAAATACCTCAGCCGCACCAAAAAACCCGTCACCAGACAGCAACTAAGCCAAAAACTCGGCATCAGCGACACATCCCTGCAACTCGGGTTCAAAACCTTAACATATCTCGGTTTCAAAATCAATTATCGCGATCGAGCTTTCCACATCACCAGACAACCCGAAACCGCACACCATGAAGACGCGCCCGATCAAATCCCCCAACCCTTATTAGATAGACAATCCATCCAATTCTCAGTGCCAAATTCCCCCATCGCCGCCCGTTTTGCAGCGCAATTCCTAGCAGCAGTCTCCGAAGAACAATTCCGGCGGAAATATTTCTGTGAAGTACCCCTCTCCACCATTGTGTCGATCGCCCGAGAGACCGTTTTCCAAGAAGATTCTACAGCAAATCCCTTCTAACTGATATCTAGAACCATTGTTAAGCATAGGCAGGATGACAGTTCCACTCATGAGATAACTTTTCTTGTCGGGCCCGCACTCGCTGCCGCCGCTGGGGCTGCCTTTCGCGCCTGTGAAGCGAGAGAGGTTTTTGTAGATGTGGCTTAAGAGGTCTATTCCTGACACCGATGCAACATCTCAGTTCTAAGAAATATCTTAGTTCTGAATTCATCCCGATAAAATAAGGCATAGGGCAATGGGAGTTATCCGTTGCGAGTCAGGCCCCAAAACTCATAACTTATAACTCACAGGCCAAAACCCAAAACTCCCCACCGCTTTCACTCGATCGCCCATCTCCAATTTAAAACCCCTATGCTTCTCTGTCCCCGCTGCCAATTTGAAAATCCCAATCCAAACAAGTTTTGTCAACAATGCGGAAATTCCCTAATTTACAAACCTTGCCACGAATGCGGTGCCCAAGTCGCTTTTAGCGCCGCATTATGTCAGAATTGCGGCGTCGCAACAGGTCAAGTGTGGCGGGCCATTATCTGCGGTCGATCGAATTTTCCAGCAGTCGAGCCAGACGAGTCAACCATACCCCCAGCCGAGTTTCCGCAAAAACCAGACCTGGTTCCAGAAACCCCATCGCCCCAAAACTCTGCTGAATCAATCACAGACGCCATTAAAACAGAAATCACCACCCCAGCCGAACCCCCAACAGCAGTCGCACCAACTTCTCCACTAGCCGAAGTCGCCGAATTCAGCAGCCCAGAAATAGACGCTGTGGTAGCCGTGGGGGCGATCGCACCAGCATCCTTTCAAACAACAGAAAAAAGCTCTACTACAGCACCAGAGGGCGAAATAACCCCATCTGATCACAATTTTACAACCGCACCACAGCCTCAACAAATCCACGAAGCAACCGAGAACCCCGACAGCCCAAACATAGCTGACATCTCCCCTCCATCTCCAGAATTCCCCATCCCCAATTCAGAATATTTAATCCCTTCCCAGCCAGCCGGAGCTTATTTAGACACCCAGCAGCGCTACCAACTCCTAGAAACCGTGCCGCCGAGAAAACTCTCAGACACAGTAGCAGTAACAGTATTGGACTGTCAGCCGCTGGAAATGTCACCCCTCAAAGCCATGCTAGCAGCCAACTCTGCCAGCGTCGCCAGACGAACATCCCCCTACACCGCAGCAATCAAACGCGGAGAAAATTCGACCAATTCCGCCTTAGCAGAGCTTTGCCAAGGCATAGCTGAACCTTATCTGGCACTCCGGTGGCAATTCTCTCAAAACCTGCCAGTCATTCACGATAGCTGGTCAGACAACGAACAGGCAGTGCTGCTGCTAGAAGACTGCTCCCAATGGCCGCTGCTGGTAGAACGGTGGATTCAACCCGAAACTTCCACCCAGCAAATTTTATACTGGCTGCACGAAATGACAGAACTCTGGGCTGCCCTAGAACCCTGGCGCTGTCGGCAAAGCTTGTTGGAACTGACTAATTTGCGAGTCAACCCCGACTCTTCCTTTTCCTTGGCCTCTTTGCGGCTGCAATACCTCTATCCCGAACCCGCCGGCTCAAACCTGCAACTGGTAGATTTGGGGCAACTGTGGCAGGTGATATTTAGCCAGTCCGATCATCGCACTCAGTTTGGCGCCTTGCTCGAACTGCTGCAACAAATGTACAGAGGCGAGATTAACACAATCGAAGAATTGCGATCGCGCCTAGAAACTGTTCCCCTCGAACTCCAACCCGCACCTTCACCAAGCTCAACCCCGACACGCAGGCATTACCGCAGCCCCGACGAGTCGCCCCCCGAGGTTGGCGAGGTCTTAACTCAGCCGATGCCACTCCAGATTTACAGCTTAGAAGACGCAGGCCTCACCGATGTTGGCCGCACGCGCGACCACAACGAAGACTTCTTCAGCATCTGGACTCAGCTCAACAAACTCGAAAGTTCCTTCGGTCGCATTTTTCAAACCAAAGGGCTTTACATTCTCTGCGACGGCATGGGCGGACACGACAGCGGAGAAGTAGCCAGTCAACTAGCCGCTGAAACCCTCAGAGAATTCTTTCAAACCTGTTGGGAAAATCAACTACCTGCGGCAGACACCATCCGCGAGGGAGTCCTGCTAGCCAACAAAGCCATCTTTGAAATCAATCAAAAGGACGGACGCTCCGGCAGCGCCCGCATGGGTACAACTCTAGTGGCAGTCTTAGTTCAAGACACCCAATTCGCCGTTGCCCACGTCGGCGACAGCCGCCTCTACCGACTGAGAAAGGGACAAACCCTAGAAAAAATCACCTTAGACCACGAAGTAGGGCAGCGCGAAATTAAGCGCGGGGTTGACCCGGAAACTGCTTATGCCCGTCCCGACGCCTATCAACTAACTCAAGCCATCGGCCCGCGAGACAGTAATTTTCTCAAGCCTGACGTGCAGTTTTTAGACTTGTGCGAAGATACCTTATTAATTTTGGCTTCCGACGGCCTGACAGATAATGATTTGTTGGAAACTCACTGGCAGAACACTCTCGAACCCCTATTCAATCCCCAAGCTAATCTCGACCAGGGAGTTGCCGAGTTGATTGAACTGGGTAACAAACGCAACGGTCACGACAATATCACGGCAATTATCATTCGGGCGCAGGTAGGCGCATTTCGATTTTAGAATTTGGATGCTGCCAACTTTTTCAAAGGTGGCGCTTTTCCCCCGCGACCGCTTGGGTTAAACCTGCAATCATTGCAGAGAAAGGATACAGCTTCGGCCGTTTCCGAACCAGGCTTTACTGCTTGCTCTGCTATTAGGAATCCGGTGTTGAAACAGCTTCCGTTTGATTGCTCAACAACTGATTGCAGCCCCATACGATTGCTGAAAAGCTGTTGAGGGCAAACCATTTATCAGTAGCTTTAATTTTGAGAGTCTGTTCTGAGAATCTGGGGGGAAAACTGGCTTGATAGTAAGTGGATTCATCCTAGCTGAAAGAGCTTTCTCCTACAGAAAGAGTTAGTTTAATAAAAAAAAATAAACTAAAATGAAGTGAGGCAGCAGGTGGGCTGATGCGAAATCTGTTTTATACCCGATCGCTCTCGGGGCAAGGTGGTCTAGGCGGGAATTGCCCGCCCTACATGATGTGGGACGTAAATCACAACCTGCTGCTACAGCAAATTTACGTAAAAGTTTAGCGATTGTTTACCTACTTTTTGTAGTTTCAAGTGTTAAATCTATCGACTGTGTTTTAAGGAGCGATCGACCCCTCTGAATTTTGACGGATAATTGTTCCCAACAAACTATTTATAACTTAATTGTTTATGGAATCTTTAATCACAATCAGGATATTATAAAGGTTTAGTGAAACTCACCTGTGAAGCTCATAATTAATTTTTAATTTCTAATTTTTCAAAGCCCTACGCCCCTAATCTGTAAATTCCCGCCAACTCTCACTGCCACATCAGGGAGTTCAACCACATCAATCGAAAATGCTGCTGACTCTTTTAGATCCAGACAAACAGACCCCCCTGCAACAGTGGAGTTTCGAGAGCGAATCCATTATTCGCATCGGCCGCTCTCCTGAAAATCACGTTGTGATCCCCAATGCTCTAGTGTCACGGCAGCATCTGGAATTGCAAAGAGTTAATAGCGGCACGTCAAGTCAGTGGTACTTAGTCAATTCCGGGACAAATGGGACTTTGGTTAACGGTATTCTGATGTCTCAGGGTTGGATATCCGACGGTGCCCTGATCCAGTTGGCGCGGGGCGGCCCAATTTTGCAATTCCAAGTTATTACTATTGAACTCGGCGGCAAAATTAAGGCGAACCCCAACGTCAATCTCGCCGCCCCGCGGTGTACCCACGCGGGAAACCCGCCGGAGAATTTATTCTGTATCCACTGTGGCGAACCGATTAAAGTCGATCGCACAGTCCGTCATTACCAAGTGCTGCGAACTTTGGGCCAAGGCGGTATGGGGACAACGACTTTAGCCTGGGATCGAGAGCTCGCGAAAGCTCAAAAACCCGGCAGTTCCCCCGCAGCTTCTCTGGTAGTCCTGAAGGAAATGAATGCTGACATGGCTCAAATAGTCAAAGCTCAAGAACTGTTTGAACGTGAAGCTAAAACTCTCAAGGCCCTCCACCATCCGGGAATTCCTCAGTTTTTTGACTTTTTTGTCGAAGGGGGCAAAAAATACTTGGTGATGGAAATGCTCCACGGCGAGGATTTAGAAAAACGCATCTACAATCGCGGGCCTGTTGCTCCCCAACAGGCGATCGAGTGGATGATCCAAACCTGTGAAATTTTGGACTACATTCACTCTCAAAAACCCCCGATCGTCCACCGGGATATTAAACCTGCTAATTTGCTAGTGCGCCACCGGGACAATTGCATTACACTGCTGGATTTTGGCGCCGTTAAAGAAATCGGCACTCCTCCGGGCACTCGCATCGGCGTTGAAGGCTACACCGCACCAGAACAAGACCGGGGACAGCCTCTGCCTCAGTCGGATTTATATGCTATTGGGCCTACTTTGATTTTTTTGCTGACGGCCCAAAGCCCTCAAAACTTTTACGGGAAAATAGCTGGAGGTTACGGGTTTAAGCTCGAAAATATTCCGACCATCGCCCCCAAGCTGCGGGAAACCATTTTGCGAACCACGGCAGCTAAGCCTGGCGATCGTTTTCAAACTGCTCAACAATTAGCTCGAGCTTTAGCAGCTTCGGTTTAACAAAAGTCAGAAGTCAAAACTCAAAACTCAAAAGCCAAAAGCCAAAAGTCACAAGTCATTAGGAAGAGGGTAAAGGGAAGAGGGAAGAAGCTAGCAACGGAAATTTATGAAAGAAAATTTACCCGATCGCCTCGAAATTTCTCTCCGACACCCCAGTCCTCCGTCTCCTCTGTTATTCCTCGTCCCAAGCTTCTACAGCTATCAACTCGCTCACGGGGTCTTGCATAGAAAAATCAAACTCTAGCAATTGCTGTTTCCAGTACGGCCATTCGTCGCCGTAAAGCAGAGCAATTTTCCAAATGCTGTCTGTGGGCTTGATAATGTCAGACGTGACGAGAGAATGCACCTGACGCTGGAACTTAACCATCGGCTGTATAACCTTCTGGCTCATAATACCTCTTGAATTGTTTAAATTTTGTGTAATTACCACTTCCCAGCTCTCACTTTTTACCGCAGTTTCGCCAAGAACAGTCTCGCCAAGATACGTGTAGATTTTTGTCGGGAAGCTACATATTCAACTTGTATCTTAACACAGTTCGTTTTGACAAGGGCCTATAAGCAGGACTGAAGAGTCAAGACCGACTTCAAAGAATTAATCATCTTTAAAATGTCCCGCTATATGCTGTCGATCGACAGTGGGAGGTTTGCCGCCTCGATTGTTTCCACATAGTGGTAGATGCAAGGGCTGCGTTCGGCTTGTTCTTGAAAAGGCTGAGTTTGCGTAGGAGAAACTGCAACTACGGCGCTTTGGCTGCTACAGCGTAATTTCCGCTTTCCTGCGGGTAAACCACACCTGTTTCACCTTCGACGCTGGGTTCGCTGTGAGAGTGGGGTCTGAGCTACTTGACACTCCCCGACCTGAAGGTGCGGGGATTCTTAATTCAGCGACTGACCTTTAAATGATGCGTCCTTTCGGCAATACTCAAACCTTTTAACCGTAGGAATTATACCAATTAACGAGCTTGATTCGCAGTCACCCTCTTGGGGTCTATCTCCAAAAGCGTACTAGAATATTTATCTAGAGTTCGGGTATGCCCTACCCTACCTAACAAAAGTAATTGTTTGTTTTTCTGGTTTTGAGACTGTGTTAAGCCTCACGCTGTATGGCGAGTTTTCGCTGCTCTTTGTCCCCAATTTACGCCTAAAAGTGTGTCTGAGTCCCTGTTTCACGATGGCGAAGGAGTTTAACCTTGACTCTTTCAGAGTAGCACAAGCATTGGAAAATACCTGATTTTTTGGAGATTGGGTTTAAAACATCAAAGCCGTCCTAGAAGGACGGGGTTTTAAACCCAATCTCCTGATAACTCTACTGACCGCAAAAGCGATCAAAAATTGTTGGATACTGTTGATCGCCACCCCTAAATGTCGATCGAACATTCTAGGCAACCCCACGCGGGTCAGCAGGCAAGTTTCAAACCCATCGTCCGTCTTGATTCAATAAATCTCAAATCTCAAATCTCAAATCTCAAATTGTATGACTTGGACAAGGCGACACATTCTCACTCTGGCTGATTTTACCTCGGACGAATACGATACGGTGCTGCAAACAGCAGCCAGTTTTCGGGAGGTGCTCGGCCGCCGCACGAAGAAAGTGCCGGCCCTGCAGGGTCAAGTGGTCGCGAATTTGTTTTTTGAACCTTCTACCCGGACTCGCAATAGTTTTGAGTTGGCGGCGAAGCGGCTGTCGGCGGATACGCTAAATTTTACGCCGGGAAGTTCTTCTCTAACGAAGGGGGAGACTATTCTGGATACGGCTAAGACTTATCTGGCGATGGGAACGGATTTGATGGTAATCCGGCACGAACAAGCTGGAGTTCCCAGCACGATTGCTTCGGAAATGGATCGCTTGGGTTCGAGAGTCAGCGTTCTGAATGCTGGAGACGGCCAGCACGAACACCCATCGCAAGGTTTGCTAGACTTATTTACTATTTGTGCTCTGTTAGATACCGAACGTCCGCGGCTGGAACTTTTAGCGGGTAAAAAAATTGCTGTGGTGGGGGATATCTTGCATTCGCGAGTGGCTAGGTCTAATATTTGGAGTCTAACGGCTTCTGGGGCAGAGGTTCATTTGGCCGGGCCGCCGACTTTGCTACCGCTGTTGTTTGCTGAGTGTGGCGATGGTAGGGAAGGCAAGTTATTTTTGCATTGGCAGCTTGAACCTGCTTTGGCCGATGCTGATTTTGTGATGACTTTGCGGCTGCAAAAGGAACGGATGAGCGACCATTTGCTGCCGAGTTTACGAGAGTACCATTCTTTGTACGGGATTACGCGCGATCGGCTGAAACTCTGCAAGCCCGATGTGAAGGTGTTGCACCCTGGCCCAGTTAACCGTGGCGTGGAAATTAGTTCGGATTTGATGGACGATGCCCAGTTTAGCCTGATTTCTCAGCAAGTTACGAGCGGCGTAGCGGTGCGGATGGCGTTGCTTTACCTGATCGGCGGTGGTAAAGTTTAGGCTGTTAGCGGTTAGTCATGAATTTTGGATATTTGATTATTTTCAATCTCCATCGCCTCTTTAAAATAATCGTTACCCAGTAGGGCCGGGTAACGATTAAAAATCTTTCTAGAAATGTAAAGTGCTCTAGTTAAGAGTTAGGAGTTAGGAGATCCAGGACTTAGACACCCAGCCACCACCTTTGAGTTGAGCCCAGCCGTTTTTGTAACGACCGGTCAATTTTACGTGGTCTCCCCTGTATAACTTGCCGATTACATGAGAACAGCCATTGGGACGGTGGCGGATATTCAGTCGGCCGCCATTAGTGACAACTTTGGCGTAACTGTGATGGCCGTGATGGCTGCGATGGCCACAACGTTTGTAGCAACTTGCGGCCTGCGCTTCGCCGCCGACACTCAGAACAGATAGGGCTACTGCCAGACCTGCAACGCCTATCAATGCAGAATTAGGAATTTTCAAGCTCACTTGGAGCTCGGACTCTGGAGATTCATAAGCAACAAAAGAGTGGCTCAATGCTAGTGCTTCCATAGTTTCCTCATGATTGTTGTTAACCTTTCTTGGTGCAGACTCAGGTCAAAACCTTGATTAACAGCCCAAATTATTAACTTATGTTTCATAAAAGCCACAAAAGGGCGTTAAGGTCTTGCTTTTGCCGAGTATTGGCTAATGTTCCTGAACCCTGCACAGGTATATCATGTCATTTAAGGAGCTTTCCGGAACAAAAAAATAAATAAAGTTTACATCGGCTGCTAAAAATTTTGCCGACGCAGATCAGAACTCCGGGCAGAATTAAACTTAACTGTCTCATTCAAAAGGGAAGGAAGTAATCGCTTGGGGTGTGAGATTGCTTGTACCGAGTTGCGAATAACACTACTTATTAGGGTGTGCTTATTTATTGAGTTGCTACAGCAATATCGGTAGTTAACTTGAACGAACAAGCATCCGGCTCGTCTTCAAGCACAATCTTAATTTGCTCTGGGCCAGTCATAGTGTAGCCGATCGCACTTGTGCAGAAGTTCGGGGCGATGGCGTCTGGCCCTCGCCCATGCTACGAGATTTGGCTCAAGATTAACCACCCCGTTTCCCGGACAAGGATGCAAGATTGATCGCGACTTGATTTGTGTCAAGATCAATTAACTTCTCCACCACCACTTCTTTGGCAATGAACTCCTTCGCTGCACTTTCGATCGACACAATTCCTCAACGCCATGAATCAGACAGCTTCGCCATTACCTTAGCGCCGCTGTGTGTAGAGGAAATATACGCTTTGGCAGATGACGCCGCGAACGGAGCCGTGGTAATGATGAGCGGTACAGTCCGCAACCAAACTGACGGTCAAGCTGTAGTTTCCCTAGAATATCAAGCCTACGAACCGATGGCAGTGCGAGTATTCCAGCAAATTGCTACTGAAATCCGCCGCCAGTGGGTTGATGTCAATCGGGTTGCCATTCACCACCGCGTCGGACACTTGCAGGTGGGCGAAATCAGCGTACTGGTGGCTGTTGGCTGCCCCCACCGAGGGGAGGCATTTGCAGCTTGCCAGTACGCGATAGATACGCTCAAACACAATGTACCGATTTGGAAAAAGGAACATTGGGCCGACGGTTCTAGCAGTTGGGTTAGTATTGGAGCGTGCGAGGTTGTCGGGCATTAGTCAATCGATTTTAGAATTTAGATTTTAGAGTTTAGATTGAAGATGGGAACTTGTTACGATCTGCTAGCGTCAAAAAGTGTGGAATGTTCGATGAGCCAATTCCACCGATGAGCGACTTTATTTCCGTGTCCTGGTCTGCGGTTGTGGCGACCGTTCAAAGAGTGCAATTGCCAGCCGAAAAACTCTCTAATTATGACTTGGTGTTGCGTTGTCAGGAAGGAAATCGACCTGAGAGCAATGTTTTTTCAGAACTGTTGAAGCGGTATCAGTCCCACGTAGACAGGGTACTCTATCATTTGGCCCCTGACTGGCAAGACCGAGCAGACTTGGCTCAGGAAGTGTGGATTCGGGTCTACCGCAATATTAACCGTTTGCAAGAGCCTGTTAAATTTCGGGGCTGGCTGAGCCGCATCGCCACTAATTTGTTTTACGATGAGTTGCGGAAGCGCAAGCGGGTGCGAACTCCGCTGTCGCTCGACGTACCCCGTGCTCTGGAAGATGGCGAGGTAGATTGGGAAATTCCGGCCGACAGTCCGGGGCCTGATGAAGATTTGACGACTAGAGAATTTTACGACCAGTTGCGGGTGGCGATCGCAGATTTGCCGGAAGTATTCCGCACGACAATTGTTTTGAGAGAAATAGAAGGTTTAGCCTATGAGGAAATAGCCGAAATGACTGGAGTTTCTCTGGGAACTGTCAAGTCTAGAATTGCTAGAGCTCGCCAAAGATTGCAGTTGGAATTGCAAAAATATCTCGATGGTAATTAGCAATAGTGGTTTTAGAGGCCGGTCAAGAAGATTTGGTGATGTTTGCTGTCACATCAAAACTTCTCTTTTAAAATATAAATAAGCAGTAAATCATTCTAATAGCGAGGGCATCCTTCCCCCAATTAAAGCAAGTGTGAAATATGAATTATAACTTTGAATCGGATAAAAATCAGAATCAGCAAGGTATCGGGGATTCACTCGCTGAAACTCAAGCTAACAACAATTATCCCCAGGGGAATGTAACTACTATGATGCGCGATCGCTTTGAATTACTGAGTGCTTACCTCGACGGCGAAGTGACGGCTGCAGAACGCCGGCAAGTCGAGGAATGGCTGACAAATGACCCCACTACGAAGCGTTTGTACTCGCGACTGTTGATGATGCAGCATAGTTTTCAGGCAATGCCGGTGCCTGCTGCGGAACAATCTGCACAGGAGTTGGCGACGAAGGTTTTGCGGCGAGTGGAACGCAAGCCGAAACAAACTTGGATTTTGGGTGGAGGTGCGATCGCAGCTTTGTTGATTGCGGCGGTGTCTGGTGTCGCTGGCGGCCGCCAATTGTTTGCTCCTCAGTTGGCGACATCGCCCCTTCCTGGTGAATCTGACGGTTTGATGGTGGCTTTGAACGAGCCTCTGGTGGAGATTGTTAATCCTAACGATTTGATGCTTGGGGTGAATGCACCGATAATGGATATTCCCAAAGTTGGTGTAGCAACTCCTCAAAAGTCATTGCCAAAGGCGCAGTAGGATTTCTGTTTTGAGCAATAACTGAAGTCGCTAAGCTCCCTAAAAAAGGGGGCTTTTTGCCATTTTTCCCAGTTTTTCAAGGTGGATATATCCTTTGACAATCTCTGGGTTTTGATTGGCTAATTGCCTAAATCTTTGATTGATAGGGAAACCGCAGATAAACGCAGATAAACGCAGATAATTTCAAGATAGTTGGTAACTTTTGCAATCTTGTCTAATGACGAATTGTGGGGCGCTTGATCGCAATTAAGGGCGATCGCACTTTTGACGTGTTTTTTCGATATGGGCGATCGGCAATAGCAGATTCTCCTCAATTTCCTGCCGCACAGCAGGAGATACATTACAACCGCTCTTGAGGCAAGATACTAGCAATTTCACTCGTCCTCATCAGAAAATAGAGAAGGTAAATCCCGTTCTCCCCTCACGATCCGAACAATTTCAATTAAGTTGTCCAGCACCCGATAAAGAATTATTAACCCCTAATAAAAATTCCCCGCACAGAAGGAGCTAGTTCTTCGTAACTGCGCCCTATATTTGGAAATTTAACTAAATTACGGCACTTTGTATCAAAGTCTTCAACAAATTTCTCACCTGCTTCTACATTCCTAGTGGCAAAGTAATCGGTAATTTCATTGAGATCGCGACTGGCTTCAGGGGAAATAATGTAGCGGCTCATTGTTGATTTTCCCGCATTTTGCGAAATTTTTCCCGCAATCTAGCTATAACTATCTCCCCATCAATTCCTTCGCCGCGTTCAAGCTGAGCTAGTCCTGCTGCTACTTTTGGACGAGTTTCATCGACCCATTCTTGATAACGATCGCTCTGTTGCCTATCGCTTCTGTCTGCGAGTAGTTCCAACGCCGCAGCAATTACCTCATCCACCGAAGAATATTTGCCACTTTCGACTTGCGCTTCAATAAATTTATTATGGTCAGGTTTTAGAGTAATGTTCATGCGCTTTACTTCTAATAACTTTTAGCCATTATATCATTTCCACTGGCTCTCTCCGTGTAAAGGCGAAGGGGAAGGCGATCGATCGCCATTAAGCCCGATCGCACTTTTGACGTGTTTTGTTGATTTGGGCGATCGGCAACAGCAGATTCTCCTCAATTTCCTGCCGCACAGCAGGAGATACATTACAACCGCTATTAAGGCACTTTACCAGCAATTTATTAGCATCGTAATACTTCCTCAGCAATGATTTCTGCTGTTCACTGAACTGCCAATCGTGACCTATATTGCGATAGGAAATTGTAATTTGTCTTAATTGCCTAGTCCAAGCTTGTCCGTTAGCTTGCCACCATTGCCTAAATATTTCCTTGTCACCATCTGGGTGAGGTAGTTGTTTCTTAATTTCTTCCAGTGCTTGCATCAGTTCAGGTTCAACAACAGGGACAAGAAGAATGTCATGGGCAAGACTAAGGGCTGGGTCAATAGCACTGTCGAGTACAGGCAAAATGGCAAGGTCAAGAACAAGATCCAGGGTAATTTCAATAGCAGGGTCAAAGGTATGTTTAACGGCAAGGTAAAGGGCTGGGTCAAGAAAACTTTCAGGGTTACGATTAAGAGCAATCTCAAGGGAAGGCAGAAGGGAAAAGTAAAAGAATCTAACTGCCGCAGGTTTGTAGGGAACATCAACAGAAAGGGATTTTTGGTTTACCCAGACTAGGAACTGCTGCAAATTCTCATCGTTAGCGACCATTCCATCAACTTGCTGTTTCATTAACAGCAATAAATCATCAGCTTTTGGCAACATCCCAACCGCTAGGAAAAAAACTTCTCGCCAGCGCTTATCGGTGATGTGAATGACCAGTTTTTCTAAAGAGTGTGCCTCATAATTGTCAACAATTGCTTTGGCAGTAAAATACTCTTGAAATGTTAAATGAGAAAACGAATAAATCCCTCTTGCTCTCTCCACTAATAACCCATGTTGTGCCTCGATAGCCTTCAGCACAACCGCACTATCCATTTCCAACTGAACGCGGTCAGTTGTGCCATCCGGTAAGTGAGTGAGATAGTCGGCAATCACTTGCTGAACTGTGTTTTTTTCAAAAAAGTAATCGCCATGCTCAAAAGTAATAGCGGCCACAAAAGCAAGTAAATGTTGCTTGCGGCATAAATTCAAATTGCGATAAACTTCATCTCGTTGAATGCCTCTAGTTTCATCCCATTTTCTGAGCATAATTTCCAGTCCTTCCTCATACAATTTGGATCGGTTGGATGGAAAATCTGCTTTTGCTTGGAATACTAAACAAGTCAGATTCAACAATATAGGCGTTACTGCCAGTTCTCTAATTTGCTGATTTTTATTCATTTTTAGCTTCTCTACAAATTGAGATGCTAAAGCTTGGCCTGCTTCCAGATTATGGAAAAATGCCACAAACCAATTGGCAGCAAAGGCAGCGATTTGCTCGTAATTAAAATCGGCTACCTCAACACAGGTAAAAGCTTCTTCATGAAATCTGTACTTAGAAGCGGCAATTCTACAGGTGATGATAAACTGATTGTTGTAATACTTTCGGACAAACTGACGAATCTGTTTGACGACTGCATCGCTATTTGATTCTGGCACTTCATCTAAGCCGTCTAATAAAATCAAACCTCTGCCTTGACTGAGTGCGGATTCAGTTTTCGATCGCGCTTCAACTCCGCAACTGGCAAATTCGTCGCTGATATATTCTAATAAGTCAAAATTAGCGATTTCAGCAAAGGTTTTTAGAGGAATAAAAATCGGTATTTTGTTGGCTTCAAATTCTGAGCGATCGCACTGAATGGCAATGTGTTTCAAAAAGGTAGTTTTACCGGAGCCCGGTTTGCCGAGTACCATCAGTTTAGAGTGAAATTTCACCGCATCCAATCCAGGGACTCGTTTCTGGCAGACTTTACCTAATCCCAAGCGGTTAAAATTATCTCCATCTGGGTTGAAGTCTCTCAATAAATCGCGAATTTCTCCCGGCTGCCAACTGGTAATTTCCTCCAAAATGTTGACTTCAACGTAGAGGTTGCTGACATCAACGGGCTGTGCAATATCCAACAGTTGCATTTTGCTGTAAAGCTGTTGGATTTTGCTGTGGCATTGTTGCCGGATCTCTTGCACTAGGGAATCAATGTCTAAATTCGGTGGCTGCGGATTTTGTGGTGAAGGGCGATCGACAATTTCTTCCCAATTCAACTGCAAAACCGTGCAGAAAGCCCTAAAAGCATGGGTTTTAATTGGTTCTCTTCCTGCTAAAAAACGCCTCCAAGTTGGCAGCGAGAGGCCATCAGCATAGGGCCCGGCCTCTGTCCAAGCGCGATCGGGCTCTAATGTTTTACTAGCTTCTACTAGCCATCTGGGGTCTTCTATAGTCGATCCCTTTTCTCTTCTAGCTTGCTTAATTTTTACTAATCCCTCCTCAGAGGCTTTGAGGGTCGTCATTATATAATTTACTTCTCTAATTGTCAATGTCTGTTTTCGATCAGTTTAGCGATCGCAAACTGAGATTGTCAAGACCTAAGCAACCAAGAGAAAATGATCGTGACAACAACTGCACGGCAGACGAGAAAAGTCAGGTCTAAATCGTGGCAACTTAATAGTTCAGAATGGCACTCTCTTTTTTAGCTAAAAAAATACATATTAACTGATGACAAAGGATAGCCCAATGAAAAATAACATCGATGAAATTCCTTCCAGTGGAATAGGTATAAAACTAATTGGCAAAATAGCCGATGAACTAAATTATACTCCCACTTCTGACAGTCGCAACTGCCTGTTAATTGTCAAATATTATCAACCATCCCCACACAGCAGTCAAGCAGGTTATTTTAAGCGAGCGAGGGATTTTTTAAATGGCTTTTACTGGCTTAAAAAGCAACGAACTCCCCAATCAAAACCAAATTTTAACCAGCCACTGCACAAAATTAGCCTAAAATTAAATTCGGATATCAAGGGTGTCACTCAAGTTTTAGTGTGGTTTGAATCATGTGTTTTAGAGTATCTACCCATTCCCGAAGCAGTTTTGCATCAATTTAAACTTGCGACCGTCGAAGGGTTTACGAATGCTGTTCGCCACGCGCATAAAAATCTACCCCCCGAAACTCCTATCGACCTTGAAATAACAGTGTTTAGCTCGCGGCTAGAACTCAAAATTTGGGATTGGGGAAAGCCTTTTGACCTCACCGCGAAGTTAAAAGAAGAATTGCCAGAAACAAGTTTGTTTAGTAGGAAAGAACTAGGATTTACGCTTGACTAAACATGACTGACGCACGGGTAGCCAGAAACCGGGTTTTTTCACAAAAATATTTCGCTGCAACCTACCGATTAGGTAAAAAACCCGGTTTCTTTGGTCTATGTGTAAGTCCTGCACTTGACAAGAGGAAAAAACTTTTTTGTAATGACTACTAATACTGCTCCCAAAATTCTGGTTGTGGATGATGACCCACCCATTCGCAATTTAGTTCATCGTTTTTTGAATCAGAAATATCAAGTAGATTCGGCAGTAGATGGCGAGACTGCTTTAGCATTGTTTGAGGAATTCAAGCCAATGCTAGTAGTTCTCGATTGGAATTTGCCGGATACTACAGGCTATCATCTTTGCCAGGAAATGCAGCGCCGTACTAATGTTTTTGTGGTCATGCTAAGCAGCCGCACAGACGAAGCTGATAAAATTAAGTCCTGTCTGCCGGTGCTGATGATTATATCTGCAAACCATTTGGTCTGGCTGAGTTGGCAATGCGGATCGAAGTTGTGTTGAGACGGATGAGGTGTGTTACTCCATCACGTATGGTATTCGATCGATTTGCGATCGATTCAGTGCGTCGAGAAGCAACACTCAACGACAAAATTATCAAGTTAACAGCCTTGGAATTTAAGATATTGCATTTTTTGGCAAGTCATCCCGGTCAATCTTGGAGTCGCCAACAGCTAATCGAAAAAATCTGGGGTTGGAACTGCAACGACACAGGAGAAGAGAAAGTTGTTAGCGTACATATCGGTCAGATTCGGAAGAAAATGATTCACATTGATGCTACTGGGTCGCAGTTTATTAAAACTATTCGGGGTTTCGGTTACAGGTTCGATCCCAACACGCTTGGGATCGGAATACCGGGCGGTTGAAACCGCGTCTATACGAACAAAACCCGCCGCCGCGGGTTGAAGACTCGGCCGTTAAAATTACCTTCTTTTCTTCAGTCCCTCTGAGCTCGGACTTCCTTTGTGTAGACGCGGTTTCAACCGCCGTCCGATCTTATTTCGCGAAAAACCTATTTTCCCACGTCCCATCGGGCAGCCAGATGCCTCCTAGAGCATGAACGCGATCGGGTAACATAAAGTATGCCCAAGCCGTGGCTAAAGGTTTGAGGTGTCGATCGCAAATTTCCACTTCTTCCCGCTGATATTCGTTTTCCGTCGGTTCTCGCAGCGGATGATAGTCTTCTAAGCGGTCTAAATCGTCCAAAATAGCGGAATTTGGGAAACAAAGGAGAAAACCGCAGACGATGCCTTCTCCGGCCACCATCGCAGGATAGCCGATCGGCAGTGCAAAAAGTTGACCGCGGGCGATCGCCGGACAAGCATCCACAACCTTTCCCTCACAGTAGCGCCGGTAGTTGCACTCGCCCGGTTTGAGAGTACCGTAGACAAAGACTTTCATCGGGTAGGGCCTAACCGCTAGTTTTTGCTAACATAGATGGCTAAGCTAATAGTTTAAGTCTCGCGGGCGATCGCGACGGCAATCTTGATAAATTTCGTTGTTTACCCTTTCTTATAATTCATGACTCTAACAGTTAGTTTTATTGCTTTTGGACTTCGGCCCTTGTACGTGAGTTCTTTTTTGCCAGACCTGCCCCTCGACAGCTTGTTTTCGACTCAAGGGATTATGGTGATACTGCTGGCCGCCTATGCCGGGGCGATGTGGATGTTTCTCACCAGTGCTCCCAAAGTACACACGGTGATGGTATCGGATCTCGGACAAGCGAGGGAGTTCTATGAAGGTATGTTAAACCTGCCCGTCGCAGAAGTGCCGCTGCATTACTACTACAATTACGAGCAAACTTTGGGGACAACTGGTATTGATCCGCTGTATTTGTCGCCGAATGTCGGGAGGGCAACGAGTTCTCAAACGATGGGGAGTCCCGAGGGTTTGTGGTATCAGTTGATGAAAAATACGCAGTTGCATATCATTAGCGGCGCCGGTGTAGGGGAAAAAAATCGCGAACGTCATGTTTGTTTCGATCGCGATTGTTTGGATCAGCTATTAATGAGGGTACAAACTCGCGGCATTAGTTATAAAATTCGCCGGGAAAAGCCGCTGAATTTCTTGGTCAAGGATTATGATGGCCGCGTGATTGAAATGGCTGAGGTTAGTAATTAGATAATAGTCGGCGGTTGAAACTCGGCGGTTGAAACTCGGCGGTTGAAACTCGGCGGTTGAAACTCGGCGGTTGAAACTCGGCGGTTGAAACCGCGACTATACAAACAATGTCCGCCTCCGCGGACTAAAGAAAATAACGTACATTTAACAGTATGTATTCAACCCGCGGAGGCGGGTTTTGTCTGTGTCGCCGCGGTTTCCAACCGCCCGGTATTCTAGATTTCTAGTTTCTCAATTAATCTTAGCTTCAACGCTAGATTTTTCGGATGTCGCCGCTGATTTAACCTCTGAAATCGCCTTGCGACTAAAGATTTGGAAATACAGAGAAACAAAAAATTCTTTAACTGGGAAAACGATCAAAGTTAAAGGATTAATTGTCACAATGATATTGCGGACATCAGCTTTAGCTTGTTTGACAATTTGCTGCGCTACCCAGTCAGGAGACATAATGCCGATCGGGTTTAAATTACTTTTGAACGGCCCTAAAATCAGTTTGCGAACGATGCAGGGTGCATCCAGCCTGCGTAGGGTGACTAAATCTCCCAGAGCACGTTTGCTGAGTTCGTACAGGGGACTGACAGCGGGAATCACTTCTGCTTCTGAAGTGTTGATCCAGACTTCTTTACAAGCGATGTTTTCGTTAGTACGGACTGTTAAGAAAAATAGTTCCATCAGCCGCCACGCCGAAAAAGTGTTAATTTCGTATGAATTTGCGATCGCCTCTCCGGTTCTTTCACCCTGTACGTTAATCCCGTGATTGATGACGAGAATATCGATTTTTTCTAACAATTGAGCTAAATCTGCCTCTTGGCCAGCGTGCCAAATTACAGTTTTTACAGGCAAAATCTCGCCGCCTACATTCAAAGTAATTTCCTCATTTCCAGAGGATAGGGCGATAACTTTTGCACCAGCTTTGTGCAGGTGTTTGAGAAGCAAACGCCCTAAAGTTCCCGATGCACCGGTGACGGCGACAGTTTTGCCTTTAAGAGAAAGTGCTGTTCCCATAAGTTTATCTATTAACGTGAAAGTACCGCAATAGTAAGCATTTTGATCGTCGAAGTGGTGCCGCCAATGATAAGGTTTATTCACAAACCAGTTACCGGGGATAGTCTGGAATTCTCCCGGTTGGTGGGTGATGTCGGTTAATTCGTCTGCACCTTTAATGCCACACGCGCGGGCGATCGCGCTCAACAAAAAGCCTAAAGTATAAATACAACCCGCTGCTGCGCCCCAGTGATATTCCGGCAGCCAAAAATAAGCTAAAACCCACAGCAACAAGCCCAAAACCATCATCGCCGCAGCTTCGGGCACATCGTGACGCCAGTGTGCTTGCTTGTAAATTGTCTCGCTGACAGCAGTCAAATTCGGGCGGAAAACGCGGTGATGCCAATTGTGCAGCTTTTGCAAAGGCGGCACATAATGAGACGCGACGTGATAAAAGTCTCTGATGATTTCTGCCCAGCAGACAGAAGCTATTCCCACAGCGCCGACTATCCAGTAATTCACCATACTTGCAGAAGTTAGAAATTTAAGATATTATATCATGTCCTGTCATAAAAAAGGTTTGTAATGAGGACTTTAGTCCTCTGATTGATGCGGACTTTAGTCCTCACTACAAACCAATTTGATTGTGGTGTATCTCTTCGGATACGATCTGAGATATTGTCATTTTCTAACGATCGCTGAAAATGGCTTTTATTGCTAGTCGGGAAGTTTACTCAGGCGTTTTAAAATCTGCAAAACGCGGTACAATTCATTGCCGGGATTGGAAATAACAAATTCAGCCGATCGCGCATACTGGGGATTTTCCCCTCTGACTAACTTCAGAAAAGAGAAGTTAGCACCTGTAGAAATCATTCCAAAAGTAGGAGTTTCAGGATTGGGATCTGCCAGCATATATGTCAGGAGTTGGGCAAGTGCTTCGTCAGTTGAAAATGAAAGTTGTTTGGATTCAATTACTGTCACCCACAAGTTGGCTTTCATAATCAGGATATCTATTCTGCCTTCGATGATTCTGCCTTCGTCTTCTTCTTGAATGGCGATCGACTTTTCGGCTTTGACTTGAAAAGGAGACTCATACAGACCGGCAATAAACAAAATGGGGCTGATGATTGTTAGCTTGACTGCATTTTCCAATACAGGCGGGGTGTCTACCAAGTTGAAGTATATGTCTTGGACGCGATCGAGTAATTGTTTCTCGAAATCAGTTACTTCGGGTAAGTTTTCTTGCCATTCTCGGAAAAATTCGCTGTTGCGAACTCGCTGTAAGCCGAAGTTATCGATTAAATAGCGGAGGTTGATATCTCTTGCTTGAAGTTTTTGGATCATAATTTGCACCACAATGTACTATTTTAAGCTAGTTGACTCAGGCGTTTGAATATCTGCAAAACACTGTACAGTTCATTCTCGCGTCTACGAATTGAAAATTGCTCTGACAAAGCATAACGTGGAGTTTCCCCTCTAACCAACTTAAGAAAAATAAAGTTACCGCCAGTAGTAATCATCCCAAAAGTAGGTTTTTCTGGATCAGGACTCGCCCACATATAAGCTAGGAGTTGTCCCATTCCTTCCTCAATGGAAAAAGCTGCTTTTTTAGACTCGATTACCATTACCCAAAATTGGTCTTTCAAAAGTAAAATATCAAGTCGGCCTTCGATGGTAACGCCGTCGTCTTCCTCTTGAATTTGAATGGATTTCTCAGCTTTTACCTGAAAAGGAGACAGGTAAAAGCCGGCAATAAACAACAGCGGCCCCACTACTGACAGCTTAACTACATTTTCCAGTAAGGGCGGATATGTAAGTAAATTGATAAATCCGGCTTTCAGCCTATCTAGCAATTGTTTTTCTAAATCGGTGATTTCTGGTAAATCTTCTTGAAATTCTCGAAGAAATTGCTCGTCTTCCGCTAGCTGAAGACCGAAGTTGTCTATTAAGTATCGAATGTTTATATCTTTAGCTGCGAGTGTTTGTGTCATTGTTTTATTTTTATATGACTACAGTCCTATTCTACAGCAATTTTTCTGCATTTTGGTATTTATACAGATATTTCTTGACATTTCATAACTTGTATGCAGCGTAATTTATTTAGGTTTTTGGTCAGCAGTTTGCTGTTTTTGGGCTGCTTGCATTTGCAGCAATTGCGGCACGGTGACAAAACGATATCCCTGTTGTTTGAGTTTGGGAATGATTACAGAGACGGCCTCGACTGTTTGCTGGCGATCGCCCCCGCCGTCGTGCAACAAGACGATCGCCCCCGATGTCGCTTGAGACAGCACACTGCGGGTTATAGCAGCCGCCGGAGGTTGCAAAAAGTCTTTAGGGTCGATCGACCACATGACGACTACATAATTCTTCTTTTTGGCATAATCTGCAAAACCGTTATTTAAGCGCCCGCCGGGGGGACGAAACAACAAACTTTTCGCGCCAGTCGATCGATAAATGTGCACGCCAGTATTATCTATTTCATCCGATGCTGTTTTCTCAGTCACATTGTGATAAAAGTGATGCCATGTATGATTGCCGATCGCATTTCCCGCTTTTACTACTTGCTTCGCAATTTCAGGATTCTCTCGCAAATTAGCCCCCAAACAAAAAAATGTAGCTACCGCATTATGTTTCTGCAAAACTGCTAATATTTTCAAAGTCTCCGCAGTTGGCCCATCGTCAAATGTCAGGGCGATAACTTTTGAGTTGCTGATACTTGCTTTATAAACAATCTGGCTGCGAAATTGCGTCGGCGGTGCGAATACCAAAGGTTGTTCAGCGGGTTTCGGAGTCGGAGTTGCGGCGGGAGAAGGCTGTATTTGGGGTTTGGGCGGTTTGACGAGGTTTGGCGGGAAATTGTCAAAAGGGGGGATTTGGGCGAGGGAATTGGAATTACCAGTTTGTCGATTTTCTGAAAATAGTAAAATTAGGGCGATCGTTACGATCAATATAATACTTTGAATCGCTAATTTTTTAGTAAATTTGGTATTCATTAACTGTACTATTTGCTATTAACGATCTAATTATCGCTTACAACTTTGTCTAAAATTAGATAAAATCCAAGATAGCAACGCATAACAACAGGAGAAAAGCCATGATTGCTCCGGCAAATCTCAGCCGCATCACGATTCCCCCTCTGGAAAATGGCGATTTGCTCAGCCGTGCAGAATTCGAGCGGCGCTATACAGCCATGCCCGCACTCAAAAAAGCAGAATTGATTGAACGAATTGTTTATATGGCTTCACCCTTACGCTTTGAACCCCACGCCGAGCCTCATGCCGATTTAATGGGCTGGCTGTGGAGTTACAAAATTGCTACTCCAGGCGTGCGTCTGGGCGATAATCCCACCGTGCGTCTCGACGTGGATAACGAACCTCAACCCGATGCTGTATTGCTAATTGATTCCCTACATGGCGGCCAAACTTGCCTTAGCGATGATGGCTATATCGAAGGTGCACCCGAATTTGTTGCCGAAATTTCTGCCAGTACCGCTACGATCGATCTGCGGGACAAAAAACGAGTTTACCGCCGCAATGGAGTCAAAGAATATCTCGTTTGGCAAGTCATGAATCGCCGAATTGATTGGTTTTCCTTGCAGGAAGAAGAATATATTGCTCTTCTCCCCGATGCTGAAGGAATTATCCGCAGCCGAGTTTTTCCGGGGTTGTGGCTGGCAGTATCAGCACTTATAGATGGGGATATGCCAAGTGCGATCGCAACTCTTCAAGCCGGATTAAACAGTGACGCACATCAAGAGTTTGTCCAACAGTTAGCCAGCTTTCCAAATCCCGCTTAAATATCCCCTCAATCTCTTAGTCTGCGGAGGCAGACTTCGTTTGTATAGTCGCGGTTTCAACCGCCGAGCGAGCAATCGGGTAATGAACCCAGATTTGATATCATCCCCCTACAATCGGCAAGTCTGCCGCGCCCTTTCATCCTCCGGTTCTTGCCAACCCCAAGAAAAATGACTCACCGCATTAATTTGCGGCGTTGCCGAACGAATTGCCCGCATTTGAATCTCCAAAGACGGCCGATTTTTCACAGATTTTCCCCAATCTCCGGCAATGGCAGGAATAATTTTTGCTCCCGGAGGCGCTAAACTCACTACCCGCTCCACCTGCGGCACAATACAGCTTACATCCCCGCAATTTCCGTAAGACATCGCGTGGAATTCTACAGCAGCCGGAAAGCTGTCCCAAGGCTGCAATCTCGAATCATATCCCCCTTGATTTATTTTTTTATTGGCATCAGGAAAAAATACCGCTCCTACAGGAATTCCCAGGCTTTGAGCTGGCCGAGTTGCTACTCCAAAAAAATCTAAAATTCCTTGGACTGCGTGAGCAACGCTCAGTTGCCAGAGGTCTTTTTGTAGAATGCCGGTGTCGGGAAGCGGCGGTTTTGGTGTCGGTTTTGGTGTCGGTTTTGGTGTAGGAGTTGCAGCGTTTGGCGCTTTAGTGGCGGGAGTTTGTGAAGCTACTTTTGATGCCGCATTCTGTCTTATAGAAGCGGGAGTTGCTACTGGTACAGGTTGCGGAATTCGACCCTGCCAAAGAGGTTCTCGCTCATTCGGATACTGTTTAACTACTGCTTGAACGTCATTAGTATTGATAAATCCTTTAGTCAAATATCGCTGAATTAAATCTCGCCCTTGCTGATTGTTAGCCCGCTGTAAAAGCATTTGCTGCGATGCTGGGCCGTAAATCCACAAGTCTTGAACTTTGGTAGCAACTGAAGCCGGCCCGAAGCCCCGTAGATAGCGAATGTAGTCGAATAACATTCCTTGCGGTCGGCGCTTGACTATTTGATTTACTAATAAAGTATAGTCTTGTCTCGCTTGCGGACTGTAGGGGTCGATAAAGGCTTGATTGCCCGGAACTTCTCCGAAGTCGTCGTTAATTGTTGCATCTTTAATTATTGTTAAACTTGTCTGGTTTTGGCCGTTTAATGCGAGGTTCTGCTGTCTATCGGGACGCTGAGAATAGGTATAGCCAAAGTTCATGGTAAACAACCATGCGTATACTTTTAAACCTCGCTGTTTGCCTTTGGCGATCGCCTTTTCCAACAAATCATATTTCTCGTAGCCACGATTTCTGACAACAGAAGGCCAAGCAGTCGGATTGTCTGCGACTGGTAGCAGCACTTGACCGTCATAAAATGTTTCTATATAGACTTGGTTGTAGCCTTTATTCACAACTTTGTCTAATACTCGATCGATTTCTCCGGGTCTGACATCGCAGGGATACAAACGCAGCCAAACAGCTTGGGTTTCGGGCCAAGTTTTTTGGCGGCATTCTGCTATTTCCCGCGCGTGTTTGTTCAAAACAGCAAAATATGCTTGCTGAGATTCCCGTTTTCCCGACAGCGCGGCGCGGCGCAAGTCTTCTTTTTGATTTACTTGTTCTTGGGATAATTGGCAATAGGCTAATGTTTGGGCAAAAGCTGGTTGATTTCCGATAAACGGCCAAACAAGCTGGCTGATGAAGCTACTGGTTAAAACAGCAGTTACCGCACTGAAAAAGCGTCGCTGGTGTTGAAAATTCGCGATGCGGGTTGGTGCAATTTTCATGGGAGAATTAAATTTGGGTTTTCTAGTTTCAATTGGCTGGCGATCGCATTTTGGCGATCGCCCAGACGCACATCTACAAATTTTCTACTTTTTTGAGGTTAACCCCGCCGAACAAAGGGTGCAAGCCCCGTAATTAAGTTGTGGAGATCCTAATTTTAGATTAAATTTCAATCTCCCAGATTAATCTGTGGAGTAAATCTAAAATCTAAAATCTAAAATCGACTGATCTAGTTATGGCACAAGTCGATCGCACAATGCAAATTATGTCTGGCGGCTATTTAGATCGTGTGCGATAAAATAACGATAAGACTCGGCGGTTGAAACCGCTGCTATACAAACGAAGTCCGCCTTCGCCGACTAAACAGTAAAAAAGTAAAAAAGCCTGATTTCGTATCATATACCAGTTCAATTTTTCAGTATTTTCTCACTAAATGCAGTAAAAAAAGCGCCTGGGTAAAGTGGGCGCTAAAAGCAGTTGATATTTCTACTAAAAATTGTTAACACTCAAATGTTAAGGATGCAAAGATCAATTATAAAAATTTATCTTTTATCCCTAAATTTTGAGATTAAGCTCCTCTGTTAAGAGCAGCTTCAATCTGCTGAAATTCTGACTCAAGACGCTTTTTCAATTTTTCAGGAACGGGACGGTTTGGATAGGAACTGTAATGTCCTGCCAAAGAGTTTAATGCCGTCCGCATTGTCGTGAAAGAGGCCAGCTTGGTAAGAGCAGGATCGCGGCGGTAGGCAGCAAAAAAATCGTTGATACTTGTGCGAGCCTCGGCTTGAGCGGCTGCTTTTTCCGGCGCGCCCTCTGGCAAAGTGAGCGCTGTTCTCAAGCTCTTCACTAATGCTAATGTGTCTTGACCATAATCTCCACTCAGAGTGGCTGGAACATTGGTACAGCCCGCTACGCCGATGACAACAACTAATACCAGGGCTAACAGACGGGAAATGTAATGCTTCATAAGGTTTAGAAAAATGGAAGCGAAAGCGGCAATCAAAATTAACCTTTATCCTATCTCGAATTGAGCTAATAATGCCAATTTTTCATTTTTTTGTACCTTTACCATGAAACATAATTTTTGTCAATCCAAAATCTAAAATCTAAAATCTAAAATCGATTGATTTGTCCAGCAACGACGGAGAGAATTTGGGTTTGTCGCAGCCACTGAGCATCAAAAGCGCCTAGGTGAGTTGTAGTAATAAGAGTTTGAAATCGTTCTTGAATTGTTTCTAAAAGTTGATTTTGGCGGCTCAGATCGAGTTCTGCAAGTACGTCGTCGAGCAACAGTAAAGGCGCTTCGCCGACGACTTCTTCAATAAGCTGCAGTTCGGCTAATTTTAATGCTAATACCAGAGTTCGCTGCTGACCTTGGGATGCGTATTGACGAGCTGGGGTATTGTTAATTGTAAATGTAATGTCGTCGCGGTGAGGGCCGACTAAAGTGGTTCCTTGAAACTGTTCTGCGATCGCCCTTTTTTGAATTTTCTCTAAAAATGCTTGTCGCACTCCTTCGAGATTATCTTTAGCGATTAATTCCGGGCCTACTTCAATATTAGCATCGTATTTCACATCTAAAACTTCGGCAGAACCGCTAATTGAACGGTGCCAATTTCGCGCTAAAGGCATCAAACGCTCCAAAATTCGATCGCGCCTGCGGATCACGCGAGCGCCCGCTGTCGCCAACTGCGCGTCCCACAAAGCTAATTCTGAACGGGGAATTGAGCACTCGGAATTAGGAATTGGGAAGTCTTCTTTATTTTCCGGTTCCGGACTTTCGGGTGCAATAAATCGCATTTTGTCAAAACTTTCGGAAAATTCGGCTTTCCTGATTGCTTTAGAACGTTTCAATAGAGCGTTTCGCTGGCGCAAAATTTGATTGTATTGCTGCAAAATGTGAGCATAAATCGGCTCTAACTGGATGACTAGGCGATCAATCCAATTGCGCCTTCCTTCGGGGCCGCCGCGCACTAAGTCCAAATCCAAACAGGAAAACTGTACCACATTGATGACGCTCAAAAAGTCTAAATGGCGACGCAGCGGTTCGCCGTTGAGCTTTAGGGTGCGGCGCGCCTGGGATCGCAGTGTTAAAGATAGGTCGATCGCTCCGGTTTGACGTTCGAGTGTAGCATCTATTTGGGCGATCGGCTTTGATTCGAGGATTAAATCGCGATCGCGCGATACTCTGTGGCTTTTTAATGTCGAAAGCAACTCTACTGCTTCTAACAAATTAGATTTTCCTTGGGCGTTATTTCCTACTAAAATTGTTTTGGGAGCGTCAAACGTTACCTTTTGATCTAAGTAGTTCCGAAACTGCCGTAGGTGCAGTGTTTTCAAATACATAATATTGGGAATAAGGAAGTTCGGCAGCGGATTCTGTAACGGATTTAACTGATTTAAAATATGCACCTAGTCGTGCATTTATCAGATGTAACTGGTAATTGGTAATTAGGGTTTTTAGTGAGGACTTTAGTCCTCTGACTTTGCGGACTAAAGTCCTCACTACAAACCAAATATCGGCTGAGAATACTATTTTCTAGCTTTGTACAAACGCACGAACAGTTTTTCCATTTCAATCCAGACAAACATCAGGGCGCTGAAACCGAAGCAAACCAGTAACTCAAAAGGTGTCAAATAGTGAGTGCCGAAAAATGCTCTCAGCGGCGGAACGTAAATCAGCATCAATTGCAAACCAGTAGTAACAATCACCGCTCCCCAAACAAAAACATTAGTGAAGGGGTTTAACTCGATAGTTAGCTGAGTGTTAGACCGAATTGCGATCGCGTGACCCATTTGCGCCAAACACAGAGTTGTAAACACCATTGTTTTCCAAGCATCTGGATTCCCGTGTCCGGGAGAGTGAGTATATCCGTAAGCCCAAGACATCATCGCGATCGTCAAAATTGCAAAAATAATCCCGATCCGAATGATGTAAGAACCCAAACCCCGCGCAAAAATACTTTCTCGCGGACTGAAAGGAGGCTTTTTCATCACGTTTGGTTCTCCCGGTTCCACGGCCAAGGCCAAAGCGGGAACGCCGTCAGTTACTAAATTCATCCACAAAATTTGCAGCGGCGTTAGCGGCACTCCTCCCAAACCAATTAAAGGTGCGGCCGCAATTGTCAAAACTTCGCCGATGTTGCTGCCCAAAATGTACTTAATAAAGCGCCGAATGTTGGTATAAACTACTCGCCCTTCTTCAGCGGCGGCGACAATTGTTGCGAAGTTGTCGTCTAGCAGCACCATATCGCTAGCTTCTTTGCTGACATCGGTGCCGGTAATTCCCATTGCGATGCCGATATCGGCTTGTTTCAAGGCGGGGGCGTCGTTAACGCCGTCGCCGGTCATCGCGACAAATTTGCCCCAACTTTGCAAAGCTTGGACTATTCGCAATTTGTGTTCGGGGGAAACGCGGGCGTAAACACTAACCTGTTCGACTTGCTGTTTGAGTTCTTCTTGGCTAAGCTTTTCTAATTCTTGACCGGTGAGAACTCGATCGCCTTCTTTAGCAATACCTAAATCGTAGGCGATGGCTTTTGCCGTCAACTGGTGGTCTCCTGTAATCATCACCACCCGAATCCCTCCATCGCGGCACTTCACCACGGCTTCCCGCACTTCCGGGCGCGGTGCGTCCAGCATACTGACGAGTCCCAGCCAAACCATGTCTTGTTCGCTGGTTTCCTCAGAACCTTCGGAGGGCAGGTTTTCCCAGATTTTGTACCCAAATCCGAGGACTCGCAAACCTGCGCTTGCCATGTTGTTGTTTTCGGCGAGGATGCGATCGCGCATTTCCTGGTTTAAAGGTTGTACTCGATCGCCAACTATAATCCCTTGGCAGCGCTCCAAAGTCAACTCTGGAGAACCTTTGGTAAACATCAAATAATTCTGCTGCTGTCCGTTTTCGCAGGGAAATCCCGAATGTGGAGATCGGCCGGGGACTTCGCAAATCACGCTCATCCGCTTGCGTTCGGAAGAAAAAGGAAATTCCGCCGTGCGTTGCAACAATTGAGACTGTTGTTCCTTATAAATGCCTGCTTTTCCCGCTAAAGACAGCAGAGCTCCCTCTGTGGGGTCGCCCAAAATCTTCCATTCTTGCTGTTCGTGCTGTAATACTGCGTCGTTGCAAACTGCACAGGCAATTAATAAAGATTCGAGTTCTGGATATTCTTCTAAATTAGTAATTTGGGCTGATGTATGGCGATCTGTAAAATCTCCGATCGGGGCATAGCCGTCGCCTCCGATGGCGACAGTGCAGTCGCCCGTAGACACTAGCTGAACTACCATTTTATTTTGGGTCAGAGTGCCTGTTTTGTCGGAACAAATGGTTGTTACCGAGCCCAAAGTTTCGACGGCTGGCAGTTTGCGAATTAGGGCGTTTCGCTTCACCATCCGCCTAGTTCCGAGTGCCAAAGTAACTGTCACGACTGCTGCGAGTCCTTCGGGAACTACAGCAACTGCCATACTCAAAGACACTTCTAACAGTTCTTCAAATCTGCTGGTATCTAACCCGATGCTGCCGTTGTTGAAGGTAATCATGCCGCCGATGACGACAACTACGACTAGGCCCAGAGCACCGGAGACTAGAACATTTCCCAACTGGCTCATCCGTTGTTGCAGGGGAGTCGGTTCGGTTTCTACTGACTGAAGCATGGCGGCAATTTTGCCAATTTCAGTTTGCATTCCGATGTTGGTGACGATCGCCTTGGCGCGTCCCTGAACCACTTCTGTTCCCTGAAAAATCAGGTTGAGTCGATCGCCCAAGGAAGCATCTTCGGGAAGTTCTAAATTAGCTTGCTTGGTAGCTGCGATCGCTTCTCCCGTCAAAGCAGATTCTCTGACTTGCAGGTTGGAAGCTTCGATCAAGCGTCCGTCTGCGGCTATTTTTACCCCAGCCTCTAACAGCATCACGTCTCCGGGTACGAGTTCCTTGGCTGCTATTTCCGAAGTTTTGCCGTTCCGCAGGACTCGGACTAGGGGAGAAGAGAGGTTTTTCAGGGCTGCGAGGGCTTTTTCGGCACTTTGCTCTTGGAAATAGCCGAGAATGCCGTTGAGCACTACGATCGCAAAAATGGCGATCGCATCTTTGGGAAAAGTATTTGACTTGATGTCTAAGAATCCAGAAATCACGGCGACAAACATCAGCATTATCAACATGATGTTGGTGAACTGATCGACAAATATCGACCAAGCACTGCGGCCTCCTGTTTCTTCTAGTTCGTTGGGGCCGTATTGCTGCAAGCGTTCTGACACCTGTTGGCTGCTCAAACCAGTATCTTTGTTGCTGTTTAGCTGCTGGAGGGTTTTGTCAATTGCTACGGTGTGCCAAGAAGAGGGAGAATTTAAAGACATAAATTACGATCGAGCATGGGGCATAAAGGTGGTTGCGGCCGGACAGCTACAGCCGATCCATCTGGCTGATTACAGTCAGAGACTTTTAAGTTTTGAGTTTTGAATAAAAAACTGTTTAACTTGCGACTCGTTTTGGGCGGTTCGATGCCGGGGAAGCAAAAAGCTTTTAACTTCACTGCGTCTGGAGGCTCGATCGCGCCGTTTGTAAGCCTACGGCTGATAGCACCTATCCACCTTACCAAAAATAATGGGTCTAAAGCCTCCCCCTTCCAGGGGGACTTTTCTTGATTTTCTACTTGTGACATAATTATTTATGTCAGACATGGCGACGTAAAATGCTGGTATTTGAGGCAAAACTTGAGGGAGAAAAACAACAGTATGAGCGGCTCGATGAAGCCATTCGTACTGCTCGTTTCATCCGCAATTCTTGCATCAGATATTGGATGGATAACCCGAAGATTGGACGGTATGAACTGATCGCTTATTGTGCGGTTATCGCCAAGGAGTTTTCTTGGGCGAGTATGCTCAACTCTATGGCTCGACAAGCTTCTGCTGAATGAGCTTGGTCTGCGATTGCTCGGTTCTACGACAACTATAAAAAAGCTAAACCAGGAAAGAAGGGATTCCCGCGCTTTAAAAAGCATCAAACACATGGTTCTGTAGAATACAAAACCTGTGGCTGGAAGCTGTCGTTCGATAGAAGAACCATCACTTTTACCGATGGGTTTAAATCCGGAAGTTTCAAGTTGTGGGGAACCCGTGATTTGCACTTCTACCAGTTGAATCAGATTAAACGAGTTCGGGTTGTTCGTCGCGCTGACGGGTACTACGTTCAGTTTTGTCTTGATGTTGAGCGAGTATATAAGCGAGAACCAACGGGTAAAACGGCTCTCCTGACTTTATGGTGTATAATGTAACAAACAATACATTTACTGTCATGGATTTTTATTTGGACTATATATT
>ENA-ORBV01000914-ORBV01000914.1-microbial-mat-metagenome-genome-assembly--contig:-NODE-914-length-67180-cov-9.092649_pt1 | contig 67180 bp, 58 predicted proteins | sample MGYA00237777_ERZ505514 | MGnify/ENA primary metagenome ERZ505514 (study PRJEB26160, sample SAMN06269048) | microbial mat metagenome | isolation source: Oligotrophic lake microbial mat | place...
GAAATAAATTCAGAACGATTTTGCGCCATTTCAGCGATCCGTCATCTCGTTAAGAATTGTTAAATCCTCTTGGTGCAAGGGTTGTAGCGCCATGAAATTTTGAATTTATAATTGCTGCATAAGCATCGACAATTTTCTGGCGCAAGTCTAGAGAGTAAGGCTTCATATCCCCTATTAACCATCGATAGAGTTCTGGTTTTAACTGTACTACACTAGATTGATAACTGCTATAACAAAGTTGATGGTCATTTAGACAGCAAAGCGAAGAAGGAAAAAGGAAAAAAGAAAAAGTATCGCGATAACTTTAACGGGGTTGCCAATGTGATGGGAAGCAGCCAGAGTTGTTGACGTTTGAGAGGATGAATGTGGGGAATCAATTAAAATTGTATTGGGCAGTGCCTACCTTATGCTAAATGACGATGACTCAAAAGATTGATCAGCTAACGCCTGAACAACAAGCCCTGATTCCGGTGTATCGGGAGAAGTGGCGGAGAATTGTGCGTTCAACGGAAAGAATTGATCAGGAAAAGGCTACAGAAGCGATCAGAGAAATATACGCATTTTGTAGGAAAAAAGAGCCGAAAATTCTTTTCTTTGATAGTCCTCATGCAGCTTTAGAGTTAATTCTGAGCAAAATAGGGATCAGTTTTTGGCGTAACGAGATCGGTCGTCCACTTTCTGAAAAGATACAAGCCGGAACAAAGAATACAGTAGAAATGCAAACTCGTATAGAGCTTGACGCAAAATTTGGTGAGGATTTTAGAAACACATTAAGAGAGGCTTTTAATGTGTGGTATCCCCTCGAAGGACTGCTTGGGGGAATTTCTCATACAAGTATTATTCAAAGAGATTTAGATCAGCCAGGAACACTAAAATATAAGTTCTTTAATGACAAGTTTTGCAATTACCTCTCAAGTGAGGAGCAAGCTTATACGATAAGTTTTTATGATTTTTGTATTTCAGTTCTGAATTGTAATTACTGTCCAGAATCCTTGTGGTCAGTTTTTCAAACAATTGCTGAGTCACTTTACTGGATTTTCCCATATGAGAATATTTGCTTTACTTGCGATCGCCCCCGCATTCTTCTTTTTGATGTGGAAAACCGACTCCATGCTGAAGGTGAACCTGCGATTCAATTTGTAGATGGCTACAGTTTGTTTTCCTATCAGGGTGTCACTTTGCCAAGAAAAACAGGGGACTCTGCATCTCAATCAATTACAGTGTGATCGCAAAGTCTTCTTTTAAGTCTGTTCAACTTAATCACCACATGCAGCTTAAAGGAAAGCACCAAACCGCGATCGCCCGAAGAGAATCGTAAAATGGAAGCAACTTATAGCGATCGCCATAGTTTGCATTACAGGCGCACAAATTTTTCACCTATAAATTTTTCAAGGTTTTGGGGCGATCGCTGGGGTTGCCGTAGGGCTAATAGCTGCCGCTTTAGGTTTGCTGAGATGCTGATAGCTCAGGCGGGAGATTTTTTGCACTAAGTCGTAGGCGGCATCATCGTTAAAACCGCGTTTGATGAAGACTGCGGTTGCATAGCGTTTGCCGTTGGGCATATCGATTAGCCCCACATCGCCTACCAGCGTTCCGATGTCGCCTGTTTTATGGGCAATGGTCGCGCCTTCTCCGAGTCCTTGCGGGAGTTGGCTGTTGTTAACGGTTCGGCGCATGATGTCGAGCATTCGATCTCGCGATCGCAGCGACACTAAATCACCTTGGCTGACTCTCACCATCAAACTTGTGAGATCTTTGGGGCTTGAGGTATTTGTTCCTTGTAAATCGGGCAACAGTTTATTTAAGGTGGTGGTAGAAAGTCCCCAAGATTTGAACCGTTGGTTGAGCGATTTCATTCCACCAATCCGCGCAATCAACATATTGGTTGCCGTGTTGTCGCTGATGGTAATCATCCGGGTGGCAACGTCCAGAGCCGTAAATTGGCTACCCACTGGCAAATACTGGAGATCTCCAGACCCGCCCGCTACAAGATCTTGACGCATCACAAGCTTTTCATCTAACCGAATTTTTCCATCATCTAAATCTTGAAAAAATGCAATCAGAATCGGCACTTTGATCATACTGGCGGCTGAAAAACTAGCCGAACCGCTCAAATCCAGGTAATCATTGCTGTCTAGATCAACCAGGAAAACGCCAGGTTTGAACTTAGGATTTTGCTGGATCAAGGTTTGTAGACCCGCTTTGAGCGGCATCATTTCTTGAGCAAGTCTCACTTCAGAGGATGGGTTTTCTGGAGGGCTGGGTGCAGTTGCCTGTTTGATCGTTTGCAGACCAGCCGCAAAGGGCGCATTGGTTGGGTTCCAGGCAGACAAAACGGTGCCAGCCAGCACCCCAACCCCAACGCTTAAAATGAGCATTCGCGCCGCGTAAAGAGCGATCGCCATACTGCGCGATCGCGGGGTAAAACTGATAGATTCTGATTTTCGTCGCTGTTTTCGGGTGCGAGAGCCACCGCGACTGTCTTTTTGTTGCAACAGGGTGGATTGTTGCAACACGGTTTGTTGCTGTAAAAGTGTGGGATTATTCGCCTGAATTTGCGTATCCAACCCTTTGGTTAGCCAATTTTGAGGGGTTTGACTGGTGGAATTAAAGGCTCGAATGTGGTTTGCACCGTTGCTTTCAAAACTACTATTATTGCTGGAGAAATTTGTTGAGAGCGATCGCGACCTACTGCGATCGCTCTCAACAGAGCGCCGATGGGATGCCGCTGTCTTACCGTTTCCATGGGTTGTTCGCTGATCGTGGGAAGACACTTCAAAAGATGAGGGCGATCGCTCTAGGGTTTTCCCGTCCGTTCGTTGCCTTCTACTGGCATTTTCGGCTCTGGCATTTTCGGCTCTGGCATTTTCGGCTCTGGCATTTTCGGCTCGCCGTCTAGATGGTTTACCAAATAGCCATCCAAATGGCTGAAAGCTAGGCTTCTTGGGCTTGACGGAACTGACCCCACCTGTTTGGTAGTCATCTTTTTGGCGAAGGGATGCAGATTTGCTATCCAATGAGCTGGATGGCAAATCTGCATCCATCCAAGGAGGCTGAGCGGATTCGTGTGAAGCTTTTTGGGCGTGAGTGGATGATCGCTGTCGATTAAACAGTCTAAATCCAGTCCTACGTCGCTTTTTTGATGACGCTCCCAACTCTGGCATCTTCATTCTCCATCACCATTCCATGGCAAACGTTAACAGAATTGTCCGAAACTGTCGAGTCACAATTTGATCAGGTCATTCCAGAGTACAGTTTTAGCGATCGCGATTGATCCGCGATCGATCTCGTTTTTACTGAGATCTTCGGCACGCGATGTGCAACTAATTTGCCCTAATCCCAGCCCTTCTCCCCCAGGAGAAGGGCTTATTGAAGGGGGCTAGGGCTTCGGCGTGAGCGCTCAGTCGAACGGTAAGGGCGATCTTTGCGTTGTTTAAGGAAAGTCGCACATCGTGTTAGCGACAATTTGAAATATATTGCGAGCCAGATGTAAACCCAGCGGGGGTGACGACAACCCAACCCCTGCGGACTCTGCTAAACCGTCCCACATACCAAATATCCATCCAAACTCGATTGTCTGCCACCTGAGTGATGGCGCTGCCGTTGGTGCCAGTGGTTTGCACTCGCGCTCCTACTGCCGGACCATCTAGCGCACCATTGGCGGCTAACTGGGCAGGGCTGCTGAGGCTGGGAGATTCGCGGGCAACTAAGCCATCGGCAGCACCAGCGGGGATTTCTCCAGGCAAACGCAAGCGACGGCAAGAGAGAGAATTAGCAGTCAACTCATTGAAAGGTACGGGGGGTCTGCCTGTACCGGGATCGGGGTTGGTGCCAGGGCATTGAGTTTGGAGTGTGCCAGAGTTGACCCATCCTAAAACAGGCTGTCTAATTTGAGCGGGGTTGCGCCCGGGTCCAAATACGCCTGTTAATCTAACGGCAGTGTTGGGGGGAAGCGGTTGACCTACAGGAACATTTGGAGTGGAGGTTGTGAACACGGATAAAGGGGTGCTGCCACTACCGCGACAAGCATTATAGTCGGCAGGAAATTCGACTAGGGGAAGGGATTGGGCAATGAGAACTGGAGCGGATCTGACTGGATTGGCTTGTGCCGATGAGATTAGCCCTTCTGAGGTGGCGATCGCCAAGCTGCATAGGGCGATCGTGGGAACCGCCTTGAACCGTTGAATCAGCATGTTACAAAACTCCTCGCACAAATAAACTGTGTCTAACCTAAATTTCGCGGATTGTAGAGCAAAGCGCAAGAGGACTCTGTAGTTTGTAATGATGTAATTTTGAAAGTTTGCTCAAGCACAAAGAGATGGTTGCCGCTGCTGATACCGTGAATGAATTGAGTAAAACAGCGAAAGCGGTCTATTGATGATATTTGACGTGAATAGTGTGGCAAGCTCAGCCAGTGAGTTAGCGAATCAAACCCCATCGTTTGAGCTAACTCGGCTCATAGAATCGCTTCTGCAAGAGTTTGCTTTATTTTTGAAAATTATTTTGGAGTTTATTGCAATTTCAATCATTGCAATCTCATTGATCGTTGCGTTGCAACAGCTATGGCAAAAAGCCAGACGAAAGCGTTTGCAAGATGCTCAACAAGCGATTCGCCTAGAGTTGGGGTTGTCTTTGGCGCTTGCTTTAGAGTTTCTTTTGGCTGCGGATATTGCGGCTACTGCGGTTTCGCCCAGTTGGGATGCGATCGCCCGATTGGCAGCAATTACCGGAATTCGCACCTTCCTCAACTTTTTCTTGCAAAAAGAAGTGCAGGAACTGGCAGCGATGAATCAGCAAATTCGAAAGAACGTCGAGTCATAAACTCCCTCACCCAGAATCATACGACAACAAAGTTCACCAGCTTTCCAGGCACCACAATCACCTTTTTAATCTCCTTGCCGTCGATGTGGCGCTTTGCCAAATCAGACGATCGCGCATATTCTTCCAACTCTTCCTTCGTTGCCTGCGCCGGAACCTGAATCGTCCCCTTCGTCTTACCCAAAACTTGGATGACCAGGGTGATTTCATCAGCAATCAACGCCGATTCATCTAGCACAAGCCAGGGTTGAATGTGGACTGATTCTACATACCCCAAATGGTGCCAAAGTTCCTCCGCAATGTGAGGCGCAAACGGAGCTAGCAACTTGGTCAACGTCTCAATGCCTTCTGCATACACAGGCGACTCTTTGCAAGCGGCATCCGTCAGCGCATTGCTCAGCTTCATCATTTCCGATATCGCCGTGTTGAACTGATAGTCATCTGCCAAATCCTCGGTAATCGCTTGAATCGCAAAGTGAATCGCACGGCGCAATTCTTTTTCAGGCTTGGAGAGAGAGGAAGGAGTTTTGAGTTTTGAGTTTTGTTCGCGTTCGCGTAGCGTGTGCCTTGCACTCAGCGTCTCCGAAGGAGATATTTTGAGTGCAGAGTTGTCTGTTGTTTCTTCCCCTGTTCCCTGTTCCCTGTTCCCTATTCCCCATTCCGTCACCAGTCGCCAGACGCGATTGAGGAAGCGGAACTGTCCTTCTACATCCGAGTCTTCCCATTCCAAATCTTTTTCGGGTGGGGCTTTGAATAAGATGAACATCCGCGCGGTATCGGCACCGTATTTGTCCACCACATCGCCGGGAGCGATGCCGTTGTATTTGGACTTAGACATTTTTTCGTAGACCACTTCTAACGCATCTCCGGTTTCGGGGTCAACCGGATTTGTCAAGTCGGCAATGTGAATGGACAGCACATATTTGCCGGTGCGGGAATTTTTATAGGTTTTGCCCTGCACCATGCCTTGAGTGAGCAGGCGCTTAAAGGGTTCGTCAAAGTTGAGCAAGCCGCGATCGCGTAGTACTTTGGTAAAAAAGCGCGAATACAGCAGGTGCAAAATTGCGTGTTCAATGCCGCCGACATATTGATCGACGGGTAGCCAATCGTTAGCGATCGCCGGATCAAATGCCTGCTGGTCATTCTTCGCATCGGGATAGCGTAAAAAGTACCAGGATGAATCAATGAACGTATCCATTGTGTCGGTTTCGCGCTGGGCAGGCATACCACAGCTAGGACAAGGCACATTCACCCAGGATTCTAACTGCGCTAAGGGAGACGCTCCCCGTCCTGAAAACGCCACATCTTCCGGCAGTTTCACAGGCAGGTCAGCATCGGGCACAGGCACCGCGCCGCAGTTTGGGCAATGAATAATTGGAATCGGGGCACCCCAATAGCGCTGACGAGAAATTAACCAGTCTCGCAGTCGATAGTTGTTTGTCCCCTTCCCTTTGCCGTTCGCCTCTAGCCACTGCACCGCCGCTTCCACGCTCTGCCCGGTTTCTTTGCCAGCGGGGATGCCGTTTAATGCGTCAGAATTGACGATCGCGCCACCCCCCACATGAGCAGCCGTCATCGTCTCACCCTCCAGAGTTTCGCCCTCTGGCTGCACGACTACTTTGATCGGCAGGTTGAATTTTTTGGCAAACTCAAAGTCGCGAGGATCGTGGGCGGGAACTGCCATGATTGCCCCGGTGCCGTAATCCACTAGCACGTAATCGGCGATCCAAATGGGCACCTGCTCACCGTTCACGGGATTAATCGCGTAGCTGCCTGTCCATACGCCCGTTTTTTCCTGCCCGTCTGCCATGCGATCGAGATCGCTTTTTTTGGCGGCGGCGGCTTGATAGGCTGCGATCGCCGCTGCCTGTTCCGGTATGGTCAGTTCCTCGACTAAGGGATGCTCTGGCGACAGCACCATAAACGTCGCTCCCCACAAAGTATCGGGGCGCGTGGTGAAGACGACTAACTGATCGCTGCCCTCAGTGGTGAAAGTGACCTGTGCGCCAGTGGATTTGCCAATCCAGTTTGCCTGCATCAGCCGTACTTTTTCGGGCCACCCAGTGAGTTGATCTAAATCGGTTAATAGCTGCTCGGCATAATCGGTGATTTTGAAGAACCACTGGCGCAACAGTTTGCGCTCGACCACTGCCCCCGATCGCCAGGATTTTCCGGCACTATCCACCTGCTCGTTCGCCAAAACAGTTTGATCAATCGGGTCCCAGTTGACCGTTGCCTCTTTTTGATATGCCAATCCCGCTTTGAAAAACTCTAGAAAAATCCACTGCGTCCAACGGTAATAGTCGGGCGAACAGGTGGCAAGCTCCCGATCCCAATCGAAGCAGATGCCTAGTTGATCTAGCTGCGATCGCATTTGAGCAATGTTTTGATTCGTCCACTCAGCCGGATGAATGTTGCGTTCGATCGCCGCATTTTCCGCAGGCAAACCAAATGCATCCCAGCCCATCGGATTCAATACCCGAAACCCCTGCATCCGCCGCACTCGCGCAATCACATCGGCGATCGTGTAGACTCGAACGTGCCCCATGTGCAGGTTGCCCGACGGATAGGGAAACATCGACAGCGCATAAAACTTGGGCTTGCTGAGGTCATTTGAAGTGTTGTTCAGCCCTTGATCAGCCCATGCTTTCTGCCACTTTTCCTCAATCTGTGCGGGGGTGTAACGATCCACGAACTCAACTCCTACCGATAACTTGCCTAATTCATTTTAGTCAGGTTAAGGCAGATTTATTGGCAATCCGTTCATAAGCCGCTGGAACTAGCCTTGTTAAATAAATCTGTAGGGACTGGTCTTGTGCCTGCCTATTAACGTCAAGGGCGCTGCCAGATCTTTACTGCTGAACTGCTGATTGTAAACCGTGTAACATTCGACTACTTTTGCTCTACCGGATCAATTTGATAGAGAAGCTGAATTCTATTGCCTGTAGCAGTGCTGTCTTCTGGGTAAACGCCCGACAGATTTTTATCCCGCTCTGGCGAAATCCTTAGCTGCAAGCTTGAATTGAGTCTAAAGCCAACTGAGTCTGGATTAGACTGAACGTTTTGATTAGGAAGGGAAGCGCTAGGAGCACGAGCAGGTGCTTGTCGAACAGACCGCTCTTGCAGTCCACTTAAAGAACTTGCAGACCCCGATGGTGCGGCTTGAACAAGAGTTGCCAAGCTCAACAGACTTAGAGTAGTACCAAGCGAGACAATTGTTAAGCGCATAATTGATGATTTTAATGCTTGATTATGTACAGTGTTGCAAGTTTTTTGAGGTTAGAAGCTCTACCAAAAGAAATAAATGGGCATCAATAATCGTCACCATCACTTCACCCAGACCGCCGCAACCCCAACCTGTGCCGCCTACTGGTGGTCGCCCAGTTCCCCCCAATGAACCCACTGCCCGCAGATGTGAGGATGTTGTATCAAACAAAATTCGCGGTAGTTTTGGCGGAGTTCAAACGATCAGTTTTCAGCCAAATGCGCGGCGATACTTCGTTTCCAATGGCGTAGACAGTATTCGAGGCAGTGGGCAGTTTTCTCAACGAAGCAAGATGGCGCATCGGTTCAACTACAACTGCAATGTTAATAATCGAAATGGACAGGTCACAGGCGCGACTTATAGCATCATCCGCTAGGTGACAAAATCGCGGTATGACAGCGTTGCTGAAACAGCCAGAATAGAATCTGTCGATTCTTGGTGAGGCGGGGGTAGAGTAGAAAGGCGGTTCGGGCGGCATCTTAGCCAATGGTTTGAAGCCTGAATGCACTTGGATTCTCTACCCCTGTTTTGCTTAAATCCATCGCCATCATTAAAACTTTGACATCGCAAATATTACGGAATAGCCGCGAGACAATGGGCTAACTTTCCAGCAATGTAAACCGCTTGAACAGCGCGATCGTCGCCCAACATCATCAGCCCGAAAACCATTTGCGCCAACTCTTCTAATGATTGGGCAGGAAAACCTTCGTTGCGGGTTGCCATCAGAGTGGTTGCTTTGGGATCTAGAACAACGAAATCGGCTTCTTTGCCAGGATTGAAATTGCCAATTTTGTCGTCTAGGGAAAGCGCTTTTGCCCCGCCCAACGTTGCCAGAAACAGCGCCTTAAATGCCGAAAGCGATTCGCCCTGAAGTTGGGCAACTTTATAGGCTTCGTTCATGGTCTGCAAGATCGAAAAGCTGGTTCCCGCCCCCACATCTGTTCCCAAACCAACCTTCACCGGATGCTGACTAGATTTGGCTTGGGCAAGTTTAAACAAACCACTGCCTAGAAATAAATTTGAAGTGGGGCAGAAAGCGATCGCCGATTTTGCGTTTGACAATCGTTCAAATTCAGCATGGGTCAAGTGAATGCCGTGGGCAAAGATCGACTTTTCGCCGACTAATCCAGCGCGATCGTACACATCCAAATAGCCTCGACTTTCTGGAAACAGTTCTGCGACCCACTCCATTTCCTTCTTGTTTTCCGACAGGTGAGTATGCAGGTAAACATCCGGAAATTCTTGCAGCAGCTTTGCGGCGATATGGAGTTGTTCGGGGGTGCTAGTGGGCGCAAATCGGGGCGTGACTGCGTAGAGCAACCGTCCGTTTTTGTGCCATTTCTGAATTAGTTTTTTGCTGTCTTCATACGCCGTTTGTGGAGTGTCTGTGAGATAGTCTGGCGCATTGCGATCCATTAACACTTTGCCAGAAATCATTCGTAAATTTCGACGACTTGCCTCCTCAAAAAAAGCATCCACTGATTCTGGATGAACTGTAGCAAATACAAGCGCTGTCGTGGTTCCTTGCTTAAGTAATTCATCGAAAAATAGAGTGGCAATTTTTTTGGCGTGAGCTTTGTCTTTAAATTTTCTCTCAATCGGAAATATATATTTACTGAGCCATTCCAAAAGCTGTTCCCCATAGGCAGCAATCATTTCATACTGCGCGTAGTGAACATGGGTGTCGATAAAACCCGGCATAATTAATCGGTCTGGATACGCTGTTACTGGAATGTGAGAGTATTGCGATCGCAGGTCGTTGTATGCCCCAAAATCTGCGATCGCGCCATTTTTAATAATCAGCAATCCATCAGGAATATAGCGCACACTATTTGATTCAGCCGTGTAAAACGGGTCATCAATAAAATCTAAAAAAGCACTACGAATGGCTTGAAGCGATTGATTATCGAAGGCGGACATAGGGTTATGTAATAAATTAATTTTTAATCTGTAGACTTTTTACACTAACTAGAATTTTGACGAAATCAAGCATTTTTGAACCTCAGTGCCAAACCAGTCTTAGAGACAAGCCAGTCTTACTTAGCCTCCATCCAGTTGTCGCCTGAGTGAATCTCGACGGCGAGGGGAACGGAGAGGGTGACGGCAGATTCCATCATGGATTGGATTTTGGGCTGGAGGGTTTCCCACTCTTCGGGGCGCATCTCAAAAATGAGTTCGTCGTGAACTTGCAGCAGTAGATTTGCGTCGTGGTCTTTCAACAGTTCGTGCAGCCTGATCATGGCGATTTTGATGATATCGGCGCTGGAACCCTGGATCGGTGCGTTAGCAGCGGCACGTAGCATTTGGGCATCATACTGATCGCGCAGTTTGAGTTTGCTGAGATTAATCGCGTTGGGATCGGTGCCCCGTAGACTCCGCAAACTCTCGCTGCCAAAGTTGAAGTAACGCCGCCGACCCAGAATGGTTTCGACATAGCCGTTGGCGATCGCTTCTTGCTGCATTCGCTGGAGATACTTGAACACATTAGAATAGCGCGAGTTGAAGCGATCGATAAACTCTTGGGCAGTTCTGCGATCGACTTTTGCTTCGCGGGCAAATCGTTGGGCACCCATGCCGTAAATTACGCCAAAGTTGATGATTTTGCCTAATCGCCGCTCATCTGAAGTGATGTCTGCTTTTTCAAATAAAAGCTGAGCGGTCAGCGTGTGAACATCCTGCTTGTTTTGATAGGTTTCCAGCAGCACGGGTTCTTGGCTCAGGTGTGCCAAAATGCGGAGTTCAATTTGAGAGTAGTCGGCAGAGACCATTAGCCAGCCCGGTTCTGGGATAAACGCTTGCCGAATCAAACGGCTAAACGCAGTGCGAATCGGGATATTTTGCAAGTTAGGGGCTGAAGAGGACAAGCGACCCGTGGCGGTGATTGCCTGGTTGAAATCAGTGTGAACTCGCTGGGTATCTTGGCGAGCGATCGCGGGCAAGGCATCTACATAGGTTGACTTCAGTTTCGATAAGGTGCGATGTTCGACGATCGCTTCAATTACAGGATGATCATCCAGCAGCTTTTCCAACGTCGCGGCATCGGTCGAGTAACCTGTTTTGGTTTTGCGTGATTTGCGGCGATCTAGGCTAAGCGTATCGAATAGCAATTCGCTTAGTTGTTTGGGCGAACCCAGATTAAAGTGGCTGCCAGCGGCTTCATAAGCGCGAAGCTCAATTCTTGCCAGATCTTGCTCTAACTGCTTAGAAAATTCATGCAGATACTCTTGATTGATGCGAACTCCTAGCCATTCCATTTCGGCTAGCACAGGTTCCACAGGCACTTCTACGTCTGCGAATAGCCGATGGAGCGCGGGGCTGGCTGCTAGGAGCGATCGCAAAATGGGCACCAGCCGAAAAACGGTGTGGGCATCCATGCCGCAATATTGGGCAACGACTGGGATGCTGATATTAGCAATAGTTTTGCCTTTGGGGACTAGGTCGGTGTAGCTGGTAGTCGTCAGTCCCAAATGGGTTAGCGTTAAGCTAGACAAGTTGTGCGTTTGCTCTGGATTGATTACGTAGCTTGCAAGCATGGTGTCAAACGCCACACCCGCGAGATCAATGCCCTGTTGTCGAAAAGCGAGGCGATCGAACTTGGCATTTTGCAGGGCTTTAGGATAATCAGGGCTTTCCAAAATCGGACGCAGCGTTTTTAGTACCAGTGTTTTATCTAAATTAGTGCCGATCGCATGATTTAGGGGAATGTATGCTACATCCGAGATTTTCTCACCCCACCCGATGCCAATCCCTACCAGTTCAGAGTCACGAGGCTCTAAGGCAGTGGTTTCAGTATCCCAACTGGTCAATAAATCCGGCTGATTGCGAACCTCCAAGATCTCTACCAGTTCATACAGCTTTTCGGGCGTGTCAATCACCTGTGGTTGCAGGGTGATGGATGCGATGGGAGTCGCCGCATCGGTTTCTGCTGCACTATAAAACCAAATGTCACTCCCACCATCAAAGCTAGTGTTGCTAAGGGCTTTGAGTGGTTCGGCAGCGATCGCCGCTTCCTCAGTTCCCAACACTTCCTCAGTTTCGCCGCTAAACTGGCGATGCAACTTTTGAATTTTGCTGAGGAAGGTACGAAACTCCAGTTTTTCTAATATGGGCAAAACAGCAGCGTCGTCAAGTTCTTGCAGTTGACACGCCTCTAACTCAATGTCAATCGGCACATCTAGGTGAATCTGAGCTAGATATTGGGAGTGCAGCGCACTGTCGCGCCCCTCTTCTAGCTTTTTGCGGGTCGCTTCTTTGATCTGGTCGATCGCGGCATAAACGCCATGGAGCGAACCATATTCTTTCAGAAGTTGAACCGCTGTTTTTTCACCAATGCCGCGCACCCCAGGAATATTGTCGGATGTATCGCCGCAGAGCGCTTTGAAATCTACCACTTGACCCGGCAAAACACCCAGTTTTGTTTTAACCTCTTCAGAACCGAATTCTTGCAGCGAAGGAATGCCTTTACCGTAGCTGGTACTCATGTAAAGCACGGTGGTACTGTCTTCGGGGTTAACCAGTTGAAACAGGTCGCGATCGCCGCTCAAAATTTTCACCCGCATTCCCTTAGCCGTTGCCCGTCGGGTTAGCGTGCCGATGATGTCATCGGCTTCGTAGCCAGGAGCCGTCAACACCGGGAGTTTGAGGGCAGCCAATAGTTCTTGCAGATTTTCTAAATCGGGCAAAAAGTTTTCCGGCGCATCGGGTCTACCTGCTTTGTAAGTGTCATCTTGATCATGGCGAAAGGTTTTGTCTGCGACATCAAAGGCGATCGCCACATACTGCGGCTTTTCCGTTTCCATCACCTCTAGCAGCGCCTTCAAAAAACCGAAGGACACGCTTGTTGGAATGCCACTTTTTGTTCGCAGTCCGCCTTCTCGCCCTTTAGCATGAGCGTAATATGAGCGGAAAGCAAGAGAGTGCCCATCCACCAAAACCAGAACCGGTTGGGTTGAAGCTGAGGAAAGTGTCAAGGAAATCGCCGGGGTAGAGAATAAGAGAAAAAACTAAAGAAGCCAGGAATCGAAGTTTAAGAGCTTTGCGATTCCTGGCTTTCTGACGAACTATCAAAACCAATCTTACTTAGCCAATGTGCCTTACTTAGCCAGTGTGCGGCGTTTTGAGATCATGCGATATGCCTCAATGATATCGCTCATCTCCCAAGAGTTGAAGTTATCAATTCCAATACCGCATTCAAACGCAGTATTCACTTCCTTCACGTCTTCCTTCATGCGTTTCAATGAATCGAGACTGCCCTCAAAAATGACATTGTTATTGCGACGAATTCGAACTTTGCAGTTCCGCACAATCTTCCCGGATTGAACATAGCAGCCTGCCACCTGCCCCCGTCCAACGGGGAAGACAGCCCTTACTTCCACTTGACCCAAAGGTTCTTCCACAAGTTCGGGATCAAGCAATCCTTCCATTGCTCCTTGGATATCATCCAACAAGTTATAGATGATGTTGTAATCCCGGACATCTACTCCAAGGCGGTCGGCGGCTTGCCGTGCGCCCGTTGCTAGACTGGTGTTAAAGCCAATGATCACAGCGGAACTGGCAGCAGCTAGGTCAATATCTGTTTCAGAAATTTCACCTGGCGCAGCATACAGCACCCGGACTTGAACTTCATTTTGAGGCAACTGTTTGAGCGAACTGAGAATGGCTTCCACCGATCCCTGCACGTCCGCTTTCAAGACCAAGTTCAGTTCTTTGAGTTCTCCTTCTTGGGCGCGAGCCGAAAGTGTATTTAAGCTGACCCGGCGGGAAGACATGGCTGCCAACAAACGAGACTGGCGCTGCTCGTCGCTTCGATCAGAAGAGACTGCACGAGCTTCCTTCTCATCAGCAAACACGTCAAACTCATCCCCAGCCGCAGGCACATCAGCAAGACCCAACACTTCTACCGCAAAGGAAGGACCTGCCTCTTTCACGCGCTGACCGCGATCGTCCACCATTGCCCGAACCTTACCAAAGGATGAACCTGCGACTAGCACATCACCCACTCGCAAAGTGCCGTTTTGAACCAGGAGTGTCGCAACCGGACCTTTTGCTTTGTCCAAGTGAGCTTCAATCACCGTTCCTTTGGCAACGCGATCGGGGTTAGCAGAGAGTTCCTCAATCTCAGTGACCAACAGAATCATCTCCAGCAGCGTATCGAGGTTATCACCATTGAGCGCACTGACCGGCACCATGATGGTATCGCCGCCCCATTCTTCTGGAACCAATCCGTACTCTGTCAGTTCTTGTTTGACACGTTCGGGTTGAGCGCCCTCTTTATCAATCTTGTTGATGGCGATCACAATCGGCACTTCGGCTGCTTTCGCATGGCTAATCGCCTCAATTGTTTGCGGTTGAACTCCATCGTCTGCTGCAACGACTAGGACTGCAACATCAGTGACTCGTGCGCCCCGTGCGCGCATTGCAGTAAAGGCTTCGTGACCCGGTGTATCTAGGAAAACAACCTTTTGCATTTCGCCATTGTGTTCTACATCGACGTGATAAGCACCGATGTGTTGAGTAATGCCGCCTGCCTCGCCCTGAGCCACTTTTGTTTTGCGAATTGAGTCTAGTAAAGATGTTTTACCGTGGTCTACGTGACCCATGATGGTAACAACCGGAGGACGGCGCTGGAGGCTTTCCAAATCACCGATGTCTAACATTTCGGTCACTTTAGTAGCGGCAGCCTGCCGCACCCCTATTTCCGCCTCTACACCTAGTTCTAGGGCAACCATCGTGGCTGTTTCTACATCCAACGTTTGGGTTACGGTTGCCATGATGCCTTTCATAAACAAGGCTCTAATGATATCGGTTTCAGGGGTTTCCATCTTGGCAGCAAGTTCCTGAACCGTCAAACTGCCCAAAAGCGTGATGTTGGTTGGTTTTTCGACCTTAACTTCTTCCCGGCGATCGCGGCGATCGCGAGATCCAGATCCACCTTTTTTGGGCTTTTGAGTGATTGCGATCGGCGGTCTAGTAGGAGCTTGGCGCATCCCCTTAGGCTTAGCAGGGCGCACCAAAGATAGGCTCACCTTACTACCATTTCCATCTTCGCCTTCCTCGCCTTCGAGAAGCGTATCGAGGTCTTCCTCTTCCGCATCCAAATCAGGTTGAGTTCTCCGTTTGGCTTTGGTGCCAACTTTAGGAGATTTTAGCTGCGATTCTTCATCTTCACCATCTTGCCAGTCTTTGCCTTTTTTGACTGTGCGCGGCAGTGCTGGTTTAGGCGGCGATGATGGATCAACCGCTACTGCTGCCTCGCCCATTGCAGGAGTTCGAGTAGGACGATTAACCCGCAGTTCAGGACGAACTAAATCATCCATCGCTCCGGGCATTCTGCCCTCTGTAGAAGTGGCATCTCCATCAGGACGAACGGGTTTGGGTCGCCGCAGTTCTACAATCGTTTGCTGCTGAGGACGGGGAACAGGTTTGCCCTCTACGGCTCGACCCGCAGGCTGTCGAGCAGGCATCATTGGCTTAACACCGGGCGCTGAGGGTGCTGAAGATTTTGTAGGTGGCTTGACTGAGCGCGCTTCAGTGCTGGGTTGCCGAACTGCCCCGTTCGCCGACCCCGGTGCTGAAGTAGGCTCTTCAGTGCGAACTCTCTTCAAAATTGGGCGACTAGATGTATTTGGAACTAGGCTGCTCCTGGGAGTAGTCGGCGTGGTGGGTTCAGGGCGCGGTGGCGGCGAGGCTAAAGTAGCAGCGTCCTCTTCTGGCGCTGCTGGAGGTGGATTAATCGGTTGAGACGCTGGCGGTTCTTTGACTTCAGTTTCTTTAACTTCAGGATCAAAGGAACTAGGGGTCTCTGCTTTTGCCGATGGCTTGATTAGTATCTCATTTGAATCGACTGAATTAACTGATCGCTCTGGACGACCTAACTCAACTGGTTTTTGCGATACTTGGGGTTGTGCTAGCGATCCTGTTTCTACCGACGGAGGTGTATAGGTAGGAGGAACAGGAGGTTCAACATTAGGCGATCGCGTAACAGATTTGATTGCTACAATCTGTTGTTTTTTTTGCACTGGCACAGACACTCGTTGTTTTGGTTCTGCTGCCGATGAGTTAGTTGATGGTCGTTTCACTGGTTTAACAGAGGATGAATGAGTAGCAGTATATTTCTCAGCCGCTGCACGAATTCTCTCAGTTTCGGAGTCTGTAATCGTGCTGCTGTGGCTTTTAACTGAAATGCTTAGCTGTTCACAAATCGCCAATATATCTTTGTTATCCAAATTCAATTCCCGTGAAATCTCGTAAATTCTGACTTTTCCGCTATTCATCCAATTTCCTCTTCGTGCCTATCCAGTTCTCACATAGTTGTCACCGTTCCAAGTAAAACGACAGTCAATCCAAACCCTAACCCTCTTTAATTCTAAGTCTTCTGATGTCTCCAGTTCAACCAGCAGAGAAAACAAGATTGCTCAAGATTGCTCAAGAAAAACCCTGCTTTGCAATTCTAGGGTTGTTTTCAACTTTGTAATCATCCCTACTCTAATTTTGCACAAATCTTGAGAAGTAGAAATGACTTCAGATTGCCCAAGATTCTGTCATATTCTAAACCCCGTGCGATCGCCCATTTGCCGTCTCATAGTCCACTAAACTCTCAACCCACACTTAAATTCAAATTAAACTAAATTCAAATTAGACTAAATTCAAATTAAATAAATTTGTTAACCTCGTCACACTAACTTACATCATTCGCCTTTGCTACGTCTAAAATCAGCCACGTTGGATGAGTCTATTGTAAGAAATATTCTAACCTAGCTGCCTGAGTAGATGCTTTTGCCATACCCTTCAGGTCTCTCAGTAATTCTTAGCGAGCGATCGCCTGATTACATCTTTAGCTCTTGCTCTAAAAAACGCTGTTCTAAGTCTTCATACAAAGAATCAGATACGGCTGATTTCAGCGCCTTCCCTAGCCGATTTTTTTTACGTGCCGCTTTAAGGCATTCTATTTGCGGACACAGATAAGCAGAGCGACCCATTCCTTCATCCAAATGCACTTGTTGCGAGGGATAAACCCTGACAATTCGCCAAAAATCTGCTTTGAGAGCGACTTTTCGGCAGGCAACACATTTGCGATAGTTGGGCTTCATCGTCAAACCTCATATTGCTCCAATCGTCTGATTAATTTTCTGATTGAAATAAAGTCTCTTGGGTCACTTTATTTCCGCCTCTATTTCCTGTAGATCATTCCGCTCTACAGGTTCGCTAGAGTCAGCAACAGGAGTCTCGGTTGCTGACTCATATACTTCCTCATCTTCATAGTCTTGATCCTCATAGTCTTGATCATATTGAACAGGTTGGCGACTATTCAACACCTCTGATATTTTCCGATCCTCTATTTCGTAATCGTATTTGGCAGAATCCTTAATATCAATTTTCCAGCCCGTCAATCGAGCTGCCAATCGGACGTTTTGACCTTCCTTACCGATCGCCAAACTAAGCTGATCCTCTGCAACCAAAACATGGGTTTGCCGCCCTTCCGGATCCATTAGCCGAACCTCATCCACTCTTGCCGGACTGAGTGCATTGGCAATGTACGTAGATGGATCGGGCGACCACCGAATCACATCAATTTTTTCACCCCGCAGTTCATTAACCACCACTTGAATGCGAGATCCCCTAGCACCGATGCAAGCACCCACCGGATCTACATCTCGCTCTAACGTATCAACTGCAATCTTGGTACGAGGACCGACTGAGCGTGAAGGAGGATTTGCCTCTCGTGCCACTGCAACAATCCGGACAATTTCCTCCTCAATCTCCGGCACTTCGTTCGCAAACAAGTACACAACCAGTCCGGCATCCGATCTCGAAACCATCAACTGCGGTCCCCGATGAGACCCTTCCGACACCCGCTTTAGGTAGACCTTAAATGTTGCATTTGCTCGATAATTATCATTCGGCAACTGCTCCCGTTTTGGCAATTCGGCTTCAACTTCAACTTGCCCAAAACCGCTCAAAACCGCCATAATCACCGACTGCCGTTCAAATCGCAGGACTCGCGCCTGCAACACGGTATCTTCCAAGTCTTGAAACTCCTCTTGCACCAGCTTTCGCTGTTGATCCCGCAGTTTTTGCGCGAGAACCTGCTTCGTTTGAATCGCAGCCATCCGTCCAAAATCTCCCTGTTCTGGGGTCACATCCAACACCACCGTATCGCCGGTTTGAGCTTCAGCCGCTACTTCAAGCACTTCTTGTAAAGCAATTTGGTGATCTGGATTCTCTACTTCTTCCACAATAGTTTTCGCAGCCAAAACCCGGAAACCTTCTTCTTCAATGTCTAATTCCACCTCGAAATTAACAAAATAGTCTTCATCAAAATTGTTGCCATCTAGCCGTTGAGTTCGACGATAGCGCTCATACCCTTTAACCAATGCTTCGCGCAGAGCAGCTTGAACGGCGACTTTTGGCAAATTCCGTTCTCGGCTGATGCCTTCAATCATTTCTCGCAGTCCGGGTAGGGCGACCATTGACATAACAAAATCTCCGTGGTGGTGGCAATGAAGTGAGGAAAAAATAAATGAAAATAAAAAATAAAAAGCTTAAGCAGGCTCAACAATCTGGACTTTGGTAATCAGGTGACAGGGAACAGCGATCGCCCGTCCTTTTTGGGTCAGGTGAACCGCTTCTTGATCTCGCCGAATCAACCGTCCCGTCCATTCTTTATGCCCAGCGTAAAGCTCAGAAGCGCTAACGGCTACAGTAAAACCTTTAAACGAAATAAATTCTCGATCTGTACTGAGTAAACGAGAAATACCGGGGCTAGATACCTCCAACGCATAGGCATCAGGGACAATTTCAGATTCATCTAATACTGCCTCCAATGCTCGGCTCATGCGCTCACAGTCGTCTAAACCCGTGTCGGCTTTTAGATTGCGAATATCAACTCGTAAAACTGGAGGACTTTGATTCGTCCGAAAAATAGCCCCAACAATTTCCAAGCCTAGAGATGCAGCCACCGGGTTAGCGAGTTCAAGAATCTGCGGGATAAGTGGATGAGTCATGGACACTAGATAAAAACAAAAAAAGTGGGCTTAAACCCACCTCCAAGATGCACTACGTTCTAAAAACTAGAAATTCCGCGAAGGACTCGCAGTTGCACACCTCAGTGTAACCTAATGTTCATAAGGTGCGGATGATTTATTGGAAAAACTCTAGGCAGTAGGCTTGCCCTTTATAAAAAACAAGTAGTAATATAGTAGGCTATGTTGATTTTTTCCAAAGTAGACCCTATGCCCAAGCTAAAGACCCGCAAAGCTGCTGCGAAACGCCTGAGAGCCACTGGATCTGGCAAGATTGTGCATCGACACGCTTCCAGGAAACACTTACTAGAGCACAAGAGTGCTTCACGCCGCCGCCGCCTTGCAGGGTTGGCAGTGGCGAACGATCGCGATACAGGCAATGTGCATTTGATGCTTCCCTATCTGTAAAGCGAGGAAGCTTGCCGCTTGAGTTATGTCGAGTCTTTAGAAAGACTGCATTAAGCTACTGATAGTCATTTAAGCTCTTTGCTAAAGACTTTTGTGAAGAAATCAAATAGGTAAGAAGACGGTTTAAAGGATAGATCACTATGGCACGGGTAAAGCGCGGTAATGTAGCACGAAAGCGCCGCAAAAAGATTTTGAAGATGGCAAAGGGATTCCGCGGATCCCATTCTAAGCTATTTAGAATAGCGAACCAGCAGGTAATGAAGGCACTACGGAATGCCTATCGCGATCGCCGTAAGCGCAAGCGCGATTTCCGTCGTCTGTGGATTACCCGGATTAATGCGGCGGCTCGTCTTCATGGCATGAGCTACAGCCAGCTAATTGGTAACTTGAAAAAGGCAGATGTGCAAATTAATCGCAAGATGCTGTCACAAATGGCAATTCTTGATCCTGCTGGTTTTACTAAGGTAATGGAAATTGCTAGCCAATTTGCCGCGAAGAAAGCTGCTTAGCAGTTTTTATTCTCTTACAACATTAATGAAGTTGCCAATTCTAGTGGGTATAGCTCTTGGTCTTGGTGCTAGCCTTTCTCTAGCCTTCTCGCCCCTGCCTACGATCGCTGGTGACCTACCAGCAATCAAAAAGCGGGGGCGTTTGATTGTGGCAGTCAAAGAAACTGCGCGACCCTTGGGATTTCGGAGTGCCAATGGACAACTTCAAGGATTGGAGATCGACTTGGCTCAGCGGTTAGCTCAAGAACTGCTGGGGCGATCGGATGCTGTGGAACTAAAGCCTGTGACCAATCAGGATAGATTTTCGTTGGTGATGAATGGGAAGGTTGATATTGCGATCGCCCATGCCACGTTAACTCCATCCCGTCTCCGCATCCTTAGCTTTAGCTTGCCCTACTACACCGATGGCACGGCAATTATTACCAAGTCTTCCACCATTCAGAAACCCACTGATTTGACCGGAAAAACGGTTGCAGTCATCAATGGCTCCAGCGCGATCGAAGCGCTTCGTAGTCAATTGGCTAGGGTGAATTTGGTGGGAGTTGACTCTTATGATGCTGCTAAAGCGGTATTGGATCGGGGTGAGGCGATCGCATTTGCAGCCGATGTCAGCATTCTCAGCGGCTGGTCGCAGGAGTTTCCTGAATATCGAGTGATTCTACCTGCCCTTTCCTCAGAGTTGCTTGCCATCGTTTTACCCAAAGGGCAGCAATATAATGAGTTAAAAGAACAAATTGATCAAATCTTAACTCGCCTACGAAATAGCGGCTGGCTTGAAGAACGGGCGAAATATTGGGGCTTGCCGATCCGGTAGCAATTTCTTCTGGCTCTTCTCTTGTTTTAAGATACTTTTGAATATGCATACGAGATTATTTAAATTCTTGCTCGGTGAACTTAAGAATCCAATATGAATACTGATCTTCCTATTCTTTATATCGGTTTGCTGCTAGCGATTTTGGTAGCGGCAGGGTGGGCAGTCCTTCGCCAAATTTTGCAGACTCGTAAGATTGAAAGTTCCTTGGAGCGGTTGCAAAGCAAACTGACGAAAGAGAAAGGAACAGCCCAAGAGTATTTTGAACTGGGCAGTATTTATTTGACGAAGCGAATTTATGCTCAAGCGATCGTCCAGTTCAAAAAAGCTTTGAAGGAAGACGATATTTCTATCGAAGAGAATGCGCTGATTTATAACGCTCTTGGGTTTGCCTACTTTTCGCAAGAGCAATATGACCTGGCAATTCGGCACTATAAGGAATCGCTCAAAGCAAATCCTAATTATGTAACTGCTCTCAACAACATTGGTCATGCTTATGAGCGTAAGCAGTTGACGACGCAAGCACTTGAAGCCTACGAACAGGTTCTGATCTTGGAACCGGAGAACTCCACCGCAAAGCGGCGGGCAGAATCGCTTCGCAAGCGATTTGTCCCCTCTGTTTAACATTTATCTAAATTATTCTGCTATCTCAAACGTGGGATGAGTCAGCATTCCAACGATCTGCAAGAGTTTCTATCTTCAACTAAACCCACGTTTTATTACTTCGCTTACGGGTCTTGTATCTGCCCTGTAGATTTGCAGCGATCGCTTTCTCCCAAATTTGGGAGTAGACCGAAGGAGGTGCGAAGCAAGGGATGGGAGATATAGTTTGTTTGCCGTAGGGTAGGCGATAATTTTTTCTGAATGCTTAATTTGAAATTGATTGGAGTATTTTTAGCGCAATAACGCCCAAGCTATTGAGCGGTTCTTCAGTATCAGTAATGTTGCTTACCTCATAGAAGAAGCTTTTTAGAAGGCTGTCTTAAATTAAAATAGCTGTTATGCGAGGTTACTTTCAGGGAACTCTAGACAAGTAATACACCACTTGCAATTTAAACCTTTGTGAAAATACAAGCTCACTATTTAGAAAGGATATCTTAAAAAGCAAAGCTGCCATCTTGAGAGTTGCAGCTTAACATAGCCAGCTTTACTCAAGGTTAAAATCTAGGAATGCAGCAATTATTCGAGATGCTACAGCCCTTTGATGCTAAAGCCGGATGGAATCAACTGGGTAGCACCGATTTAGATCGATTTAGTCTGTAATGCTTTGCACCGCTTCGTCACCTGAAAGTTTGTCGTAAGAAACTGTGTAATGTCTGGGGAATACTGAATGAGTCCTGAGCCGCACTTAAATGAAAGTCTTATACATAAGGCATCTGAGCAATCGATAGTCGAAGCTTCTCAGATTATTTTTCCAAAAACTTTTGAGCTTAGTTCTTTGCCTCAAGCGATAGATGGAGAAGGGGAAGAGGTTGCATTTGCAAAAGCTCAAACACTGATGATTGACTTAGAGCAAACTCCCAGCGGTCAAAACTCTGGAAGTTTGGGCATGTCTACTGAAATGCCGTTAAAGCATTACATTCAAGGAGTTGTGCAGGGACAACAATCTTATTTGATCACTAATTTGCTGGGTGGATCAATCACGTTGTTTCAACCTCAAATGGTGTGGACTGTTGGACGAAATCGAGGAGCCGCTTTGCCCTTGCGCGATCGCTTATTATCTCGTCGTCATGCCGTCATTATGTTTGTTTTGCAAGAAGGGTTTAACCTAGTTGATCTAAACAGCATGAACGGCTCGTTTTTGAATGGCAATCGCATTCGACAGCGGCAATTGCTAAAAGATGGCGATCGCATCCGGTTAGGCAGTTTTGAGTTCAACTTTTTTATTAGCCAAACCAGTCGTACTATTGAACCAATTCATCCTGAGGTTCTCGCCCGATTCACCAGTTCAAAATCCTGTCAAGAAGGATTTATGGACTACTCTGCTTTAGAGGAACCAGAAATCTTGTTTAGAGAACTGCCAATATGAACTCAAGCGGCGAAGTTCGAGGTGCGGAGTACAAATAGGAACTACCATTCATCCCTTGATATTCTTTAATCGGCGTTCGCTCTTAATAATCTGACATTCGAGATTAATTTAGTTTTGGCTTGATTCTTGTTTCAACAGCCAAAGTGCGGTGTAAGTCATGCCCGAATCATCGGGTTGAATCAGCAAAAAATGAAGTCCTTTTCCTAACTGCTTCCTCACTTCGTAGGTTTGCGCCGCGATCGCCATTTCTGCATCATTAAAGGTTGCCATCACCCAGCGATCGACCAAACCTGCTTCTAAAATTAAGCCGTCAGGTGAGCCTGATATATAGCTCAACGAGACCGGGCAAACCTTTTCTAACCAGCGAGCTAACTGCATAGAACGCCGTCCCCCGTCGATTACCACCCCTGAAATTAATACAGTGGATGCTAACCCTAAATTCAACGGCAAAAACTCACGGGGCATGGTGAGAATAGGGATCAAGCTATCTGAAAATGCAGCAATCAAATCACCAGCAGGTAAGGACGCAAACCGCCATTGGATGCCCAAGAGGTTTTCAGAAATGGGCATGGGCGGCGGTTTATCTAGTGTGACTGGCTCGTAGGGCTGCCCTATATGGTTAGGGTAGGTAGGATAAAGCAGCGATCTCTCCTCTAGGAAACGCTTTAACGTGGGTGTGTGGCGCGTGGGTTCCAATCTAATTCCTAAAGACTGAGTAGCAATTTCTAGTAAGGAAAAAGATTGAGGACGAAAAACGCAAATTCGTTCTGGCTTAGGTTGCCCGTCTGCTAAAAGCTTCTGGAGTTGCTGCTTTAGCCAGTCTGCTGTTGCTTCTGACTGAGCGCAAGAAGCCAGATGCTTAAGGGTGTTTTCGCGATCGCAAATTAGCAACTCCCACAATGGATTTCCGTCCTGATCTTGAAGTGGACGACGATAAAAATCAATTTCCCAAACAGACATATCAAAATCAAAAAATATGGATTCAGTACTCAGGCGGGATGCAATTCATTGCTGCAACAAGAGATAGTCAATGTTGCTGAATGCAAGGATGATTTTTGACTGTAGGGGTAGGTTTTGTGCCTACCCTGGAGATTGCTCCTACGAATTTTCATCCCAGATTCAGCAACGTCAGATAAAGCTCCTATTCAAATGTTTCACAGGAGCTTTTTTAGCTTTTATTAGGACTTACGGACTCGCCCCCTAAATCCCCCAATTCTGGGGGAATTTGATCTCTAGCTCCCCCTGAATTGGGGGTTGGGGGGCAAATTTCGGTTGATTTGCGTAAGTCCTGTTTTATATATGCTTTGCAGCGATGGCTTTTTCACACATCAGAAAAAGTTTGCACACTGAATATAAGACGTTCTAAGTAACTAATAGGCTAAGGTCTCCAGGGTTTCCCGCAGGTAGCGGCGTACCAAAGTATCTAGCCCTAAGCTGCTCAATTGGGTGTCAGTATTACGCTCTAGCTGCCAACTTTGAAACCCAGAGCTAGAAGAAATTGCCTGCTTCAAGCTTTTCCAAACTTCAGAATCTCCAGGCAAATTGAGCAGATCTTGAGAATTTTTCATAGTGGATAAATCAAATAAAGGGGATGAGTCAGAATCCATAGAAACCTTTGGGAAGAGCGATTAGCGGGTAGCAAACATTAAATTTAGACGATATCACCCTGTTCCTACTTCCTAGTCAAGAATAACGTACTCATTTAAGCCCAATGTGTGTATTGTGACACGCTTTTGAAAAGGGAATAGTGTCATGAAACCACTTTTAACAATTCCTTAGCGGGTAGTAATTCATTAAATTGATCAGTGGCGAACTGACAAGTCAGCGCTTGCGCTATCGCCCAGTGTTTTTGCAGCGTCGCTTGGGGCAACGGACCTTGTAAATGGCTCCAGGGAAGCACTTGATCAAGCTGCCAATTTTCATGCACGTATTGTTCCATGGGGGGCAACGTGCCGCGCAGTTCCTTAAATGCTCGTCGATAGCTGCCTAGGGAATCGCCATAGTGGCGGGTTAACTCCAACAGGTAAGAAAGGCGGCGATCGCCCCGCGACAACAAAGCTTGAATCACTGACCAGTTATAGCTTTCAGGGCGAAAGTCAATGCCTTGCGATCGTAACTGCTTTTGCAAGAATTGCAGTCGTTTTTCTGCCTGACGATTCACGCCACACCACTGAAACGGGGTGTGGGCTTTGGGAACAAAGGTACTACAACCAAACGTTAGCCGTAAGCCGGGAGCCGCTTTCTTGATCGCTTTCATCATCTCAGCGGTTTGCTCTAGGTCTGCCATTTCTTCACCAGGAATGCCCGCCATGCCGTAAAGCTTCAAGCTGCTGAGTCCACCTGCTTTTGCGTTGATCGCCGCCTGAATAATTTCGTCATTGGTCAGCTTTTTATTGACAATTTGGCGCACTCGCTCGGAGCCACTTTCAACCGCGATCGTCACGGAGCGGCTGTCATGTTTAACCAATGTTTGCGCTAGTTTTGCCGTCAGAGTGTTGGTGCGAACCGATGAAAAACTGATGCGAACATGGTCGTAATCTGGACGATTCAGGTAATCCAGCAGCGTTTCAAACTCAGGATGTTGAGTAATAGAAGCCCCCAGCAAGCCGAGGCGATCGGTGACTTGCAAACCACGGGCGATCGCCGGAATCAGCGACTCTTCTAAACTTGCCACTCGGAACGGCAGGGTCAAATAGCTGGCAAGGCAAAAACGACACATTTCCGGGCAACTCCGCACCACTTCCACCATGAAGATGTTTTCCCAAGCGGCTTTCTCGGTAACTACGGTTGAGGCGGAGAGCGTGTTTCCGCGATAGGTTTGCTTAGCAATTTGGGCGGGAATGCTGGCATCGATCGGCGCGATCGCCTGTATCCAACCATCTTTCCCGTCATAGGTGGCTTCATACAGGCTAGGAATGTAGATCCCTGGAACTTGAGCCAAGTGCCGCAGTTGGGTTCCGCGATCGCACGTTCGCACCGCTTGATATGCGTCAATAAATTCTCCCAGCAGCAATTCGCCGTCGCCCAGCAAAATCACATCAAAGAAATCCGCAAAGGGTTCTGGGTTGGCAGTTAATACTGGACCGCCGCCAAACACAAGCGGATGAATATCTTCTCGGTTTGCCGCCCGAACCGGAACGTGCAACGATTCCAGCAAGTTCAACACATTCACATAATCCAGTTCCCAGGAAAGGGAAAAACCCAGCAGTTCTGGTTGAGACGGTAACGGTTCTTGCACATCTGTAAATAAGCGGCTGACTTGCACATCGCTGCGTGTTGCCAAAGTTGCCCACACCACCTGATAGCCCAAGCTGGTAATGCCGACGCTGTATTCATTTGGAAACGCAAATATGGTGGGAATTGCGTCAGCCGTTGGAGGCGTAGAGTCAAACAGCAAGCGTTCGGCAGCGAAAGGAGATGCAGACATGAAGTCCTCAGAGTCAACCTTATCCAAGGTAACACCTCTAGCTCTAGGGTTGATTTCCGGAGATGGGCGATCGCACGATCAGTTGAGACCGATTTTTCGGATCAAACTCATGGCGCAACAGTCGGCATAACACTCGCCACTCAGTCTGTTACAGATATTGACACATCGCGTCCATTCGTCATATCTCCTAGGTCAACGCTACGCGAAAGCCATTCATCATTCGTCATTCGCACTTCATCATTCGTCATTCGTCATTCGTCATGTTCTTAGGCTACTAACACACCGCACAACTCTTCTTCTAGTGCCAATTCCATTGCGGCAGTATCTCGAATTGCTTGCTGCATGACTTGGCGCACAGGCATTCCCTGGTCATGCGCCTTTAACCATCGCTGAGCCTCGTTGCCGTCTCGTAAAATCTTCTTCAAGGGTGACAAAAAGCAGCTAAAGCCTTGTTTTTTGGCAGTGTCCCATACTTCTTGGTAAAGCTGTTCAATCCAATCCTTAGCAATAATTGGGCGACCATCCTGCCAATGGCGTAGTTCTGCATCCAGGCTGAGTTTGCCAGCGGCTAGCTCGTTAGCATCGGTGAGGGCAACTAGATCGTCGCTGGAAAGTTGACTCATTTGTAAGGGATCAAGACCGGGATGGGCGATCGCCTGCAACAATCGCGCTTCCAGCAGTGCCGTAATTGCCAGTAGGGAAAGCGGATCTACTACTAGGTCACAGATTCGCAACTCTACCCGATTTAGGTTGTAGGGACGGCGATCGCCATTGGGGCGCACTGCACTCCAGAGATGACGCACGTTTTGCATCGTGCCTGCGGCTAACTGCTGTTCCGTCCAGCGGATAAAGTGAGCGTGGCTTTCAAACAGCGGCACCTGGGCAGGGGTTTTAGGAAACAGGCTCCAGCGGGTGGAGTGATAGCCCGTTGCGGCTCCATTCAAAAACGGCGATGAGGCAGTCAGAGCCAAAATTAAGGGCGCTTCCACCCGCACCAATCGACAAGCACGCATCAGCGTTTCCAAGTCAGAGATGCCAATGTTGATGTGAATACTGGCAGTGACAACCTTGGTGCCGTAGGTCTGCTCAATATAGGTGTGATAGGGGTTACCCGGATCGGAGCGCAAGAAGCGATCGCTGCCTCCCAGCGCCAAAGTGCTTCCCGGCAACAACGTGTAATCTCCCAATTGCTTCAGGTAATTTCGCAGCTTAAAGCGGGGTGTAATCAAATCACATAGGAGTCGCTCATAGCGATGGCAGGGCGGAGTAGTATATTCCACATTGCGACTATCAGGTTCACGCACAAACCCATCTAACGCCGCCACAATTTTGTCAGAAAGCCCAACCGCATCGCCCTCAGGGGTGCTGGTGTAAATCTCAACTTCAAAGCCTTTCGATAGCACAGTGATTCCTCCCTGAACGCGATCAGTTCTACTCTAGTATCAGTATCAGGGAAAAAGGGTATGAGTGATTCAACCAAAAGCATGAGGCAGGGAGTGCGGGGTCAATCTAGCAACCCTTGCTTAGGCAGTTTTAAGTTACGTATTCATTTTCGACTATGTGCTGGCACTTTGCTGTAGCTGTAGCCGCTTACAAAGTAACTTCAGTTGTAATGGAAGTCGAGCTAGCAACTAAAGGGGTGGCTGATCCTAAACCATCGTTGAGTTCTTCTAAACGATGCTCATGGTCTGGGGTAGAGGATGAAATGATTTCTTCTTCAATTTGTAGGCGATCGCAGGGAATGGTATCTGCCAAAATCGCGCTTGCCATCATGCCACAGTGAATTTCTAGCAATGAGTCTGGCATTGTCTCAAAAATCAATCGTTGCCCTGGAAATACAACCCGTTCAAAATACCAATTTGGCATGTTGGTGATTCGGGCAACCTGGATACGGCTTGTAGCATTGACATAGCAACAAATAATTGCACTGCGCTGTTCAGAAGAGATGGGATCAAAAATTTGAGCCATATTATTAAGTAGATTGCGCTAGAGGGCTTTTAATATCGACCAACCTTAACATTAGCGATCGCGGCTCGTTGTAAATCCAATCACTAACTATCGATAGAATTGCTTTTTTCTAAGAATTTGCGATCGCTTTCTCACTATTCTTCTCATAGACAAGAAGTGATGATGAAATCGATTCAATAATTTCCGGTAATCTGTCCAGGTCACTAAAGTCAGTGGTATCGTAAAGTTGTGTGACACAAACTCAGAAATTATTCTTTTCAGAAATCTCATCGTAAAGTGACCGCTATGGAAAGTCGGATTCTCTACGTTCGTCTCCCCTGCAATCCAATTTTTCCAATTGGTGTTATTTACCTAGCAGATCATGTCCACAAGCAGTTTCCTGCTGTTCAGCAGCGCATTTTCGACTTAGGCACTGTGCCTCCGCTCGATTACACTAGCGCTTTGGATGAGTGTATCGATGCATTTCAACCTACGTTGATCGTATTCTCTTGGCGAGATATTCAGATCTATGCGCCTGTGGGCGGACGGGGCGGTAATCCACTGCAATACACCTTTGAGTTCTTTTACTCGCTCAATCCATTCGTCAAGCTGAAGGGTGCATTTGGGTTAATCCGGATTGCCACAGGCTACTACGGCGAACTGTGGCGCAACTTAGGCTTGATTAAACGGGGCACTAAACGGGCAAAAAAATATCAACCTGATGCACAAGTTGTAGTGGGCGGTGGTGCAGTTAGCGTATTTTATGAGCAACTGGGTAAAAGCCTGCCGAAAGGAGCGATCGTTTCAGTGGGTGAAGGTGAAGCGCTGCTCGAACGGATTGTACGTGGCGAAAGTTTGGCTCAAGAGCGCTGCTACATTGTGGGCGAGGCTGCTCCTCGCGATCGCCTGATTCACGAAATTCCAGCGGCGATCGAAAAAACGGCTTGCAACTACGGCTACATCCAAACAATTTGGACAGAGTTTGACTATTACCTGGAAGCTGAAGACTTTTATGTAGGCGTGCAAACCAAGCGGGGATGTCCGCATAACTGCTGCTACTGTATCTATACCGTGATCGAAGGCAAGCAGGTGCGGATCAACCCATCCGATGAAGTGGTGGCAGAAATGCGTCAGTTGTACGATCGCGGCATTCGCAACTTTTGGTTCACCGATGCTCAACTGATTCCCGCCCGTAAGTATATGGATGACGTGGTGGAATTGCTGCAAAAGGTGCTGGATGCCGGCATGAAAGACATCCACTGGGCGGCTTACATTCGTGCCGACAACCTCACCCCCCATCTGTGCGATCTGATGGTGCAAACGGGCATGAACTACTTTGAAATTGGCATCACCAGCGGCTCTCAGGAACTCGTTCGCAAAATGAGAATGGGCTATAACCTCCGCACTGTCTTGCAAAACTGCCGTGATTTAAAAGCTGCCGGATTCAACGATTTGGTGTCGGTTAACTATTCCTTTAACGTGATCGACGAAACCTTTGACACCATTCGCCAAACCATCGCCTACCACCGCGAACTCGAAAGTATCTTGGGTGCAGATAAAGTAGAACCTGCCATTTTCTTCATTGGCTTGCAGCCGCACACCCATTTAGAAGAATATGCGTTCAAAAATGACATTCTGCGTCCCGGCTACGACCCAATGAACGTGAAGCCTTGGACAGTACACAAGCTCCTTTGGAATCCCCAACCTCTTGGCTCATTTTTTGGCAATGTCTGCCTGGAAGCGTGGCGACGCAACCCCAACGACTTTGGGCGCGAGGTGATGGATATTCTGGAGGAGCGTTTGGGTCGGGCTAATTTGGAAGAGGCTCTGTCGGCTCCGATTGAGCAAAAACCGAAGGAATTATTACTGTCAGTTTAGGAACATCTTTGTACCATGCTTGAAGGCTCAATCCTCTATCAGTTGAAGGCGGCACATCAGTCGGGGCAAGGGAGCCAGCGATCGCTTAATTTCGGCGTGTATTACAAAAATACGCTGGTGGCGCTCTGCCATGCGTTAGAGGATTGCATTCTCACCTGTAGCAGCGAACCGTTGGTGATTACTGCCTTTCAGCGGGGCAAGTGGTACTTGGAAGAAGCCGATCGCTATGCCGAATTGGCGGAGCGATCGCGACAAGTAGTGATCATGGCAGCACCCGACAGCGGCTTTGGCGAGCATCCAACCAGCCAGCGCCAAAATGTGGAGTTGGTTAGCCTAAATGTCGATGATCCGGTGGCGCAGGAGTGGCATTTGATGATTTTGGCTCCCACTTATTCGGCGATGGTGCTATGTCAAGAGCTATCGGACGCAGACTATGGCAAACAAGGCTTTCCTACGGTGGATCTAGAACGCAAGTTTTACGGCTTTTGGACGTTTGAAGCGAACCTAGTGCAGGAGACGATGGAACTGGCGATCGCTCACCTGCGTAGCTACAATCCGACGCTGGCTGACACGCTAACCGACCACATTCAAGCGATCATTTCTACACCCATTGAACAGCGAGATCCGCTGGAAGCGATCGTCTCGCGCGTGGTGGATTACTTGCAGGAAAGCCATATGATCATCACGCCCAGCCATCATACCTTTGAGCAGCCTCAAATTTTAGATAGTAATCTGCTATCGAATGAGGTGCAGGCGTTTCTGCGAATGGCGCAGCTAACGGATCAAGCAGATGTGCTTAATCCAAACGCTGCGGCTGAAGTTGCCACCCTGGTTGAAGCGATGGGGCAATTTTTAGATCTTCCGGTGTGGCAATTAAATCGCCTCAAACTAGCAAGCTTGCTTCACCGCTTGGCTCCTTTGCAGTCTTCTACATCCATGCTCACGAGTAGCAGCTTTGGGCGCTATCCTGAAGAGCCATCCATTGATGCACCCTATTGCTCTCTCGTGCCGGGTGCCCAGGTACTCCGCACCATGCCTCAGCTCAGGGCGATCGCCACCATCATCACTCACCTCAGCGAACAGTGGGATGGCTCTGGGCAACCCGGCGGTTTAGCTGGCGACGAAATCCCCTTGGAATCTCGGATGTTGGGTTTGGTGGCTGCATTTCAACAGCAGGTTGCCGATCAAAGTGCCAAATCGGAAGGCACGCTCAGCATGGCAGAATGTTTGGCGATCGCCCTGGCTCAATGCCACAAAGAGCAAAGCCAGCGCTGGGACCCGAAACTGGTTGAGACTCTGACACTGCTGGTTTCTGGATTACAACAGGGACTCAGCTTGTCTGTGAGTTTGCCAAAAATCTCCGCCGGACTTTGGCTATTAGATTCCCACGACGAAGCCCTGATTTCTCGCTCTTAGTTCATCCCACTAACGTTCCTATGACCCTTGATCTTCAATCTTCCGAAACTCAATCTTCAGACGTAAAATACCTGCCAGGTGCCGACTTGGAAGAAGCTGACTTGTCGGGAAAAGCCCTGCAAGGCGTGAATCTAACTGGCGCACAACTTATGGGTGCCGACCTAAAGCACACGAAACTTACCGGAGCCTCTTTGGAAGGCGCAAACTTATTAGGCTGCCAACTGATTAAGGCAGATCTGCGAGCGACACTGATGGGCGCAAACCTGATGCAGGCGGATCTGACCGAAGCTGACCTGCGCGGGGCAAATCTGCGGGGCGCAAACTTGATGCGATCGCGCCTGACCAGAGCCACTCTCGCCGGGTCATTTCTCAGCGGCGCAAACCTAATGGGCTGCAACTTGCAAGGGGCTGACCTGCGCGGTGCTGACCTACGCGGTGCCAATCTCAGTAGCGCCAATCTGCATGGGGCAAACCTGATGGAGGCTGACCTCCAAGGCGCGATCGTCAGTGAAGCGAATTTAGAAGAGGCGAATTTAACAGGCGCAAATCTGGCAGGTGCGAATCTGGCAGGTGCGAATCTCCTCTGCGCGGATGTGGAGAATGCTAATTTATCAGGCGCAAATTTGGCAGGCGCGTGTTTGACCGGAACCGGATTGGAAAACAAAATGTCTAAAGGTGAATAGGCGGAAAACTGCGATCGCTGAAAAGTGCAACACTGAAAGATCCCACCGAAACTATGCGCTTCCACTGTGACTCAGCAGGACGTTCCGGTTGAATAGCTACAAATAACCTTTGCCACAACATGATCGACTTTGCCAGTTCGCTTCAACCGGGTTATTGGGTATTTTCCACAGACTCCAACAGCAAGTCTTTTGTAACTTTTCAAAATGGGAACGTCATAATCTGATTGATCTATTCTTCCGCCGTAGACGCTTCCCACACTAGGATGATTGCATCGATCGCTTCACTGATTGGAAGACTTTGGGAAAGAATCAGTACGCCAGAACTGGCTCTCGACAGAATATACTGACCAAATTCAGTTGGCATGGTTTTACGATCATGAGTGACAAGTACCCTGCCATCTTGTGCTGCGATCGCTAAAACTTCTGGATCTTTTATGCCTTCAAGTTCTGCTTCATTGGCTGACTGAAAATTCAGGTTGGGTTGCTTGCGGATTATGCCAGTTACAATGGCTTGTCTGAGGTCGGCATCAGCTTGAAATCGAACCCTCGTCATACTGCATCTTGCCTTTGGGCTTGAGCAGCTTTCAGTTTTTGGTATAGGAGTGGATTCTTTTCTCTGAAAGATTGCTGCAACTGTTGAAATTCAGCCTCACCTTCTTCTAAATAGATATCAATCATTTCTCGGTTAGCAAGATAGAAGGTGATTGCGCCATAAACTTGCTCTAGCGAGAGCAGTGGGAAGTTTTGGGCAATACTTTCAGGAGACCCTCCGTCCAAAAACAAATAAACAAGTGAATCAAGGGAGATGCGCGTTCCTTCGATCCAATATCCTTGGTCTCGCTGTTCAACATATTGCTTGATAGACGTGGGTGCTAATGTCATAGGATTAACAACTGCTCATTACATAGATAGTAAGCGCTCAACCCACCATTGGTATTTATTTGAAGACAATTAATCCTTACCCTCACGCCAACAAGCAAGACTGCACCAAAGCAAGCGCACTGCTATAAATCTACTTTTTCCCTGTTGGAGGCTTGAAACGAGATTTTATGGGGCGCTACCGATTAAACTAAGAACCTTTATGTCGCCACACTCAGCAGTTTTGCGATCGCGCCTGACAAAAGCCACCCTTGCCGATGAATAGGCGGAAAACTGCGATCGGTGAAAACTGCAACACTAACAGATATTACCGAAATTATGCGCTTCAACTAATGCTGCCCATCACCCGCCGCCAATGACCTCTCTGACTCAACCAATAACCTCTCAACGATCCGGTTCATGGGCGTTGTTGGCTAGCTGGCTATGAGGATTTCGGTGTGACTTCAAACTCCATCTTGGAACGATAGAGGCAAACATCAAATTCAAGAAAGAAGTTCGTCTGACCCAAAATCAATGGCGTGTTTGGACGCTTCACCCATGCAAAGAGTAATTCGGTTGGGGAAAATTCTCCGATTTGAGCGATCGCAGAGAAAGGCATCGCTGGCTGATTGCCCAGATTCCCTGCTAATTGAATGACTGCTCTGCGATCGTCCCAAATTCCACCCAATTGAAGACCGAGTTCGTAGGGTAAGACATTAACCGTAGCCCCACTATCCGCTAGCCCAATCGCTTCAATGTTCTGATTTTCTCGATACAGTAATAAAGGAAGTCTTGGCAGGCTATCAAACTCGTTTTGGGTTGGGTTAGTAGTTGAATACTGGAATCGCATACATGATCACTGACTTGTATCTGACTGTTTGAAGGCTTCCATCAAAACTGTACCCGCTCCATAACAATCGTATGGAGTCGGCAAGTCATAAGTTTTAAAGGGTTCTAACGGCGCAATGTTTTCAGCCATATCCAAATCCTCAGCCAGAATCCGAATCAGTTTGAGTTTTTCCGTTGCGGAGAGCCGTCGCGCCGCAGGAAGCACCTCAGCTAGTGTCATATTCTGTACCTCTATTTTTAAGAGTCTGTGTCTACAGCTTACTCGATACCCATATCCTGAAGCTAAGCGTGGTGTTAGCTTGCGTACAAACCGTACTTTTAGCTATTCTCAAACCTTGCTGAATTCTGTCCAAGACTCGTCAAGCCAAATCATCCTATCAGCATATGATTGGAGATCAGCAGACACTGTATCGCCAACCCCGCTAAGCCAAAATTCCTTTTTCAACTCTTCCTTGGCAAAAGCGATCGCGCCTGACAAAAGCCACCCTTGCCGATGAATAGGCAGAAAACTGCGATCGCTGAAAGCTGCAACATTGACAGATACCACCAAAACTACGCGCTTCAACGTTCCCAATCGGCGGCGGCAGAGATCACTGAAACGAAGCGCCAAGCCTCTGTTCGTCCGCTGCATTTGGGTTGTTAGCCTGCGTTTGCGCCGACGTTAAAAACTATAACTCATCAATTGTTACTAACCCACCCTCCGTAAACTGAATGACGAGTTCTTGTTCATTCAGCAAATCAGTCCCAATCAAAGGTCGTCGTCCTGTAGCAAATACACGAACATCTCGTTTTGCTCCATCCCAAAGGATTGTCGCTTGATGAACTGCCAGGGAGACAGAGCTATTGTCCGCCAAGTTCACGGGTAAATTGTATAAAAACGGCAGTCTTAGTAAATTTACTGCTTCTGGTGGTAAGCAAAGGTGATCGGTAAAGCCTGTATCTACGACAAACTCGATCGGGAAAGTTGCGCCGTTCAGCAGGAGAAATGTCAACGAGACGATCGCATGTCTATCAGTCACAATACCGAAAATCACTGCTAACACGCTCCATGACACCACCTAACGATGCCGCTACATTGTAGCCAATGCGAATCCCAAAGAGCCTTGCATATGGGTGCTTTGCATAGAGATTGTGCGCTGCTTGTAGCCCTGTTTCATCAACTTCGTAGTCACCTGTTTCGATGTCAATAATGACCATCTTGCCAATATTTTCCGCTGTCTCGACCTTTTGACGAATTTCGCTTTCGTATAGTCGATTGGCACGTTTCGCAACTTCTTCACCGCTTAACAGGATTGCTTGCATAGGTTGGCTCCCGATCTCTACGCTACTTCTGTAACTTCTCTCATGGTATCCCACAAACAAGTTGGGATAGGCACTGCCCACCCTGATTGCTATCTTTGCTCTGGTGGATTCAAGAAAGAGCGGGGTGGGGGAATCGAACCCCCAAGCGTTACTCTCGGATAGGCACTTCATTCGACTTTCACCACTGCTCCCAGTACATTTGGGTAGTCACCAGACCTCCGCAGTCACGCTACCCCGTATGAATCAGCAGTCACATAGATAACAGGTGCAATCATAAGACCCTCCTTAATGTTCGCGCCTAATAAAAGCTACCTTTACCGATGAATAGGCAGAAAACTGCGATCGGTGAAGGCTGCAATACTAACAGATATTACCGAAACTATGCGCTTCAACGTTCCGGTTGAGCGGTTGTCAGAAAGCTTCGCAATCCAATAGGAGCTTGAGTCAATCCGCTCTAACACGGTTATTAGACCGCAGACACCTAGAAATCTCCTTCTGGAATCGTATGTACTCGCATATTACCATTGCTTACTCTGTACAAAGTTAACGTTAACTTGCTAAACTGAATCCCATTACCTGTTTGCACTTCCTTAAGATTGAACGCATCGGTACGTGACAAAGCTCCAGAAGTAAGATCGCGATATCTAACTTCAAAATTTCCTGCTCTCACGGTTTCAACCGTGAATATATCCTTAGCCCGGACAAAGAAAACTCGTATTGGTGTTGGAGCATTAGTATCAAGCGAAAACAATTTCACGAATATGTCTGAATCATTTTTTGCATTATCAATGGTTATAGAGGAAGACCCGTCTGTAAATTCTTGTGGATATCCGCTTATATAACCTGACATTGATGGGAAGGGAGATCCGTTATCGGCAACGATTGGGCGAACATATGATGGAACTGGTGAAGGAAGAGTTGTCTGAGATGGTGTCGATACTGAGGAACTTGTACTAGAAGATGTCCTTCCAAGCAATCCAATTGCTCCAGATATTGCACCGAAAGTAGCGACAGTAACTATATATACATTTCTTACTTGTCGCCAATTTATAGGTACTCGTTTGACAAGATACTGGCTCGACCTGTAAACCAAAAGGTTCGACGACTTTCCGGTAGGAACCACTCTAAAAGAACCTATAGGAATAATAGGTACATAGACAAAAACGAACCATTCAGTTGTGACAAACGATCCATCTTCCAAAAATTCTCTTTCTCCGTAATATTTTGTTCCAATCCCATTAAAAGTAAATGGCATAGCGACTTTTACTTAATCATAAAGTCAGTCTTCGTCTAGAGAGACTTCTGTACAATTTCAATTTATCCTTAATTCCTCCATCAGTAATCTTAAAGCACTGCCCAGCGGATAACCTTACAGCTACTTCACATTGAAACACTAAGAGATTTCTTCTGGTAGCCTCCCAAACAGAGTCTAAAGCGGTCTAACGATCAAGCTGAGCCGCACTAGCTAGACTTTGCCGCCTCCAGCAACATTTGTTGATGGGCGGCTAGCCTCACAGTCAACCTTAAGAGACTGGTCTAACAGTCAACCGTCGCGTGTCGGCTCCAGCGAAGTTGCTGGTGTGACTGGCAAGTGGACTTGGTGTTCCCAACAGGTAACATTTAATACTAGTCAGAACAACTATTACTAGAAAGAAACTTTCTGTCTAAACACCCTGGAGGGAAAGATGGGCTGAAAGTTCCCGTATATTGCTCTTACACTAGCCTGAAATTTTCTGAATATCCTACCTATAAGGGCGATCGCCCCCCTCCTGCCGCACAACATCAGTTAGGAATTTCAAGAAATAAAACTTGCCACTGTAGGGGCAGATCTAGCCAAGAAATCTGCGGTTGAACCGCGATCGCTAGACAAAACCCGCCCCTACCAAACCTGAAACCTGGAACCTAATCCTTATGCCTGTGCGAGTTGCAAGACCGCAGTGCCTAAGCCTGCGCCCATCTCCTTAGGAGAAATTTTGCCGTCGTGGTCTTCATCTAACGCATCAAATACCGCATCGGTGCCCAGCCATTCTTCGCGGGTGATGAAGCCATCGCCATCCAAGTCGTAGGCGTGGAAGATGTCGTCTGCGACGTGGTTCTCTTTATCGCCGGATTCGAGTTGAGACAGGCGATTTTCCAGCAGTTGTTCCAAGGCTTCTAGAGCTTTGGTAAAACCTTTGATGCCCTCATCTAGTTTGTCGGTTGCCATGCGATCGCTGGCGTGCATTTGGTCGAAAGTGGCTTTGTCGATCGCAAGTTTCTCAATATCCAGGGTGACGGCTTTGGCGGGGTCTAAACGACGGGGTAATTCGGCTTCGGTAGAATCCAGTTCTGCTAAAAGTTTTGGGGAAATGGTGAGCAGATCGCAGCCTGCCAGTTCCGTAATTTCGCCAACGCTGCGGAAGCTAGCACCCATGACTTCAGTGTTGTAGCCAAACTTCTTGTAGTAGTTATAGATGGTGGTGACGGATTGTACACCGGGATCTTCAGTCGCGGAATATTCCTGACCTGTTTCTTTGACGTGCCAGTCGAGGATGCGACCCACAAAAGGCGAGATTAGGGTGGCTCCGGCTTCGGCACAGGCGATCGCTTGATGCAGACCAAACAGCAGCGTCAGGTTACAGTGAATCCCTTCTTTCTCTAGCACTTCTGCGGCTTTGATCCCTTCCCAAGTGGAGGCGATTTTGATCAAAATGCGATCGCGGGAAACGCCTGCTGCTTCATATTCTGAAATGAGATAGCGACCTTTGGCGATCGTGGCTTCTGTGTCATAGGACAGACGCGCATCCACTTCGGTAGAAACCCGCTTGGGCACGATTTCCAGAATTTTTTTGCCGAATTCTACTGCGAGGCGATCGAACGCCAGCAAAACTACATCAGCGTTGCTCACATTCGCACCAGAATCCTTTCTAGCCTTCAGCAGGGTTTCATCCACAATACTTTGATACTCAGGCATCTGAGCCGCTGCGGTGATCAGGGAAGGATTGGTGGTCGCGTCGCGTGGTTTGAATTTTTCGATCGCTTGAATATCGCCGGTGTCGGCAACGACCACCGTCATGTCTCTTAGTTGTTCTAGTAAAGTCTTCGCCATGTGAATCTCCTTCAAAAGCTAGTGAACAAGAGTTAAAAAAGTCTACTGACCGTTTAGCTTTTATGAATACCAAATCTTAGTCACAAGAATTGATGCTAAATGGTCCTTACTGCTACTTCAGAATTTTTTTGCTAGTGACTTGACCTGCCGAATCGATTTCATACACCAGTGGCACTGCTGTTTCTACCTCAACTCCCGGCACCTGTTCAGGCGTGAGATTTTCTAACTTCATGATAATCGAGCGCAAGGAATTACCATGGGCGGCAACGAGGACATTTTCGCCCTTTTGAATATGAGGCATAATCCGCTCTAGGTAGTAAGGAACCACGCGCTTTTGCGTATCTTCCAAACTTTCGCCGCCGGGAGGTCGCACATCGTAGGAGCGCCGCCACTGATGAACTTGAGCATCGCCATATTTGGTAGCAGTTTCAGCCTTATTCAAACCCTGAAGGTTGCCGTAATAGCGTTCGTTTAGGGCGGCATTGCTGAAAATGGGTAACTCATCACTAGCATCGCCCTCATGCTGATCCCATTCATGCCAGTCGGGATCTTCAGCGTCGTGCTTGATGATGGGCACCTTGCCGCCGCAGATATCATCACATTCCGTCAGAATGCAAATAGTTGTTTCAATGGCGCGGATCAATGTGCTAGTAAAACAGACGTTCACCCGATAGTCTTTCAGCTTGCAGGATGCGATCGTGGCTTCTGCCCGCCCCCATTCGCTCAACGGCACATCCACCCATCCGGTAAATCGGTTGGATGCATTCCAAAGGCTTTGCCCATGACGGGTCAAAATCAGCGTGGACATTCTATAAAAGCCCTTCTTTCTTCGCCATGTCTACCATCAGGTCAACCACCCGACAGGAATAGCCCCATTCGTTGTCATACCAAGCGATCGCTTTGAAAAAGTTGGAATTAAGTTCCATGCTTGCCTTGGCATCAAAAATGCTAGAGCGGGGATCGGTGCGGAAATCCATGGAAACGAGTTGTTCATCGGTGTAGCCCAAAATGCCCTTCATTTCACCATCGGCTGCGGCTTTCATCGCCTCACAAATTTCTTTGTGGCTGGTAGCTTTTGCCGTTTTAAAGGTGAGATCCACGACGGAAACATCCGGGGTGCCCACCCGGAATGCCATGCCAGTGAGCTTGCCTTTTAGGTCGGGCAATACCAGAGCAACGGCTTTTGCGGCACCCGTGGAAGACGGGATGATGTTTTGAGAGGCACCGCGTCCGCCGCGCCAGTCTTTTTTGCTAGGACCATCGACCGTCGGCTGAGAGGCGGTCATGGAGTGAACGGTGGTCATTAAGCCTTCGGTGATGCCAAAATTTTGATGTAGCACTTTGGCGATCGTGGCGAGGCAGTTGGTCGTGCAGCTTGCATTGGAAACCACCACATCAGTTGCAGGATCGTACTCATCGTCATTCACACCCATCACCAAGGTTTTTACGCGATCGGGATCTTTGGTCGGCGCAGAAATAATCACGCGCTTTGCCCCTGCTTTTAGGTGGTTTTCGGCTCCGGCAAAATCGGTAAAGTGCCCGGTGGACTCGACCACGTAGTCAGCACCCAGTTTGCCCCAAGGCAACACGCTCGGATCGCGCTCTGCCATACAGGGAATCATGCGTCCGTTGATGGTGATGCCGTCTTCTTGGGCTTCAACGGTGCCTTTAAAGGTGCCGTGGGTAGAGTCATATTTGAATAGATAGGCTAGGTTATCGGCGGGAACGAGGTCATTAATTCCAACGATTTCTATTTCAGGGTGATCGGTGGCAATGCGGGTCACGAGTCGTCCGATGCGACCAAATCCATTAATCCCAACTTTTACAGTCATAAAAATAGCTCCTTATTAAGCTAATCGTCATCTACTTTTTCCAAACTGACCCCCTAACAGCAAGGGTTTCAAGCCCGATTTTATGCAACTTGAATGCTGATCAGCTTAACTGGCGAGAGGCGAATGCAGAATGGCGAGTGACGAACGGCGAATAGCGAATGCAGAATGGCGAATGTAATATAGATAGTATTTTTGCACTCCGTAACTCGTCATTCGCACTTCGTCATTCGTACTTTCTATGTAATGACTGTGGGCTGATCCATTTGGGTGGTGTCGCGGATTTGGGCGACGTTTTCAGCGATCGCGATCAGTTCACCCAAGGCTTTTTGGGTCTCTTGATTTTGCTGATCAGGGTTGGATTCGTAGCTCTCGAAGTAGGCGCGTAAGGTGGCTCCTTGAGTGCCAGTGCCAGAAAGCCTCAGCACAATGCGGGAGCCATCGGTGAAGCCAATCCGAATGCCCTGCTTTTGGCTGACGCTGCCATCGACGGAATCGGTATAGGCGAAGTCATCGCCGTAGTCTACTTCGTAGGAGCCGTATTTTGTGCCTTTGAGCGTGGGAACGACGGTGCGGAGGCGATCGACCAGGGCATGGGCGCGATCGCTGTCTACGCTTTCGTAGTCATGGCGAGAATAGTAGTTGCGTCCATAGGTTCGCCAGTGGTCGCGCACAATCTCTTCAACGGACTGTTTGCGAGCGGCAACAATGTCGAGCCAGAACAGGACTGCCCACAAACCGTCTTTTTCGCGAATATGATTGGAGCCTGTACCAAAGCTTTCTTCGCCGCAGAGAGTGACTTTATCGGCATCCATCAGGTTGCCAAAAAATTTCCAACCTGTGGGAGTTTCGTAGCAGTCGATGCCAAGTTTAGCAGCCACGCGATCGCAGGCTTGGCTGGTGGGCATGGAGCGGGCAACTCCAGCAATGCCGTCTTTGTAGCCCGGAACCAGAGTCGCATTAGCCGTGAGAATGGCAAGACTATCGCTGGGAGTAACGAAGAAGTTGCGACCTAAAATCATGTTGCGATCGCCGTCGCCATCCGAAGCAGCGCCAAAATCGGGACCATCTTCTTTGAACAAAATTTCGACTAACTCGTGAGCATAAACCAAATTGGGGTCGGGATGTCCGCCGCCAAAGTCCTCCAAGGGAGTGCCGCCAATCACGCTGCCAGCGCTTGCCCCAAGACGCTGCTCAAAAATGGCGTGAGCATAGGGACCCGCAACCGCGTGCATCGCATCAATGCAGAGACGAAAGTTATCAGAGGTCAGCAGATGATGAATGCGATCAAAATCAAACAGCGACTCCATCAGCGCTTGATAGTCCGCTACCGAATCAATCACTTCCACGGTCATTTCGCCCAGTTTCGACTCGCCCAAGGTGTCAATGTCCACATCGGGCGCATCCAAAATTTTGTAAGCGTCAATTTCCTTACTGCGCGCAAACATTGCCTCGGTGACTTTTTCGGGAGCGGGTCCGCCGTTTGCCGTGTTGAATTTCACGCCAAAATCACCATCCGGTCCACCAGGATTATGGCTAGCGGATAAAATAATGCCGCCATCGGTGTGATATTTACGAATGATGCAAGAGGTTGCTGGAGTCGATAAAATGCCGCGATGCCCCACCTTGATTCCGGCAAATCCATTCGCCGCCGCCATTTTGAGAATGACTTGAATCGCGTGACGGTTATAAAAACGCCCATCTCCGCCCAGAGCGAGGGTTTTGCCAGCGCAGGTGTCAAAAGTATCAAAAATCGATTGAATAAAATTTTCTAGATAGTGAGCCGTTTGAAAAACGGTTACTGCTTTCCGCAGACCCGACGTGCCAGGTTTCTGGTCGGAAAAGGGAGTGGTGGAAACGATACTAATCGTCATGCTGATTTATCCTCATTTTCAAGCAGTTCCTTCGCCTTTAAGAGTTCTTGCCGATGAGTCTCGCTCACAGTCGAGTATGCCAATTTCAAATCCTTTAATCTATTGCAAATAATGTCAGACCCGGCAAGCCGTGTAAACCATTTATTGTCCGCAGGAATAATGTATCAGGGTGCAGAATTAGTGCTGGTATGGTTAAAAACATCTTCCTAAGCATTCATATAGTTATTCCAAAATCTTCGCTCTTTAGGGCTGCTTCCTCATTTTGATCACCTTCGGTGTCAGCCGGATAAAAGCTCTTTTTAAGGGAAGTTTTGGAGTCAGGTTTAACCATTAAGCGATCGCGATTCGTACCGAAAATCTATTAATGGACGGATCACTCGCTATGGTAATCGCTAATGGGGCAAAACTAAACCATCCCCTAGTCCCCTTAACATTTTGGGTTAGTGTTGTTCCAAGATGCGATCGTAGGTTTTGAGCAGATAATTGGGTTTGAGGCGGGTGATCCAGTAGCCAGAGTAGATCAGCAGTGCTGCAATTAGCACAATGGGGATGGCAAAAGGGAGATAGATCGCGTGTAGAGGATTGTTGTGAAACAGGCGACTCAGGCGATCGCGAAAAATCCGCAATTTCTCCCCAAATCCGGTTGCCGTAGCATCGCGATCGCCCTTATTATTACTCGCAATTAACTGCTGCTGCCAGTAATAATCATGCCCGATTAGCAGAAATCGCCAGAAAAAATGGGCAAATCCATCCGGCGGGGCATGAGTGGCACGAGCATTTGGATTCAGCCAAATAATCTCTCCCGCTTGCCGCAGAGTTTCGCCATGCACCACGCAATTACCCCGATATAGTGGCAGTTCTACGGGAATGGGATGCTTTAACAAAAACGATCGCCGAAACGCGACATTGTTCAGAAAATATTGGTGCGTTTGAGTTAACTCCGTGGTGCCGGAATATTGCGGAAAGATATACACCAGCGCCATTGCCGTACCATAGACACCTATACTACGAGTCGTGGTTTCTCCTGCCACAATTTGAATTTGCTGATCTTGCGTGAACGTCGTCAGGATGGTTGCCAGCCAGTGCGATTCATACACACAGTCCGAGTCTGCGTAGACTACAACTTCCCCGGTTGCCAGTTGTGCGCCTAGCATTTTGGCTTTGTAGTAGCCCGTTGAAGGCGGAGCCGGATGCACGGCGATCCACGAATAGCGATCGCACAACTGCTGCAATAATTCTGGCGGTGCATCCCCGCTATCAATCACCAGCACCTCATTTGCCTCAGTCGGCGACACCGTTTGGTTCACCAGTGATGCCAACGAATTCATCAACCCATTCAGGTCAGCATTTGCCAAATTTTCCGTTTCCAAAATGATGGAAAAGCTGGGATGAGGCGCGATCGGCTGGAGCATAAACAACTCACTTGGAAAGGAGCTAAATAGATAAACCTAATTGAATGTAGTATGCCGCAAATTCTCCTCACCCTAAATCCTTCTCCCTAGGGAGAGGGACTTTGAATCTTGCTCCCTTCTCCTGCGGGAGAAGGGCTGGGGATGAGGGCATCTTTTATTGTTTCCTCACCCGCTGGGAATAGAACGAAGCTGATTCGATTCCTTGTGAGCATTCCTTTGTAAACTCAATTAAATGATGGGCTTGCAGGGCAGTGCTAATCACCCTTTCCACTTTGCCTTTTTTTAGGGCAGGTTTTGCCATTTTCCAGAAGGTATCGCGGTAGCTGCTCAGCACTCCAACCCGCAAGAATAGCTTTGCCATCATCACCAACCCGCGTCGCACGTTTTCTTTATTCACTCGTGCGGCGCTGCGGGGCGGCTTAATCCGGTTGGGGTAGGTGTGTTCGGATTGGTAGGCAAACCGTTGATAAAGAAATTCCGGCTCGTAGGCAGTGGTAATGCAGCGTCGCCACATTTCCAGCACCTCTTCGTAGGGCATCAGGAAGTCTACGTTAGACTCGCGCCCTTCCTCAAAGTTGAGTCTGCCCGCTGCCTCAAGTCTACGCCAGAGGGGAGTTTTGGGTAAGGCGAAAAGTAGGTTGATCGTGAGAATGGGAATATTGGACAGGCGAATGAAATCCAAAATGCGATCGCAGGTATCCGCTGTGTCCGTATCCAATCCCAAAATGATGCCTGATACCACCTCAATGCCGTAGGAGTTCATTGTGGCGATCGCCTCCAAAATGGGGATGCTGAGGTTTTGATCTTTCGACATCGATTTCAGCGCTTCCGGTTCTGGCGTTTCGATGCCACAAAACACAGTGCCAAAATAGGCTTCTCGCATCATTTCCAGCAGCTTCGGACTTTGGGCAATATTCAGCGTCGCTTCGCAGGCAAACTGCACCGGATAGCCATTTGCCTTCTGCCAATCAATTAGATGGGGCAACAGTTGCATCACCGCGCGCCGATTGCCGATGAAATTATCATCCACAAAGTACACTGCACCAGGATTGCCTGACTCCAACATGGCATCCAGTTCTGCGATTAGCTGCTGCGGCGTTTTCAGGCGAGGATTGTTGCCATACAGTTCAGGAATATCGCAAAACTCGCAGTGATAGGGGCAACCGCTAGAAAACTGCACGTTGGCAATAAAATACTGGTTGAGATTGGTCAGGTGATAGGCTGGCAGCGGAAATTCATCCAGCGGCAGGCGATCGATGGTTTGAAACCGAACTTGCTCCGTGGGGCGCTCTGCAAAGGTATCGAAATATTCGATCATCTGATCCGTGGCATCGCCCAGTTCGCCCAGATGCAAAATATCAAAATCAGGGTAATACTCTGGGCAACCCGACACTGATGGACCGCCCACCGCCGTCAGCTTTCCGTATTGATGCGCTAGTTGATTGATCCGGTTAATCTCTGGTTTTTGAATATGCATTCCGCTAGCGATCACCACATCCGCCCACTGATAGTCTTTTTTCTTGGCAGGCTGAATGTTTTCATCCACAAAGCGAACTTCCCAGGTTTCCGGCAGATAGGCACAGACCAGCAGCAAACCTTGGGGTGGCATAAATGCCTTTACGCCTTGCATTAGCGGGTAGGCATGGTGAAAGGTGCCAAACGATCGCGCGTATTTTGGGAAAACGCAGAGAATTCGCCGCTTGTTTTTAGGGATGTAGGGAGTTCTGTGGCAGCGCAAACCGGGCGCGATTACCGAATCTGGGGACGACTGTTCAACAGGCAATAAAGTCGCTGTCATAGAAAATCCTTCTTACACTCACAACATTAGGCAGTGAATTAAGCGAGCCATCAGCCGGATGTTTAGTCACCCAGGCATCAACAGGTTAGCTTACTGTTTCAATTTAAAGGCATTACCCCCTTCTTGTCTGCCTAAAGTTTGTTTGGTGAGCGATCGCGGTAGAGGCGTTTAATCCATTACATCCCGATTTTTAGTTTTCACCCGCTCATAGAGTTCTTCTATGGTGGCGATGAAGGATGAGTCTTTATGCCAGAAGGCGGGGGCATCGCCTTGCTTTTTAATCAAAATGGCTGGCACTGCAACTTGAGTGGATGGTTCCGGCAAGGTGGAAAACCGCTTAGGACTTTGCCAAAAGTCCTTCAGGCTGAGTTGAGATGGCAGGGCGATCGCTTGAGGTTGAGTGTAGTAAGACTCTACAGGCGCGGGACTGGTAGCCTGGGTGGAGAGTTCAGCCGATAGCGCGATGCCGAGGGGAGATTTAGCGAGTTCTGCTTGCAGTGCTGTTTTAGAAAGTCCGCGCAGTTCAAACACCAGAAAGGGGTCCCGATCAAATTCGGCGGCAAGCAGATAACAAACGCCTGCCACATGTTTACAAGGATCGCCATAATCTGGGCAGGAGCAACTTGTTTTGAACTCCGATCGCTTACGCGGCAGTAAATTCAGCCCTAGGGTGTGAAAAGCATCCTCAATGGTGTCGGGCATTTCGTTGAGCAGCAGTTTGGAGATGTAGCTGGCTTTGGAGGCAATCAGGGCGATCGCGGCTGCCCACTTGGCGGCACTAATCGGCTGAATCTCCACCACCGTTTTGTACAGCGGTTCCTTGTAAACTCCGTAGTAAGGATTGACTGTGCCCCGCACTTCAGCTTTGACAATGCCATCCTTAATCTCAAAGCTTTTTACCTTGTTGCCACGAGCATAGGAGCGCCCCCGGCTAAGGCGACCCGAATCGGTAAATGATTCCAGAGCGTCGATAAATTTTTGTCCCCACCAGGTACGGCTAAAAGTTGGCATCGGGGTTTACTCCATTACGGCTTTTTTATTAAGTGCAATCAGTTGCTTAAACGATTCATTGTCGAGTTCCGTTAGCCAAGATTCATCAGACCCGACGATCGCGCCAGCCAGTTTTTTCTTGTCTTCAATCATTTGATCAATTCGTTCTTCTAAGGTGCCAATGGCGACAAATTTATGGACAAACACGTTTTTCTTTTGTCCAATCCGAAAAGCGCGATCGGTTGCCTGATTTTCCACCGCAGGATTCCACCAGCGATCGAAATGAAACACATGATTTGCTTTGGTCAGCGTAATGCCAACGCCACCTGCTTTTAAGGACAGGATGAAGACTGAGGGTTCTGTTTCAGGATCTTGAAAGTCGGCAATCATTTGCTCTCGTTTAACCCGATTGGTGCCGCCGTGCAGGTAGTAGGTTTTGTAGTGAAGATGGCGCAAATATTTTTCCAGCGCTTCCCCAATGTCAGTGAATTGGGTGAATACCAACATACTTTCGCCTGCTTCCATTGCCTCTGTAACCATCTCAGTCAGACGTTCTAGCTTGTGCGATCGCTCTGGTGTAAATTCGCTGTTATCTTGCAAAAATTGCCGTGGGTGATTGCAAATTTGTTTTAGCTTCAGCAGTGTCGCTAGAATTAATCCTTTTCGTTGAATTCCCTCTGCTTCATTCAGTTTTTTCTCAACATCTTTAACGGTTGCTTCATAAAGCGATGCTTGCTCTTTTGTCAGGTTACAGAATAGCTTTTGTTCTACCTTGTCGGGCAAGTCTTGAATGATCGTTGGATCGGTTTTTACTCGTCGCAAAATGAATGGCTCAACCAATTTTTTCAAGACTGCGGAACGAGTCACTTGATTATTTTTTTGAATAGGAATTTCAAATGACTTACGAAAATAAGCTTCCTTGCCTAAGTAGCCTGGATTGAGAAAATTAAAGATTGACCAGAGGTCGAGCAAGCGATTTTCAACGGGAGTTCCAGTTAGGGCGAGTCGATGAGCGGCTGAGAGTTTCAAAATTGCTTTTGTTTGAGCCGCTTTCGGATTTTTAATATTCTGTGCTTCATCAATCACAATCCGGTGCCAATGCATATCTCCAAGCAGTTTTTCATCTCTCCGCACCAAGCTAAATGAGGTGATTAACACATCGCAATTCTGGACGATCGCGCTGAATGCTGCCCCATCTTGAACGCGATCGCTGCCGTGGTGAATGTGCGATCGCAACTGCGGTGCAAACTTCTCAATTTCCTTTTGCCAATTGCCAACGACGGATGTAGGCGCAATCAGCAACGTTGGCAGAGTCTCACCGGCTTGGCGCTCCTGCACCAAACGCGCAATCACCTGCGCCGATTTACCCATGCCCATGTCGTCCGCCAGACAGCCATTTAGCCCCAAACTTTCGAGATAGTGCAGCCAGGAAACGCCCCGTTTTTGGTACTCCCGCAGGGTGCCGTTAAACGGCTGTGGCTCCGGCAAGACTTCCAAAGCGCTTTTATCATTCAACCGCGACAGCATTTCTGTCAGCGTTTGGTCGTGATCTACCTCAAACTCAAAGCCATCTTCCCCCGTTGCCGTCAGCTTGATAAAGTCCAGCAAGCCCATTTCAGGGTGTTCTTGCTTGTGTTTTTTCCAGAACTCCAGCATTTGCTGCATTTTATCGGGGTCTAACTCCATCCATTGCCCCCGAAACTGCACCAACGAGGATTTGGCGTTGACTAACTGCTGCCATTCCTTCTCACTCACGCCTTCCCCACCAATGGACAGTTCATATTGATAATCCACCAGGGTATCAAAGGAAAAATAGCTTTTGCTTTTGTCGTTGCCACCCATTTTGCGTCCACTGGCTTTGAGACGAATTTTGGCGCGCTGCCAGCCTTTGGGAGTCCACCAGGCAGGCACGATCACCTTATAACCTGCTTCTTCTAACACCCAAGCGGTTTCTTTGAGAAAGATTGCCGCATCATCGGCGGTTAGCGCGATCGCGATCGGCTGATCAGTATCCAGCCCTGCCCATAACGCTGAATAGATCCGGGCGGCGTAGCCCAGGTTCATCAACAGCACTTGCTCAAAATCTTTGCCAAATTCCTTGTGAAACTGCTTTTGTTCGGGCGATCGCATTTGCCAATAATCCAGTAAGGCAATGCGCTGTGAGGGATCATGTTTGGCAGCAACCTGAAATTCTAACGTCCAGGGTTCCTCTGGCTGGTCAGGCGACTTTAACTGAAAGCACAGGTGGAAGGGCATTTCGGTCTGGCTACGATGAATGCGATCGCGCCAGGTTTTCCACTGTTGATACCACTCTAGAGCCTCTGCTGAACGGTTCGGCGTGGTGATGTGTTGGGGCGACAAGCATAGTTCCAACAAGGAATCCGCAACTTTCTTGTCAAACACTGCGGTTGAGGGCGAATGAGTTACCAATTCCGTCAACAAGCATTCTGAGAAATGGCGGAGTAGGGTCGCTTTATCATGCAGAGTCGGTGTCTTAAGCGGAGCGGTAAACCCGGCGGCACAGACCAGCGGCATCACTTCCGCATACTGCTCAATCTCGGCTTCATACTGCTCTGATACAATTTCCCAGGCGGCATAGAGTTCAAAATCAGGCGTTTGGGTTGAGGTGCTGGCGGTTGAGGTGCTGGTAGCTGCCGATTTTTTGGTGCGGGTAGCCGTAGATTTGGCGGTAGATTTGGCAGCAGATTTGGCGGTAGATTTAGCGGCAGATTTAGCGGCACTGGCAGTATGGGACGTTTTTTGGGTGGGAAGCGATCGATATTTTAGGGCTGGAATGTAGCGATCGCGCAAAATCACCTGCTTGAACGCCTGCGTGTAGTGATACCAAAACAGCAAATCGGCTCCCAGTTGCACATCTGCTAATTGGTGCAGTGCCAAAAAGTGCAATTCATTCAGCACCTTAATCACGTTGTTAACCGAGGCGTACTGATATCCGTTTTTAACCAGTGCCGTCGTTTTATAACAATCAACCTGCCAGTATTGCCAATCAAAGGTTTCTGGCAGCTCTGTTTCTAGATATCGCGCCAGTTCTAATGATGGCAACGGTTGCTCAGCGATCGTGGGCAAGAGAAAATATTGCGGCAAAATCTCTAGTTGTGGCGGCTGGCGTGTCGTTGTAGCGCCGGATTTAATCCCCAATTCAGTCGCCAAAAACTCTGCCAAACTTGTTCCAGCAAGCTGATGAGGATGCACGGAATCAGTTTTGCTGCGTTTGCGCGTTGCTTCGGTGGTTTCTACCCACAAGTAAAATGCGCCAGTTTGAATGAAGTCCGCTGCTGCGGGAATCCAGGTGCCGTGAAGAATCTTCATGACTCAACTGCCTGAAAGGATTGAATTGAATCTATCAAACCTGAATTCTTAATACAAGTCACTACTAGCAATTTAGGCATTTTTTGCAAAATTTCTGCCCATATCTGATTATTCTTCAACCTGCCACTGGGTCTTAGATTGGGCGTTTCTTGAAGATACTTGTCGGATGCGTAAAAACAGGCTCCAGAAAATCTTGCTCTGATCTGCCACATCGCGCTTAACTTGCTCATCTAAGAGGCGACCATCAAGGTTGGCATCAAAAACAAGCGGTTACGCGCCAGTTGGGATCAGGGCTACTTGCTCAAGGTTATGCTCGGATAAGATGCGTTTGCCCTGAGAGCAAGTCCCTTCCATAATCTACTTCCCCCACTTTAAAACTACGATCTAGAACGCAATTTTGGTATTACACTTCATCCCGCACTTCTTTAATGCTGGTTTTGCGTTCCACGATTTCTTTCAACACCAACGTCACCAGTGCCAACAGCGCCAGCAATACGGCGGCAGAAAATGCAGCTTCCGTTTGATATTGCTTATAAGCATCTTCCACAAAAAGCGGCAAGGTTTGGGTTTTGCCAATAATATTGCCCGAAACAACCGACACCGCACCAAACTCGCCCATCGCTCTGGCATTGGTTAGCAGCACACCATACAACAAACCCCAGCGGATATTGGGTAAGGTAATTCGCCAAAAAGTCTGCCAACCATTTGCCCCCAAGGTTTTAGCCGCTTCTTCTTGCTCTGCACCCGCTTCTTCCAATACTGGAATCACTTCACGGGCAACAAAGGGAATGGTGACAAATGCCGTTGCCAAAATCATGCCCGGTAAAGCAAAGATGATTTTTACATCGTACTGCTGCAAAAAACCACCAAACCAGCCATTGCGACCATAGAGCAAAACAATCATCAGCCCTGCCACCACGGGAGATACGGAAAACGGCACATCTAAAATGCTGATGACAAAGGCGCGTCCTCGAAAACGCTTGCGGGCAATCAACCATGCTGCACACAGCCCAAACACGGTGTTGATAGGAACCACAATCAGGGCAATGATCAGGGTGAGGTTGACGGCGGTCAGAAAGTTTGCTTCAACCAGGTTGGCAAAAAAGGGTGCCCAGCCTTTAGCAAACGCCTGATAAAAAACGTTGATAGTTGGAATAAACAGGATCAGCGTTAGATAGACGATCGCGATCGCAATTAAAACCACCTTGACCCAAGGGCGATCGCGTGATGCAGGCATCGGTTTAGTCGAGCGCTGGAAATTAGGAGACGAGTTTAAATTAGATGTCATAGCGACGACCCCACGCTTGCAGCAGATTGATCAAAAACAGCATGATTAGCGAAATTGTCAGCAACACTGCCCCAATGATGGTTGCCCCCGAATAGTCGTATTGCTCCAACCGTTGAAAGATTAAAACTGGAGCAATCAAATCTTGAAATGGAGTATTGGATGCGATGATCACAACTGAACCATATTCGCCAACGGCGCGAGAAAAGCCCAGTGCCACCCCGGTTAAAATCGCAGGCATCAGCGGAGGCAAAACGACCCGCCAAAAGGTTTGAAAACGAGAGGCTCCTAACGACCAGGCAGCTTCTTCGATATCCTTTTCCATTTCTGCCAATACGGGCTGAACCGTGCGAACCACAAAAGGCAGGGAGATCAGCAGCATGGCGATCGCAATACCTGACCGCGTAAAGGCAATCTTAATGCCGAGGGGCGCTAGCAGCGAACCAATCCAGCCATTATCGCTGTATACCGTCGCCAAGGTTAACCCCGCAACCGAGGTGGGCAAGGCAAAAGGTAAGTCTACAGCGGCATCGATCACCCGCTTCAACGGAAAGGTATACCGCGTTAATACCCAGGCGATCAGCGTACCAAAAACGCCATTGACGATCGCCGCCCAAAAAGCAGTGACAAAGGTAACTTCATAAGCAGATAAAGCGATCGGACTGGTTGCAACTTGCCAAAATTTTGCGGGTCCTTCGCTAGCGGCTTTTAAGAAAAGCGCCGCAGTCGGAAGCGCCAGCATAAAAAACAAATAGCCCGATGTGATTATCCAAAGCCAAGGAAGCCGCTTGAAGAAAACCCAAAAGCGCTCCTGAACAGTATTTTGAGTCGAAGAAGCGATCATGCAGGATTCAAACTGGAAGATTAAGAGCAAACGCTATCTTAATCTACTTAAGCCTGATGGGAAAACCGTATTTAGTAGTCGGAAAAATTATTCACCCCAAATCAACTATGGTCAGCTAATTTCTCAGCCCATTGAGAATAGGGATGCTTTGATAGGTTGGCATTGTAGTAGCGGGGATCATGGGAGACTTCGGCACCAATCCAGTCAGGCAACGCGATCGCTTGCTTTTCATCCGCAAGTTCAACCTCTGCCACAATCAAGCCCTGATTTTCTCCACTAAATTCATCAATTTCCCAAACTAACTCACCCAATTCCACTCGATAACGTGTTTTTTGAATCAGCGGTGGTTCGCATAGGGTTTGCAATAATTCCTGAGCATGATCCAATGGAATTTCATACTCATATTCTGCGCGGGCAATTCCTGCTGTCGCACCTTTAATGGTTAAATATGCCTGTTCACCTGCAATTCGCACGCGCACCGTTTTGCTTGGAGTGCTGGCTAGATAGCCCTGGCAATAAAACACACCCGTTCCGAGCGATCGCCAATCATCGTTTTTTACCAGAAACTTACGCTCGATTTCAGTTGGCATGAGGGATATGCTCTGGTAAACAAAATAGGACTTACGCACTCGCCCCCCAAATCCCCCAAAATTGGGGGACTTTGATCTCTAACTCCCCCAATTTTGGGGGTTGGGGGGCAAATTTCGGTTGATTTGCGTAAGTCCTGCAAAATATCCTTCTATTAATAACCCGCCGCCGCAAAATCAAGATCGCAGCTATGAAGAACACGCTCAACGTGGCTTTCCCATTTGCCATCAGAATAAAGCGTAATCAGCCGTAAACCAGGTTGTTCTTCATCCAACTCGAAGTCAACGCTATTTGGCTTAAATTGAATGCAGGTTGAGGGAGTGCCCAGATAGTTTACTTGATGGCGCTGACGGCTAAAATTTTGATGGATGTGCCCAAACAAAACGAGTTTTACCTGAGGATAGCGATCGCACACCGCAAAAAAGTCTTCCGCATTCAGTAGCCCAATGTCGTTCATCCAATCGGAGCCACTCAAGAAAGGCGGATGGTGAAAGGCAATCAGCGTCGGGGCACCCTGCGATTGACTGAGTTCTTGATCAAGCCATGCCAAGCTTTCAGCCGTGAGAGATCCATGCACACAGCCAAATACGCTGGAATCTAACAAAATGATGTGCCACGAATCTGCACGAAAAGATTTCTGCGGCGAAATGGGCGATCTCGTCAGCACTTGCGCCATTGTCTTTGGGCAATCGTGGTTTCCAGGCACCCAATACGCCGGAATTGCCAGCGGTGACAGCATCTCTTGCAATAGTTCATAGGATTTTGCCGTACCATCCTGAGACAAATCACCCGTTAAAAGTAACAGATCAGGTTGCCGTTCTAAAGCGTTTACCTGATCAATCACGGCTTGAAGCGAGCAACTAGTTTGCAAACCCAGCAACTTTTTTTGATCGTCGGCAAACAAATGGGTATCTGTAATTTGAGCAACTAGCAAGGATGAGGAAGAGTTAACAGCGATCGCACTCATAAAAAAGTTCCAACATTGCAATCAGTGAGTTTAGCCAGATGAAAGACACGCTAGGCTGAGATACATAGGTATAGAAACTCTTCATACAGATTAGTATGTTTGAGACTTTAGACCTGCGATCTACCTCAGCAAGCGGTATGATTCCGATCACATTAGACCTCGGTATAGAAGGGGTATCAATCCATGCGGCAAGAACCAATCATTGCAATTGATCATGTTAATCACTATTTCGGCTCAGGGCGACTCCGGAAGCAAATTTTGTTTGAGATCAGAACAGAGATCCAACCGGGAGAAATTGTGCTGATGATGGGTCCTTCTGGTTCTGGAAAAACCACGTTATTGACGCTGATTGGGGCACTCCGGTCTACCCAAGAAGGCAGTATGAAAGTTTTGAACCAAGAATTGAGTGGTTCCTCTAATCGCTTGTTAGTGGAATTACGGCGCAACATTGGCTACATTTTTCAGGCGCACAACTTGCTAAATTCTCTGACTGCTCGCCAAAACGTGCAAATGTCTATGGAGTTGCATGAGAATCTATCTGAGCGACAGCGGCGGCGTGGAGCCGAAGAGATGCTAGAAGCGGTTGGGTTAGCAGATTGGAGTAACTACTATCCGCAAGAGTTGTCGGGTGGGCAAAAGCAACGAGTTGCGATCGCCCGTGCCCTTGCTAGTCATCCCAAAATTGTTTTAGCGGATGAACCTACTGCCGCCCTAGATAAACAATCGGGTCGAGATGTGGTAGAAATCATGCAAAAACTAGCAAAGCAGCAGGGATCATCCATTTTATTAGTGACTCATGATAACCGCATTTTAGATGTAGCAGATCGCATTCTTTACATGGAGGATGGCTATCTGTCACCGTTGGAAACGGCTCCTGTCTAAATGCCATTCCTGACGATTTCAATGGTCTTAATAATGAGTATCTGAAGCAGCAGATTGAGGCGCGACACAGCCAGAAATAAAGAACTCTGTGCGAATTTTATTAAACTCAATCAAATCTCCATCTTTGAGAAATCGCTGCTGCAATGGGACTAACTTAGAGCGGTTGACGTAGGTGCCGTTGCTGCTACCTAAATCCATAATGCAAAAACCCTCGTGTGGGTGATGCCCGATGACTGCGTGGCAGCGGGAAATGGATTTTTCTAAAATGGCGATCGCGCAATTACTGCTGCGCCCAATCAGCCAACTGCTTGCCACTCCAGTGACTTGAGTGGACTGACTATTTGTCAGGTTAGTCGTCAAAAAAGCGGTACGACCTGTGGTGACAGCTTGAATGTAATTAGAGCTAATTTCACAGCGGCTTGGCGCATTCAAAATAGGTTCGATGAAGGTTGCAACCTGGCTAAAATTTTGTCCAAGTTCTTCAATCAGAGATTCCGAAATAGACGGATTTTGCTCCAAAAACAGGTGAGTGCGTGGGTCAACTTGACCAGAAGATTTCAGATTCAACATGCTTACCTAATCTAAAAAACTTATGACAATGCAACAACAAGCGAATAACCGAGTTGCTGAATCTAGACCCTGGATGCAACCTAATTGATGATTAAATTTTATCGAAACAGTTAGTAATTACTCTCAGTTTAGTTTTGGGTCTAGCTAAGTGCGACTACATAGACTAAACATCAGCTTCATTACCTAACGCAATAACTTAAGCCAAACTTTTCTAAATCTTTATAGAGTCTGCTACTATTTCCAATCTCTTTAAAGCGTTCTTAAGTATTTATTCCTGCTCTTTGATTACCACAAGGCGCGCCGCCGTAGATCCGAGTTTTTACTACTTTGATCGGTTGAAGTCGGGACTGGAGTAGGTCTACCTGGATTTAACTTTTCAATCTCGGGTGAAACATTCGCTTGATTAGGAGCTTGAACGCTAAGCCCAGTATTGATCGTTTGATAGGTCTGCCTGCCCAAATTAAACCTGTTTTGCCACCAGCCTTGAGAACTCGCATACCGAATTCCGATCAAAGATAGAATAAAAAGTATCAGTGCTGGAACCCACCAGGCTGTTTGTTGCCGCTGCTTTTCAGCACTCTTGTTCGCGCTCATCGTTTACGCTCCGTTGAGGGTTTGCTGTCAGCGATCGCATTAGACATCCAGCCTATATTAGCCGTTCCTTGCGTTCTACTTCATGATCTCGTCATCTTGACCCCAAAAGCCCTGATGCTTAGTAACCGTTAAGTCTCCCAATACCTTTACTTGGCAAGACAATCGACGATTTTTTTCTAGAGCATGAGGGGGTAAAGATAGGCGCGTTTTTTCTTGCCAGCCCATTTCCGAAACCGCTCCTTCAATTTGAACCGCACAAGTGCCACAGGTGCCAAATCCGTGACAGTTAATCGTGTTGGCTGCACCGTTGTAAACTGCCGCTCCATTATCCAACATCACTTGACGAAGATTGGCACCCAGTTCGCACTCAAACGTTTTACCTTGAGCTTTGATAGTCGGCATGGTGATACACTCTCTTGAAGGTTTTTGCTATCAGTGTTCTGTGAGGAAGCTTTCGAGGGTCTAAGAACTCGATAAAATCACTCTAAAGCTATTTTTTATCTATCAATTCAAAATTGCAAGACCACTAAGAGATAGTTTGTAGATTTGATTTTCTAGCCCTATGTAAAAGTTCGTTGACAAAATATTTTCGATACTCAGGAAATCACTGAAGAGAGAGTTAGGCAGGGGGTAGAGTCTGTCCCATAAAACTTAAATTCATTTAAATCACTTGAGATAGTGAGTGTAAAACGGTAAGCCTAACCTATTAGAGTGGCAAAATGGTCATACCGTATAACAAAAAATGACTATGACGATTCTCGCAACGTTGAATGCTGCCCTAGAACAGGGAATGGCTCTCAAGGTGATTAGTGGGCTGAACAATTTTGATCGCGATCGCGTTGCTGCCGTGGTCAATGCCGCTGAGCAGGGCGGAGCAACCTTTGTAGACATCGCCGCCGATCCAGACCTGATTCGCATGGTGAAGCGGTTAACTAGCCTGCCCGTGTGTGTCTCTGCGGTGGAGCCTGATAAGCTGGTTGCGGCGATCGCAGCCGGAGCCGATTTGGTCGAAATTGGTAACTTCGACAGCTTCTATGCTCAGGGCATCCGCTTTGAAGCCGCCGAAGTGCTGGCGATCACCCGCGAAACGCGCCGCTTGCTGCCCTCTGCGACCCTATCTGTAACAGTTCCCCACATTTTGGAACTGGATCAGCAAGTGCAACTCGCCGAAGCTCTGGTCAAAGCGGGGGCAGACCTGATTCAAACCGAAGGCGGCACGAGTAGCGCTCCGGTTCATGCGGGAACTTTGGGCTTACTTGAAAAAGCGGCTCCAACGCTGGCGGCTGCCTATGAAATTTCTCGTGGGGTGCAAGTGCCTGTGCTGTGTGCTTCTGGCTTGTCGAGTGTGACGGTGCCCTTGGCGATCGCGGCGGGTGCTTCGGGTGTGGGCATCGGCTCTGCAATCAACAAACTCAGCAGCGAAGTGGAAATGATTGCGGTAGTTCGCAGCTTAGTAGAAGCGCTGGCGGTGAACAAGGTGCGCGATCGGGTTTAGGAGATCCGTAGGGGCGCAGCATTCGGCAGATAGTTCTGCTTGAGTTGCAAGGATTTTTGCCCGAATGCTACGCCCTGACAACCGCAAGGTTCGATATTTTTAATGTATGACTAACCCAGATTCACAATTCACCCCAGATGAGTTGCAGCAGTGGCAATCGGCGATCGCAGAAACCGATCGTCACAATATTTGGTGTCATTGCAAAAAGTGTGATGCTGAATGGGTGGCTTCCACGCCAGTTCGCTGCCCCGATTGCGGCAGCGATCGCGTAGAACACATTTCTTGCTGGCAATTCCCCGACGATTGAGCGATCTGCAAGCAGTTGATGGAGTAGATTCGGTGTGGAGGGGTTTTTGGGGAAGCCCCCAATGGCTTTGGATTTCAGACAGTACCGCTGTTGGCAGAAGCCTACAAGACATACCTGTTTAAATCGACTGATTTGACCAGCAACGATCGCACCTGATCAATGGCGCGTAAGGTTGCTTCTGGTGTGGCAGGAATGGCGAGGGCGGCTTGGGTGGGGCGATCGCCAAATGCCGCGATCGCCAAATACATAAACTTTGACTTTCGGGTCTGACGAGCTAAAGACTGGTTAGCCTGCGATCGCTACAAGCCTAAAGTGTGTTTCAAAGCTTCATCAATCGCCGCTGTTGGAAGTGAACCAATCACGCGATAAACCGCTGATAGTACGATCGTTGCGAGGTTATCAACCATTACCACTGAATCTGTAAGCAAGCCTGACTGTTGTCCCTCAAGAGAACTCAGCAAAATAGTAACCCGACTGGAATGCCCTGCCCGAAACATTTGGCTGGTAATCATAGCAACAATGACTTGAGGTAGCCCGGTCTGCAAATCATCTGCTTGTACGATCAATGCAGGTCGTGTCTTCGCAGAAATCAAGTTGGAATTTGGAAAGAGAACCAGAGCAACATCACCCCGATTAACAGTTGGCTTTGGCTGCGTCATAGTTGTCATAAATACTCATTTCAGGGCTACCCCAATCCTCTGAGAAGGTTCCTAGACTGGCGTGTAATGTCTTAGCCTGCTCTCTGTCAATTCCTTGAGATTTTAAGTCAATATCACCTGATCGCACGAAGGTGACAATGACCCAAGTGCCTTCAGGAACGTCACTAGGATTCTCCATAAGCTCTATGCGACCATCCCGATAGACTCCTTCGACGCTGGTTAGCATTTTTTATCTCCTAAAAATTCATAGAGAAAATTATGGTTATTTCAGAAAATATGGGTCAGTTGAACATGGGTTGCCTGATTGACAAACAAGCTCATCTGATTGACATCAACAGGCATCATCCCGAATATTCCCATAACGAAGCAGGCTAGCAATTTATTCTACTGAAAGTTTCGGGTTAACATCCCTGTTTGGGCAATTAAATGAGATTTCCCGTATGTTTTCAGACAGGTATGGCTACAGCGATCGCACCTGATCAATTGCCTTCAAGGTCGCCTCTGGTGTGGCGGGAATCGCGAGGGTGACTTGGGTGGGGCGATCGCCAAAGGCTGCAACTGCCGCTCGGATTGCTTCCCGGACTGAAAACGCCAGCATCAAGGGCGGTTCGCCCACGGCTTTGCTGCCGTAAATCGTGCCGTCCTGAGAGGCTCGTTCTAATAGATGCACCGTAAAGCGTTCTGGGATTTCGCTGACAGTGGGAATTTTGTAGGTGCTGGGGGCATAGGTGCGGAGGCGGGCTTGGTCATCCCACACCAGTTCTTCCATCGTTAGCCAGCCCATCCCCTGCACAAAGCCGCCTTCCACCTGTCCTTGATCGACTAGGGGATTCAAAGATTCGCCGACATCATGCACAATGTCTACTTGTCGCAGCTTGAAGGTGCCTGTAAAGCCATCCACTTCTACTTCACTGACGGCGGCTCCATAGGAAAAGTAGTAAAACGGTTTGCCCTGATTGGTTTGATAATCCCAATGAATGTCTGGGGTGCGGTAGTAGCCTGTGGCGGAGAGGGAAACGCGATCGCTGTATGCCTCACGAACCACTGCGTTAAACAGAATGCGATCGCTAGGATTGGTGCGGCAATAGATCCAATCCTCTTCAAAGATCAAATCTTCTGGCGTATCGAGATTGAGCAGTTTTGCGGCGAGGGGTGCCAATCGGGATTTCAGGGTTTCACAGGCATCTTTCACGGCTTGCCCGTTTAGATCGGCACCGCTGGATGCAGCCGTTGCAGAGGTGTTGGGCACTTTATCGGTGCTGGTGGGCATGAGGCGAAAGCGATCGCTGCTCACGCCCAGAGTTTTAGCCGCCACTTGCAGCATTTTGGTATGCAGCCCTTGACCCATCTCAGTGCCCCCGTGGTTTAGCTGAATGCTGCCATCGGTGTAAACCAAGATCAGTGCGCCTGCCTGGTTGTATTGCACCTTGTTAAAGGAGATGCCAAATTTGACAGGTGTGATGGCAATGCCGCGCTTTTTGTAAGGATTTGCCTGGTTAAATTGCTCAATGGCGATCGCTCGTTCAGCATACTGAGCATTCGTTTTTGCTTCGTTCCACACCCGTGCGATCCGATTATCCAGCACCTCTTGCCCGTAAAACGTGGTGTTAGTTTCGCCCGTGCCGTGATAGAAATTGCGTTCTCGCACGACATCAGGCGGCAGGTTCAGCGATCGCGCGATCCGATCCAAAACCTCTTCAATCATCAGCATTCCTTGAGGACCGCCAAAGCCCCGAAACGCGGTGTTGGAAACGCGGTGGGTTTTGGCAATTTGCCCCCGAATTTCCACATGAGGAATGTAGTAGGCGTTATCGACATGCAGCATTGCCCTCAGCAGCACGGGAGGCGACAAATCTAGGCTCCAACCGCCATCGGAGTAAAGGGAAAGATCTAAGGCAAGCAGCCTGCCCGACCCATCGAAGCCAACTTTGTATTGACCCAAGAAACCATGACGTTTGCCCGTCAAGATCATGTCGTGGTGTCGCCGTAGACGCACTCGCACCGGACGACCCGTTTTATGAGCCGCGATCGCCGCGATCGCGGCGGGTGGGTTTGCCTGAGATTCCTTGCCGCCAAACGCGCCGCCCATTCTTAAACAAGTGACCACAACGCGATTGCTCGAAATGCCCAGCACCCGCGCCAAAATGATCTGCGTCTCGGTGGGATGTTGAGTCGAGCAATATGCCTGGTAGTTGCCTTCACCATCGGGAATCACCCAACTGGTTTGGGTTTCCAGATAAAAATGATCTTGCCCGTTCATTTCCAGTTCGCCTTCTATCACGTGAGGGGCAGTGAGCAAAGCGGCATCTGGCTCTCCCCGTCGGCACACCTGCGGCTGATTGTGGAAACTATTGAGGGCGATCGCATCTTGAATCGTGGCGATCGGCGCTTGTGGCTCATACTCCACCACCACTTTCTCCGCGCCCCGTCGTGCTGCATCTTCAGTCTCGCCGACGACCCAAACCACCGCTTGCCCCCAGTAGCTAACGACCTCGGTGGGCAACAGTGGCTCATCGTGAATAATCACGCCCGTATTATTTTCACCAGGGATATCAGCCGCCGTCAGCACGGTGACCACTCCAGGGATGGCATAGGCAGGCTGCGGATTGATTTTGAGGATTTTGGCGCTGGCATGGGGAGACAGCACTGGATACAAAAATAGTGTTCCAGCGGGCGATCGCTGATCATCCGTGTAGATCGCCTTACCGCTAACGTGATGCTCAGCACTTTCATGGCTCCGGTTGCGACTCGGCTTACTGGGCATATTCATGGCTGCACCTCTGATAAATCACGCATGACAACACCAGCAGCACCGCTTTCAACAAAGAACTTTTCAAATAAATTCACGATTAATCTCTGGCGATAGTCGGCACTGCCACGCAAATCGCTGAGTGGTGTAAACGCCTGACCCAGCAACGTTTTCGCCTGTTGCACGGTAGCAATATTCCAGAGTTTGCCGATGAGAAATTGTTCGACCGCGATCGCCCGTGCCGGAGTCGCTGCTACCCCACCATAAGCAAGCCGCGCATGGAGAATTTGGTTGCGATCGTCCCAATCAATCGTGAATGCCGCCGCCACAATACTGATATCATCCGTGCCGCGCTTGCCAATTTTGTAGGATTGACTCAAACGGCGCACCGCTCCAGGTGTAAGAGTTTTTGGAATCACAATCGAGACAATCACCTCGCCAGACTGCAAATCGGTTTGGCGATAGCCCTTGAAGAAATTTGCCAAAGGCAAAACCCGTGAGCCAGTCGCGCTGGCAAGCCGCAACGTTGCATCCAAGGACAACAGCACAGGTGGCAAGTCACCAATGGGAGACGCGGTGCCAATATTGCCGCCCAAAGTCGCGCGATTTCGCACCTGCCGCGCCGCAAACCAGTGCAGCATTTCATCTAGGCTGGGAAACACGCCGTGTAAAGTGGCTTCAATCTGGCTCAATGGCACGGCAGCACCAATTTCGACTGACTCGGCGGTTTGTTCCAGTGTTTGGAGTTCTGCCACGGCTTCCAACGAGATCATCACAGGGTACTGTTGTCGATGCCAACTCAGTTCCAATCCTAAGTCAGTGGCACCAGCAACCAGAGTCGCGCTGGGGTGCTGGCGCATTAAAGCGAACACCTCGGCAAGCTGCACCGGGCGGTAAAACTGGCGATCGCCATTGCCATAACTGATAGGCGAAAGTTCAACCGAGGCTCGTTCTAAAGCATGACTAAAAACATCGTTCGGATCGCTGGACTGTGCTTCCGCCACTCGTTGAGCAGCGCGACGAATCGGCAGATAGCCCGTACAGCGACAGAGATTTCCTTCGATCGCCACATCATCTAGGGCGCGATCGTAGTAGGCGGCAAACAGGCTGATGATAAAGCCAGGAGTGCAGTAGCCGCATTGAGAACCGCCCAGTTGCACCATTGCAGTTTGCACAGGATGGAGTTGTCCATTTGCCACGCCTTCCACAGTGATCACTTCACGGTCTGCGATCGCGCCCAAAGGAATCAGGCAACTGTTGACGGCTTGATAGTGGGGTTTGCCATCTGCCCCTTTGCCAATCAACGCAACAGTGCAGGCTCCACAATCGCCGTCGCCGCAGCCTTCCTTGGTGCCAATGCGATCGCTCTGCCGCAAGTATTCCAGCAGCGTACACGTTGGGTCGGCATCTTTGAGACAAACCAGTTCGCCATTAATGGTGAGCGTGAGTTGATTACTAATTGCGTGAGTCACCGTTGTCGTCCATGCAAAGAATGAGAGATATCGTGAAGCGAACTAGAAACATTGCCAAAGACCTAGCCAAAGACCTAACAACGGATACTGTATCCACTTCAAGAGAAGACTTTATGTAGTTTGAGTGACATTTTAACCTGTTGGGCATTTGAATTCATCGGCTCATAGGGCGAGTACGGTTCCCTCATAGCGCCTACTCTGTTACAAAAAGCAATCAAATTGTTGACCCACTTTTTTTGTTTTTTTGGCGAATAGTATCACTTTCGCAGTCATATTGATGTTTTCATCTTTATAAATTTGCCTTACGAAAATTTAAAAGAATAGACCGACTTAACCTTCTCTTTACTGAAGGGTTGTAATCTTGTGGGGTCACAATGTGAGGATGATAAGCTTATGGTTTCCTTAATGAAGGTAAGTCGTTGGGCACTCTCGGCTTCAGCGATCGCTTTAGCAGCAGGTCTTGCTTCTTGTGGACCCAGTGCCCCTCCAACGACAGGCGGCACCCCCGCTGTAGGCACTAGCCCCGCAGCCGGCGGTGGCGGCACTATTTCTATTAGTGGTGCTGGAGCTTCAGCCCCCAACGCGCTTTATCAGCGTTGGTTTTCTGAATACCGCACGGTCAAGCCGAATGTGCAAGTTAGCTACCAGTCGATCGGAAGTGGCGCTGGTATCAACCAATTTTTGGCGGAGACGGTTGATTTCGGGGCAACAGATGATCCGGTTAAGGATACCGATCGCTCTAAATCTCCCCAAGCGCGCGGAACGATGATTCAAATTCCGACCACCGGTCTGTTCGTGGTCTTTGCTTATAATCTTGAGGGCGTTAAAGATCTGAAGCTTTCCCGCGCAACCTACTGCGGGATTGCCGATGGTACGATCAAAACCTGGAATGATCCCAAGATTGCCGCAGATAATTCAGGCGCTAATCTGCCTAGCACTCCCATTACGTTCGTGTTTCGCTCAGATGGTAGCGGTACGACTGCAATCTTCACCAATCATTTGGCGAAAGCTTGCCCCGGCTGGAAGCCCGGAGCCGGTAAATCCATTCAGTGGCTCACGGGTCAGGGTGCAAAAGGGAATGAAGGCGTAACAGCTCAGATTAAGCAATCTCCTGGCGCGATCGGGTACGTTGAGTTCACCTACGCTAGAGAAAACCAGTTGAACATGGCGGCGTTGCAGAATAAGGCAGGAGATTTTGTTGTTCCTACGCCAGAAGCAGCCGCTAAATCCTTGGATGGTGAAAAGCCCAATGAGCAATTTGTGATTTCCGTTCCCGATCCGGCAGGAAAAGGTGCTTATCCAATTGTGAGCTTGACCTACGTGCTGCTTTATGGAAACTATCCTGCACCGAAAGGGGCAACGCTCAAAGATTTGTTTACCTGGACACAGAAGGATAGTAAAGCTCAGGCGGCGACCACTGAGCTAGGCTTCATTCCGCTACCGGATAGTCTTGTGTCTGACATTGTAACCAAACTTGAAGCGATTGAAGAGAAGTAGCGCTCTCCGCCAGCCACTCCGGGACACACCGCCTGGAGTGGCTGAAGATCCAAAGGAATCTGAACAAGTCGATTAGTGTTTTAGGTGGACGGCGGATTAGAGATTTAAGTAGATTTTTCAACACGCTAGATTTACGATTATGGCTCCAGCAGTAGACAATAATCCGGGTATGTCTTACGAGCGCACTCAAACAGCGCGAACTGTGGACAGTGGCTTTAAGTGGGTAACAGCGATCTTTGCTCTTGGCATCGTAGCGACCCTGTTGGCGATCGCGCTGCAAGTGGGTAGGGATGCGCTTCCAGCGATTCAACAATTTGGCATTATCGACTTTGTGACGGGGGCTAGCTGGAACCCTGTAGAAAACATCTACGGAGCCTGGACTCAAATCTATGGCACCCTCGTTACTGCATTTATCGCCTTGCTGATTGCGGTTCCAATTGGCGTTGGTGTTGCCATTATCTTGAGCGAAGATTTTTTGCCGACTAGGGTGCAGCAGCCTCTGGTGTTTATGGTAGAACTGTTAGCAGCGATTCCCAGTGTGGTTTACGGGTTATGGGGAATTTTTGTTCTGTCTCCCTTCCTGCAAGGTCCCATGACTTGGATTTATCAAACGTTTGGTTGGATTCCCTTATTCAGCACACCTCCGACGGGGCGAGGCATCTACATCGCGTCGATTATTCTGGCAATCATGATTCTGCCAATTATTTCATCGATCTCGAGAGACTCGTTGGTGGGAGTCAATCCAACCCTGCGCCAAGCGGCTTACGGATTGGGCGCGACTCGGTGGGAAACGCTGCTTCAGGTGATTATTCCAACTGCGATTTCTGGAATTATTGGCGGCGTGATGCTGGCGTTGGGTCGGGCGATGGGCGAGACGATGGCAGTCACCATGTTGATTGGTAATGCCAATCGACCCTCTCCATCACTGTTTGCTCAAGGGTCAACGATTTCGGCGCTACTAGCAAACCAATTTGCTGAAGCGTCTGGACTTCAGGTGGCATCTTTGATGTACGCAGCTTTGATCTTGTTTGGCTTAACGCTGTTGGTCAATGTCCTGGCTGAATTTATTGTGAGAAAAGTTGAGATCAAGAAACTTTAGCAGGGTCGGCGATCGCTGAAGTTTATCTGTTCACCGCCAAACCCAGTATTTGAACCTTATCGAAGTTAAGCATTCTGAGAAGTTATTATGACCAGCCAAGAGTTCCCTGCATCCCTAGCCAAAGGCAGAAGCTTAGAACGCACCGTCACATCCAAGACGATCTTTTCCAGTGTGATGACGGGTCTGGTGTTTGCCTGCGCGATTCTCGCCCTGATTCCATTACTTGCACTCCTGTTTTACGTGATTTCCAAAGGGGCTGTCCGGCTAAGTCCGCAGTTGTTTACTCAGTTGCCACCCCCACCTTTTCAACGCGATTCCCCTCAGTTTTCTTCGGGTGGCTTTGGGAATGCGATAGTGGGAACCTTTATGACGGTCGGGATTGCTTCGCTGATTAGTATTCCGTTTGGAATTTTATCTGCGATTTATCTGTCTGAATTTGCTCGCGATACTAAACTTGCAAACGCGGTCAGCTTTTTTACGAACGTTTTGAGTGGAGTCCCCTCGATCGTCATGGGCGTGTTTGCGTATAGTCTGATCGTAATAGCGATTACATCGCTTGTGAAGGGTTCTCCATCTTACTCAGCCATAGCGGCAGGTTTTGCCTTGGCAGTCTTGATGCTGCCCACAATTGTGAGAACGTCCACTGAGGCTTTAGAGTCTGTTCCCAATAACTTGCGTCAGGCTTCGACCGGTTTGGGCGCATCCAACTATCAAACGATCTTTAGGGTCATTCTCCCAGCGGCAGTTCCAGCCATTCTCACCGGGATCATCCTGGCGATCGCCCGCGCCGCCGGAGAGACGGCACCTATCATCTTTACAGCATTGTTTAGCAACTTCTGGAACTGGGACCCTTGGCGACCCACGGCTACGTTATCGGTGCTGGTTTACAACTTTGCGATTAGCCCATTCGCCAACTGGCAAGAGCTTGCCTGGGCTGCCTCCCTCGTTTTGATTACGTTAGTATTGTTTGCTAACGTGTTGGCTCGTTGGATAATCCGCAAACGTTAGCGATGGCTCAAGGGTTCTTCAAATGATTGATTTGTCGTTTATCCAGTCACTTTCCACCTACCAACATTGACCTATGACCTCCAATCTTCATCAAAGCGTTCAAACTGATAACGTCTTGCACACAGAAAACGTCAACATATATTACGGTGATTTTCTTGCAGTCAAGGAAGTCAACCTCGATGTTCCCAAAAACGCAATCACTGCATTCATTGGTCCTTCCGGTTGCGGTAAAAGCACCGTGCTACGTTGCTTCAATCGATTGAATGACTTGATTAAGTCATTTCACTTAGATGGCAAGATTCTATATAATGGTCAAGACATATATGCACCCGAAATTGATGCGGTTGAAGTGCGGCGGCAAATTGGCATGGTGTTTCAGCAGCCGAACCCTTTTCCAAAATCGATCTACGACAATATTGCCTTTGGTCCTCGCCTACTAGGCTACAAGGGTGATATGGATGAACTGGTTGAGCGATCGCTTAAGCGTGGGGCACTTTGGGAGGATGTCAAAGATAAGCTGAAGGCAATGGGAACTGATATATCCGGTGGTCAACAGCAGCGGCTTTGTATTGCCAGAGCGATCGCCGTTCAGCCAGAAGTAATTTTGATGGATGAGCCTTGCGCTTCCCTTGACCCCGTTTCAACCCTGAAAATCGAAGATCTGATGCAGGAGCTAAAAGAGGATTACACCCTTGTAATTGTGACCCACAATATGCAGCAAGCATCGCGCGCTTCCGATTACACCGCCTTTTTTAACGTTCAGGCAAACGAAGAAGGACAACGCACCGGGTTTATTGAAGAATACGATCGCACCGAATCGATTTTCCAGAGTCCTAAGAAAAAGGCAACTCAAGAATACGTCAGTGGTCGCTTTGGTTAAGCAATTTAATCCCATCAAACTTTGCTGGTAATTTTTAGCTAACAGCAACTATTGGGTCAGTTTTAGGTGAGCAGAATGTTCACCTATTTTTTTTACAGGATTTCAATCGCTGCTGGTCGTGGACTGCCCGTATCGAGATAGGATAATGGCAGACTCTTGAAACCATTGCGAAATGTAAAGAGTTTAGACGTTGTTTCAATATCCCCTAACTGTATATGAAGCGCTATTGGTTTCGCTTACTTGCTTTTGTTTTGGTTCTTTTCGTTAGCTTCGGGAATAGCTCAGCCGCTTTTGCTGGCTCTACTTTAACTGGCGATTATCGTCAAGATACTGTATCTGTTGTTAATAGTCTGAGAGAAGCGCTTCAACTACCTGCGGATTCTCCAGAAAGAATTGCTTTTCAAGCTCAGGCTAAGCAGCTAATTAACGATTTTTCGTCACGCTATCGTCGGGATGGAGCCTTGTCTAAGCTGCCTTCTTTTACCACAATGCGAACTGCCTTAAATTCCTTGGCAGGGCACTATAGTTCCTATCCTAATCGCCCTGTGCCACAGAAGATGAAAGATCGACTAGAGCAGGAGTTTAAGCAGATTGAAACATCCTTAGAGCGGGGTTCCTAAGTTTCTCTTAATGTCTGCCTATCCAAAGAAAGGGATACTTTGTAGGTATGATTAATAATCAAGCAAAACATAGACTAATATATACGGGCATCAACTTTTTGACCTCGTATGAAACTTTCAGA
>ENA-ORBV01000915-ORBV01000915.1-microbial-mat-metagenome-genome-assembly--contig:-NODE-915-length-67167-cov-12.629557_pt1 | contig 67167 bp, 72 predicted proteins | sample MGYA00237777_ERZ505514 | MGnify/ENA primary metagenome ERZ505514 (study PRJEB26160, sample SAMN06269048) | microbial mat metagenome | isolation source: Oligotrophic lake microbial mat | place...
TCCACGTGACCAATCGTCCCCACGTTCACGTGCGGCTTGGTACGTTCGAATTTGACTTTTGCCATGATCTTCCCGAGGGTTGGTTACTTCTTGCTGCTGATGATTGCTTCGGCGACGCTCTTGGGCGCCTCGGCGTAATGCTTGAACTCCATTGTGTACGTCGCCCGGCCCTGGGTGAGCGAACGCAGCGTGGTCGAATAGCCGAACATCTCGGCCAGGGGCACTTCACCCTTGATCGCCTTGCCGCTGGGCAGGTCGTCCATGCCCTGGATCACGCCGCGGCGGGAGGAGAGGTCGCCCATCACGTCGCCCATCTTCTCTTCCGGCGTTTCGACCTCGACCGCCATGATTGGTTCGAGCAGGACCGGCGTCGCGGATTTCATCCCGTCCTTGAATGCGAAGATCGCCGCCATCTTGAAGGCGTTCTCGTTCGAGTCCACCTCGTGGAATGAACCGTCGAACAGCGTGGTCCTGACATCCACGACCGGGTAGCCCGCGAGCACGCCATCGCGCAGCGCTTCGGTGATGCCCTTCTGGACCGCGGGAATGAATTCGCGCGGCACCGAGCCGCCTTTGATCGCGTCGACGAACTCGAACCCCTTGCCAGCCGCCTGCGGCTCGAGCTTCAGCCAGACATGGCCGTACTGGCCCCGGCCACCGGACTGCTTGACGAACTTGCCTTCCTGCTCGACCGACTTCTTGAACGTTTCGCGGTACGCCACCTGGGGCTTGCCGACCGAGGCTTCGACGCCGAACTCGCGGCGCATGCGCTCGACGATGATCTCGAGGTGCAATTCGCCCATTCCCGAGATGATGGTCTGGCCGGATTCTTCGTCGGTATGCACGCGGAAAGAAGGGTCTTCCTGGGCGAGGCGATTGAGCGCAACGCCCATCTTTTCCTGGTCGACCTTGGTCTTGGGTTCGACGGCCTGTGAAATCACGGGCTCGGGAAAAACCATCTTCTCGAGCGCGATGACCTTGTTCACATCGCAGATCGTCTCGCCCGTCGTCACGTCTTTCATGCCGACAGCCGCGGCGATGTCACCCGCGCGCACTTCCTTGATCTCGTCACGCTGGTTGGCGTGCATCTGCAGGAGGCGGCCGATGCGCTCTTTCTTGCCGCGCACCGACGTGAATACGGTGTCCCCCGAGGCCAGCACGCCTGAATAGACGCGGATAAACGTTAGCTGGCCGACAAACGGGTCGGTGGCGATCTTGAACGCGAGGCCGGCGAACGGCTGGTCGTCGCCTGCCGGGCGCGTTTCGGGTTGCCCGCGATCGTTTTCGCCCTTGACCGGCGGAATATCGACCGGCGAAGGCAAGTACTCGACCACAGCATCGAGCATCGCCTGCACACCCTTGTTCTTGAAGGCAGACCCGCAAAGCATCGGGACGATCTCGTTGTTGATCGTGCGGATGCGCAGGCCCTGCTTGATCTCCTCGACCGACAACTCGCCCGATTCGAGGTACTTGTTCATGAGCGCCTCGTTGGCCTCCGCGGCGGTCTCGACCATCTTCTCGCGCCATTGCTTCGCCCCGGCCACCAGCCCGGCGGGAATGTCCTTCTTCTCGAATTTCATCCCCTGGGTCGAGTCGTCCCAGTAGATCGCCTTCATTGCGACCAGGTCGATCACGCCGGTGAAATTCTCTTCAGCGCCGATGGGCACCTGGATGGCCACGACGTTGGCTTTCAGGCGCGCCTTCATCTGGTCATAGACCTTGAAGAAATTCGCGCCGACACGGTCCATCTTGTTCACGAAAGCGAGGCGCGGCACCTTGTACTTGTTGGCCTGGCGCCAGACCGTTTCCGACTGGGGCTGCACGCCGCCAACGGCGCAATACACCATGCACGCACCGTCGAGCACGCGCATCGAGCGCTCGACTTCGATCGTGAAATCGACGTGGCCGGGGGTATCGATGATGTTGATGCGGTGCTCGGGGAAGGAAAGGTCCATGCCCTTCCAGAAACAGGTGGTGGCCGCGGAGGTGATCGTGATGCCGCGCTCCTGCTCCTGCTCCATCCAGTCCATCGTTGCGGCGCCGTCATGCACCTCGCCGATCTTGTGGTTCACGCCGGTGTAGAAAAGGATGCGCTCGGTGGTCGTGGTCTTACCCGCATCGATGTGCGCACTGATGCCGATGTTGCGATAGCGCTCGATGGGAGTTTTGCGTGCCACGGGAATACCCAGCCTCTCTCTAGAACCGGTAGTGCGCGAAAGCTTTGTTCGCTTCCGCCATGCGATGCACTTCGTCGCGCTTTTTCATCGCGCCGCCACGGCCTTCGGCCGCTTCGAGGAGCTCGCCCGCCAGGCGGATGCCCATCGACTTTTCGCCGCGCTTCTCGGCCGCTTCGCGGATCCAGCGCATGGCGAGCGCCACACGGCGGACCGGGCGCACTTCGACCGGGACCTGGTAGTTCGCACCACCGACCCGGCGACTCTTCACCTCGACCATCGGCTTCACGTTCTGCACAGCCTGCGTGAAGACTTCGATCGGGTCCTTGCCCGACTTGGTCTTGATCGATTCGAGCGCGCCGTACAGGATTCGCTCGGCGACCGATTTCTTGCCGCGCGTCATGATGACGTTGACGAACTTCGCGACTTCCGTGTTGCTGAACTTGGGATCCGGCAGGATCTCGCGCTTGGGTACTTCTCTGCGACGTGGCATGGTGGTGTCCTATTCCTTGGCGGCGATCAAGCTGCCTTGGGGCGCTTCGCGCCGTACTTGGAGCGGCTCTGCTTGCGGTCTTTCACGCCCTGCGTGTCGAGCGAACCGCGCACGATGTGATAACGAACGCCGGGCAGGTCCTTGACGCGACCTCCGCGGATCAGGACCACCGAGTGCTCCTGGAGATTGTGTCCTTCACCGCCGATGTAGCCGATGACCTCGAAACCGTTTGTCAGGCGCACTTTGGCGACCTTTCGCAGTGCCGAGTTCGGCTTCTTCGGCGTGGTCGTGTAGACCCTCGTGCAGACCCCCCGCTTTTGCGGGGATCCGGCCAGTGCGGGCACCTTCGATTTGGTCGGCTTGGCGGCGCGCCCTTGGCGAACTAACTGATTGACGGTAGGCATGTTTTCCTGGGTTCCAAAAACAAACCGGGTCGGCGCCTCGCTCGCCATGAATGGCTGATGGGCCGGCCCGGGTGCAAAAAAGAGGCCGGATTATAAAGAGCTTTTCGAATCTGAGTCAAGGCTTGCGACACATTGACGGCGAGCCCGAAGCGACCCCGGATTCAGGGCTTTGGGTCCTTCACGAAGCCGAATCGGGCTTCCATGACCCTGCTGTCAATCGCGCCTAGCGGCAGGGTGATCGATCCGATCCGTACGCCCCCCTCCGACACCTGCTCCGCGAGGCTGGAAAGTTCCCGGTCGTCCAGCAGCCCGATTCGACCGGCTGTGCGCAGCACGAGCGACCCCTCTTCATCGATCCATGCCCCATCGAAGGGTCCTGCAGGCAGGCCGCAGTGGTCCACGAGCCCGTCGTCCGCGAGGTGGAACACATGCGGGGCGTACGCGAGCCGGACAAACACGCGCTGGGGACCGTTTTGGAAGTACCAGCATCCGCGCTCGTCGGCGGCATAGTTGCGCGAGATGAATTCCCTGAACGCGAAATTGCCGATTGTCCCGAATGGGGGGTCCGGATCCGGGGACTCGCTGCGCAACCGCCAGTTACCGCGGCGATCAAGCTGCAGCCAGCCGTAGACATCCGGGATATCCGGCCACTTGAGCATCGAACGAATGACGCTGTCGTCCATGGCGGTGCCATATCGCCGGCAATCAGGCCGGCTGGATGCCCCCGATTTCGATGGGCCGCGGAAGTGCAATGCCGAATCCTTGCGCATAGCCGACCGACATCTGCCTGAGGTGATTGATGATGTGCTCTTCCTCGACGCATTCGGCAATCATGCCGATCCCGGCGCCGACGCACACTCGCGCGATCGCCTTCAGCTTCAGTTGCGCGACGGCGCTGTTGGAGACCTTGCGTACGACCGCGCCGTCGACCTTGATGAAATCCGGCTGGAGGTCCTTGAGCGCGGAGAACGACACCGAGCGGCGCGCGAATCCGTCGATGACGACTTTGCACCCGAGTGCGCGCACCGACTGGGCGAACTTCGCCGCGGCTTCGGCGCGCTGGAGCGTATCCGACTCGTCGATTTCCATGCAAAGCTGGCCGGGGTCCACCCCGGCTTCGGCAAGTGCGGCGGATGCAAAATCCATGAGCCGGCCGTCGTCCAGCGACTGACTGGAGACATTGACCGAATAAGTGCGGATGAATCCGGGAGCGCCCTTGGCGATCCACTTCACCGTCTTGCCAACGACCCAGCAATCGAGATCCGTCATCATGCGGTAATGCTCGAAAACGGGCAGAAAATCGCCTGGCGGCAGGAGCGATTTCTCCTCCTCGCGCAGGCGCACGAGCACCTCCGCCATCGGAAACTTTTCCGTGCCGGCTTGCAGTGCGAGGATGGGCTGGCAGTAGATCTGCAACTCGTCGCGGTCGAGCGCCTGCCTCAGGCTCGCGAGCGGGTCCTCCCATCCAGACAAGCCGGGATCGGCGTCGCCGATCGCTGCCGGAGGGATTTGTTCGTTTGTCATGCGGGATTTTTGCGTGATGAAATGCGCGGCTAGTTTAACGCCACATCATCGCCGGTTGCGTTTACGCTTGCCCATCCGGATCTTTTTTCGAGATCCCAACCCGCAGTTCCAGGAGGAGTGTTCGATGTCAAGGGAGGATTTCACCTGCACGCATGCGCTCAGGGTGCGCTGGTCCGAAGTGGACATGCAGAAAATCGTCTTCAACGGCAATTACCTCAACTACATCGATGTGGCCATCGCGGAATACTGGCGCGCGATCGGGTTGCCGTATCCGCACGGTTATGTGGACCGCTATGCGAACGATGTTTACTTGCGCAAGGCATCGGTCGATTACCTCGGATCGGCTCGCTACGACGACATGCTCGAGGTGATGGTCCGCGTGGCGAAGCTCGGGCGCACCAGCATGTCGTTCGCTTTCGAGATCTGGCGCACCTCGCCGGAGCGGTCGGACAACCCTCTGATTACCGCGGAGCTCGTCTACGTGAATGCAAATCCGGTGTCGATGACGCCCGAACCGATTCCTTCTCCGGTCCGCGAGCTCATTATTCGGTTCGAGAGAGTGGCGCCGTCATGACCAAAGCGACCTTGTACTGGGAAGACTTTAAGGTGGGCGAAGTCCATGAGATGGGGAGTCACACTTTTACCGCCGAAGAGATCATCGAGTTCGCTCGGAAATTTGATCCCCAGCCGTTTCACACCGATGCCAAAGCAGCAGCGGCGTCTGTTTTCGGAGGCCTGATCGCGAGCGGCTGGCACACGTGCGCAATGGGCATGCGTTTCGCGGTCGATTCGTACATCAATTCAGGCGTCAGCCTCGGCTCACCGGGCCTGGACAACATCCGCTGGCATAAGCCGGTCAGGCCGGGAGACACCGTCACCTACCGGCGCACCACTCTGGCTTCACGCCCTTCGAAAAGCATGCCTGGAGTCGGCCTCATGCAGGGTCGCATCGAAGCAATCAACCAGCATGGCGAGGTGGTGATGATGAACGAAGGTTGGGGACTGTTCGGGAGGCGTCCCGAATAGCAAGACGGACTTACTTCAGGTTTTTCAGGTTCATCGCAACCATCGAAAGCTGCGCACCCAATCCCTGATATTGAGGCTTTCCTTCGAGCCAGGTCAGCGCTGCGATGACCTTTCCTCCGACCTTGGGGGAAGCCAGGTCCTCTACACCGCTGAAGAATTCGGCAAACTCGGTATATCCCTGGGCATTTGCCGAGTCGCGAATTTCGACCAGCTTCGCGACAATCGCCTCGCGGTCCATGGACGTGGGCCACCGTAATGTCTCGTATTCTCCGCTCAACGCCTACCTCCGTCCGGATTCAAAAGCACGCACCACAATATCACTTCTGATATCCAGATCGCACGGGCCCGACTATAGTTTTCAGTTTAAGTGGGATGGCTGGATCGACGGAGCGCGCGTGTACGGCAACGGCATAGTTGCGTCAAGGTCTGCGTCTTCGAGTTTCACGCGCAGCAGGTAAATCACGCGCGCCGCACGTGCGAAGAACTCGCGCATCGCTTCCAATTCTTCGGGGATCTCAGACCCCGCGGACTTGCGTGCGACGCACTCTTTGCGAAGCTTGTGCGCGTACAGCTCGACGTCTTCGGCGCTGATGATCGGATAAGGCATGCAGCGTTCCGGGATGATCGCCAGGTTGCTCTGATCGCACTCCGCCAGGTACATCTGCGCTGCGTCGATGACCTCGCCCATGGCTTCGGAGGGGTCGAATTCGTCGTCGGACTCATACATTTTTTAGGTCTCCCGTTCAGTTTGAAGTTGCCGGAATTACCGCTTGCTCAATCCGCTGCTGTAGCCCCACCTCACCCGCTCTGCCGGGTGCGTCCATATGGCATCGCTGTCGTCGTCGTCCGTTTTTTGCTTGATAAGGGTGATGATGCCGGCCGCACCCGCGAAGAAGTCCCGCATGATCTCGAGCTCGTTCGAAACCAAGGTGCCGGTAGCTTCCCGGCGCGCGCATTCGGTGTGCAGCTGGCCCGAATACATCTCGATGTCTTCGGCGCTGCCGATCCAGTGCGGCCGGCAACGGCGTGGGATGAGCGCAAGGCTTTCCGGGACCCACCGGGAGAGATATTGGCCGGTCGCCGCGACCACTTCGTCCAGGGTCTTGGCCTGGGCCACCAATTCGATCGGTTCAGCCATAGCGCCTCCGAGTGCCTTCCGTTCGCTCATTTGCAACACACAGTGTGGCGAAGGGCCGTATCCGAAACTGTAGGCTCGCAACGCTACCTTGCGTCGACGTTTTTCCTACAAATGGCTGATTACGATGTTCTGGTGACGTATCCCGCAGCTCTGGCTAGTGCCAGCCCTCGATTCCCGACAAGCTCATCATGATTCGCGCGAATCCATAGGCCGCCCAGATGCGCAGGCGCACCGGCCAGGCAAGACTTTTCCAAGCCTTGGGAGGCACCTGCTGCGAGCTTTCGATCGCCTCGAGCAGGCTTGCCCTGAGCATGGAGGCAAACTGCCCGTCGTTGACGAAAATATTGGCTTCCCGCGCGAGCACGAGGCTGAATGGGTCGATATTCGACGACCCCACACTTGCAACCAGGCCGTCGAACACGGCAACCTTGGCATGCAGTTCGCTGCGGGCGTACTCGTGGATCTCCACCCCGACCTCCAGGAACGAGTGAAAAAGCGCGCGCGACGCATACTGCATGACCGGATGGTCCGTCAGCCCTTGCACCACGAGCACGACGCGCACACCTCGGCGTGCCGCTTGGATCAAGGCGCGCCGGAAGCGCCGACCCGGCAGGAAATAGGCGATCGCGATCAGGACTTCTCCCTTGGCTCCTGCAATCAGCTCGAGGTACGCATCTTCGATGTCGCGCCGGTGGCGGATGTTGTCCCGCACCAGCAGCTGCGCGCTTTGCGTCCCAGCCGCGACGGCTTCAACAGGCTTCGGACGCGCTACGCGCCAACGACGCCGGGTTTGCAGCCACTCCAGTCGCGCCCAGAGCCTGGCGGCCTCGAACCAGACATCGCGAACCAGCGGCCCCTCGATACCCACCGCGTAGTCGAATCGCGGCGGCATGGGTCCGCCCGGCGGGTAATCGTCGATCACGTTGATGCCGCCCACAAACGCGTAGCTGCCGTCGATGACTGCAAGCTTGCGGTGCATTCGCCGAAGCCGGTTGCGGCGCAACGTGAACGGGCTGATCTTGGGCCTGAAGACGAGCACTCGTGCCCCTGCGTCTTCGAGCATGCGGTTGAATCTTGGCGCGAAGTCGCGCGCGCCGAACCCGTCAACGATCATGTGCACCGCGACGCCGCGGACCGCAGCGCGCGCAAGTGCGTCGCAGATCAGGCTGCCGGTCCCGTCGTCGGCAAAGATGTAAGTCTCGAAGTAGATTTCGCGCCTGGCCGCGTCGAAGGAATCGACCAGGGCGGGAAAAAACTGCTCGCCGTTCTTAATGAGGGTGAGCTTGTTGCCGGGAACGAACTTAAGCGCCATCACCTAGCCTGGCGCGACGCACGCTACGGCTCCAGGTCGTCGCAGCAATCGAGGTGGAATTTCATGTAAAGGCGATCTCGGCGCTGATCGCCAGGTGATCGGACAGCAGGCTCCACGGCGCGCCCTTATGCACTTGCGCGTCGATGACGCGAAATCCGCGCACATAGATGCGGTCGAGCCGGAGCACCGGCATGATGCTCGGGAAGGTGCGTGCCGGCCGTCCGTGACGCATGACCGAAACGTCGGTCAGGTTCAGTCTCCGCGACATGGTATCGGCCGCGGAATGGCGCCAGTCGTTGAAATCGCCGGCAACGATCATCGGTTTCTTCCGGGGTCCTTCAAGGTGGACCCCCAGTGCATCCAGCTGGCGCCGGCGTCCCTTTTCGTCCAGCGAGAGGTGGGCGCAGGCGCAGTCCAGGGGCTCATCGCGTCCCGGTACCGCAATCCTGCAGTGCAAGAGCCCCCGTCGCTCGAAGCGGTGATTCGACACGTCGTGATTGCTCATGGAGACGATCGGGAAGCGCGAAAGGATGGCGTTGCCATGATGGCCGTATTCGTACACCGCGTTCTGCCCATAGGCGTGCTGCCAGCCCTCCCCAGCCAGGAACTCATGCTGCGCGTTCTGCGGCCATGCGCCGAATTTCAACGCATGCCGCTCGTGCAGGCCCTGCACTTCCTGCAGGAAAACGAGGTCGGCGTCGATCTTCTTGAGCCCGTCGCGCAGCTCGTGGATGACCATGCGGCGATTGAACAACGACAGCCCTTTGTGGATATTCAGGGTCACAACGCGCAAAGACTTTGGCGGCGGAACGGGTTTGGGTGAACTCTCAGTCATCTCAGGTCCAGCAAAAATCGCCGCTCAAGCAGGTCGGCGTCATCAAAATGGCGGCGGCCGACGAACGCTGTCGCATGACGGCCCCATTGCCGCATCGCGCCGGCATTCTCGATACCCATCGGCCAGAACAGAAAGCGCTCGGGACGTTCGGTGCCGGCTATGATGCCGCCGCGCCCGAAAATGTTCCGTGTGCCGCCGCGCATTTGGCGCAAAGAACGCAATTCATCGTAGGGACGCAGCTCGTAGCGCGCGAGGCTGTCATCCTGGTCGCGATAAACGCGATTCACGTAGTGGGTGCCAGACGCTATCCGGACGACCAGCCGGTCCGTCGCATTCAGCGCGCGCAGTTTCTGCGGGATCAACGCCCATTCGTTTTCGCCGGGCGGAGCAGGCAGCGGCACGGCCCGCGGGGTGGGAAAAAACATGTGATAGCAGCCGCATGGGTGCATCGTATCGTATACAAGCGGTGCGCCATCCGGCGCCAGCGTCACGCGGAACACTACGCCGTCGAGCGCGCCAGCAAGCAAGTCGTTGGAAGACTCCGCGGGCCGCTCGGAGAACCAGATCGTGTAAACGAGCTGCAGGAGGTTGATGCCTTTGTATCTCGTGTACGCGACGTGCCGATAGACCGCGGGGTCGGCCGAATCGACCTCGGGCAGGTGTTTCCAGATCCAGCGCAACGATCCCGGCCGGTCGAAATCCCCGGCTGTTTCAATCTCGAAGCTCGGCGCATACAACGCGAAAAGGAGGTCGAGATCCTCATCGACCGGATTCGGGATGCGCAGGGGATTCTCCGTCGCGCGCTCCAGCACCGCGCGCACCTGGTCCCGGTCGATGCGGGGCCGGGAACGCGGCGAAAAGCGAACCACGTTTCCCTTCGCGGACGCGTCCAGCTCCCGCTCAAAGGCCGCATGCGTTTGCCTTTCATGCTCCCGCACGCCGGCCGCGAAAGGGATCCTTGTGAGCGCGTAAAGGCCGAGTACGCGATTCGCCGTCGCATAGTCGTCGGGGACCTTTGCCCTTTCGAGCATGGCCTTGGTCGCGCCCGGAGAATCAAGATCGAAGTCGCGCATGCGGCGAGCGCATTCTCGCGCCTTGGCCAGGGCAGTCCTGGCGTCGGGCTCTTCGGAGCCGCCCCACGCCGCCGCGAGTTGCTGCCGCGAAAGGTTGGCGATTTCATGCCTGCGCCCGGCGATGTCGAGATCCACCATGCGCTCTGCCAGCGCATGGAGCGTCGAGTCCTTGGTCCGCGCCGAGTCCCTGAGCGCTGCCGAGAACCGGTCCACCCGCATATGCGGGAACCCCCGAATGCGCGTCGATTGCGCATCGCGCACACCGGCGGAATCGATGGCCGCGTCGAGAGCGCGGTACCACTCGGAACACTCGCGCACAGACGACTCGCTCGATTCGCGCATCGCCGCGACGGGGTCGAGCGTGGCGCAGCCACCGGCCGCCCCGAGCAGGGCAATAAGGGAAAGCGATGCGAAAACGCGCCCCACCTTCACTTCGACGGCGCCTCCTTGCCGCGGCGCGCGAGCTCGCGCCGCTCGATCTCGCGCACCATCCCGGTGAACTGGTCCTCGATCCGCATGCGCATCACCACTTCGCCGATGAGCGGCGGCAGCGAGACGTCCGGGATGATCGTGCCCTCCCATCGCAGCACCATGCCGGTGCCGGCAGGATCCGGCTCGACGTGGTAGCCCCCTTCGAAATGGCGCAGGTTGCCGGAAATGGCACGCACCTGGATGCTCGAAGGCGGCTTTTCGACCGCCTCGAGGGTCACGTCTATGGCGAAGGTGAACATCAGGAAGCGCGCCTCGCCGGACTGCTCTACGGTGACCGTGCTGCCGCGGCGCGCCGTGACCTTGCTTTTGCGCAGCCCCGGGATGAACTCCGCCAGCCGGTCGTAATCGGTCAGCGTTGTCCAGATCACGGAAAGTGGCGCTTCGATGGAGGCGTGCGCCCGGACGTTGATGAATTCGCCCTTGCGCATGGCGTCGACCTTGATCTCGCCGGCGGCGTGCGAGGCCACCGTACCGAACATCAGCAGCCAGCAGGCGAAGCGGATAGGGCGCATCAACTACCCAGTTTAGCCAAACTCCCCCGGCTTGAGCCGACTTTCCGCAATCAGCCGGATCGCGTCGCGATTGGTCCACGAAAAACACTTTTCCACCGCTTCCCGCCAAGGCAGCCAGGTCCATGCGGTGTGTTCTTCAGGCGCAAGGCGAACCGGAACGGCGCCCGGCACTTCGAGGCTGAACATGTGCTCGTCGTTATGGGTCGTGCCGGGTGCGAATCGGTGGCGCCACTGCGGATAGATCTCGAACGTGCGCACCAGGTTCCAGCTGATGAATCGTTCCGGCGCCGCCTCGATGCCGGTCTCTTCGAAAACTTCGCGCCGCGCCGTTTCTTCGAGCGGCTCATCCTGCCGGTCGATCGAGCCGGTCACCGACTGCCAGTAGCCGGGGCGGGCGGCGCGCTCGATCAGCAGGATCTCCAGCGCGGGTGTGTGGACGATCACCAGCACAGACACCGGGATCTTGGGCTGGCTCAACCAGCCTTTTCCTTGTACAGGGGCGGGAGCACGAGCTTGTCGCGGGGATCGACAAACACCGCGAAGAAGGCCCGGTCCCGCTCTTTCCAGTATTCCGCAGCCGAGGAGAGCACGTCGATCAGGATGCCAAGGTCGTCGCCTGTCGAGGCGTCGGAGAATAAGAAGACCCGCGGCTTGTCGTCGCGCCAGGAAAGGTCGGTGAGGCTGTCTTCCAGCGCATCCCAGTTGCCGCCGAACCAGTCCGGGAAACCCAGTGCGCTCGCCACTGAAGCGAGGATCGCGTCCTTGCCTTTGCCAATCCGGATCGGCACAAAGTCGAAGTCCGCCCCGGCCATCGCGTCGAGGACGGCCTGATCGGTGGGTGCGCGAAACACTCCGGATTTGGACGTGTCGGCAAGGCGCGCCTGGAGCTTGCTTTTGGTCGTCATTCGATGATGCGGCGGAAGGTTCGGTAGTGATCTTCGGTGTAGTAGTACTCGCCCGGCTTGCCGGCAACAATGCGCCTCGCGCCACGATCCCGGCTGCCCGGCGTGCGAACAGTGTATTCGCGATAGTAGCCGCGCCTCTCGCGCGGCAGCAGGCCTTCGCGATTGCCGAAGGTGCTCGCGTCCTTGTCATGCGGGAACGGGCCACCGGCCTTGATGAGCGCGAGCATGGTGCGCGCTTCCCTGGGCAGGTCTGCGACCCGGATTTCGCCAAGCGAGAGTGCCGCCGTATCGGCTGCGACGAACAGCGCGAAAGCGAAGGCGAGGAACCGCTTCACGCCTTGGGCTTTTCCCTCAGGCGCAGTCCAAGCTCGCGCAACTGCTTTTCGTCGACGGGGCTCGGGGCATGGGTCAACAGGCATTGGGCGCGCTGGGTTTTCGGGAACGCGATGACATCCCGGATCGATTCCGCGCCCGTCATCATGGCGACGATGCGGTCGAGGCCGAATGCGATACCGCCATGCGGGGGCGCGCCGAACTGCAGGTTCTCGAGCAGGAAACCGAACTTGGCCTGCGCTTCCTCATCCGAAATACCGAGCGCCTTGAACACCTTGGCCTGCACTTCAGCCCGGTGGATACGCACGGACCCGCCGCCGATCTCCGAACCGTTGAGGACCATGTCGTAGCCCTTGGCCACCGCCTTGCCCGGGTCGGTCGCGAGCAGATCCTCATGCCCATCCTTGGGCGAGGTAAAGGGGTGATGCATTGCCGACCAGCGCTTTTCCGCTTCGTCGTATTCGAACATCGGGAAGTCGACAACCCAAAGCGGGCGCCATCCCTTCTCGGCATAGCCCTTCTCGTGGCCCAGCCGCACTCGCAGCGCGCCGAGCGAATCGTTCACGACCTTAGCCTTGTCCGCGCCGAAGAAGATCACGTCGCCGTTCTGCGCCTTTGTGCGCTCGAGGATGTGCGCGAGCGCCTCGACGGTGAGGAACTTGACGATCGGCGACTGCAAGCCCTCGGGCAGCTTCGACTTGTCGTTGACCTTGATGTACGCGAGCCCCTTGGCCCCATAGATCGAGACGAACTGCGTGTAGTCGTCGATCTCTTTACGGGACAGCTCGGCGCCCGGCACTCGCAGCGCCGCAACGCGCCCGCCCGCCATGTCCGCGGCGCCGCGAAAGACCTTGAACTCGACCGACTTCATGAGATCCGTAAGTTCAGTGAGCTCCAACGGGACGCGCAGGTCGGGCTTGTCCGACCCGTAGCGGCCCGTGGCCTCGGCCCACGTCATGCGCGGGAAAGGATCGGGCAGGTCGATGTCGAGGGTTTCCTTGAACATCGCGCGGATCATCTTTTCCATCATCGCGCGGATCTCGTCTTCGCCAAGGAACGAGGTTTCGATATCGATCTGCGTGAACTCGGGCTGGCGGTCGGCGCGCAGGTCCTCGTCCCTGAAGCAGCGCACGATCTGGTAGTAGCGGTCGAAGCCCGCCACCATGAGGAGCTGCTTGAAGATCTGCGGCGACTGCGGAAGCGCGAAGAACTCGCCCGGATGCACGCGCGAAGGCACGAGATAGTCGCGCGCGCCCTCAGGGGTCGAGCGCGTCAGCATTGGCGTTTCGATGTCGATGAACCCGAGCGCATCGAGCGCCTTGCGCACTGCCATCGTCACCTTGTACCGCAGGCGCAGGTTCTTCTGCATTTGCTCGCGGCGCAGGTCGAGCACGCGGTACTGCAGGCGCACCGCCTCGGACAGGTTGTCGTCGTCGAGCTGGAACGGTGGCGTCAATGAAGGGTTGAGGACCTCGACCTCGTGCGCCAGCACCTCGATCTCCCCGGAGCGCAGGTTCGGGTTCACGGTGCCTTCGGGACGGCGGCGCACCTTGCCTGTAATCTTCAGCACGTACTCGCTGCGTGCGCGGTCCGCCGTGGCGAAGGCTTCAGCGCGATCGGGGTCGCAGACGACCTGGGCCAGCCCCTCGCGGTCGCGCAGGTCGATGAAGATCACTCCGCCGTGGTCGCGCCTGCGATGGACCCAGCCCGCGAGAGTGACGATCTGGTCGAGATTGGCGGCGGAAAGCTCGCCGCAATAGTGGGTGCGCATCGAATCAGGCCTTGCCGTTGGTGAGGTCACGGGCGCTGTGCCCGCTGCGTGTAGTTGGGGCAGGGGCGACGGTGCCCATCGAAATGATGTACTTGAGAGCTTCGTCCACGCTCATGTCGAGCTCGATCACGTCGGAGCGCTTGAGCATGACGAAATATCCGCCTGTGGGGTTGGGCGTTGTCGGCACATAGACCGACACGTAGTCGCCCTGGAGGTGGCGCGCGACATCCCCGCCGGGGGTGCCCGTGAGGAACGCGATCGTCCACATGCCGTCGTGCGGCCAACGCACCAGCAGCGCTTTGCGAAAAGCCTGCCCGCTCGAGGAAAACAGCGTGTCGGAGACTTGCTTGACGCTAGAGTAGATCGAGTTGACGACCGGGATCCGATGCAGGATGCCATGCCAGAAATGCACGAGGCGCGCGCCGATGAAGTTGGCTGCAGCCACGCCCGTCACGAAGACGATCGCTACGGTGAGCAGCACACCCAGGCCGGGCACATGCAGGCCCACCCAGTTCTCGGTGCGCAACTCGGAGGGCAAGAGCAGCAGGACCTGATCGAGCGTCGTGACCACCAGGTTCAATACCCAAAGGGTGATCACCAGCGGGATCCAGATCAGCAGGCCGGTAATGAGATATTTCTTCATGCCATTGCCACGAGAAAATTGAAATGATCCAGCTCAGGGCGCCTTGGCGCGCCCGGTCGGCCGGACTGACCCGACTGCGGGGCTCAGCCCGAAGTGCCGGCCGGTACGGACTTCGCCGCCGCTGTGCCCTTGTCCGCGGACTTCTCGGCGGGTTTGTCGGTTGCGGCCTTCTCGCCGCCGGAGTCGCCGGTGGGTTTGTCCGACGACTCGCCCGATTCGCCCTTGGCATCGCTCCCGGATTTGGCCGCGGGCTTCGCCCCGCCGCCTTTGAAATCGGTCGCATACCAGCCGCTGCCCTTGAGCTGGAACCCGGCCGCAGACAGCAGTTTGTTGAACGTTTCCTTGCCGCAAGACGGGCAGACCGTCAGCTTCGGGTCCGAATGCTTCTGGAGGAATTCCTCCTGGAAGCCGCACTCGGAACACTTATATTCGTAAATCGGCATGGCCCTGCCCCAAACTCGCAAAGACGTGGATTATAACCCGAGGGACTAGCTAGGACCCTGATTTAGGGGCGAAAAGTCCGATTTCTGTGCCTACAGCGACTGCAGGAAAGCGACCAGGTCATCCACTTCGGCGTCCGTAAGCCTGAGCGGCTTGAGAATTTTCTCGCCGTCGGCATGCAGGCGATCCTCGTTCAGTTCCGAGTAATAGCGCACCACGTCGCGAAGCGTGGCAAGGTGGCCGTTGTGCATGTAGGGTGCCGTGTTCGCCACATTGCGCAGGGACGGCACCCGGAACTCGCCCCAGTTCCGGTGCTCCAGCCTCACATGCCGCGTGCTGGCGGCCGACTTCCCGGATGCGTCGTCGCTGAATCCGCCGAGAAGGTTGGCGCGGCTCTCGAGCAATTTCTGGATGCCGCCGTAACGGCCCGGGTCGACCTTTCCCGGCGCGACGAAGAAAGGGATGCCGATATCACCGAACTCGCCGTTGGTGAAGTTGGGACCGAAATGGCAGACGAAGCAGTTGCCCTTGCCGACAAAAATCCGCAGTCCGCGCTGCGCAGCGGCCGGGTACTGGTTCGCGGCCTTTGCATCGCGGCGCTCGAGCGCGTCGCGGAAATCGTCGAACGAGGTGCGCCCGGTGACCAGCGTTTCCTGGAAGGCAGCCAGCGACTTGCCGGTGTTGAGCGTCACGAGGTCGTCATCTTCGGAAGGCGGCATGCCGAAGGCCTTGCGATAGTCCTCGGCAAGCCGCGGGTCGCTTCGCATCAACTTGCCCACATGCGTGGTGCTCGCCGCCATCTCACGCTTGTCGACAATCGGCCGCAGGCTTTGCGACCACAAGCTGTCGGCCGCGCCGTCCCAGCCGAACCAGCGGTTGAGCCGCACATTGAGCAGCCCCGGCGTGTTCCGCTCCAGCACAACAAACCCCTCGCCGCGCGCCTTGCCGTCGGTGAAGTGCCGCTCGGGCAGGTGGCAGGTGGCGCACGATGACAATCCGTTCCCGGACAGGCGTTTCTCGAAGAAGAGTTTCCTGCCGAACTCCACCGCCTCGGCCTGGCCGGAAAAACGATTGCTCGGGTCGTTGGCCGGGGCCACCGGCCACGGTCCGTGTTGCAGAATCCGTGCAATTTCAGCCTGGCTGAAATCCACGGCCAATGTCAGCAGGTTCCCCGGAGACCCGCTCCCAGCCTGGGGACCTGCCCTGAAAATGTCAGTAGCAAGGAAGCCCGCAGCCAGGACTGCGGCAAGCATCGCCAGAGGCCCGCGCGGGTTCACTCGAGCACGACGGACTGCGTGAGGCGGTCGGTCTTGCCGCCGGCACGCACGTCGAAAATGAACTCCCACCGGCCGGGCATGTGGAACATCAGCCCGTTGGCGCGATAGCGTCCTTCGGACACTGGCGAGACCTCGGCCTTGTAGTTCATGCCGTGCTTGTGGTCCGGCATGTGCGCGTCGACGCGCAGGTGCTCCGCAAGCTTCGCCCCGCCCTTCGGGCACACCATGAGCTCGACCGAAAAATGCTTGCCGACCGCGATTTTCTCCGGATGCGTGCGAAAGCCTACCGAGTAGCGACCCGACTCCACAAGCTTTCCACCGGCAAGCGCCGGGCTGCATGCATGCGCCGCCGCGATCGACAGCGCGAAAAGCATCGCCGTCAGCGCGCAGTGCATCTTCACTTCTTCTTCATCGGACCGCCGAATACCGCCTCGCCGTTGCGATAGGCGATCCGTTCGGCAACGTCGGCCGGCAGGTCTTTCATCCAGGCGCGCGACCAGTTGGCATGTTCAATCACGTACGGCCACCGCTCTGGCGTGAAGCTGTCCGTCCCGACCATGAAGCGGTCCGGGAACTCGAGGAACACGGCGCGCCATTCCGGCCCGATCCTGCCGCCCGATCCGTGGTCGGTGCGGAAAGCGAGGTCGCACCACAGGTTCTTGTGCTTGAGCAGCATCTCGCGCAGCCGCTCGGGCTGCTCGAATCCGGAATGCGCCCAGAGGATGCGCGCTTCGGGCCACTGCTTGAACAGCCGTTCGATCGCGTCCGCGTCCGAGTGCGCATGGAGAAGCAGCCGATGCTGTTTGGCCAGCTGCACCATGCGCCGCGGGACCGGCAGGTCCGCGTCGGCGCCATACAGGTGAAACTCGCCGATCGCCACATAGGTGTGCTTCGCGAGCCGCTGTTCGAGATAAGTGACGACTGTGTCGTCGCGGAACCACGAAGAGATCTCGCCGCGCGTGCGGTATGGCCGCAGCGAAGGCAGGATCAGGTCGGGCGCTTCGGCGAAAAGCTTCTGGTTGCCGTCGTCGTTCGAGCTCGATACCAGCGCGCGCCGCAGGCCGGCCTTGCGCAGGATCGCGATGGCCTCCTTGGGCGGCACCACTTCCCACGCATCGTGGCTGTAATGCAGGTGCGCGTCGAAAATCGGAAGCTCGGCGGCGCCCGCCGTCGTGGCTGCGCCGGCTGCGAGCAGTAGTGCCGCGAGGGTGGCCTTCATGGTCAGAACGGGATGTCGTCTTCCATGTCGTCGAACTTGCCGGCCGGCTTTTTCGCCGGCGCCGGGCGACCCTCCGGACGACCCTCCGCGCGCCCCTCGGCCGGCGGCCCGCCGCGCGAATCGGACTCACCGCGATCGCCGCGTCCGCCGCCTTCGCCCATGCCCTGGCGGCCGCCGAGCATCTGCATCGTGTCGCAGACGATCTCGGTGGTGTATTTGTCCTGGCCTTCCTTGTCCTGCCACTTGCGCGTGCGCAGGCGGCCTTCGACGTACACCTGCGAGCCTTTCTTGAGGTACTCGCCGGCGATCTCGGCCAGGCGGTTGAAGAACACCACGCGGTGCCATTCGGTCGCTTCCTTTTTCTCGCCGCTGGTCTTGTCTTTCCAGGTGTCCGTGGTTGCGATGCTCACATTCGTGACCGCGCCGCCATCGGGCAAGTAGCGGGTCTCGGGGTCGCGCCCGAGATTGCCCACCAGGATTACCTTGTTGATCGAAGCCATGTTCCGTCTCCCGAGTTATTCATCGTACGAATGGGTGCGTGCCCGTGCGACTGCGAGAGTCTACGCCGACTACGCCGTATGGGTTTCCACATACAACGGGCGGCGCGCGGCTGCGTTGACCGGCCGCATCCCCGCCACAAGTACCAGCCAGATCAGCATAAGCGCGGCACCTAGCGCGTACACCGACGCTGCGCCGAAATGCTTTGCCATCCAGCCGCCGGCCAGGCCGCCCGCAAAAAGCCCGAGGGTCTGGGTGGTGTTGTAGATGCCGATTGCGCTACCCCGCGCGCGCTCCGGTGCGATGCGTGAAACGAGCGACGGCAGCATCGCCTCGAGCACGTTGAAGGCCGCGAAGAAAAACAGGAGGAGCACCACGAGCGCCGTTATCTCCTGCGCAAAGACGAGTCCCGCCTGCACCGCAAGCATCAGCGCCACTGCGCCGGCCATCACCACCTGCGGACGATTGCGCCGGTCGGCGAACAGGATCGGCGGCATCATCAAGGCGAAGGACACGAGCACCACCGGGAGATAAACCTTCCAATGCGCTGCGATCGGGAGCCCGGCGTCGATCAGCGCGGCCGGCAGGACGACGAACATCGCCATCTGCACGAGGTGCAGCGAGAAAATGCCGAAGTTGAGGCGGGCGAGTTCCGGGTCGGCAAGCACCTGCATGAGCGAAGGCGCGGGTCCGGTGTGCTTGGCGTGTGATTCCGCCACCTCCGGGACCGCCCAGTACACGACCGCGAGCCCGGCGAGCGCCATCACGCCGGTCAGCGTGAACAAGCCGTCCATGCCGATGCGCGCGTAGAGAAGCGGTGCGGCGACCAGCGAGAGCGCGAAGGTGAAGCCGATCATCGCGCCGATCATGCCCATGGTCTTCGTGCGGTGTTCTTCCCTGGTAAGGTCGGCTGCGAGCGCGACGACGACCGACGATATGGCACCGGCCCCCTGCAGGGCGCGGCCTGCAATCGCGACGTGGATGTCGGTTGCAGTCGCAGCGAGGAAACTTCCGAGCGCGAAAACGATCAGACCAAAGGCGATCACGGGTTTTCGCCCGAACCGGTCCGAGGCCATGCCGAAAGGAATCTGCAGGATCGCCTGCGCGAGGCCATACGCACCGAGAGCGATGCCAACGAGCGTCAGGTTATCGCCACCCGCCAGCTGCGGCGCATGGACGGCGAACACCGGCAGGACCAGGAACAGTCCAAGCATGCGCAACCCGAACAGCGATGCGAGGCTGACCCCGGCGCGCAGCTCCAGTGGCGACATGCGGGTAGGACCGGGGGACGGGACAGGGTCGACCGCAGGCGCAGACAGCATCGTTCGGGGGAAGAAAGGGTTTATTGCGGTGCGGGAAAGTCGTTATAGTAGCAGGTTAACTTTCGCAGTCCCCGGTTCAGAACCGGGGACTGAATCGCTTTCATGAGCCCGATCAACACCAACACGATCCGCATCCGGGGCGCCCGCACCCACAACCTGAAAAACCTGAACCTCGACCTTCCGAGGAACAAGCTGGTGGTGATCACGGGCCTGTCGGGCTCGGGCAAGTCGTCCCTCGCCTTCGACACGCTCTATGCGGAAGGCCAACGCCGTTACGTCGAGTCGCTGTCGGCCTACGCGCGCCAGTTCCTGCAGCTCATGGAGAAGCCCGACGTCGACCTCATCGAAGGCCTCTCGCCCGCAATTTCGATCGAGCAAAAAGCCACCAGCCACAACCCGCGCTCGACCGTCGGCACGGTCACCGAGATCCACGACTACCTGCGCCTGCTCTATGCGCGCGTAGGCACGCCGTATTGTCCGGACCACAACCTGCCGTTGCAGGCGCAGTCGGTCGCGCAAATGGTCGACCACGCGCTCTCCCTGCCCGAAGACACGCGGCTGATGATCGTTGCGCCCGTGATCGCCGGTCGCAAAGGCGAGCAGCAGGACCTGCTCGACGAACTGCGCGCGCAAGGGTTCACGCGCGTGCGCATCGACGGCAAGGTGCATGAGCTGGACGCGGCCCCAAAGCTGGCTCGCAACGTGAAGCACACGATCGACGTGGTCATCGACCGGCTCAAGGTGCGCCCCGAGGTCAAGCAGCGCCTGGCCGAGTCTTTCGAAACCGCGTTGCGGCACGCGGACGGGCGCGCCCTCGCGGTCGAGATGGACGGCGGCAAGGAACACCTGTTCTCCGCACGATTCGCTTGCCCGACCTGCAGTTATTCGTTGGCCGAACTCGAGCCGCGCCTTTTCTCGTTCAACAACCCGATGGGCGCCTGTCCCGGATGCGACGGACTGGGCGCGGTGGATTTCTTCGATCCCAAGCGCGTTGTGGCCCACCCGAATCTGAGCCTCGCCTCCGGCGCAATCAAAGGATGGGATCGCCGCAACGGCTTCTATTTCTCGATGCTCGGTTCACTGGCCAAACATTTCAAATTCGATGTCGAAGCCCCGTGGGAGATGCTGGACGATCCGATCCAGCACCTGATCCTGTACGGCTCCGGCAAGGAAAAGGTAGCGTTCACTTACCTTACGGAGCGCGGCCGCAATTCGATTCGCGAGCACGTCTTCGAGGGGGTGGTGCCGAACCTGGAGCGCCGCTACAAGGAAACCGACTCGAGCGTCGTCAAGGAAGAACTCTCCAAGTACCGCAACACCAAGGTCTGCCCGGCCTGCCATGGCACCCGCCTGCGGCGCGAAGCGCGCCATGTCCGGATCGGCGACCACCCGATCTACGAAATCTCGCATTGGCCGCTCAAGAGCACTCACGCTTTTTTCTCCAAACTCGACCTGACGGGCGCAAAGCAGCAAATTGCCGAGCGCATCATTCGCGAGATCGCGAACCGGCTCGAGTTCCTCAACGACGTCGGACTCGACTACCTTTCGCTGGACCGCTCCGCCGAGACCTTGTCCGGGGGCGAAGCCCAGCGGATCCGGCTCGCATCGCAGATCGGGTCCGGCCTCACCGGCGTGATGTACGTATTGGACGAGCCATCGATCGGCCTGCATCAGCGAGACAACTCGCGCCTGCTCGATACCCTCAAGCGCCTGAGGGATCTGGGCAACACGGTCATCGTCGTCGAGCATGACGAGGAAGCCATCATGGTCGCAGACCACGTGATCGACATGGGCCCGGGCGCAGGCGAAGCCGGCGGACGTGTCGTCGCCGAAGGCACGCCGCGCGACATTCTTGCCAACCCGGATTCGATGACCGGCAAGTACCTGAGCCGCAAGCTCAAGATCGATGTGCCGGCGCTGCGCCGCCGGCCAGGCAAGAAGATGCTGCGCATTCGCGGTGCGAGCGGCAACAACCTCAAGGACGCCAACCTCGATCTGCCGGTTGGGCTTTTCGTTTGCGTCACCGGTGTTTCCGGATCAGGGAAGTCGACCCTCATCAACGACACGCTGTACGCGGCGGTGGCGCGCGCCCTCTACGGCAGCGCGCTCGAGCCTGCGCCTTTCGGGTCGATTTCCGGCATCGACGAGTTCGACAAGGTCATCAGCGTCGACCAGAGCCCGATCGGGCGCACGCCTCGCTCCAACCCGGCGACCTATACGGGCCTCTTCACGCCGATCCGCGAGCTGTTCGCGGGCGTGCCCGAGTCGCGTGCGCGCGGCTACGATGCGGGCCGCTTCTCGTTCAACGTCAAAGGCGGCCGCTGCGAGGCCTGCCAGGGTGACGGCGTGATCAAGGTGGAGATGCACTTCCTGCCGGACATCTACGTGCCGTGCGACGTCTGCCACGGCAAGCGCTACAACCGCGAGACGCTCGAGATCCTTTACAAGGGCCGCTCGATCGACCAGGTGTTGCAGATGACGGTCACCGAAGGGCGCGAATTCTTCTCGGCCGTGCCCGTGGTCGCGCGCAAGCTGCATACGCTTCTCGATGTCGGCCTGGGCTACCTCAGGCTCGGGCAATCGGCCACGACGCTCTCGGGCGGCGAGGCGCAGCGCGTGAAGCTTTCGCTCGAGCTATCCAAGCGCGATACCGGACGCACGCTCTACATCCTCGACGAGCCCACGACCGGGCTTCACTTCCAGGACATCAAGCTGCTTCTCGATGTGCTGCACCGGCTGCGCGACGCTGGCAATACGGTGGTCGTGATCGAGCACAACCTCGATGTGATCAAGACGGCCGACTGGATTGTCGACCTGGGTCCCGAAGGCGGCGACGGCGGCGGGCAGATCGTGGTCGAAGGCACGCCCGAAACCGTTGCCGCGACCCCCGCCAGTTATACGGGACGGTACCTGCGCGAAGTGCTCGACCTCCCAGCCCCCAGGAAGCGCGCCGCCGCAGCTTAGGCCGGCTCAGGTAAATGCGAGCCGCGGCTCGGCGCCGCTGGTGTCCCATTTCAGGCGTTTCGAGTGGAATTGCACGAGGCTGTCGCGGTGCCCGATCGACACGAGTGTGGTCTGCGGAAGCCGCTCGCGCAGCAGCGCATACAGGTCGGCTTGCGCCTGCTCGGGCAGGGCCGCGCTGGCTTCGTCGAGGAACAGCCAGTCCGGCTTGTTGATCAGCGCGCGTGCGAATGCGATGCGCTGCTGCTCGCCTCCCGAGAGCAACTGCGCCCAGTTCTCTTCGCGCGCGAGATCCCTGGCCAGCGGCGCCAGCCCGACCGCATCGAGCGCGTCCACGACTTGCGCATCGCTCACCGATCCCGGCTGCGCAGGATAGGCGACCGCATTCTTCAGCGTGCCGATCGGGAGATAGGCCTTCTGCGGGAGAAAGAGCAGGCGCGCACCTTTGGGCAGGCCGATTTTTCCGGTCCAGTACGGCCAGATCCCGGCCAGCGCGCGAAACAGCGTCGACTTGCCCGACCCCGAGGGCCCGGTGACGAGCACGTTCTCTCCAGCAGCAAGGCGCAGGTTCGCATCGGCCAGCAAGGGCGTGCCCTGGGGCAGCGCAAGCGCGAGGTGCTCGAGCGTGAGACCCGATCCCGCTGCCGGATCGGTCGCCTCCGCGCGCTCGCCCTTCTGCGTGTTCGCCTCCACCTGCGCGCGCGCGATGGCGCGGTCGAAGCCGGTGAGACGGTCTACCGTGGCCTTCCATGAAGCGAAGCTCGAGTACGCGCCGATGAACCACGAGAGCGCGCTCTGCACCTGGCCGAACGCGGAGGCGGTCTGGAAAATCGTGCCCAGCGGCGCGGCGCCGGAGAAATAGCGCGGCGCGGCCACGACGAACGGGAAGATGATCGCCATCTGCCCGTAGAACGACGTGAACCAGGCCAGTTGCTTCTGCTTCAGCATGATCGACCACCAGTTCGAGATCACGGCCGAGAAGCGCTGCCTGAAGTTGGCATGCTCGCCTTCCTCCCCGCGGTAGAGCGCGACGCCTTCGCTGTTCTCGCGCAGCCGGATCAGCGAGAAGCGGAAATCGGCTTCCACTTTCTGGCGCTGGAAGTTGAGCCCGATAAGCGGCCGTCCGATCACGTGCGTGAGCGCAGTGCCCACGATTGCATAGACGAGCGCGACCCACACCATGTAGCCCGGGATGCTGTAGCCGGCCACTTCGAAGGCGCCCGAGATGCTCCACAGGATCCCGACGAAAGACACGAGCGTGACGACCGCTGAAAGCAGGCCGAGAGACAGCGTGAGCGTGAGGTCGACGAAGATGTTGAGGTCGTCCGCGATCCGCTGGTCCGGGTTGTCGGTGCCCTTGTCGAGCAGTTGCAGACGGTAGTACGCCTGCCCCGCGAGCCACTTCGCGAGGTAGCGCTCGGTGAGCCACGCGCGCCACTCGATCATCAGCATCTGCTGCAGGTACTGCTTGTACACGGCCAGCACGATGAAAGTGACGGCCAGGACCGTGAACCGGCCGAGCTCGAGGTAGAACCCGAGGCGGTCCTTGCCCTCGAACGTGTTGTAGAAATCCTTGTTCCAGCTGTTGAACTGCACTTCGACCCATACCAGCGCCAGCGTGAACCCGATCACCGAGGCGAGCAGGATCACGCCGCGGCTGCGTTCCTCCGAAACCCAGTAAGGCCGCGCAAGGGCCCAGAAAGCGGACCAGAACTCGCCCCGTGAAGCGGAACCGGGTGCGGCGTGCGAAGGGGTGCCTGGCATGAAAACGCTCCGAAAATGGAAAAAGCTCGCGCGAGTTTACAGAAGACCGCCAATGGCGAGAGAATGGACCGGACTCCCTATGACAGTGCATATGACAGCAAACAAGGTTTTCCGGTTCGCGCCGCCCCCCGAGCACCGGGCGAGGCACCTGTTCGTGTTCCTGCACGGCGGCGGCGCCACGCCCGAGGCGATGATTTCGGTGGCCTTCAAGTTCCAGGCGCGCTTTCCGAGCGCGGCGCTGGTCATCCCGGGCGAGATCGACACCTGCGAGGACGACGCTGCGGGGATGCGCCCGCCCTACTCGATGATGGCGCTCGACGACGACGGCCGCATGGAAAGGGTCGATGCGATCCTGCCGCGCGTCGAAGACCTCGTGCGCAGGGAGCAGACCAACAACGGCATCCCCGCCGAATGCACGGTGCTCATCGGGTTCTCGCAGGGCGGCACGCTCGCGCTGGAGGCGGTCAAGCGCCTGCCCGGCCTCGCCGGCGCGGTGGTGGCCTACTCGGCGCGCTTCGCGAAATTGCCGATGGCGGGCGCGTGCATCAGCGCGCGCATCCACCTTGTTCACGGCGAGCACGACGCGATCGTCTCGCGCGTGCACTCGGAGCGCGCCGCGCGAGTGCTCGCGGCGCTGCACGTGCCTGTCACGCTCGACATCGTCGAGGACCTCGGGCACGCGCTCAGCCATCACGCGGTCAGCCTCGGTTCGCTTCGCCTGCTGCAGGGAATCTACGAAGGGCGCAGGGCGACGCTGCACTAGCCGGCTGATGGGCGCCAGCTTCTTCTTCTCGATGCCCCTCTGGCCGGGGAGGAAAGTCGAACTTTCAGTTTCGGAGACCGGCTAGTTGATTGCCTCTCAGGTCAATTAAGTTGCTAGTTCCGGCATATTAACGAAAAGATCGAGTGCTTCCGGGTTGGCCAGCGCATCGGTGTGCTTGACCTTCATGCCGTGCACCACGGACTTGACGGCGAGCTCGACCACCTTGCCGTTGCGGGTGCGCGGGATGTCCGGCACCTGCACGATGCGCGCGGGCACGTGGCGCGGCGTGGTGTTGTCCCGGATCTGGCGGCGGATGCGTTCCTCAAGCGCCGCGTCCAGCCTGAGGCCCGGCCTGAGCTTCACGAAAAGCACCACGCGCGTATCGGTGGGCTGCTTTGGCGGCCAGAGCTGGCCGATGGCGACCGACTCCTCCACCGCGTCGACCTTCTCCACCTGCCCGTAGATTTCCGCCGTGCCGATGCGCACGCCGCCCGGATTGAGCGTCGCATCCGAGCGGCCGTAGACGATCATCGTTTCGCGCGGCGTGAGCTCGCACCAATCGCCGTGGCACCAGACGTTCGGGTAGCGCTCGAAATAGGCCGCGTGATAGCGCAATCCGTCCGGGTCGTTCCAGAACCCGACCGGCATGGAGGGGAAAGGCTTCACGCAGACGAGCTCGCCCTTCTCGCCCACCAGCTCGCCGCCCTCGTCGTCGTAGACGCGCACGTCCATGCCCAGGCCCCGGCACTGCAGCTCGCCGCGGTCGACCGGCAGCACGGGATTGGCGTCCGCGAACCCGGCCATGATGTCGGTGCCGCCGGAGATGGAGGCAAGGCACACGTCCTTCTTCACGTCGCGGTACACGTAGTCGTAGCTCTCGGGCACCAGCGGCGAGCCGGTCGAGACGATCATGCGCACGGACTCGAGGTTGTGGCTGGTGCGCGGCTTGAGACCGAGCTTGGCGATCGCGTCGATGAACTTGGCCGAAGTGCCGTAGTGGGTGAAGCGTTCGGCCTCACAGAAGTCGAACGTGATCGCGCCTTCGCGCGCGAATGGTGACCCGTCATACAGCATGACCGCGGCCTGGGCGCACAGGCCCGCGAACAGCAGGTTCCACACCACCCAGTTGCAGGTCGTGAAGTAGTAGAACCGGTCGTCCGGCCGCACGTCGAAATGCAGCTTGTACATCTTGAGCCCCGAAAGCAGCGAGCCGCCCGCGCCGTGCACGATGCACTTGGGCTTGCCCGTGGTGCCGGACGTAAAAAGTATGTAGACCGGGTGATCGAACGGCAGCTGCGCATACTCGATCTCGCCGGGCTCGTAGGGCGCGATCCAGTCCGCGTATCGAACCGCGTTCGCAATCGCCGACACGTCGGGCGCCGCATTCACATTCGGCACCACGACGACCCGCTTTACGCCGGGCAGCTGCGCGGCGATCTCCTTCACGCGCTGGATCGAATCGTGGGTCTTGCCGTTGTAGAGATAGCCGTCGGCGCAGAAGAGCAGCTTCGGGCCGGTCTGCCCGAAGCGGTCGAGCACGCCGTCGGTGCCGAAATCCGGCGAGCAAGAAGACCACACGGCGCCGATCGAGATCGCGGCAAGCGCCAGCACGCAGGTCTCCGGCATGTTCGGGATAAAGGCCGCGACGCGGTCGCCGGGCGCGAGGCCCGCCGCGCGCATTGCCTGCGCCGCCCGCGACACCTGCTCGTGCAGCTCGGCGTACGACATTCTGCGGCGGAAGCCCGTTTCGTCCCAGAACACCAGCGCGTCGGACTCGTCACGGCGCCGCAGCAGGTTCTCGGCGAAATTGAGGCGCGCCTCGGGAAACCATTTGGCCCCGGGCATCTTGTGCCCGTCCACGAGGATACGCTCGCCCTTGCGCCCGCGCACTTCGGCCCAGTCCCACAACGCGCTCCAGAACGCCTCGCTCTCGTCGCAGCTCCAGCGGTAAAACTCGGGATAGGTGTTGAAGCCGAGCCCGAAACGGTGAACGCAATAGCGCGCAAACTGCGTTAGCAGCGCAGATTCGATCGCCGCCTGCGAAGGCGCCCACATCCTTTTCACCGCGTTCACCGGCCCCTCCAGTCGAGCGTTGCGCGCAATTATAATTGCGGCATGAATACCATCGACACTGCGGGCGGCATCGCCGGCTTCTGGGACGCCGAGATCGTGCCGGCGCTGACCGAGTACATCCGCATCCCGGCCAAGTCGCCGCATTTCGACCGCGACTGGCAGGCGCACGGCCATATCGACGCCGCAGTGCAGTTCGCGGCGCAGTGGTGCGAGAAGCACGCGCTGCCGGGGATGAAGCTCGAGGTCGTCCGCCTGCCCGGCCGCACTCCGGTTCTCTATGTCGAGGTGGAAGGCGATGCGCGCGAAACCATCCTCGTCTACGGCCACCTCGACAAGCAGCCCGAGATGACCGGCTGGCGCGAAGGCTTCGGGCCGTGGGAGCCGGTGATCGAGGATGGCAAGCTCTACGGCCGCGGCGGCGCGGACGATGGCTACGCGGTGTTCTGCGCGCTCGCGGCGTTGAGGGCGGTCAAGGCCTCCGGCCGGCCGCACGCGCGTGTCGCGATGCTCATCGAATGCTGCGAGGAAAGCGGCAGCTACGACCTGCCGGCCTATCTCGACCTGCTGGCGCCTCGTATCGGCCCGCCCGCGCTGGTGCTCGGCCTGGATTCGGGCTGCGGCAACTACGACCAGCTCTGGGGCACGACCTCGCTGCGCGGCCTCGTGAACGGCGTGCTCACGGTCGAGGTGCTGACCGAAGGCGTGCACTCGGGCGATGCAAGCGGCGTGGTGCCTTCGAGCTTCCGCATCGCCCGCCAGTTGCTCGAGCGCGTCGATTCGGCCGACAGTGGCCGCGTCAAGGGCGCGGCCTTCCATGCGGAGATCCCGGCCGAGCGCATCGCGCAGGCCAAAAAGGGCGCGCAGGTGCTGGGCGAAACCATCCACGCCAAGTTCCCTTTCGCCGGCGGCACGCAGCCGATGCACAAGGACCTGGCCGAACTCGTGCTCAACCGCACCTGGCGGCCGATGCTGTCGATCACCGGCGCGGCGGGCCTGCCGCTGCCCGCCGATGCCGGCAACGTGTTGCGCCCGCAGACACAGCTCGTGCTGTCGCTGCGCATCCCGCCGACCCTCGATGGCGAAACGGCGGCGGTTGCGCTCAAGCGGATCTTGGAGGCGGATCCGCCCTATGGCGCCCGCGTCACTTTCGAATACGGCCAGTCGGCCACCGGGTGGCACGCTCCCGCGACCGCACCGTGGCTGGAGCAAGCCATCGAGGGCGCCTCGAGCCGCCACTACGGCAAGCCCGCGATGTGGATGGGTGAAGGCGGCACGATCCCGTTCATGGCGATGCTCGGGCAGAAATTCCCGCAGGCGCAGTTCCTCATCACCGGGGTGCTCGGCCCGCACTCGAACGCGCACGGGCCGAACGAGTTCCTGCACATCGGCTACGCCAAGAAGCTCACGGCCTGCGTAGCCGACATCATCGCCGCCCACGCAGCGCAACTGGTTTAAGACCGCCCGCGCTAGTCGGTTTGCGGTTTTCGCAGCGTCGAAAGATGGGGCTGCGTAAGCACCTCCGGCCGCAGCACGTCGTCTAACTGCTCGCGCGTCATCAGGCCGCGCGCGAGCACGATGTCCGCCACGTTCCCGCCGGTGGCCAGCGCTTCGCGCGCGACCTCGGTGGCGTTCGCGTAGCCGATGATCGGGTTCAGCGCGGTCACAAGACCGATCGAGCGCTCCACCGAGGCCTTCAGGTATTCGCGGTTCGCGGTGATGCCTTTCACGCAGCGGTCGGCGAGCGTGCGGCAACCCGCCGCGAGGTGCGCAATGCTCTTGAAGAGGCTGTGCGCGATCACCGGCTCGAAAGCGTTGAGCTGCAGCTGCCCGCCTTCGGCCGCGAAGCTCACCGTGATGTCGTTGCCGATGACCTCGAACGCGATCTGGTTCACGACTTCCGGAATCACGGGGTTGATTTTCCCCGGCATGATCGACGAGCCGGCCTGCACCGCCGGCAGGTTGATCTCGCCCAGCCCCGCGCGCGGCCCGGACGAAAGCAGACGCAGGTCGTTGCAGGTCTTCGAGAGCTTCACCGCGATCCGCTTGAGCACCCCGGAAAGCTGCACGAACGATCCCGCGTCCTGGGTCGCCTCGACCAGGTTCGCGGCGGTGATGAGCTGCATGCCGGCAATCTGCGAGAGCTTGCGGCAGACCAGCGCCGCATAGTCGGGATGGGCGTTGATGCCGGTGCCGATCGCCGTCGCCCCGAGGTTGATTTCGCGCACCAGCGCGGCCGCTTCCTGCAGGCGGTCTTCGTCCTCTCCGAGCATCACGGCATAGGTGCTGAACTCCTGCCCGAGCGTCATGGGCACCGCGTCCTGCAGCTGGGTGCGGCCCATCTTGAGGACGTCGTCGAACTCGGCCGCCTTGGCCGCGAACGCTTGGCGCAACGCCCGCATCTCGGCTGCAAGCCGGCGGATGCCGAAATTGAGCGCCACCTTCACCGCCGTCGGGTAGACGTCGTTGGTGCTCTGGCTCATGTTCACGTCGTCGATCGGGTGCAGGTACTTGTACTCGCCCTTCGCGTGGCCGAGGATTTCCAGCGCGCGGTTGGCGATCACCTCGTTGGCGTTCATGTTGGTCGAGGTGCCCGCGCCACCCTGGATCACGTCGACCACGAACTCGGAGGCAAGCGCGCCGGCGCCGATCTCCTCGCACGCGCGCCCGATGGCGTCGGCCTTGCGGGGGTCGAGCAGGCCGAGCTCCCGGTTGGCCTGCGCGGCCGCGTGCTTCACGCAGGCCAGGGCCGAGATCAGGTCGGGGTAGATCGAGATCGGCGTGCCGGTGATCGGGAAATTCTCCAGCGCACGAAGGGTGTGCACGCCGTAGTAGGCCGTGGCCGGTACGGCGCGCTCGCCCAGCAGGTCGTGCTCGATGCGTTCAGGTGCATTCATGGGGCCTCCTGCCCAATCGTGGGGCTAGCTCATTCTAGGCGGCAGCGGCGGTTGCTGCGGCGGTTGCTTGACAGCCCCGGGGCCAATATCCAGAATCAGCGCGCATCGAAGCCCATTCCCCGGGCATAAGGGACCCGCCCCGGCTGACCGGGGCCTACTACACCAAGGAGTCACCATGAAGTTCCCTGCCAACCTCGTTCCCGCGCTCGTCGCCGCCCTCATCGGCGCCGCGTTCGCCGTCCCCGTCCAGGCCCAGACCATCGACAAGGTGAAGAAGTCCGGCGAGCTCACCATGGGCGTGCGCGAATCGTCGGCCCCGCTGTCCTTCACGCTGGGCGCCGGGCAGTTCACCGGCTATCACGTCGACGTTTGCCAGGCTGTCATCGACAACATGAAGAAGATGACCGGCGGCAATATCAAGGTGAACTACATGCCGGTGACTTCGCAGAACCGCATCCCCCTCACCCAGAACGGAACGGTCGACATGGAGTGCGGGTCGACCACCAACAACGCCGCCCGCCAGAAGGACGTGTCCTTCGGCATGACCACGTTCGTGACTGAAGTGCGCACGGCGGTCAAGGCCAACTCGGGCATCACCTCGGTCTCGCAGCTCAACGGCAAGAACCTCGCCACCACGACGGGCACGACTTCGGTGCAGACGCTGCGCAAGTACGAGCGCGCGGGCAAGATCGACTTCAAGGAGATCTTCGGCAAGGACCACTCGGATTCGTTCCTGCTCCTCGAGACCGGCCGCGCCGATGCGTTCGTGATGGACGACAACATCCTCGCCGGCCTGATCGCCACCGCCAAGAGCCCGGCCGACTACCGCATCGTCGGCGAAGTCCTGTCGGTCGAGCCGATCGCGGTCATGATCCGCAAGGACGACCCCACGATGAAGAAGCTCGTCGACGACACGATCCGCGACATGATGCGCAGCGGCGCGCTCGAGAAGCTCTACAACAAGTGGTTCCTCTCGCCGATCCCGCCGAAGAACACGAGCGTAAACCTGCCGATGGGCGCGACCCTCCGCGCTCTCTTTTCGGCGCCGAACGACAACCCGATGGAAACCTACGTCGCGAAGTAACCGGCCTTCAACGGCCTGACGAGTCGTAAAGGAAAGCGCGCTCCCGGGGCGCGCTTTTTTTTGGCCGTTGCTCTAAACTGGGTTCGGGGAGAAAAAAACAATGACCTGGGAATGGGAAGTCTTCCTGCGCGACACCGGCGGGGACCAGACCTACCTCGAGTGGTTGATGTCGGCCTGGGGGTGGACGCTGGCGGTGGCCGCCTGCGCCTGGGTCGTCGCCTTCGGGCTCGGCGCGGTCGTCGGGACCCTGCGCACCACGCCCAACGTCTGGCTGGTGCGATTCGGCAATGCGTGGGTGGAGCTTTTCCGCAACATCCCGCTGCTGGTGCAGATCTTCCTCTGGTATCACGTCATCCCGGCGATGATCCCGGTCATGAAAAGCCTGCCGAGCTTCGTGCTCGTCGTGCTGGCGCTGGGCTTCTTCACCTCGGCCCGCGTGGCCGAGCAGGTGCGCGCCGGCATCCAGTCGCTCTCCAAGGGCCAGCGCTACGCCGGGCTCGCCATGGGGCTCACGCTGCCGCAGACCTACTTCCACGTGCTGCTGCCGATGGCCTTTCGCATCGTCGTGCCGCCGCTCACGTCGGAGGCCATGAACATCATCAAGAATTCCTCGGTCGCGTTCGCGGTCAGCGTGGCCGAGCTCACGATGTTCGCCATGCAGGCGCAGGAAGAGACTTCGCGCGGAGTGGAGGTTTACCTCGCCGTGACCGGGCTCTACATCGTCACCGCGATGACGATCAACCGCATCATGGCGTACGTCGAAAAGCGCGTGCGCGTGCCGGGCTACGTCGGCGGGGGCAACTAGATGGGCTCCCTCGACCTTTCGTTCTTCACCTGGGATCTGGTCACCAAGTTCCTCATCAAGGGGTTCCTCTTCAGCGTGGAACTCACGGTCGTTGCAATGGTCGGCGGCATCCTGATCGGCACGCTGCTCGCGCTCATGCGCCTGTCCTCCCACAAGTGGCTGATCTACCCGGCCACGATCTACGTGAACACCATGCGCTCGATCCCGCTGGTGATGGTGATCCTGTGGTTTTTCCTGCTGATCCCGTTCATCACCGGCCGGCCGCTGGGCGCGGAATGGTCGGCCCTGATCACTTTTACCGCCTTCGAGTCGGCCTACTACTCGGAGATCATGCGCGCCGGCATCCAGTCCGTTTCGCGCGGCCAGGTTTCGGCCGGCTACGCGATGGGGTTCACGTACAGCCAGAACATGAAGCTCATCGTGCTGCCGCAGGCCTTCCGCAATATGCTGCCGGTCCTGCTCACGCAGACGATCATCCTCTTCCAGGACACGTCGCTCGTGTATGCGGTCGGCGCGTACGACCTGCTCAAGGGCTTCGAGACGGCGGGCAAGAACTTCAACCGGCCGGTGGAGGCGTATCTGCTCGCGGCCATCGTCTACTTCGTCATCTGCTTCTCGCTGTCTTTTGTAGTGAAGAAGCTGCAAGCCAAAATCGCAATCGTCCGCTAACTCGGAACAGGTGAACCTGCGGTTCCCCCGTTACCCCCTCCCTAACCTGAATCCCTCGGGACGAACCCCATGATCTCTATCAAAGACGTAAGCAAGTGGTACGGCAGCTTCCAGGTGCTGACCGATTGCACCACCGAAGTCAAGAAAGGCGAAGTGATTGTCGTCTGCGGGCCCTCGGGCTCCGGCAAGTCGACCCTCATCAAGTGCGTGAACGCGCTCGAGCCTTTCCAGAAGGGCGACATCGTCGTGGACGGCATCTCGGTGGGCGACCCCAAGACCGACCTGCCCAAGCTGCGCGCGCGCGTGGGCATGGTGTTCCAGAATTTCGAGCTCTTCCCTCACCTCACCGTCACCGAGAACCTCACGCTTGCGCAGGAGAAGGTGCTTGGGCGCAGCGCCGCCGAAGCCAGGGAGCGCGGCCTCAAGTATCTCGACCGCGTCGGCCTGATCGTGCAGAAGGACAAGTTTCCCGGCCAGCTCTCGGGCGGCCAGCAGCAGCGCGTGGCCATCGCACGCGCCCTCTCGATGGACCCGATCGCGATGCTGTTCGACGAACCCACCTCGGCGCTCGATCCCGAGATGGTCAACGAGGTGCTCGACGTCATGGTGCAGCTCGCGACGGACGGCATGACCATGATGTGCGTGACGCACGAGATGGGCTTTGCGCGCAAGGTCGCCCACCGCGTGATCTTCATGGATGCCGGCAAGATCGTCGAAGACGCGCCCAAGGAAGACTTTTTCGGCAAGCCGCGCTCGGAGCGCGCGCAGCAGTTCCTGTCGAAGATCCTGCAGCACTGAGCCGCCTCTTCAAGCGGCTCCCTCCAGGGGGCTTTTGGGCGATTGTAGCGACCGGCCATCAGCGCGACGGTGCGATTTTCTGCAGCATCTGGGGCGTGATGACGTAGTCGGGGTGCTGCCGCCGGAATTCGGCAAAACTCTCCTCGGCTTCCTTGTGGCGTCCCTGTGCACGCAGCTGGGCGACGCGCTCCAGCCAGGCCTCCGGCGACTGCGCCGCAGCCGAGGCCAGGCTCGACTCGGCCGATGCGCTTTTCGACAACCTCTGGCTGCGGGCATCCGGCGCGGCCGCACCAGGTGCAGGCGACATCGCTGGGGAAGACGGCTGCGCCGTATCGGCCCGCGGCGAAGGCGCGAACGGATCGAGATCTGGTATTCGTTGCCGGGCTTGCCGACAACCCAGGCCTTGCCTTCGTGCCAGTGCACCTGCAGGCGCCGGTTGTCGGTGCGGTCGTGGATGGTTACGTCGGCCAGCCGTCCGACCGCGAAGGTGTGTGTCGAAGCGACGAGCGCAAGCGCTGCGCCGATCATTGTTGCGAGTTTCATGTTCATCTCCTTGTGTAGTGGCCTTACACAGGATTGAACGTGGGCACTATGAAAACGGGTTAAACTGCACGCTTGTTTTTTGCTTGGATAGGGCACCTCCTTTTTCCGAAACACCGAAATGACGACGAAATCCATCATCCCCATCAAGAATTCCGCCCCAAAGAACAAGTACGACTGCCTGAAGTGCCCCGGATACTGCTGCAGCTATCCGCTGATCGAAGTCACCAAGCGCGACATCGAGCGCGTCGCCAGGCATTTCGACCTGTCGGTCGAGAAGGCAAAAAAGAAATTCTTCCGCTACGACCGCAGCGAAAAGAGCTGGGTATTGCGTCAGAAGCAGGACGAGCATTTCAAGAAGATCTGCCGGTTCTTCGACACCGAAGAGCGCCGCTGCACGATCTACATGGCCCGGCCCGGAGTCTGCCGGGACTACCCGGGCGAACCCACCTGCGGGTACTACAGCTTCCTGGAGTTCGAGCGGGAGCACCAGCAGGATCCTGAGTTTGTTGCTACGACTTAGCCGCAGAGCGGCTAAGTCTGGCGCAACAAACCGGGAAGGATCGGAACAGGGGAAACTGGCGTTTCCCCCGTACCCCTTTCCTAAAAGCTAGATCTTCTTTAGGGCGGTTTCCCGCAAAGCAGATAGCGTCGTGGTTGGCGTGATGGCTTCGGGGTCGAGGCGCAGTTCGATCAGGGCGGGCTTGTTGGCGGCCTTGGCGCGCTCGAACGCAGGCGCAAAGCCCTCGGTCGTATCGACCATTTCGCCGAAGGCCCCATAGGCGCGGGCCAGCGCGGCGAAATCCGGGTTTCTGAGTTCGGTGCCCGATACCCGCGCTGGATACTCCCTTTCCTGGTGCATGCGGATCGTGCCGTACATCCCGTTGTTCACCACGATGATGATCACGTTTGCGCCGTACTGCATCGCGGTGGCGAGTTCCTGCCCGTTCATCAGGAAATCCCCGTCGCCGGCAAAGGCGATCACCGTCCGGTCGGGTTGCGCGATCTTCGCGGCGATCGCGGCCGGCACGCCGTAACCCATCGAGCCGTTGGTCGGCGCAAGCTGCGTGCGGAAGCCCCGGTACTGGTAGTAGCGGTGCACCCACGTGGCGAAGTTGCCGGCGCCGTTGCAGATGATCGCGTCGGCCGGAAGCGACTCGCGCAATCCCTTGACGATCTCCCCGTACTGCATCTTGCCGGGCAGCGGCTTGGGCTCGGAGTACGCGAGATAGTTCTCGCGCGCCTCTTCGGTGCCCTTGCGCCACTTGCCCCCGTCGAGCTCGAGGCTGCCGAGCGCCTCGACGAACTGCGGGTAACCCGAGTTCACCAGCACCGCGCCCTGGTAGACACGGCCGAGTTCCTCGGCGCCTGCATGCACGTGGATCAAGGTCTGGCGCGGCACGGGAACGTCGAACAGCGTATACGCGCTGCTCGTCATCTCTCCAAGGCGCGCGCCGACCACCATGACGATATCCGCCTCCTTGATGCGCTGCGCGAGATTCGGGTCGATGCCGATGCCAACGTGCCCCACATAGGAAGACGAAAGATTGTCCAGCAGGTCCTGGCAACGGAATGAAGCCCCGGCCGCAAGATTGTTCTGCTCGAGGAAGGCGCGCATCGCTTCGACCGAGGCCTTGGTCCATCCGCTGCCGCCGAGGATCACGAACGGGCGCTCGGCCGCGGAGAGCAGCTTGCCGATCTCGCGCATGTTCGCCGGATCGGGCGCGGCGCGCACGGTCTTGTAGTGCGGCACGTCCGCGACCGCAGCCTGCGCGAAGAGCATGTCTTCCGGGAGAGCGAGCACCACAGGCCCGGGCCTTCCCGCCATCGCGGTGTGAAACGCGTGGCTCACGTATTCGGGGATGCGCTCGGTGCGGTCGATTTGGGCGACCCACTTGGCCATCGGGCCGTACATGCGCCGGTAGTCGATTTCCTGGAAGGCCTCGCGCTCGACCATCTCGTTGCCGACCTGGCCGATGAACAGCACCAGCGGCGTGGAATCCTGGAAGGCCGTGTGCACGCCGACCGCGCCGTTGGTGGCTCCGGGTCCGCGCGTCACGAAGAGCACGCCCGGCTTGCCGGTGAGCTTGCCGTACGCGTCGGCCATGTAGGACGCACCGCCCTCCTGGCGGCAGATGACGAACTTGAGTTTCTCGCGCACGTCGTAGATGCCGTCGAGCACCGGCAGGAAACTTTCCCCCGGCACGCCAAACGCAATTTCCACCCCGTGGCCGACGAGCGCGTCGGCGAGGATCTGGCCGCCGTGGCGGGTTTTCAGGTCGGGCTTCATTCGGTCACCTTTGGTCTGGGCAGTCTGTGAAATCTTCAGGCGCGCGTGTCGAACGCACCACGCAGGGCGGCGCAGCAACCCGCCATCGCTTCGTTGGCGGTGTCCAGCACGCCGCCCATGAGCAGGAAGCCGTGCACCATGCCGGGATAGTCCTTGTACCCGGTCTTCACGCCCTCCGCCGCGAGGCGGTCCGCGTACTCGCGGCCTTCGTCGACGAGGGGGTCGTATTCAGCGGTCAGCACATGGGCGGGCGGCAGCCCCGCAAGGCTTCCCGCAAGCAATGGCGAAGCCCGCCAGTCCAGCCAATCGGCTTCGTCTGGAAGGTAGTGCCCGCGAAAGTAGTCCATGACCTTGCGCGTCAGCAGGTACCCGTCGGCGTTGCGCACGTGCGAGGATTGCCCGGCGCGCTGGTCCGTTGCCGGATAGATGAGCAGCTGGAAGCAAGGCATTGGCTGACGCGAATCGCGCGCGTCTATGCACACGACCGCCGCAAGATTGCCGCCCGCGCTGTCGCCGCCCACTGCGATGCGTGCCGCGTCGATCCCGAGGTTCGCGGCTTGCGCAGTGAGGTATCGCGTCGCGGTGATGCAGTCGTCCACCGCGGCGGGAAAACGCGCTTCCGGCGCGAGCCGGTACTCCACGGAAAAGACAACGCAACGTGCGCCATTCGACAACTGCCTGCAGGCCACGTCGTGCGTGTCGAGGTCACCGATGACCCACCCGCCTCCGTGGTAAAAAATCAGCGCGGGCAGCACTTCGCCCTTGGCCGAGCCCGCGGGGCGATACACGCGCACCGGCAAGGGACCCGCGGGCCCAGGCACGAGCATGAGCGTGACCGAAGCCATTTCGGGCGCCATCGGCGAGATCGCGCCGCGCGTGTCGTGATAGAGCCTGCGCGAAACCGCGGGCGGCAGTTCGTAGTACGGCGGCAGCTGCGAGCGCGCGACGCGCTCGAGCAACGCCCCTACCTGCGGGTGCAGGCTCATCCGGCCTTCGCGGAGAGCATCTTCGTGAGGCGCTCCTTGAAGAACGGCGCCGGCTTCATGATGCGGGTGTCCTGCGTGATGATGAGCGGCCGGATCCTGGCCACGTACGCCTGCCACGCGGGATCGGCCTGCATCGCGGCGCGGCACTTGTCGCGCTGGTCGAGGTCGTCGTAGGCCCACATATGGACGATGAGGTTCTGCATCCCGACCTCGCTCACGTAATAGCCGACCATGTGCGGGAGGTACTTGAGCTGCGTCGGCATGCCCTCGGTTTCGTACACCTTGAAGTACTCGGCGACCTTCCCCGGGTGCAGCAGGTACATGCGTTCTTCGACATACATCGGGCGCTCTCCTGAGGGTGAGGAGAACGATTATATAATCCGACCTTCGCCTCCACCGGCCGTTTCAACATGCCCGACACGGACATCGCCACGCTGCGCCGCATCCTCGAGACGTCCCGCACGATCGCCGTCGTCGGCCTGTCGGCGAACTGGTACCGCCCCAGCTTCTTCGCCGCGAAGTACATGATGGAGCACGGTTATCGAATCATTCCAGTGAACCCCCAGTACACCGAAGTGCTGGGGCAGAAGTGTTACGCGGCGCTGCGCGACATCCCGGAGAAAGTCGACATCGTCGACTGCTTCCAGAAGACCGAGCGCATCCTGCCGCTCGCCGAGGACGCCATCGCGATCGGTGCGAAAGTCCTCTGGCAGCAGATCGGGGTGGTCAACGGGGAAGCCGACCGCAAGGCGCGAGCCGCCGGCCTGGACTCGGTCATGGACCGCTGCGTCAAGATCGAGCACGGTCGGCTTTTCGGCGGCCTTAACTGGGTGGGCGTGAATACCCGCGTGATTTCCGCGAAACGGCCCCAGTCCCTGCCCTACTGAATGTATGCTTCGCGCATGACTGCTTATTTTGCGTAAGGGGCCGCTTTCTTTCTGATATCTCTGAATCCGATGCTGGCGCCACTGCGGCCCGGAAGTTATCCTTCGGGCCTGACCCGGGAACGATGCTGAATGTTTAACGCTTTGCGCATTTTCGAAGGACGCTTCGGCCGCGTGGTCCTGTCGGAGTCTGTCGACTCGCAGGCGATGCATACGCACGCCGAACACCAGCTGATCATCAAGTACGACGGGGCGGACCGCCAATTCCTCATCGGCGGCGAGCGCGAGGTCCTTACCCGCAACGACATCCTGTTCATCAATTCCGAGCGCCCGCACGAGACGATCGCCAACGAGGACGGCTCGAGCGTCCGGCTGCTGCTGATGAACATCTCGCCCGAGTGGCTCGCCCAGACCTTCCCGGCGATGTTCCGCGGCGCCGAGCAGGGCCCCTATCCCCGCACGCTGGACGCGGTGACGCCGCATATCCGCAAGATCGCCGACGCGATGGCCATCGACATGATGAACGACCGGTTCCTTTCGTCCGACCGGCTCGAGTTCATGGTCCAGGAGCTCATCCTCTCCATCATCGACAGCTACATCGCCAAGCGGCGCTCGACCTCGCCGATGTGGCGCGGGTCCAGGTTCGCGGATTCGCGCATCCGCCGCGCGATCGCCTTGCTGCGCGCGCGTCCGAACAAGGAAGTGAACATGGACGACATCGCCTCGCAGGTCGGCCTGTCGCGCTCGCGCTTCTATGACCTGTTCCAGATGTGCACCGGCCGCTCGCCGCGCGAGTACCTCGACATGCTGTGCGTCGAAACGGCGATCACGCGCCTGTCGACTTCGGACACCAAGATCGGCGACGTTTCCGCCGAGCTCGGGTTCTCCGCGCAAAGCAACTTCACGCGCTTCTTCCTGAACCAGGTCGGCGCCTCGCCCTCGGAGTACCGCCGGTTCTCCTCGGTCGGTCTTACGCCGGCCGGACCGCTCGCACCCGCCTCGCCGGCCTCGCCTGCGTCGCCTTCGCTGCCGGATTTCGACTCGGGTTCGCTCGAACCCGCAAAGTAACCCGGTGCCGGCCCTCGATCCCGCGGCGCTGGCCGCCTGGGTAGGCCGCACCGAAAGCCGGACCGAGCGGATTTCCGAGCGCATAGCGCAGCTCCTCGCGGCCACGCTCGATCGCAAGGTGGCCCCTGCGGTCGGCGCGGCGCTTCCCCCGTTGTGGCACTGGACCCATTTCGTTCCGGACGCCCGCACGAGCGAAATCGGACCCGACGGTCACCCCAAACGCGGCGGGTTCCTGCCGCCGGTACCGCTTGCGCGCCGCATGTGGGCCGGCGGACGGCTCACCTTCGAGCATCCGCTGTTCGTCGGCGAGAAGGCGACCCGGCGCTCCACGATCGGCGATGTCGCAGTCAAATCCGGCAGGAGCGGCACGCTGGTGTTCGTCAAGGTGGTCCACGAGATCGAAGGCGAGAGTGGTCATGCGCTGACCGAGGAACAGGACATCGTCTATCGCGAGGAAGCCAGCGGCCCGTCACCGATGCCGCCGGCGGCGCCCGAAGGCGCCAAGTGGAGCGACCAGATCAAACCGGATTCCGTCCTGCTTTTTCGCTACTCGGCGCTGACGTTCAACAGCCACCGCATCCACTACGATCATCCTTACGTCACAGAAGCCGAAGGCTATGCGGGGCTTGTCGTGCACGGCCCGCTCACCGCAACGCTGCTTGCCGAATCGCTCGGGCGGCGAACCTCGCGCATGCTCAAGAGCTTCGCCTTTCGCGGCGTGAGCCCGTTGATCGCCACGACAAGTTTCACTCTCAATGGCCGTATCGAAGGCGATCGCGCCGAGCTGTGGGCGGCGAATGCCGAGGGCCGGCTGGCGATGTCCGCCGAGGCCGTGCTGGCATGACCCCGCGCCTTGCCAGTGGCGCATTTGCAACTGGCACATTTGCAAGTGGCACATTTGCAAGTGGCACATGGCTTGCTTACAGTTAAGCCATGCCAGCGAACGCTCCGCACTATGACGCGCATTACGACGCGCATTACGACGCGCATTACGACGAGATGCACCTGCCCGGCTCCGGCGATCGCGGGGTCCGGGATCACTACAAGCATCTCGTCGAGTGGCTGGCCGCGATGCCGCCCGAGCGCGTCGCGGAAAAGCGCCGCGAGGCGGACCTGCTGTTCCACCGCGTGGGCATCACGTTCGCCGTCTATGGCGACGAGGCCGGCGCCGAACGGCTGATCCCGTTCGACACGATCCCGCGCATCATTCCCTCGGCGGAATGGGACATGCTCGCCAAGGGCCTCAAGCAGCGCGTCACCGCGCTCAACCGTTTCCTGCACGACATTTATCACGAGCAGAAGATCATCAAGGCCGGCCTGATCCCAGCCGAGCAGGTGCTGACGAACGAGGCCTACCAGGTCGCGATGATCGGCCTGGACCTGCCCAACCAGGTGTATTCGCATATTGCCGGCATCGACCTCATCCGGCACGAGGACGGCAACTACTACGTCCTCGAAGACAACCTGCGCACGCCGTCTGGCGTTTCGTACATGGTCGAGAACCGCAAGATGATGATGCGGCTCTTTCCCGAGCTGTTCGCAACGCAGTCGGTGCTGCCGGTCGAGCATTATCCCGGCCTGTTGCTCGACACGTTGCGCGCCGCCGCGCCGCGCGAGATGCGCGAGCCCACGGTCGTCGTGCTTACACCGGGCCAGCACAACAGCGCGTACTTCGAGCACGCTTTCCTTGCGCAGCAGATGGGCGTCGAGCTCGTCGAAGGCGCCGACCTGTTCGTGAAGGACGGCCACGTCTACATGCGCACGACCGGCGGACGCCAGCGCGTCGATGTCATCTACCGCCGGGTGGACGATTCCTACCTCGACCCGCTGGCGTTCCGCCCCGATTCCTTTCTGGGGGTGCCGGGACTGCTCTCGGTCTATCGCGCGGGCAACGTCGGCCTCGCCAATGCGCTTGGCACCGGCGTGGCGGACGACAAGTCCACCTATCCCTACGTGCCGGACATGGTGAGGTTCTACCTGAGCGAAGAGCCGATCCTCAGGAACGTCCCGACCTGGCAGCTCAAGAAACCCGACGATTTCGCGCACGTGATGGACAACCTCGCCAAGGTCGTGGTGAAGGAAGTCCAGGGTTCCGGGGGCTACGGCATGCTGATCGGGCCGACTTCCTCGAAGAAGGAGATCGAAAGTTTTCGCGCGCGCATCCTCGCCAATCCGGCTAACTACATCGCGCAGCCGACGCTTTCGCTCTCGACCTGCCCGACCTTTGTCGAGCAGGGCATCGCCCCTCGCCATATCGACCTGCGGCCGTTCGTGCTTTCGTCGAAGACGGTGAAATTCGTCCCCGGCGGCCTTACGCGGGTGGCCCTCGAGGACGGCTCGCTCGTGGTGAATTCCTCGCAGGGCGGCGGGACGAAAGACACGTGGGTCGTCGAATGATCGGAACAGGGGGCCAATGCCCCCCGTACACGATCGGAACAGGGGGCCAATGCCCCCCGTACACGATCGGAACAGGGGGCCAATGCCCCCCGTACCCCCCAGTCGCGCCCGGGGGGATCTGAGCATGCTCTCCAGAGTCGCGGACCGCATTTTCTGGATGTCCCGCCAGATGGAGCGCGCCGAGAACATGGCGCGCATCCTTGGCGTGACCTCCAACCTCGTGCTGTTCAGCAGCAAGGACACGCAGCAGCGCCAGAACCTGATGGCCCCGCTCGCAATCACCGAGACCGACGAGGACTTCTTCGCCAACCACAAGAAACTCACGCTGACCGCGCTCTTCGATTTCATGGCGCTGGACGAGCAGAACCCGTCTTCGATCTACTCCTGCCTCAAGTGGGCGCGCGAGAACGCGCATGCGGTCCGCTGGCAGATCACCTCCGAGATGTGGGAGACGCTGAACGCGACGTGGCTGGAGCTCAAGGGCTTCAAGAGGAAAGACATCGTCGGCGCGGATGCGACGCGCTTCTTCGACTGGGTGAAAGAGCGCAGCCACCTCTTTCGCGGCGTGACCTACGGCACGATCGTGCGCGGCGAGGCGTTCAACTTCTCGCGCCTGGGCACTTTCCTCGAGCGCGCCGACAACACCGCGCGCATTCTCGACGTGAAGTACCACATCCTGCTGCCGCGGGTCGAGGACGTCGGCGGCGCGCTCGACTACTACCAGTGGGCCGCGCTGCTGCGCTCGGTGTCCGCGTTCGAAACCTATCGCACGCTCTATCGCGACCAGATCTTCCCGATCAAGGTGGCCGAGCTGCTGCTGCTCGAGCGCAGGATGCCCCGGTCGCTGGCGGCCTGCTTCGACCAGGTGACCGAAGCGCTCAACCGCATCGACGGCCAGAACGACCAGGCCGCCAAGCGCCTGGCGAGCGAGCTGCACGCGCGCCTCACGCATTCGGACATCGAGGAGATCTTCCAGGGCGGCCTGCACGAGTACCTCGAAGCGTGCCTCGACGATCTCGGCGACCTCGGCGACCGCATCCAGCGCGCCTATCTCGGAACAGTATGAGACGCGGGGACGCATGAAACTGGCGATCGAGCACGAAACCATCTACCGCTACGACGCGCCGGTGCGCTCGTCGACGCAGTACATCCGCCTCACGCCGCGGGAATCGACCACCCGGAATGTGCTGCAGTGGCAGATCGACACGCCGCGGGCCGCAATGCACACCCACGACGGCTACGGCAACGTGCTGCACGTGCTCACGCTGGACAAGCCCGTGCGTGAGATCAGGATCCGCGCGCACGGCGTGGTCGAAACCACACCGCCGCCGGAAAAGAAACCGGAGCCGGCCGCGAAGCTTTCGCCCCTCGTATTCCTGCGCTGCACCACCCTGACCCGGCCGGACGAATCGCTGACCGCCTTCGCGGAAGGCTTCCGGCGCAAGAGCGGCGTACTGACCGGCCTGCGCGAGCTCGCCGCCGCGGTCATCTCCAGGCTGCCCGACGACAGGCGGGAATACGCCGAGACCCTGACGGCCGCCGAGGCCTTTGCCAACGGCGACGGGTCGGTGCGCAACCAGGCGCATGTCTTCATCGCCTGCTGCCGCCTCCTCGGGATTCCGGCGCGCTATGTGAGCGGCTATGTGCTTTCGCATGCCCTCGGCGAGGAAAGCATCCACGGCCATGCGTGGGTCGAGACCTGGATCGGGGAGCGCTGGCGGAGTTTCGACCTGGCCTCGGCCAACGGCCGCAGCCGCTCCACCGAGATCGAGCACCTGGTGCTCGCGATCGGCGCCGACTACCACGATGCCTGTCCCATCCGAGGCATCCGCACCGGCGGAGGCCTCGAGACCATGGAAGCCGTCTCGCGTCTCGTGGTCGGCCAGTAAGCGAGGCGTTGCTGCGTTAAGATCGCGCCATGACTTATTGCGTCGCGGCCGTCACCCGGGAAGGCATCGTCTTCGCCTCCGACTCGCGCACCAACGGCGGAGTCGACCAGATCTCGGTGTTCAGCAAGATGAACGTGTTCGAGGTTCCGGGCGAACGCATGATCTGCCTGCTCTCGTCGGGCAACCTCGGCACCACACAGAGCGTGATTTCGCTCATGCACATCCACGCCAAGCTCGACGACGGCAAGCCCAACCCGGCGGGCATCAACGGACTGCCGTGCATGTACGACATCGCGGTGCTCGTCGGCCAGATGCTGCGCGAGGTCATTGCGCGTGACGGCCCCGCTCTCGAAGCCGACGGCATCAACCCGGGCTGCACTTTCATCCTCGGCGGACAGATCAAGGGCGAGCCGCCGCGCCTCTTTCTCGTCTACCCGCAGGGCAACTTCATCGAGGCGATGAACGACACCAACTACTTCCAGATCGGCGAGAGAAAGTACGGCAAGCCGATGATCGACCGCGTGGTGACCTTCGACACCCCGCTCAAGGAAGTGGCCAAGTGCTTTCTCGTGTCGTTCGAGTCGACGATGCGTTCCAACCTGTCGGTCGGGTTGCCGATCGACCTCCTGGGCTACGAGATCGACAGCCTGAAGGTGACCCACCGCAGGCGGTTCAAGGAAGGCGACCCGTACTTCGCCAACATCAGCGGGTTCTGGTCGACGGGATTACTGCGGGTGTTTGCGGAGCTGCCGGACATCAGCTGGAGCTGAGGTCGGCGGTTACCTTTTGGTCCTTTTGGGGGGATAATGCAACCTTCGCACGACGAAGGTCACAAATGGCCACGAACGTAAAACTGTCGGACGCACTGGTTAATGAGGCCAAGCGATATGCCGGAGTCCAGCATCGCTCGGTACCCAAGCAAATCGAGTACTGGTCCCGGATCGGCAAGATCGCCGAAGAGAATCCGGACCTGCCTTTTGCAATGATTCGCGAGATCCTGGCCGCCGACCAGGAGGAAGCTGCGGGCGAGTACAAGTTCGGCTGATGCGTCTGCTGGTCACGCCATCGTTTGTCCGGGCGACCAAGAAACTGCGGCAATCGCAGAAGAAGGAACTTGACGATGCGGTTCACGCCATCAGCGCCAACCCCGTGGCCGGCGAAGCCAAGGTTGGGGACCTGGCTGGCGTGCGGGTGTACAAATTTCGCTTGTCCAATCAGCTCTGCCTGCTGGCGTACCGGGTACTGGACGCGGAGAGCATCAAGCTTCTGACCTTTGGTCCGCACGAGAATTTCTACCGGGACTTGAAGCGCCAAGAGTGACAATTGCCAATGGGGCCGAGCGGTGGGTGACGAGACTCGGTTGGAAAGAGGAGGTACATCATGAAGAAGGACTCAAACACCAAGATCAAGCGCGGCACTAAGAACGTTTTTGCCGATCTCGGCTTTCCTGATGCCGAAACACATCTGCTCAAAGCCGGCCTGGTGTCCCGGATTCAAGACGTCATCAGCACGCAAAAGCTGACGCAAACCGCAGCGGCCACCCGCATGGGCCTTAGTCAGCCCGACGTGTCACGACTGCTCAATGGCCAATTCCGCGATGTTTCCGTCGAGCGGCTGATGCGCCTGCTGACACGCCTTGGCTGCGATGTCGACATTACTATTCGAGACCACGGAAAGGCGGCTGCGCCAAAGGATACGATCCGACTGCACGCGGCTGTCCCATAGCTGAACTTGCATTGGGTGGATGCTTCGAGAGCAAACGAAATCGCTGGCTAGAAACGATCAAATGGCTTTTCATCGATGGCAGCAATTCGACCGGTAACGCGCTCTAGGCGGTCACCTTATTGGAATATTGGCAGCATTTGGTTTTCTGCGGCTCGCCCGAATTGATGGCTCAGCCCGGCCTCGAAGACTAGATTTTGTACCCGTATTGCTTGAGTCCCCGACGCGAGATCGAACCACGGTCGTGCGGTTAGCAATCCCCTACCCCTGAGCCATCTGCTCCCCATGCTCCCTCACGGCATGGAACCCGACCTTCGGCCAGCGTTCCTGCGTCACCTCCAATACCGGCCGGTTCGGCGCCAGGAACACCGGGTTGCCGTCCACATCCTTGGCCAAGCGCACCGCTTGGTCGCGCTCGAAATTGCGGCGCGTAGTTTCGTCGGGGAAAGTGAGCCACAGCGCGGTGTGGATTTCGGCCGGGTCATAGACCGCGTCGACCTTGTATTCGGCCTGCAGGCGCGCCGCTACGACCTCGAACTGCAGCGGACCTACCGCGCCCAGCAGCGTGTTCCCGGTCGCCGTTTCCAGCACCTGGATCGCGCCCTCCTCGCCGAGCTCCTGCAATCCCTTGGCCAGCGGCTTGGCCTTGAACGGGTCGCGTGGCCGCGCGTAGCGGAAAAGCTCCGGTGCGAAGTACGGAATGCCCTTGAAGCTGAGTGCCTCACCAGTGGACTCGGTGAGCGTGTCCCCGATCTGCAGCTGGCCGTGGTTATGGATGCCGATGATGTCGCCGGCCACCGCATCCTCGCTGGCTACGCGCTCGTTGGCCATGAAGGTCAGCGCATTGGCGATCTTCATGTCTCGCCCGGCGCGCGGGTGCTGCACTTTCATCCCCGGCTTGTAGCGTCCGGAGCACACGCGGAAAAACGCGATCCGGTCACGGTGCCTTGGGTCCATGTTGGCCTGGATCTTGAACACGAAGCCGCTGAAGTTCGGTTCGGCCGGGGCCACCATGCGCGCGCCCGCGTCGCGCGGCTGCGGGGGCGGCGCCCAGTCCACCAGGGCCTGCAGGATCTCCTGCACGCCGAAGTTGTTGATGCCCGAGCCGAAGAACACCGGCGTCTGGGTGCCGGCAAGGAACCGCCCGAGGTCGAAAGGCACGCTCGCACCGGAGAGCAACTCGACGTCGGCGCGAAGGCGCTCGACCTCATCAGGGAAAAGCTCATCCAGCCTCGGGTTGCCGATGCCTTCGATGGTCTCGGTTTCACCGCCGCGCTTTTCCTCCCCCGGCGTGAAGCGCAGCAACCGGTCCTCGAGCAGGTGGAACACGCCACGGAATCCCTTGCCCATGCCCAGCGGCCAGGTGATCGGCGCGCAGTCGATCTTCAGCACCGACTCGATCTCCTCCAGCAGCTCGAAAGGCTCCCTCACCTCGCGGTCCATCTTGTTCACAAAGGTGATGATCGGTGTGTTCCTGAGCCGGCAGACTTCCAGCAGCTTGATGGTCTGCGCCTCCACGCCCTTGGCCGCGTCGATCACCATGACCGCCGCATCCACGGCGGTCAGCACGCGATAGGTATCCTCCGAGAAGTCCTCGTGGCCGGGCGTGTCGAGCAGGTTGATGGTGTTGCCCGCATAGTCGAACTGCATCACCGAGCTCGTCACCGAGATGCCGCGCTGCTTCTCGATCTCCATCCAGTCGGAGGTCGCGTGGCGGGAACTCTTTCTCGCCTTGACCGTGCCGGCCATCTGGATCGCGCCGCCGAAGAGCAGCAGCTTCTCGGTCAGCGTGGTCTTGCCGGCGTCCGGGTGCGAGACGATCGCAAAGGTGCGCCTGCGCGAGACTTCGCGCACGAGGTCCGCGGGGAAGGACGTTGTATTCATGGATTGGTGGGGCCGAGGGGCGCGGATTATAGCGCGGCGCCAGGAATCCCCTGTGGCCTGCATGCTATAGTTTTTCGGCCGCGGAACGCATGTACTACGGCGCAGTTCAGCGAAAGTCTTGGAGACTACACGTGAACACACTTGAGTTGCTCAGCTTCAAGAGGCCCGATCTGATGCGGGCTGCGGCTCATCACCGGGCACTGAGTCTTCGAGTGTTTGGTTCCGTGGCGCGCGGGGAGGACGGGCCGGGTTCAGACATCGACTTTCTGGTCGAATTTTCCCCCGAAGCATCCTTGCTCGACCTTGTCGGACTCAAGCAGGACATCGAGGCCTTGCTCGGCCGCACGGCCGACATCGTCACGCCTGACGGGGTAAGCCCGTTCTTGCGCGAGCGGATTCTTGGCGAGGCGCGTGCTCTGTGAGCCGTGAGTCTGCCGTGTTTCTGCGGCACATACTGTTCTGTCTGGACCGGATTGCCGCGTACACGCGCGAGGGTCGTGAGGCATTTTTTGACGACCCGAAAACTCAGGACGCGGTGATTCGAAACCTCGAAATCGTCGGCCAGGCGGTCAGAGATCTGGGTACGGATCAGCTTGCCATCGAGTTTCCTAACGTCCCGTGGCAGAAAATCGCCGGCTTGCGTAATATCCTCGCTCACCAATATCTCGGTGTAGACACCCGGCTGGATTTGACATAAGGAGCATTGCGGATCGGGCGAACGCAGGGTGGCCTGCATGCTATAGTTTTTCCGCCGCGGAATGCATCTCCTCATGATTACACCTCAGCAAATCGCCACCGCCGTAAGCACTCTCGTCGCTGCGGCGAACCCCGAGCGCGTTATTCTGTTCGGCTCGCACGCGCGCGGCGAGCAGCACGAGGATTCGGATCTCGACCTGTTGATCATCGAACGGCAAGTGGCGGATCGTGCCGGCGAGATGGTGCGACTGCGCCGGGCATTGCGGCCCCTGCGCATTCCCGTGGACCTCCTCGTTTACTCGAGTGAGGACGTCGAGCGCTGGGGCGGACAGCCCGGCACCGCCTTGTATTGGGCGTTGCGCGAGGGAAAGCCTTTGTATGGTTGAGCGAAACGTCGCGCAGCTTCTGCTTGAAGCGGCCAGTCGCGATTTGCGTGCTTGCGATGCGCTGGCAGCCATCGCGGACATTCATGACTCGATCATCGGCTTCCACGCCCAGCAAACGATCGAGAAGTCGCTCAAGGCGGTGCTCGTTCGTGCGGACGTCGCGTTTCGCCGAACGCACGACGTAGCGGAGTTACTCGACGCAATTATCGACAATAGCTTGTCATTGCCGCCGCATGCGGAACCGCTGGACGAGTTGCAGCCCTACGCGGTTGACGCGCGCTACGGTCTGATTCAGCCTGGTCCGCTGAATCGGGACGACACGCAGCGAATCGTGGCCGATGTCTGGCGCTGGGCCGCAGACCAAGTCGATGGTCCAAGCGGAGCCCGGCTATAACCTCACGATGAGGAAGGGGATAGCTACTCACTTTGCGACACGCGGCCCTGAGGTAGCCGCCATGACTTCGCGTACTATAGTTTTCCTGTCGCAAGGAAAGGTCGGGCCGAATCCTGAACGGTATACTAGAATATATATATTGATTGCCCTGAGAGCCGCTGTCGGAGCGGTTCTTCGAAAATGAAAGTTCGAGATTCAAGCCATGGCTGACCGCCGTTTCGGGATTGAGACCCTGTGCCTGCATGCCGGCCAGATCCCCGATCCTGCCACCGGCGCGCGCGCATTGCCGATCTACCAGACGACCTCGTTCGTGTTCGACTCGGCCGAGCACGCGGCCAGCCTGTTCAACCTGCAGACGTTCGGCAATGTCTACTCGCGCATCTCGAACCCCACCGTGTCGGCGTTCGAAGAAAGGGTCGCGGCGATCGAGAACGGGCGCGCGGGGCTGGCCGCCGCTTCCGGCCAGGCCGCCGAAGCCACCGCAATCCTGACTTTGTGCCAGTCGGGCGACCACATCGTTTCCGCCTCCACGCTCTACGGCGGCTCGCACTCGCTGCTCGGCGTCAACCTGCCCAAGTTCGGCATCGAGACCACCTTCGTCGATTCGGACGACCCCGAGAATTTCCGCCGCGCGATTCGGCCGAACACCAAGCTCGTCTACGCCGAGACGCTTGGCAACCCGCTTCTCAACATGGTCGATATCGAGGCCGTGGCCGCCATCGCCCACGAGGCCGGGGTGCCGCTGATGATCGACAACACGGTCCCCTCGCCCTACCTGTGCCAGCCCTGCGAGTGGGGCGCGGACATCGTCGTGCATTCGGCCACCAAGTACATCGGCGGCCACGGCACGACCATGGGCGGCGTCATCGTCGAGTCGGGCAAGTTCCCGTGGGACAACGGCAAGTTTCCCGGCATGACGGAGCCCTCGCGCGGCTATCACGGCGTGCGCTTCTACGAGACCTTCGGCGATTTCGGCTACACGATGCGCGCCCGCATGGAGATCATGCGCACGTTCGGCCCTGCCCTCTCGCCGCTCGCGGCGTGGCAGCTGATGCAGGGCCTCGAAACCCTGCATGTGCGCATGGAGCGCCACTGCGCCAACACCCTCGCGGTCGCCAGGTACCTGCAGGGCCACCCTCAAGTCGCCTGGGTCAACTACCCCGGCCTGCCCGACAACAAGTACTACGCGCTGGCGCAGAAGTACCTGCCCAAGGGCGCATCGGGCCTGCTCAACTTCGGCGTCAAGGGCGGGGCCACAGGAAGCGCAAGAAGCCGCGCTATGGCGGGCGAGAAATTCATCGAGGCCGCAACCTTCATGAGCCACCTGGCGAACATCGGCGACGCCAAGACGCTCATCATCCACCCGGCCTCCACCACGCATCGCCAGATGTCCGAGGCCGAGCAGCTCAAGGCCGGCGTGCTGCCCGACATGGTGCGCATGTCCGTGGGCCTGGAGACGCTCGACGACATCCTCTGGGACATCGACCAGGCCCTGTCTGCGGCGGCCAGCGCATGAAGTCCGGGAAAACATCAATACGAATTCGTCTAGGGGAACCGCAATGCTGAGCTACCAGGTCGTCGAACACGGCAAGCCGCTGCAGAAAGTCTTCACTACCGCACCCAGGCCCAAGGGCACCGAGGTGCTCGTCCGGGTCACGCGCTCCGGCGTCTGCCACAGCGACCTGCACATCTGGGACGGGTACTTCGACCTCGGCGGCGGCAAGCGCTTCTACGTAAAGGAGCGTGGATGCATCCCGCCCTTCACGCTCGGCCACGAACCGTTCGGGGTCGTCGAAGCCATCGGGCCCGGCGTAGCCAAGGCAATGCGCGGCACGAAGGGAGGACTGCGGGTCGGCCAGCGCCGGCTCGTGTATCCGTGGATCGGGTGCGGCAAGTGCGCGGTCTGCAAGGCCGGCAAGGACAACTATTGCGTGTCCGGCTCGCGGTTCCTCGGGGTCAATCGCGCCGGCGCGTATTCCACCCATGTGCTGATCCCGCATCCGCGCTACCTCGTAGACACCGCCGGCGTCGAGGACGGGTTTGCAGCCACGCTCGCCTGCTCGGGCCTCACCACCTACAGCGCGATCACCAAGCTGCCGGCGCTGGGCCCCAAGGATTGGGTCGCGGTGCTCGGCTGCGGCGGGCTCGGGCTGGTGGCGATCTCGATCATGAAAGCCATGGGCATCAAAAACGTGATCGCCTGCGACGTCGACGAGGGCAAGCTCGCGGCCGCACGCAAGATGGGCGCCAAGCTCGTGCTCGACACTCGCGCGCCCGACGCCGCGCAGAAGCTCATCGCACTTGCGCAATCCAACCTCGTCGGGGCTATCGACCTCGTCGGCATGCCGGCGACATTCATGACGGCCTACCCCGCGTTGCGCAAGGGCGGCAAGTACGTGCTCTGCGGCCTCTTCGGCGGCGAAGTCACGCTGGCGCTGCCGCCGATCGCGCAGCGCGCGGTCAGCGTGACCGGTTCGTACGTCGGCGATCTTGCCGAGCTCAAGGCCGTGGTCGCGCTCGCAAAGAAGAAAAAGCTCAAGCCGCTGCCGGTGGAAACGCGCCCCGCTTCCGAAGTGAACCGCACGCTCGATGAACTCAAGGCCGGCCACATCCTCGGGCGCGTCGTGCTCGACTTCGAATCGGTGTCCGGCACCGCGGGCAGCTGACGGCGCAGGCTTGTCGCGCCCGATGCGGCGGCCCAGATTCCCGTTTTCGAAACGGTCCGGCGAAACCACGCGCCAGAGCGCCGCGCGCCCCAATTTCGCTCGCATTTCCTCCTATACTCGGCGGATGACTACCCCCTACAACTGGAATTTCCCCTATAGCTGGCCGCGCAAACCCGTGCTCGCGGCCAACTGTGTCGCCACCACGCAGCCGCTGGCCGCGCAAGCGGGCCTGCGCATGATGCTCAACGGCGGCAACGCGGTCGACGCGATCCTCGCCACGGCGATCACGCTCACGCTGGTCGAGCCCGTGTCGAACGGCATCGGCTCGGACCTTTTCGCGATCCTCTGGGACGGCAAGGAGCTGCACGGCATCAACGCCTCGGGCCGCTCGCCCGCGGGCTGGACGCCGGAATATTTCGCCAAAAAGTATCCCGAGCTGAAAGCGATGCCGACGCGGGGCTGGGACACCGTCACCGCGCCCGGCGCGGTGTCCGCGTGGAAGATGCTGTCGGAGCGCTTCGGCAAGCTGCCTTTCGAAAGGCTTTTCGAGCCCGCGATCCATTACGGCCGCAACGGCTTCCTCGTCTCGCCGACGATTGCGCGCCAGTGGGCGCTGCAGGCCAGGGAACTGCACGTGCAGCCGGGTTATGCCGAGGCGTTCATGCCGGAGGGCAAGCCGCCCGCCCCCGGGCAACTGTTCACTTTTCCCGACCACGCAGCCACGCTCGAGAAGATCGCCGCCACCAAGGGCGAGGCTTTCTACCGCGGCGAGATCGCGGAGAAACTCGCGGCGCACGCCGACAAGCACGGCGGCGTCATGAAGATGGCGGACCTCGCCGCGCACATGGCCGACTGGACGCCGCCGATGGAAGTCGGCTATCGCGGCTACACGATCCACGAGCTGCCGCCTAACGGGCAGGGCATCGTCGCGCTGATCGCGCTCGGCATCCTCGAGCAGTTCGACGTCGCCAGCCTGCCGGTCGATTCGGCCGACAGCCTGCACCTGCAGATCGAGGCGGTGAAGCTGGCCTTCGCCGATGCGCGCCGCTATGTCGCCGACCTCGACTGGATGGACATCAAGCCCGAGGCGCTGCTCGACAAGGGCTACCTCGAGGCGCGCGCGAAGATGATCGACATGAAGAAGGCGCAGGACTTCGGCCACGGCAGTCCGCCCAAGGGCGGCACGGTGTACCTCACCGCCGCCGATGCGTCAGGCATGATGGTCTCGCTGATCCAGTCGAACTACATGGGCTTCGGATCGGGCGTGGTGCCGCAGGGAACCGGCGTGTCGCTGCAGAACCGCGGCTCGACCTTCGTGCGCACCCCGGGCCACCCGAACGAGGTTGCGCCGAAGAAGCGTCCTTACCAGACGATCATTCCCGGATTCGTGACCAAGGACGGCAAGCCGATCATGAGCTTCGGCCTCATGGGCGGCACCATGCAACCGCAGGGCCACACCCAGCTCATCGTGCGCATCGCGGACTACAACCAGAATCCGCAGGCAGCCTCCGACGGTCCGCGTTTCCGCGTCGTGCAGGGCATGGAAGTCAACGTCGAAGGCGGATTCAGCGGCACCGTGCTCGAAGACCTCACGCGCCGCGGCCACAAGCTCAGCGAGCTCAAGGAGGGCTACATGGACTTCGGCAGTGCCCAGCTCATCTGGCGCATGGATTCGGGCGGCGGCTATTTTGCCGCCAGCGACCCGAGACGGGATGGGCAGGCGGTTGGCTTCTGAGAATCCATCGGAACGCTGCCCACGTTTGACGCCTTTCCCCTGACCAGCCAACCCCGCCTTATGCCTTCTTCTGCTCGGCCTTGCGCGACTCGTAAAGCTTGATCAACTTGATCACGTCCGCTCCCTCGATGCGCCCGAGCGGCCCGGCGCTGTAGCTCGAAATAACCACCTTGCCCTGGTCATCGAGAACGAACTCCGAGGGCTGGATGAAATTACGCCGGTCTTCCCACCACGAGCCAAGCAGCTTGCCGGTTTCGCGCGTCACGCCATAGCCGTGCGGGAAAGACAGTTCCGCCGCGACCTCGCGCGCCTTCTCGATTGGGTCGACGCTGGCGGCAACGACCTTGGCACCGAGCGCGGACAACTCGGGTAGTGCAGCCTCGAAACCGGCCAACTGCCGGCGGCAGTACGGTCACCAGTGGCCGCGATAGAACAGCACGATGCGGTACTTGGCCTCCAGTCCGTCGGGCAGATCGAGCCTGCAGCCATCGACGAGATCGAGCGTGAGCTTCGGAAAGCTCGCGCCTATGTCCAGCTTTTCCGCCATTTGCGATTCTCCCTGGCCGCGGCGTTTCAAGACAGACGCATTGCGGTGGTTGGTTGTAACGTCGTTGTCAATTTAGCCCAGACCTCGGGTTGCCACAACCCCCGCGGTGGAAGGCAACAGATGCGCAAGCGAGGCATGGACTGGCAAGTCAACGGGGCGCCGGTAGAATGGAATGCGAGACGTACGCTTCGCATTTACGAACCGAAAGGAGATCGCATGAATACGATGGAAATTGGCAAAAAACTCGTGGCGTTTTGCAGTCAGGGGAAAAACATGGAGGCGCTGGACACGTTCTTCGCCGATGACGTGGTCAGCGTGGAAGCGGTAGCGATGCCGGGCATGCAGCAGGAGGCAAAAGGTCTCGCGGCCGTAAAGGGCAAGGGCGAGTGGTGGCTTGCCAATCATGAAATCCATTCCGCCTCGGTCACCGGCCCCTGGCCGCACGGCGACCGGTTTGTGGTCGGGTTCCAATACGACGTAACGAACAAGCCTTCGGGTAAAAGAATGAAGATGGACGAAGTTGGCCTGTACTCCGTGCGTAACGGAAAGATAGTGCGCGAGGAGTTCTTATACGACACGGGAATGTAGGCGACCCGTTGACAGTGAGCGAAAGGAGAAATCATGTCAGAGCCTCAAAGGCCGCACGCCGGCGCGATACCAGTCCGTGAAAGCCTCGACCGCGAGTGCAGGCGTGCGTGGGAACGCCTGGCGTCCGCCGGAACTTGGTGGAGCGGCGAAGAGCGCCTGGCCATCGCTTTGGAGTCGCGAAACGCGCACGCCTGCGCGCTCTGCCGCCGCCGCAAGGACGCGCTTTCGCCCTACGCGGTGGAGGGCGCGCACGACGCGTTGGGGACGCTCTCCCCGGCCATGGTCGAAATCGTGCACCGCATCGCCACCGATGCCGGCCGCCTGACGAAGAAATGGATGCATGCAATGCTCGCCGACGGCATTTCGGAGGAGCAGTACGTCGAGGCCGTCGGCGTGATCGCAGTCATTACGGCCCTGGATACGTTCGAACTTTCACTCGGATTGCCGCAGCGCGCGCTGCCACCCGCGCTCCCCGGCGTGCCGAGCCGGCATCGTCCAGCCGGCGCCCGGCGCGACCTGGCGTGGGTAAGCACCGTGGCGCCCGAGGATCTGACGCCTGAAGATCCGGATCCCTACAGTATCCACGGCACGAAGAACATCCACCGCGCGCTGAGCCTGGTGCCGCAGGAGGTGCTCAACTTCTTCGATCTGGACGTCGAGCTTTACCTGAAAGACCACGAGATCCGCGACTTCACGCGGGAATACCGGGCGCTGTCGCACGCACAGATCGAGCTGCTTGCGGGCCGCGTTTCCTCGCTGAACGGGTGCTATTACTGAACGGTCAGCCACACGGCGCTGCTCCGTGCGAGCGGCAAGCATACTGGGGAGGCTTTCGAACTGTCGGCGGTCCTCGAAGGCGACGCCGCCGCGATCGGCGTGCCGCATGGCGAACTTCTGGTCGAGTTCGGGGAGGCGATGCTGCGCGGCGACACGCAACGCCGCGCGCGGGCGCGCGACGCGATTCACGCTACGCTCGGGGCCGCAGCGCTGGTCGATGCTGCGGCTATCGTCGCGTCATTCAACGCAGTCGTGAAAGTGGCGGACGCAAGCGGCATCCCGCTGGAGGACTTCAAGGCAGACGCGACCGCGGACCTGCGCGCCGAGCTGGGGCTGGAAAAGCTCAACCACCTGGCGTCCTGACACCAGGGCGCGGATAAATTGCTTGGTATCGGGAACCCTCGACCAGCGCACCGTCGTGCCGCGTGATCACAGGTCGAGCACAAGGAGCGCGGAACGCGAACGCGCGCAGCATGGCATCAGCTCGCTCTCCTGTTCCTGGGACGTAAGCACGAAGTCGTTGTGCTCGGGCTCGCCTTCCAGGTACCGGGTCCGGCAGGTGCCGCAGATGCCCTGCTCGCAGGACGTCTCCAGCGCGACCCCCGCGTCCTGCAGGACGTTTGCGATCGAACGTTCCGGCGGAATCCGGAGCTCGAGCCCGCTCTTCGCAAGACGCACCCTAAATTCGTTCACGCAGCGTGCTTCGCCTTCACGGCTTCGAGATTCGCGCGGATGCGCGCGGCGCGAGCCTCGTCCGGAACGCTGTCGCCATCGAGGATCGCCGCCAGCACCTCGCGCCCGATCGAACGCAGGAGCGCGCGATCGTCGTTGCCGCCCTTTTGCGGGATCACGAGCACGGTGTCGTGCGTGTAGGTATGGATGGGCTTGCCATCCGCGCGCGGCTGTTGCGATCTCACCTCGATCTCGCCGCGCAGCGCCTTGCGGCAAAGCCTGCGCCACATCGCCACACCTACATCCGTGCTGCCCAGGTGCTCGAGCGCGTGCACTGCGATCGGGCGTTGCGAGGTCTGGGCATCCCAGTCGCCCGGCAATCGCTGACGCTCCGCGTAGGGCCGGTGGCCTGTCTGGCCGACGAAGTCCACGGTATCGCGTCCGCACTCCTCGCGCTTGCCTTCGCGGAATGGATCCACGTCGTCGTTGAAGTGCCGCCATCCCATGATCCAGCAATGCGTGTCGTCAATCGGCACGGTCCAGCGCGTGATGCTCGCCCGGTTAAAAAACTTCTCGCCCTCTGCCTTTTCCAGCAGCGCACCGACCTGGCCCACGTTGGGCAGCCAAATGTGGTTCGAGCGGACCCAGACGCGCTCTCCGACGCGGCGCACAGTCACGTAGTACATGCCCTGGCGGTCGGGCGTCTCTGCCCAGTCGTAGGTAGGCTGCGCGGCCCACGCATCGCTGAACTGGATGGTCGTGATGGTGCTGTGCAGCCAGTACGCGTGCGCCGGGTCGACAAAATTTTCCATCACCTGCAGCCAGTTGCAGTCGAAATGCACCGAGTAAGGCACCAACTCGTTGCCCGGACGGTGATAGGTATCGAGCAGCGCGAAGTCGGGCTTCGACTCAGGCGGCCCCAGATACGCGAACACGAGGCCGTTGTATTCGAGCGCGGGATAGGCGCCCTGCATCACCGTCCTGGGAATCCTGCTTTCGGGCGGCTCCGCGCCGGCCTGCAGGATCGTGCCGTCGATGTCGAATTGCCAGCCGTGATAACAGCAGCGGATACCCTGCTCGCAGACAATCCCGTATTCCAGCGACGCCCCGCGATGGCAGCAATGCAGATGCAGCAAACCGATCCTGCCGCTCTTGTCGCGGAACGCCACGAGATCCTCGCCGAGGATGCGAACCGCGAGGGGGACATCGGTGAGCTCCGCGGCGAGGCAGACCGGCTGCCAGAACCGCCGCATCAGCTCACCCATCGGCGTACCGGGATCTGTGCGCGTGACTTCTGGGTCTTCGGCCGGGACGTTGCGCAAGGCGTATCCCGAATACGGACGGGCCGGCACGATGACCTTCGGTTGCGCGCTAATGACGTTCCTCCTTCTTCGCGTTTCGCTTACCGGCCTGCCAGCGCGAACTTGCCGTCGCGCACGGTGAGCATCACGACGCTTTCCGGCTTGGTGCCGAAATGATCGGCCGGGCCGTAAGTGTAGACCGCGGTGACGCCAATGTGGTCGCGTATGCCTTCGATCGCGTCGCGCACTTTTTCCGGGTTCGTGCCGGCTTTCTTCACGGCCTGCATGATCATCATCGCCGCGTCGTAGCCGTTGCCTGCGAAAGTGGCCGGGAGCTTGCCGTATTTTTTCTCGTAGGCCTGCACAAAGCCCTCCACCACGGCTTTCTGCGAATCGCTCGCGGGCAGCGCCGAGGTGACGTAGATCTTCGACGAAGGCAGCAGGATCCCGTTGGCCGAATCCCCCGCAAGACGCAGGAAATTGAAATCGTTAGCCGAATGCGCGAGATAAAGCGGCGTCTTGATGCCAAGCGACCGGTGGTTCTTGGTGGCGATCGCAAGTCCCGCGCCTGTCGCCCAGAGCACGGTGGCCTCGGCGTCCGACCCGCGGATCTTGGTCAGCTGCGGCGACATGTCCGTGTCGGCGTTGCCGAAGGTTTCCTTCGCGACGATGGTCACTCCGGCGGCGCCGACCGCCTTCTCGAGCGACTCGCGGCCCGCCGTGCCGAACGCGACATCGGAATTGAGGATCGCAATTCTCTTGATCCCCTTGGCCTGCATGTCCTTCAGCATCACGCCGAGCACAACAACGTCGGTCAGCGGGGCGAGAAACGTATAGCGTTTCTGCTCCGGCGGCAGCACGATGCCGCGCGACGCGCCGTTGGCGATCATCGGCACCTTGGCCCGCTCCACCGTGTCCGTCACGGCGAAGGCCGAGCCAGAGCTCATCGGGCCGACGATCGCGACCACCTTATCCTGCTCGATGAGGCGCTTGGCACCGGATACGGTCTTGGTGTTGTCGCTTTCCGAGTTCACGTTGATGAACTGCACCTTGCGGCCATTGATGCCGCCGGCGGCATTGACTTGCTCGACCGCAAGGTTGACGCCATCGACCCCCGGCCCGCCGAGCGAGGCAATGAAGCCCGACGTTTCGAGAAGGCCGCCGATCTTGATGTCCTGCGCCTGCGCAAGACCCGCTGCCAGCGGCAGGGTGAGAAGCGAAGCGGCAATTACCGCGGCAATGCGGGTGCGAGTGCTCATGGTGTGACTCCTGTAGTTGATAAAAAACGCGTTCATCCGACGACACGAAGACGGGGTTCTGCGGCGGAAGCTCCGGCCGGGGTATCGGCGCCGTCCCAGCCAAGATAGGTGCGGGCGATCTCCGGGTCGTCCAGCAAGTCTCGCGACCTGCCGGCGGCTGCGATACGGCCGTTGACCAGCACATAGCCGTGCGAAGCGATCTGCAGCGCGGCTCGCGCGTTCTGCTCCACGAGCAGGATCGCGACGCCTCCGGCCGCGAGCTTGGGCAGCGCTTCCAGGATTTCGCGCGAAACCTGGGGCGCGAGGCCGAAGGAAGGCTCGTCCAGCATCAGCAGGCGCGGCCGGTTCATGAGGGCGCGGCCGATGGCGAGCATTTGCCCCTCGCCTCCCGAGAGCGTGCCGGCAGCCTGCGCGCTGCGCACTCGAAGCTTCGGGAAATAACCGTAGACAAGCTCCAGGGTTTCGCGCTCGGCCTCTCGTTCAGCGACGCTTGGCGAAAGCAGCTCGCGCAACCCCGCAGCGCGGCGACGGCCGTAACGGCCGATGATGAGGTTGTCGAGCACCGACAGCGAGCCGAACAGAGCGCGCCCCTCCGGCGCGAGCGATAGTCCCAGCGCGACGCGATCCGCGGTTGCGATCGGTCCGAGGTCGCGCCCATCCAGCGCGATGTGCCCGGCCTCCGGCGGAACCGCGCCCGCCACGGCTTTGAGCAGCGTGGACTTTCCAGCGCCGTTCGCGCCGACCAGGGCGACAATCTCGCCCGGAGCAACTCTGACCGATACGTCGTCGAGTGCGAGGGAGCCATCGTAGCGTACCGAAAGGTGTTCGATCCCGAGCAGCGTCCCGCCGTTTCGTGTCGCAGCCCCGGGGCCGTGCCTCGCAACGATTTCGGTGTTGCCGAGGTAGGCCTCGATCACTTTCGGATCCGCGCGCACTTCGTCCGGCCTGCCCGCGGCGATGACCCGGCCGTGGTCGAGCACCACAATGCGCTCGGCCAGCCTGCCGACAAGGCCGAGGTCGTGTTCCACGAACAGCACGGTCTTGCCGCTCGCGCGCAAGCCGGAGATGACTTGGGCCAGGTAACCCTTTTCCGTGGCGTTCAAGCCTGCGCCCGGCTCGTCGAGAACGATCAGCTCGGCGCCGGTGGCGAGCGCCCGTGCAATTGCAAGAAGGCGCTGCTGCCCGGCCCCGAGTGTGGACGCAGACGCGCCGGCCAATGCAGACAGGCCGACTGTCCCGAGGTGGCGGTCGGCCTCCTTTTCGAGAGCGGCAAGTGCACGGCGCGAGCGTCCCAGGCCGAGCAGCCCGGTCGCAATGCCGGACCCGCAGCGTGCCACCCCGGCCGTGACCACGTTATCGCGCACGCTCATGTTGCGCAGGATCTCGGCGCCCTGGAATGTCCGCACGAGGCCGCGCGCATTGACCTGGTCCGCGCCAAGCCCGTTCAGCCGTTCGCCGCGCAAGTGGGTTTCACCCGCGGTCGGCGCCAATGCACCGGCAATAATATTGAGCAGGGTCGACTTGCCCGCGCCGTTCGGGCCGATCAACGCGAGAATTTCGCCGCGCAGGACCTCGAAGGACACATCCTCGAGCGCCTGCAGGCCGCCGAAGCGCATCGAAACCCCGCGCACCCTCAGCAGCGGTTCGGACGCGTAGAGGCAATCGCCTTCGCTCACCGGGCCGCCTGCGCGCCGCGCCACATGCGCATGCCTCCGCGCCAGAGCATTGCAAGCCCGTCGAGCAGGCCCCGCGGGCACCAGACCATGACGACGACCAGCAGCACGCCATAGAGCACTACGTCGTAGTTTCCGAAAGGCTTGAGCAATTCGCTTGTCATCACCACGAATAGCACGCCGAACAGCACGCTCCAGATCCCCGCGAAGCCGCCGAGCGCAACCATGAGCAGCAGCCGCACCGAGAAACCGACGTCGAACGGACCCGGGCTGATATACCCCAGGTAATGCGCGTACAACGCGCCACCCAATCCTGCGTACAGGCCCGAAAGCGCCATGATGCGGCGCTTGAGGCGGTCCGGCGCAATGCCGATCGACGCAGCGACCGCTTCACTTTCTGCGACGGCGCGCATTGCATAGCCGGCAGGCGAGTGCACGAGATTGCCCGCCAGCACGATCCCAAGAATGCAAACCAGCCACGCGAACGGGAAGATCGCCGCATCCGAGTTCATCGCGTAGCCGAAAAAGGACAAGGCGGGAATTCCCGACAAGCCATCCTGGCCCCCGGTCAGCCCTTTGAGCTCCACTGTCGCCACATGGATGATGATGCCGAACGCGAGCGTGGCCATGGCGAGGTGATGCCCCCGGAGCCGGAACACCAGCCACCCGATCGCCCACGCGGCCAACGTTGCAGTGGCCGTGGCCAGCGGGATCGCCAGCCACGGGTTCAGGCCGAGGCTCTTGCACAGGATTGCCGACCCATAAGCGCCAAGCCCAACGAACGCCGCGTGGCCGAGCGAGATCTGTCCCGTGTAGCCCATGAGCAGCGACAGCCCGAGGGCCGGCAAAGTGAACAGTGCCGTCACGACGCAGAGGTTCATCAGGTAACCGTTGCCGGAGAAATACACCGCCCCAAGCACCGCAACGAGAACAGCGATGCGCTTCACCGCTTAACCGCCTCCAGCTCGCCCAGAAGTCCGCTCGGGCGCACGAACAGGAAGGCGAGCAGCACGACGAACGCGATTGCGTTCTTGTACCCCGAGCTGAGATAGCCCGAGGACAGGGCTTCGAGCAGCCCGAGCAGCAACCCTCCGAGCGCGGCGCCCACAGGATTGCCGAACCCGCCGATGATGCAGGCCACGAACCCCTTGATTCCGAGGAAGATGCCGCTGTCGTACTGCATGAGCGCAATCGGCGCGACGATCACGCCCGCGATCGCGCCAGTCAGGCCGGCGACAAAAAAACTGAACGAACGCATCGCGCGGGTCGGAATGCCCATCAATCCCGCGGCGTACGCATTCACTGCGCACGCCCGAAAGGCCTTGCCGACGTAGGTGCGGGTGAAGAAAAGCCAGAGCAGCATCATCAGCACGGCGGCGGTCCCGACCACCCAGAATGCCTGCGGCGGGACGGTGACGCCGCCCATGTTTACCGGCTTCTCGCCCGAGAACGCGCGCAGCGGCTGCGCATCGGTGCCCCACACCAGCACCGCGATTCCCTGCAATGCGACGCCCACGCCGATCGTGATGATGATCCCGCGCAGCACGTCGTTGCCCACCGGGCGGATCGCGACACGCTCGATCAGCACGCCGAGCAACCCGACGCACAGCACTGCGATCGCGAGCGCCACGGGCAATGGCACGCCCGCGGCAATCAGCCCGATCGCGCCGAGCGCGCCGAGCGATGCAAAGTCGCCTTGCGAGAAATTGACGATGCCGGTGACGTTGTAGACTGTGGTGAACCCGACCCCGATCAGCCCATAGATTGAGCCGACCACGAGGCCCGAGGCGACGTACTGCGCCAGAGCAGTCAATTCCGCAGTCAGCTCCACCGTCACTTCTTCTCCATCCAGGATTCGGAGAACGCGAGGAACGCGGTCGGCTTCTTCGTGTCGGCGAAATCGCGCGTCATCACCTTGCCGCGCAGCGGCGTGCCATTGACCGTCACCCCGGCTTCGAGCGAGTCGACGAAGAGACTGTACATTTCGTGCACTTTGGTCGGTCCCTTTTCAGGCGGCATGTCGACCGCATACGGCGCGCCGAGCTTTCCCCAGCTCATAACCACCTCGAGATCCTTCGACTTCACGATCTCGCGGTAGGTCGAGCGCGTGTCCCCGTCCCTGCGCACTTCGGTAAGCGGCAGGTAGGAGATCGCCTTGATCCCCGGCGAGACCCGGAACGACATGAAGTTGGAAAAGAATTCGGCGACGAGATATTTCGCGAGCGCTTCGTTGTCGGTGACGCAGAAGTTGCGCACGTCGGGCAGGCCTTTCTCCTCCAGCGGACGATCGAGGAGGAGCACGCCGTGGCCGCGCCCGTGCGGCGACCACATGATGCGAAAGAACGTCATGAGTCCGCTCCAGGGACCGTCCTGCGTCTCTTTCAGGTAAATACCGGGGTTCTCGCCGGTCCAGGCCACCGCGCCGGGATGGATCGGGCTCGTCATCGTTTCTCTCCTCGGGTCTGTGCCAGGCTTTCAGGCTAACGATACGCGGGCCGTCACCGCAACACATTTCAGTCTGCGAACGAGTTCAGTTTTTCAGAAGCCGTGGGCCTCCCCGCACCGCTGCAGGGCAAGGAGCCCCTGGCGGCGATCCTCGCGCCGCAACATGGTGCGCACCTGGGGCTCCAGGCCTCGCCTTTCTGCTCTGCGAGGGTGTATGACTTCGAAGGTTAATGAGAAGATGTTAGCGCGGCGAGGCGCTCTGGGAAAGGAGCGTATTATTTTCCTATCGTTTTATATGAAGCCCAAGTCTCATGCTTTTGCGAAATCAACGATTGCGCGATCGCGCAATCGAAGTATTTCGCAAAAGCATGAGATTCATTCAATCCCACTATGGAGCACGGAATGCTTAAAGTCTGGGGACGCGCCAACTCGTCCAACCTCAAGAAAGTCACCTGGCTGTGCGAGGAGATGGGCCTGCCCTACGAGCGTATTGATGCGGGCATGGCCTTCGGCGTGGTCGGCACGCCCGAGTACCGCAAGCTCAACCCCAACGGCCTCGTGCCGACGATCGACGATGACGGCTTCATCCTGTGGGAGTCGAACGCCATCGTGCGTTATCTCGCGGCCAAGCATTCGGCCGGCAAGCTGTGGCCGAACGACCTCGAGGCGCGCGCCGATTCCGACCGCTGGATGGACTGGTGCGCGGCCACGCTGTGGCCGGCTTTCCGCCCGGTGTTCTGGAACCGGATCCGCACGCCGGCCGAGAAGCGCAACCAGGCCGAGATCGATGCCGGCATCAAGTCGACCGGCGAGGTGCTCTCGCGCCTCGACGCTCGGCTGGCCGGACGCAAGTTCGTCGGCGGCGAAGAGCTCACCATGGGTGACATCGCCTTCGGCCCGATCGTGTACCTCGTGCAGAACGTGATGCCCGAGAAGCCGAACCTCCCGAATTACGAAGCGTGGTACTCGCGCATCTCGGAGCGCCCGGCGTTCAGGAAAACAGTCGCGCTGCCGATCGCGTAAGGGAGTCGAAATGCTGCGCGTGTGGGGCCGCATCAATTCGGTCAACGTGAAGAAAGTGATGTGGTGCGTCGGCGAGCTCGGCGTGCCCTTCGAGCGCATCGAGGCCGGCATGGAGCACGGCGTGGTCGGCTCGGCCGAGTACCAGTCGATGAATCCCAATGCGCGCGTCCCCACGATCGACGACGACGGCTTCGTGCTGTGGGAGTCGAACGCCATCGTGCGCTACCTCTCGCTCAAGTACGGCCTGGGCACGCTCTGCCCCAAGGACCAGCGCCAGCGCGCCGATTCGGATCGCTGGATGGACTGGTCGACTGCGCAGCTCGCGCCGACTTTCCGCGAAGTGTTCTGGGGAACGGTGCGCACCGCGCCGGAAAAACGCGACCTGGCTTTAATCGAGAAGAACCGCGCGGCCACCGCAAAGACGCTCGACATCGTCGACGCCCTTTTCGCAAAGCGCCCGTTCGTCTCGGGCGACCATCTCACGATGGGCGACATCCCGCTGGGCTGCCATGTACATCTTTGGATGAGCATGCCGATCGAGCGTCCCGCGCACCCGAGCCTCACCGCGTACCACAAGCGCCTGCTGGGGCGGCCGGGGTTCAACGCCGGCGTCAACACCCCTCTTTCCTGACATCGACCACGAGTAGATTTCTTGCGCGCAGTTTCTAGTAGGGGCGTCTAAGCACATCGAAGAACGATTTAATCCTAGGAGCGAGATTCGTCGATAATTGCGCCTGTTGCGTCGCCGCTCCTAGAGCGGGATGAAGAGGTACGCTCGTAACCCACAACGGGTGCGACACGATTTCGATTCTGTTTCCGAATATTCCGGCTGGAACTCCTACTTGAGTTTGGAACGACCAACCAGGCTGCCCCCTAAAATAGGCCTGCGCCGCGAAATTGGCTAACGGTTGCCAATACGAAACACTGAAGTCAATTGGAGCGGACGGATCTAGCGCGAGACGCACCATATCCAACCCCAGGCGCCAATCTAAAATGTTGTGGAAAGCGAGGTTGCTAAAATCGCGAATACAGTCTGGACAAGAAGTCTGACATTGACTCGCATGTGCCGGATCTATTAGGGGCGCATAGAACCGTGGATCTGTTTGTCCTAAGATAAATTGAAGTAGCGATTCCATCTCGTTCGCACGTCCAAGAAGCGAACTGTATCCAGCACCGTTCTCTAAGCTATCCGACAGGAAAATTTGACCAGTAACCATCCCACCGCTGTTTACCACTCTCAGCCCAACTTTTAATTCTCGCTCGTCGACGTCCAAGCGCACTGCTGCCGCTCTTCGCAGCAAGAATCCAAACGAGTAAAGTGCGGAGCGCCCATAGACATTGAGTGGTGATGCATACACGCCCTGAGGCCATTGCGTAATTCCGAGCACAAGAATGTCAGTCTGCTTAACCGACGCCAAAGCTCTCGGGTCTGATGGAACATTCGCGTTGATTCGGGGCAATGTGCCACCAGTCTGTGCGCTAATCTGATTGATTGCTTCTTGCGTGACCCATGTCTCACCGGAAGCAAGTTTTGCAAAATTGAAACCAGCACCATAATTGTCATTAATAATGAAAACCGCCTCTTGACCTGACCAGACTCCAAAGTTTCGGTGCTGGCTCAATGGTCTGAGCGATGCTCCCGTCTTGGGTCTTGATGCCCTCGGTGTCCATTCGAAGACTCCGTCGAAATCTCTACCAGAGCCGTACCAAGTACGAAATCCAAGTGGCTGCGAAAGATTGATGATTCGGTACCCCGGTTGGGATTGCTGAGTCGCACCGCAGACTAGACAACTTGCGCTTGGTGGCACGCCTGTATCCACGGCCTGACAGTTGTGACATAAGCCAATTGGGAGCGCCGGGCCAAGCGGATTAGCCTGTTCGGCCGGAAACCCCGCCACTGTGGGCCGGTAATGTGCGACGCCAATAGACGTATGAATTAGCCCATCTTTCACGGTTTCTCCACCGGGTGCGAATTGGCTAATTGCTAGATCAAGATCACGATCCACGACCCCATGCTCAGGCGGCCAATCTCGCCCCGGTCTTTCGTGAAACATGTAGCGGACCCGTGTCGGAAAACCAAACATGGGTAAGAGTCCCGCGTTCGCCATGCGCTCACTAAGGCTTTCTTGAGTAAATGTTGTGCTTGCTCCAATCCGATCAATTTCCGGAATCAACTGGTTCCGGACAAAGTCGATCAGTTGTGGCCGCTGAGCGCTCAACTGTGCCGCAGTAAAGGCCAACAACACGTCGCACGTTGCTTGAAGATCTACTGGGTGAGTAACAATCCAGTCCTGAACAAGATCTCGAACTGAGGGACCCGTGGTTCCTGGCGGAGATAAGAACCACGCGTTCGCCGCACCAAATTCCCCGTGAACACTGTCCCCTGCAATGATGTTAAACAAATTGAGCGCGGCAAACGCTTGTCGTAGCACTTCCTTCACTAGTACGCGTCTCACTATCACCACGCTTTCCACATCTACATAAGGCGGTGGCGGTGGATCGGCAGTAATACGCTCCGGCCGTTGAAAGTAGTAATCATCGTGACTACGCCCACGACAGAGCGTGAGGGCAACTGAGACCGGATTTCCGCGACGCCCCGCCCGACCTACTCGTTGCTGATAGTTGAATCTCATGGGCGGCATATTCGCCATCATTACGGCCAGCAAGCCGCCGATGTCTACTCCAGCCTCCATAGTTGTAGTGACGCTGAGGAGATCAACTGGATCAGTTCGAGCATTCTCAAGATTCGGTAGCGTGATATTTTGAAAAAGTCTCTGGCGTCGCCGCGCGTCATTTTTATTGGTTTGGCCGGTCAACTCTTCGCAATTGAGTCGAAAGGGGTCGCCTGCCACCGTTGCGAGGTACCCGTAGTAGTCCTCAGCCGGCGGGCTGTTCTGAATCGGCTGGGCTGGTCCGAGGATCGAGAAACACTCGGTACATACGCCACCAGCAGGATGTAAGTGAATGCGATTACATTGACCGCATTCGTAGTAGGACGTCCCTGGCGGCTGAAGAAAGAGCCCTCCTTCCGAAAGGACGAACTGGCTCATGCAATTTGCGCGCGTGAGATAGTCGATCACATCGTGTGCAAATTGAGGGGCGGGTAGTCCTCGTGTGTTAGCCACCGCATCCAAATAGTTTCGAACATAGCCTGGGGCTGTTTGGCTGCTATTCGCATTCTTCGAGGTCGTGCGGCGTCGCGAACCAAGAATCCGTATTACTCCATCGGCGGCCTCCTGAATGTTTGCGCTTGAGGCAGGTACGCGAATTCGATCAGTGGTTGTCAGAGCAAGTCGGAGCGATTCCAAGCTGCGGCGGCCGGACGCAAACACTACATCTACTACTTCTCGCTCAATCTGCTCGTTAATTCGACGCCGATGATCTCGCTGCTGCGCGGACAGCTGACTGCTTGATACTTCCGTTGGATCCAAGGTTGCCGGCCAGTTGTATAGTGACCGCCAATGTCCAGTTTGCTCTGTGACGTTTGTCCATAGAACGTCTTGAGCACAACCGCCAGGATTCATGCCTCGTCGAAGTAGGCTCGCAGAAGCTTCGTTTGCCAACATAGTCAGCGAAAATGGGCCTTGTGCAGCTCGAAGGACGATCTGCTGGGCAGCTTGAAAACAGTTAAGGCCGGGGAAATTTGGAGCAGGATTGTTGGCGGTTAAGGGGTTGGCTGCCATTGAAAGAATGGCGGTTTCCTGCGGATTTTGCGAAGTAAATGTAGTCGCCGAAGCTAGCTCGGCCGCTGTAATGGTTTGGCCCGCAAGTTGTCGTGACAAGGCCAACGCCCCCTGACCTTGCACTCGAATAGCGGCAGCCAGTGCTTGGCGCAACGAGTCGCGATAGTGGGCAAACCGCATCCCCGCTGATAATTTGGCAGCATCTTGACGGCTGTCGGAGAAGACAACTAGCTTCCGCGCTTGCTCGCTCTCCTCACCAGCCTCGCGTACAAGAACACCGGATAGCACTTGCGCCAATTTCTGGAAACCCGTCCGTTGGGTTCGGATTGGCGATCCAATATCACGCCGGGCCCAATTCGTATCACAGCGAGGACAGCAAGACGGAAAAGCTCGATTTGCGCTTTCGTTGAGGTTCTGCGCACGCCAATCGAGGATTTCTCCCGCCGACGTGTGAAGGCG